>AFSR01001298.1_pt1 | contig 115465 bp, 107 predicted proteins | sample 296848 | NCBI WGS metagenome assembly AFSR01 (sample SAMN02954305, study PRJNA68063) | hot springs metagenome | biome: terrestrial; feature: Mushroom and Octopus hot springs; material: microbial mat core samples; isolation source: Yellowstone National Park Mushroom and Octopus hot springs ...
AGCAATCTGCAGTTTTAGGTGGCTATGCAAGGATTGCAGCGTGTTCTGAACAATTAGACGCATTGTCAGAAAGGAGCTTGAACAATGAGCACTTTTTGTCCGATTATCAAAGAGCAATGTAAAGCTGAAGAGTGTATGGCATGGAGAGATGACAAGTGTCTCATTTTTTCATACCTTGAGACATTAGTTGCTCTGCCTTATCGTGAATCTGATGAAGAAGACGACGAATTAGAGTTTTCAGAACAGCGGAAAGTTCCTGAACATATAAAATCCGCTACCCCTGAAGAACTAGCCACTGAGTTAGTGGCTTTTGCAAAGCGAGAATTTGCACATGAAGAAAGGATATGGATTCCAGAGGTCGCAGAGTTTTTCTGGGAAAAAAAGGGTATTGAAAAATGGGATATGCCCGCTGACATTAGACTTAAGCTTGAAAAAGCCGAAAGTCTCGCTAAGCAACAGATTGAGAGTGAACGAGAAGCAGAATTGAAAGCACAGTTAGAAAAAGAAAAGGCAGAACTGACTGAACTTGTGGCTCAATGCGTAACATGGGCAAGCGAGCAAGGCTTAAGCCGCTTGACCAACTCAGATATCGATGCCTTTTTACTTGAAATAGGAAGAGAGATACTCCCACAGACCAAAAAAGCAATTTATGCCACAGCAAACGTACAACTAAAGTCAGCAAAGAAGAAATAGTCTATGCCTAACACGCACTTCCAGCCAATAGCTTTATGACGACCGAAGTGTAAGTTAGGCGGTGTATTGACCCTCTAAACAGCATACTCCTGATACACATCGGCAATCCATTTTCGCCTGCGTGGCTGACGCTCAACTTCAAGGCGATGTATCAACTTTCGGATGTGCTTGCCATCAGCACTGGAATAGAAAACCTCACCGATGTGCGCTATCGCCCATATAGCTCTGGATTAGTTGCCCCCGGACGGAACTTCATTCTCTCGCTGCGTGCTGGACTCTAATGCTTCTCTTTGCCTGCAAATTTGTATCTTTGCCTTAAACACAAGATAACCTTCAATGAAAGTTCTGATTGTTGGTGGCGGCGGCCGCGAGCATGCACTGGCTTGGGCTGTTGCCAAATCTCCAGAAGTTGAAAAAATTTTTGTCGCTCCGGGCAATGGCGGAATTCGCTCCTTGGGCTCAATTGCTGAAACCGTAAACATTGCCTCCACTGACCTTGACGCACTTGTTGAATTTGCCCAAGCGCAGCGTGTTGATCTGACTATTGTTGGTCCAGAGCAACCTTTGGCACTTGGCATTGCTGACCGTTTTCATCAAGCCAATTTGAAGATTTTTGCACCGACGCAGCAAGCGGCTCAACTTGAAACGAGCAAAGCTTTTGCTAAAGCCTTCATGCAGCGGCATCACATTCCTACCGCACCGTTTCAGCACTTTACTCAACACGATGCCGCCCGTGCCTATCTCTTAGAGCGCAACACTTACCCGATTGTCATCAAAGCCAGCGGTCTCGCCAGCGGCAAAGGGGTGACGGTGGCTTACCACAAGGGGGATGCGCTCGAGGCACTTCACGCCATTTTTGAAAAGAAAATTTTTGGCGAAGCTGGTCGCGAAGTTATCATTGAAGATTTTATGCCCGGCGAAGAAGCAAGCATTTTTCTGATGACCGACGGCACCAATTATGTCCTTTTGCCAACTGCACAAGACCACAAACGCGTTGGCGATGACGACACGGGCAAAAACACTGGCGGCATGGGCGCCTACGCTCCCGCTCCAATCGTCACGCCAGAGCTTCTTCGTAAAGTGGAAACGCAAATCATTCAGCCTACTTTGCGCGGCATGCGTCAAGAAGGTCAGCTCTATCAAGGCTTTCTTTATGTGGGGCTTATGATTGAGCACGATGAGCCGCGAGTGGTCGAATTCAACGCCCGCTTAGGTGACCCAGAAGCGCAAGTTATCTTGCCCCTGCTACGCACGCCGCTGCTTGACATCATAGACGCCTTGCTCAAGGGTCAGCTTGCCTCCTTCACGCTTGAGACAATACCGAAGTTTGCTGCCACGGTGGTCATGGCTTCTCAAGGCTATCCTGACCGCTATGAAACAGGAAAGGTGATTACAGGACAGTGTCATTTTGATGGCTCATGCCACACCGATTCAGGCAGCGAGATTATTGTGTTTCACTCGGGCACGCGTTTTGAGCATGGCAAACTCTACACTGCTGGCGGTCGTGTGCTTTCCGTCACCGCTATTGCCGATACGCTGGAACTTGCTATCGCTGACGCCTACGAGGCAGTCTCGCATATCCATTTTGACGGGGCGATATATCGCCGTGATATTGGCAAAAAGGGTTTAGCACGATTGCGCTCAATGAGCTCGTCATCCTTCACTCAAAGAGCAAGCGCAAGTAAAAACTTGGCTGACTGAGCTTTTTACGTAGCTCGAAATTTTCTACCATGCTGGCTACGGTATCTTTCAAAAATTCGCTTCGCCCAACCTTCCGCACCAAGAGATTGACAAGGAACGGCGTTGCGGCTATTTTCTGCAACACGTAGTGCAATCGAAACGACGGGCTTAGCCTATTGTAGACAGCTTTATCATACTGTTTATTAAACTCGGCTGAAAAATTTTGGGCGTCAAAACATTTGCGGATGTGCTCTGCGGCAAATGCGCCAGAGAGCATCGCTTCGCCGATGCCTTCACCGGTGAGCGGGTCGATAAGCGAGGCAGCATCGCCAGTGAGCAAGAAGCGCTCACCAGAGATGTTCATGCGCTTGGAGCCCAGCGGTAGCCCAAACCCTTTGACGCCATCGATGATGGTTGCATGTCGGAAACGCGCTGCCAATTGTGGATGAGAGCTAAGTATTTCTATGAGTTTTTCGCGTAGGTTGATGCGTTTTCTGTGTAGCACTGCTGAAAGCACGCCGAGTCCTACGTTTGCTATGCCGTTTGGCAACGGAAAAATCCATAGGTAACCCGGTCGCAATTCTTTGAGCAAGTAGAACTCCACATAATTTTCAGGGCGTGGGTCTGCGATGCCTTTGATGTAAGCTCGCACGGCGGCAGAGTAGTGATGCTCATCGAGCTTAAAATTTGCCAATCGCTTTGCAACGAGTGAATGTGCGCCATCGGCGGCGATCACCATCTTTGCTCGGAAGATGCGTTTTCCAGCGTGCAACTCCACATATTCGCGATGCTGCTCCACGGCTTCGACTGGCGTATTTTCATAAAACGAGATGTTTGGCGCACCGCAAAATTGCTCAACTAAAAAGTTATCAAAATCTATTCGTCGGCTGACATAGCCCAGCGCACTTCCTGAAAAATGCTTCTTCGGTTTGAAGACCAGCTCCAAGCAATCGTAACTTGGCGAGACAATTTTCACTGCAGTGGTGCAGAGCTTTTTGGAAAATTTCTCAAACTTTTCTGTCAATTCCGGCGAGAGCATTTTCATTGCTTCCGTAACCTTGATGCTCAGGGCATCGCCGCAGATTTTATCGCGTGGAAATTTGGCTTTGTCGAACACGCCGACACGCAATCCAGAGTGTCTTAGCCCAATTGCCGTGCAGGCACCGGCTGGACCGGCGCCGACGATTGCTACATCTAATTCTTGAACAGCCGTGCTGTGTGTGTTTTGCATGCTTTCTTGATTGGGATTCTACAAATACAAACTTCCTTCATTCACCCTTAAAAAACAAGCAACGCTGACAAGACTTTGCTTCGGTCTCATCAGCGTTGCTAGTTGCATTTGCAGAGCAGGTTTATCTATCGGTGAGTAGTGTCAAGCCGAATCCAGCTGGTGAGCCCGCGCGTGTGCTATCGGCTGTGCCGCGTGCCATGACGGTAAAGACGCGCCGACTTCCGATTGTTACACCTGTGAGTCTTCCCAGTGTATCGGCGGTGCCCCCTGCTCGTAGCACGAAAATGTTGTAGCTTCCTGCGTCGATTTGCGCAATGTCAGATACGGTGCGAGGCGCAATGTTCGAAAAGAGTGTTGTGCCTGCTGTTGTGCCGACACGCTGCGCCACCACATTGACGTTAATAGGCGCAGCAGAAAGCGACATATGAGCTACTCGCACGCCGGCTCGCCCCGCACGAATGGCATTAGCAAAATTGACGGTATCGAGAATATCTGTCAGAATTTTGTCATCGCTGATGACAACCGATAGTGGCGGTGCATTCCCTACAACGAAGTAAGTTTTTGCACCATCTTTTGGAAACTCATCCGTTACATCAATGACAGGTTGAACGTTGTTAGTTGGTGTTGCGCGCGGTGTGGCTGGAAACACGCGAATGCGTGTTGTACCTGCGCTGACGGGCAAAAATCCCGTTGTGCCTCGAAAGGCAATGGTAGCTGGCGCGCTCGTGGGTGTTGTCGCTCCCAGTAGTGCAAATGTAGTGTCGTTGAATCGATTGTCGTTGAGTAGCACATTCACTGCTGGGGCATTTGGTGCGGCATGCACGAACCGCACGGCGGTCAATGCTGGCATCTCATACTCTGTGGCTCTGATGGTGCAAGCACTTATCCAGATGCCCAGCATTGAAAGTAGTGTGAAAGTAAGAGCTTTATTGTATTTCGGCATGGTTGTTTGAATTCAAAGTTTTGTGAGATTGAATTTTGGCTTTTAGAAGCCAGCAAATGGTGATATGCGAGAAATGTTTCTTGCAATCACGTCATTCATGTCGTTTTGAATGGTTATGATGGTAAAACCGCCTGATGTTGTGACGGTGTAGGTATTCAATGCCGCATTTCCAGCGGGAATCCATTCAGGCACGACGACGAGAGTGCCGGGCGAACCGAGCGGCATGTTTGGATTGGTTTGCGTCTGACGCTCGGGCACTGGGAAACGAATGCCCAAGTCACTCATGCGGCGCGACTCCAAGAAGAAAATTTCTTGGCGCAAAAGATAGAGCGTTCGCACCAAAGTCGTGCGGTCGTTAGGCAGTGCATCAATATCAGCTGGCGTTAAACTTGTACCAGAAACGATAGGCAGGGCAAACGGCGGTGAGCCTGGTCCGCGACGACGCACCAGCGATGCCGCATACACCGAATCTGCATTGGTGGTCAAGCGTGCTGTTGGGCTTGGAAGAACCAGAATTCTTGATGGCAAATTGCCCGGTCCGGGAAAATTTGTTGCGACAGTAATTGCCGTCAGTGCTGGTCCTGCAGGGCTTGCAATGCGGCGTTCGTTTGCATCTGAAAAGAGTTCGGTTGGTCGGCTGCGTGCCAGCGTGACGGCACTGCGCATTTGTGCTCGCGCTTCAGGCAGATTGTTATCAGAGAGAGCTATTTCAGCCAAAATCAGATGGCACTCCTCAGTTTTCAAAAGTGGTAGCGGGGTTGCCCCTTGAATGCTTGCACATTTTGGGTCTAAGAACTCCAGTCGTGGCAAGGGCTGAAAATTGTTGTCGGTCCGAATCAGTGAGTGGTTGTAAATATCGGGTATTGGACCGTTGGTGATGTCGGGGCGCACGTAATAGACGTATGCAGCTCGCCGTGCCAGAGCGGCTTCAGCGTTTCGGCGTGCTTCTGCTTTGTTGCCCAAAAGACGATGCGCTCTTGCCAGCGCCAGAAAGATGTTCATGCGAATGTCGCCCAAGCCATCTGCGAGATTATCTGCTGCATTTACGCTTGGTGCTGTCGCTGCAAGCGTCTGTGCCTCCTGCAGGCGTTGTATAGCTATCTGAAGCACTTCGCGTGCTGAGCGCGGCTGCCCCTTATCTTCGATAGGAAAATGGCTCCAGTTTTCTGCCAGCAGAATCAATGCCATCGCCTGTAGGAATCGAATCTCAGCGCGCTGCAAGTTTGTGGCTTGCCTATCGTTTGGCACAATACTTGAAAAGGCAAACTCAGCCACAGCGTTTACCCTAAGCAAGTTAAAATAGGCCGCTCCGCCTGCCAGCGTCAGGTCTGTGCCTGTAATCAAGCTCGGTGTATCCAAGAGTTGCGACACAAACGAAGTCGCATTAGTGTAATTGTCAGACGCCAGTTCTGTCAGCGTGCCTAAAGCGCCATATCCGATGACAAGTGTGCGGCGCATGCCCGTCAGAACGCTACGCGTGGTGTTGTCTGGATTGGCAATGAGGTTTTCTTCCGTGACGTTGTCGTTTTGCACGCGTGTTGGGTCAAAGAGGTTACCCGGGGCGCAGCTCAAGTTTAGTGCTGCCGCACTTGCGACCAAGACTGCCGAAGCCAGCAGCCACCACGGAATCTTCTTTAGTGTTCCAAATAAAGTTTTCATTTGCGACAAGCTTTTTGAGTTTTTGCAAGTTTTCTCATGCAGGCATATAAAGCATGCCTGCATGTACTTGTTGAAAAAGACAATTAGAGATTGACATCAATACCGAAGCGAACTTGGCGTGGTGCACTGATGGTGCCTCCTACAATTCCACCTACATTCAAGCCGCGACCTTCACGGATGAACTGCGTTTCAGGGTCAACTTCAGGATGCGCCACCAACACGATTGGATTTCTAATGGAAGCAGAGAGTGTTACGCCTGCAAACAAGTTGTTGAAAAGCGAGCGTGGCACACGATAGCGCAAGCTGATTTCACGCAGTTTCACCCAGCTACCATCAATTAGCAAGCTTACCGATTGCGGGTCTCTGGGATAGATTGCATCGTTATTGAGTGGATTGCGAATCAAGGATTCACCGATTTCAGGATAGACAGGATAGGTGGTCTCCAGTGAACCTGCTTCTCTGTTGCGGAAACCGAAGGCATTGACTTGTCGGCGAGCTCTCCATTGATTGAGAAGTTGTGCACCGATGCTATACTCCAGCAACGCGCTCACACTTAAATCCCTGAAAATGGTCATATCCACACCAAATGAGCCATATGATGTGGGCAACGGCGACCCGCGTAACTCTTGTACAAACCCACCGCGCCAGACACCATCTGCACCCGGCGTTGGCACATTAACACGCAGAACACCAATAGGATAACCTTGTTCCGCACGTGTTTGTGCATAGGCAAAACCACCTACTGCAAATGGTGCTGAGCCACCCAAATCTGTCAGACGATTGTAGAGTGTGGTGTATGAGGCACGCACACTTAAATCAAAATTCGGGTCCTGAATCACATTAGCTTTCAGTGCCAGCTCTATGCCTGCATTTTCAATTTTGCCAACATTAGTTTGCTGCGCTGCAATGAATCCTGATGCTGGGTCTTGAAACACAGAGAAGAAAGAGTTGGTTGTCTCCTGCCGATACCAGTTGAACTCTATCGATACGCGGTCTTGAAATAGCGACATATCTGTACCAAAGTCTATTGAGGTTGTGATGGCAGGCTTGAGCTCGCGATTTCCGAAGTTTGCATAGGTAATGGTCACATCGCCCAAATATGGGTTGACGGCAAAGGTACGGTCTCGCAGAAATGGCGGCGGGAACTCACCTGCGCTGCCAATTGCCGCCCTGAGTTTAACGCCTGAGAGAATCTCTTTTAGGGCTTCTGGATAAAATGCTTCTTCAGAAATGTTCCACGCAATACCTGCTTTTGGATAGAAAAGGTAGCTAACCTCTTGTCCAAACGCCGTGCTACCATCGAGGCGTACGCCTAAATCCAGAAAGATACGGTCGTTGATGCCAATAACTGGGTTGATGAACGCCCCACCAGTAAAAAGTTGCGAGTTGATTTCGCTAGCCGTAATCACAGCAGCTTGGCCAAAATTGCGTGTACCTGGTGCAATTTGTGAACCTGTGGCAAAGATCTCTCTTGTCTCCTGACGGAAGCCTTGAAATCCGAAGGCAATTTGTGCCGTCAGAGGTCCAATCTCTGGCAGTTTGTAGTTGCCTGTGTAGGCTAAGGTGATTTGCGTAAAATCTCGCGAACTGCGGTTGATAGACCCTAGGGGGTTAAAGGCTTCACCTGGATTGACAGGAATAATATCGCGCGCTTCATTGTAGCGGTAGTCAATGCCGATGGTGAATCGGTTAGTAAACTCTTTAATCGGCGCATAGTTTAAGTTTAGTGTCAGAATCGGTCGCGTTACCTGTTCAGGATTTTCTGGAATCAGCCACTGCTGAAACAGACTATCTTGCACAAAGCGCAGGCGTTCTGGAGTGCTTACATCCAATCCGCGCACTACCCCAAGTACATATGGATGCAGGCGCGCTTCGGTTTCAATAGAGTTATATGCATTGAAGGCATTATTCAACAGCGGATTGCCAAACTGTGTGCGTGTGATGCTTGCGGAAACTTCCACGTCGGCTTTCTCTGAGGCGATTGCTTTAAGACCTGCGGCTGCATTGAATGCGCGGTCTGGAACTCTATCGCCAATTACCAACCCACGTGAGTCCTGTGCCTTGGCATTGATATTGTAGCTAAGTGCTTCACTGCCGCCCGTTACCCCAAGGCGATATTGCTGATAAAACGGCGTTTGGAAGTAGTTCTTCTCAAGATAGCGTTCGTATAGCCAGCGCAATTCAGGACTATCTAACCCTAGATTAACCCCTATCGTCCACTTTGCTTCGCCTGCTGCTCCTTTCTTGGTAAAGATTTGAATTACACCGTTTGCACCATCAGAGCCATAGAGTGTTGATGCCGCTCCACCTTTGATGATTTCAATACGCTCAATATTATCTCCAACCAGTAAGTCGGCCAGCGCTGAACTGACCTGTCCGCCACGTCCAAATGCACCTGCAAAATTATCACTGTTGTCGACACGCACGCCATCGACATAGATGACGGGGTTCGTCGAGCTCAGCGCACTTTTCACTCCTCGTGTTTGAATTCGTGCGCCAACACCCGGCAACCCTGATGGCAGATACGCCGTCAAGCCCGGTACATTGCCTTGCAGTAGCCTGTCGAGCGATTTGTTGACAGCCCCATCGATTCTATCTGAAGTGATAAACTCCACAGCTGTTGTAAGCTTGCGTTTTTCTGTCGCCACACCTTGACCCGTTACCACCAGCTCATCGGCTTGAACTGCTGATGGCGACAGTTCCAAATCCACTTTCACACTACTGCCTGCCGTCACGGTCACTGTCTTCGTAGCTGTTCTATATCCGACATAGCGAGCGACCACAGTGTATTCACCAGGCTGTAGGCGCCGAATCACATACTCTCCGTTGATGTTAGTTGCCGCACCAATTTTTGAATCCTTCAGGCTCACTTGTGCCCCGACCAATGGTTCCTTGGATACTGCATCTGTTACCACACCGCGAATTTCGCCCGTGGTAATCTGTGCCCTTGCAGGTTGCACCCCTGTCACAGCGATGAAGAGGAAGAAAACGACAACTTTAGCGTTTAGTCTCATTTGAGATGTCTCCTGTTTTTGATTGTGATAGAGCAAAACCTGCTCAAGCGTGCAGACTGTTACAGCCGCTTTTGGCTGCCTTCACTTCTCTTTCCTTTTCTTTGATGCACGCTTAAGTCAAGATTTTTTAATGGCTAATTTTAGCCTACAAAAGTCAAAAAATCAAATTTTTGTGAATAAAAACCCCGCTCTTGCTTGAGCGGGTTAAGTGAAGACATCTTTCTTCTACCACATGCAGTTTTCTATCGCATGTAGTATTTGAGAGGATTTAGACGGCATGGACATTCTTCTGCAATAGCAATACCTTTTGCTACTAAGCCCTTGTCGCGCGCCTCGTAGAGCCGAGGGACCATTCTATCTCTTAATTCGATTGGGCTAATTGGGTTGATGTAGATGTTGGTGTTGCCTTCAAACCCCGCTGGGATATTGATACGCCACTTAATCAAAATTTTCCATGGCATGTTATAGACTGAGTCAATGGGCGTATAGTACCACTCCTCGTTGCATGAAATAGCACTGCCCATCGCAGCATGGCAAGCGTGCACCAAGTCGCTTACTCCACGCAGTTCTTCAGCTGTGTGATCTTGCGGACGAGCATGTGCAGCCTTGGAATAAATTGCGATAGTTGGAAAGCGATGCCCTATAGCAGAGTAAGCAATAGCATAGTCGTTTTCTGCAAACACCAAGTTGTAGTGAATAGCAAGATTTGGTCCATACTCATTAAAGACATTTGGGTTGGCGCGCACCATTTGCACTTGGTTTTCGATAGAGATTGACCAACTATCCAAGCCTACCAGTTGTTTATGCAGATGGTCGAATGATGCTCCAGCGGGTTTTAGCCAGTTTTGGAACACACTGACATAGCGCACATATCGATTGTTTGCGTAAATGTCGCGCAGGGCATCTACAGTCGCCACAAAGTATGCTTCGTGCTCTTCAGGTGTCATCTCGCCTGAGCTAAAGAGCTGGTTGCTATGTGTAGCGCCACGCTTGTAGTGCCGACCAGCAATAATGAGTTCATGACTGCCTCCGAAAAAGGCATCTGCCATAGCCAGTTTTTCATCAATGGAAATGGATTTTATTTCATCAGGCGATTTGAACATCTTGGAGAGCTTGTAGTCAATAACATTCAAGACATGCTGCATGCCCTCGGGCTCACTGAGGTATTTTTCGCGCCACTCCAGCTGTGCTTTGGTTAGGCGAAAGTTGTAGTTCAGTCGCCAGTAGTCCAGCGAAAGAATTTCAAAGAGATTAGCGACGCGACGAAATTCTGCCTTGGTGTTGAAATACTGCGAAGCCGGTAATTGATGCAATTTCTGATACCGTCCATTTTGAAGAATGATGCGGAACTTTTCGGGCGGGGTCTCAAAATAGCGTGTCTCACAAAATGAGCATACATCTTCTTTTTCTTTCGGCTCCAGCGGCTCTGCATGCTCAGGCACCTCGCAGTCTAAAGGCCTATATGCCCGTCCGGGAACTGACCATACCTCCGTCCCATTGAACGGATTAATTTGCTTGACAGTCCCGTCTGGCATTTGATGATAATATACATCATAACGCATCAGCGGCACAGTCGCTACCGCCTCTTCAGTGAAAGGCCTCCTTGCGCCAATCATAGATACCCGGTTTAGTTGAAAATATGACAACCACATTACTGCCTACTACCTTTCACTTTGTTTGTGCAGACTTCAGCGAAGATACAATTTTGAAGTCGTGCTTCAAACAAGTGAAAACTGCTTCTAAACTCCATTCACCGAGTTTGACATCTATGTTATACGGTTTTACGCCACCACAGTGCCAATGACATTGAGCTCACTGTCTAACCTTTGCAGCACCACGGGCTTAAGTTTGCCAACCAAATGTTCATTTGCCCAGTCTTTGCTAGGCACTTCTACAGCGACACGCAGATAGTTTGCAGTATGCCCAAAGCAGTAGAGTGTCAAAGTCGCATCACTCCCGCTGTAAAGTTCTTCGTCATCAGAAAAGTCGCCTTCGAAGAGCACTGGCATTTGCTTGCCCAAAAAGCGCTGAGAAAATTTCTGCTTTTTGAAAAATGATAGCTCATGCAGTTTGCGGCTCCGCGCTTGCTTGACTTTATCGGCAACGGGCTGCCACTCGCCCCTATCTAATAGCTCTGCAGCATATGTATTAGGTCGTTTTGAAAATGTAAAGACATGCAAATAGGCTATGGGCAACGACTCAATGAAACGGTAGGTCTCTTCAAAATGCTCATCTGTCTCATTCGGAAATCCTACGATGACATCTGCACCAATACATGCATCAGGAATCTTTTCTACCACCTCCAGCACGCGAGCCTCATAGAGCTCTTTGTTGTAACGCCGACGCATCAGCTTTAAGATATACGCCGACCCTGACTGCATTGGCAGGTGAAAATGCGGCACAATGCGCTTTGAGCTGGCAATAAAATCAATGATTTGACTGGTCAGCAAGTTAGGCTCAATGGAACTGATGCGAAGACGCGCAATTGGTAAGTTCTCCAGTGCCTCCAGCAGTTGCAGGAAGTCTTCTTGGCTTGGTGTTCCATCTGGTCGGTAGCCGTAGTCACCGATATTGACGCCAGAGAGCACAATTTCTTGGTAGCCTGCATCAATGAGCATCTTTGCCTGCTCGACGATTTTTTCAATCGATTCAGAGCGGCTGTGTCCGCGCGCCAGCGGAATTGTGCAATACGAGCAGTTGTAATTGCACCCATCTTGCACTTTTAAGTATGCTCGCGTACGGCTTTGTGCACTGCTGATAGCAATCGAATGTCCATAGCCAAAGGTATCGACTGATGCAATATCGCTGACAAAGATTTGCGCCGACTCATTTTTCTTTTCACCGATATACTTTTCCAGCTCAAACTTTTCTTTCGTGCCCAGCACCACATCGACACCTTCAATTGCAGCGAGTGCCTCTGGCTCTAATTGAGCATAGCAGCCAATGACGGCAATAAAACTCTCCGGCGCTGCACGCAATGCCCGCCGCACGATATTTCGGCATTTTGCATCTGCCTGCTCCGTTACGCTGCATGTATTGATAATAGTCACATCAGCCTTTTCCCCAAATGGCACAAGCTCGTAACCCTGCTCTAAGAACTTCTCTGCCAGCGCCGACGTCTCCGAGAAGTTCAACTTGCAGCCTAAAGTGTATGTTGCAAGCCGCTTCATCTGAGAAGTTGAATGGTTATTTTGCAAAGATACAGCAAAACTGTTGTAGTCTCGTGCATAAGTCAAATTGCAACCCGTATCGTTCCAAAATTCAGCCATGATGAAAACCTCTGCCACTCCATACTACGCTGATTATTTGCAGTTAGATAAGGTTCTCAATGCTCAATCTTTGCGCAGTGCCGAGTATGGCAAGCCCGCTCACGATGAAATGCTGTTTATCATCGTCCATCAAACTTTTGAGCTCTGGTTCAAGCAGATTTTGTATGAGCTGGATTCTGTGCGCGCCATGTTTGAGGCGGAACGAATTGACGAAAAAAATATCGGTGTAGCTGTCTCGCGACTACTGCGCATCACGGAAATACAGAAAGTCATGATTAGCCAGTTCCAGATTTTAGAGACCATGACACCACTTGACTTTTTGGAATTTCGCGATTTGCTCTCGCCTGCTTCGGGCTTCCAGAGCGTGCAGTTCCGTCTGCTTGAAAATAAACTTGGACTCAAGCGCCAAGCACGCCTTCATTTCGGTCAAGTCTCTTACGAAAATCGGTTGTCTGAAGAACATCAGCGCTTGGTTTTGCAGTCAGAAACTGAACCTTCGCTCTTCGAGCTGGTCGAGCGCTGGTTAGAACGCACTCCTTTTCTGGCTTTTGGCGATTTCGACTTCTGGCGCAGTTACAAGCAGGCTGTCTTTGACATGCTACGCCGCGACCGCGACATCATTCTTTCCAACCCCACACTTTCGCCTGCGGAAAAATCACGCGAACTTGAAACCTTGCAGCACACCGAAACCAATTTTCTTGCCCTTTTTGACGAAGCACAATACGCACGCCTGCAAGAGCAAGGTCTGCGGCGACTCTCTTACCGTGCCGCACAAGCCGCCCTCTTGATTCTTCTCTACCGCGAACAACCCATCTTGCATCAGCCCTTCCGCTTGCTTACCGCACTTATCGACATTGATGAACTCATGACCACTTGGCGCTACCGACATGCCTTGATGGTGCAAAGAATGATTGGCACAAAAATCGGCACAGGTGGCTCATCTGGTCACCAATACCTCAAACACACTGTCGATGCCCACCGCGTGTTCTTAGACTTTTTTAACCTCTCGACATTTCTCATTCCGCGTTCAGCTCTGCCCGAATTGCCTGACCACATCAAACGTGAATTGGGATTTTACTACGGCGCTTAATCCAATGCCTATGGTAGCTGTGTTTGTCTATGCCTCATCATTTTTTTTACCTTTGCATCTAAAAATCCATCGCTACACTCGTCATGAAAAAAATCAACCTCATTTTTGGCACGCACAATCACCAGCCCATCGGCAATTTTGACTCCATCTTTGAAGATGCCTATCAGCGCGCATACAAACCGTTCCTTGATGTCTTCGAGAAATTTCCTCATCTAAAAATCTCCAAGCACTACACAGGCATTCTTTTCGAGTGGATACTCAACAAACATCCCGAGTTTTTCGACCAGCTACGCCGATTGGTCAAGCGTGGCAACATTGAGCTCATCAGCGGCGGTTTCTACGAACCTATTTTAGCTGTCATTCCCGATGAAGATAAAATCGGGCAAATTGAGAAGCTCACAAAGTTTATCAAAAAACATTTTGGCACAACTGCTCAAGGGCTCTGGCTTGCTGAGCGCATCTGGGAACAGCATCTGACCAAACCTCTCTCCCAAGCCGGCATCCGTTATGTGATTCTCGATGACACACACTTCAAATACGCTGGACTTACTGACGAACAGCTCTTGGGCTACTACATCACCGAAGAGCAAGGCTATACCACACATCTTTTCCCGATTTCTAAAACACTGCGATACACGATTCCTTTTCAACCCATTGAGAAAACCCTTGATTATCTGCACAGCCTTGCCAGCGAAGATGGTACTCGGCTGGTTGTTTTTGCTGACGATGGCGAAAAATTTGGCGTTTGGCCCAACACCTACGAACATGTCTATACACGCAACCAATGGCTTGAAAAATTCTTCAAAGCCTTAGATGACAACCGCAGCTGGATTCGCACCCTGACCTTCTCCGAAGCCTTGCGTGAATTGCCACCCATTGGCAGAATCTATCTTTCCAATGCATCATATGCGGAAATGATGCACTGGTCACTTCCCACGCCAAAGGCTTATCATGCCTACGAGGCTTTTGAGCGAGCCTTAAAAGCGCATCACTTGCTCGATGGCAATGATGTCTTCGTTCGAGGTGGCTTTTGGCGAAATTTCATGGTGAAGTATCCTGAATCCAATCAGATGCATAAGCGCATGTTGGAAGTCTCTGCGCGTGCGCAAGCACTGCTTAGGCAAGGCAAAAAAGTTAGTCAAAAAATTTTGGATAAAATTTGGGCGGCGCAATGCAATTGCCCATACTGGCATGGCGTGTTTGGCGGCACTTACCTACCCAACTTGCGCCATCCGATTTATCAAAATCTCATCGAAGCCGAAGTGGCGCTCGACGCCATTGAAAACCCAAACGGTGATGTTTCAGCTTCGCTCTACGACTTTGACCGCGATGGCTACGATGAAGTTGTGCTCAAATCCAACGAACTTGGTCTATACTTCAAGCCTTCCGAAGGTGGCAAACTTGTTGAGTTGGATTACAAAGCCGCCCGCAAAAACATCTTGGATATTCTCACGCGCCGCGAAGAAGGCTATCATGAACAGCTTCGTCAAGCCGCTAAGCAAAGTGCGCCTGCACACACTGCAACCTCTTCCAGCGAAGAAGTCGCTAGCATTCATGACATTGTAAAGATGAAAGAAGCCAATCTTGATACCTATCTGCACTACGATGCCTATCGGCGCGGCAGTTTGATTGACCATTTCTTTGAACCAACTGTAACGGCTCTTGACCTCTACCAAAGCAAAGCCGTTGAGCTCGGCGATTTCATCAATCGCACCTACTCGGTTAAACTTAGTGGCAATAAATCCAAGCGTACCGTATCGCTTGAGTGTGTCGGTCAAGTGCACTCTGGCAAAAAAGAGTGTCTTGTGCAACTGTCTAAAACCGTTACGCTACCGAAAGGAAAGTCTGAATTCAAAGTTGACTACACACTTTGCCTTGTCTCAGGCAAGCCACTCTCGGTTCGTTTCGGCGTAGAGTTTGCCTACGGTTTGCTGGCTGGTGATGCACCTGACCGCTACTACTACTTTGATGGGCTCTCTCTCGAAGACAAACGCTTACGCTCTATGGGCGAAGTGCGCTCTGCGATGGTTGGTCTGAAAGATGAGTGGCTACACATTCATGCTCGCCTTGAGGCTTCTGAGCCAGCCACAGTTTTGCGCTACCCTATTGAAACCATCTCGCTTTCAGAAGATGGCTTCGAGCGCGTCTATCAAGGCTCTGTGGTGGTCATGTGTTTTGACATTGAGCTCACCAAGAAGCCTTATAGCATTTCTTTCACGCAGCGCTTTTCGCGTGCTTAGTTACGCCAGTGTGGCTGGCTCGCAGTGCAAGTTTTATGATGAGGCTTTCTTTGCGCCGCCATATCCATTTTCTTCAAAATACGATGGGCGAATCTGCTTGCGCATTTTTGCGGGCGTAATCTTAAAGCTATCGGCAACCTCAAACAGATGCTTGATATGGTCGCGCGGGATGACGGCAAACATTTCGCTGGTGTTAAGATGGTTGTGTATTCTGCCACCACCATCGCCGATGACGAAGACACTATTGTTCTCGAGGTAGGGCACACTAAAAAGCGATGAACAAGCGCTTCTGCCCAGCTCACCAATCGGAAATTTTCCAATGCGTGTCGATGCCGCACCAGCTAAAATCATCGCATACTGCGGCTCACAAATGACCACGACAAGGTGCACCAAACTTTCATCTTCCACCATGGAGATAGGCGCCGCTGCAATAGCTTTGAATTCTCCTTTCGGCAAATTGGGTGTGTTGTGTTTGTTGGCTTTAGCCGCTTCAACCGTGTAGAACTGCTGCACATCGGTCATGTAAATGCCATCAGCAATATACTCGTTGGCATGTTCCAGCATGCCCAAGTGGTACAAGCCCACCAAACAATCGTGATGATTTCGGTCTACATAGACGCGCCTGCCTGTATCGGCGTGATAAATCAGTGCGCATGGCACATCTTGAATCGGCTCGTAATTCGGCGGCGGCTCATGGCGACAGTAGGTTACTGCCACAGCGTTGTGCTTGAGCTTAAATTGCGCCATGACGGCTTGCAATTTTTGCAGGTCAATTTTCTCGCCGGTCTCGCTGACGGCATTGTAGGAATTGAGAATCTGCATACGTCCTCCTTTTTCAATGTGTGATGTGAAATGTTCATGCTAAAAAGAGCCTGCCGCCTTTGGCGCAACAGTGAAGCTGGTCTATGAACGACACTGCTTCAGAATGCCGCCAAGCGTTTGAGTGCCTCAAAAATTTTTTTCTCGTTAGGCAGCGCGGCGTCTTCAAGAATCGGATTGTATGGCACGGGAATATCGCGTCCGCCGATTCGCATCACTGGTGCATCGAGATATGTAAAACAGTGCTCGGCAATGAATGCGGCAATCTCTGCGCCAAACCCTTGTGTGAGCGTATCTTCGTGCGCCACTAACACTTTACCTGTCTTTTTGACTGTGTTGAAAATTGCTTCTTTGTCATACGGAATAATGGTGCGTAGGTCAATGACTTCTACGCTAATGTTTTCTTGCTCGAGCTTTTTTGCCACATTGAGCGCTTGCTGCACCAATGCGCCATATGTAATCACGCTAAGATGCTCACCAGCACGCACCACTTTGGCTTTACCAAACGGCAGAAAATAATTCTCATCAGGTTCGGGCGATTTTGCAAAGCCTTGTCGATAGAGGTATTTGTGTTCAAGGAACAGCACGGGGTCATCCATTCGGCAAGCGGTCTTGAGCAAGCCCTTGGCATCAGCGGCATTGGATGGATAAGCGATTTTGATACCGACGCAGTGCGCAAAAATGCCTTCAATGTTTTGCGAGTGATAATGCGCACCATGAATGTAGCCGCCGACCGGCACGCGAATGACCACTGGGCACTTCCATCTCCCTGCCGAGCGATAGCGCATCATGCCAAGTTCATTTCGAATCTGCATCATGGCTGGGAAGATGTAGTCGCCAAACTGAATTTCCACCACAGGCTTATAGCCCATCACTGCCAGCCCAATTGCCGTGCCAACGATTGAACTTTCCGCCAGCGGTGAATTAAAGCATCGGTCTTTGCCGTATTTGGCAGTCAGACCGCGTGTGGCAGTAAACACGCCACCTTTGCCGCCTGCGACATCTTCGCCATAGATGAGCATTTTGGGATTGTGTGCCATTTCTTCATCGAGCGCTTTGTTGATGGCATCGACCATCACAATTGGCGGACCGCTGGGCGTTGTGGCTTCAAACTCAATGGGCAAAGGCTCACTGCTGAAAATGTGCTTTTCAACATCTTCTGCCTTCGGGTCAGGTCTCGACTCTGCCCACACTGCCGCTTCATCAATCTGACGCTTAATCTGCGCGCGGATGTCTTCTAATTCCTCTGGCGTTACGACACCTTCCTCCAGCAAGAGATGCTCATACTTCAATAGTCCATCTCTTTTGCGGTCTTCGGCAAGTTCTTCTTCTGTGCGGTATTTGTAGTGGTCGTCCGATGATGAATGCGGCAATAGCCGCACCACTTTGGCATTGATAAGCACCGCCCCTTCGCCTTTTCGGCAAATTTCTACGGCTTCTTTGGCAACTTCATAGACTTCGAAGAAATCTGTTCCATCGACATCGTAGCGCACCAATCCTTCATAGCCAGCCGTCAGTTTGTAGACTGACTTTCCTGCGGTTTGCTCACTAATCGGAACAGAAATTGCGTAGCCGTTATCTTCAATGAGAAAGAGAACGGGTAATTTTTCACGTGCCGCCCAGTTGAGGGCTTCATGAAAATCGCCTTGTGAAGTTGTGCCTTCGCCGCTGGAGACATAGACAATTTCACTTTTGCCTTCAGCTCGATTTTGCCGCTTGCATCCCATGGCAGTGCCTACGGCTTGCAGATACTGCGTGCCTGTCGGTGAGGACTGCGACACAATGCGCAGTTTATCGTTGCCAAAATGCCCATACATCTGCCGCCCAGCGGTGCTTGGTGATTCTTCTTTGGCAAGAAATTCCAGCATCGCATCTTCAATCGTCATGCCCATCGTCAGGCAGTATGCTAAATCGCGGTAGTATGGGTATGACCAATCCACTCCCGTTTTGAGATGAGCCGCCACTGCAACTTGTGCCGTCTCATGCCCTGAGGTTCCAATGTGGAAAAAAGATTTACCTTGCTTGAGCATCTTGAGCAGTTTATCATCTATGCTACGCGCCGTAAACATCAGCTTGTAGTATCGAAGCAACTGCTCTTTGCTCAGTTCGCTACCTGAAAGTCTTTTCCTTTTTGCTTTGGCGGGTTTGCTGTCGGCTTTCTTTCCAGCAACTTTGGATTCAATCATAGCTTTGTGCTCAAAGAGAGGTTGAAAAAGTTTGATGATGCTGGCGGATTTGCTCCTGCAATTGCCACTTCTCTATGCGCTCTACCCTGACGCCGAACACCTGACCAAAATACTTAGTAAAGAGCTCCTCAATTTGTGTCAGCGGCACTTCTCGTGACAGAATTTTCGCTAGTGAAGTTACCCCTTTGTCTGTAATTCCGCAAGGCACAATTCCTTCAAAGTAACTTAGGTCAGTATTGACATTGAGCGCCAGCCCGTGCATTGTTGTCCAATTTGAGAACTTGACGCCAATTGCACAGATTTTTTCTTCCCCAACCCATACGCCTGTGTAGTTTTTGCGCGGGTCATGGTGTTGTTTTCTTCCTGCCGTAATGCCCAACTCACCAAGTAAGCGAATGATGACTTCTTCAAGGTCGCGCAAATATCGATGTGCATCTTTGTAGAAATGATTGAGGTTCAAAATCGGGTAAGCTACAAACTGCCCGTATCCGTGGTAAGTGATTTCTCCGCCTCTATCGGTTTCGAAGACAGCGATGTTTTTTGCTTGCAGGGTCTCTTTGCTCCAGAGCAGATGTGCAGGGTTAGATTGCTTGCCAAGCGTATAGACATGCGGATGCTCTACGCTCAACACCGTATCTGGCATTTGCATCTTGCTTATGCGCTCAAATAGCTGCTTTTGTAAGCAGTAAGCCTCATCGTATGGCATCTTGCCTAGTGATGTAAAGTAGATGGTGCGCATTTGTCCTCAACTTCAGTTATGGTGCAACCTTCAAATCTGCATCACATTTGAAGACACCATGCTACTTCAAAAGTTAAAAAGCTTTGCGCTGTTTTTTACCAGGCGAGCTGCCTTGTACTGATGAGTTTCAACGCTTGCTGATAAGCGGTTCTTTCACACGCGGATGATATTTCTTGATTCCATTGTGGTAGGTTACCACTAAGGCATCATCGAGCAGGCGTGCTGTGTAGGGTTTGCCTTTGAGCTTGAAGCGGATTTGTTCGTCATCGAGTAGCTCAATATCGGTGAGTGCAAAGCGATAGTTGTATTCGCCGATGCCCTGCGCCACACCTTTGAGTTTGCCCTGCTTTGAAAGATAGAATTCAAAGAATTCGCCATCGGCATTGCGCATGTATCTGCCAACAAACGGCATGGCTTGCTTGCGCTGACGCTCAAGCTGCATTTTCTCTATTTTCCATTTGGGGATTTTTGCTGCGCTGGCAGTCTTGGCAAAAGAGGTGGGAGACTTTGGCTCCTTGAGCACCGCTGCTTCACCATTTTCTGGTGTGAAAGCTATTCGGAGCGCAAGAATCAACACGTATGATTTCATCTTGTAAAAGAATTAGTTACAAAAAACAACGGCTTTTATACGCATTACTTCATGCGCGGTTGCGAGATGAGATTTGCAAACAGCTTTAGCGCTCCGCTATGCAACACTCTCAGTTGCCGATAGAGTGCAAGTGAAATATATGTGTATGAACCTTTCCCTACTTTTGCAGTGAGCATGGATGTTGGGGGTTGTGATTCGTTTTCATCGCTCATTGCAAGTAGGCGCTCATACTTTGCAGATGTTTTTGCCGTGTCATTTGAAGGCAAGTATAAACTTCGTTCTTGAACCCAATTGAGCCAATCATCTGGCTTGATTTTATTCGGCTTGTTGAAAAAGTGATGTTTTGCATTGAGCACCGTTACCTTTGCATCTTCTTCTGCCACACGCTCCGATGTAAGTTCAATTGGATACGGTGCCAGCTTATCTCGATTGGCATTCCAATCCTGTGGCTTATTGTAGAAGGCGACAACATGACCGCCTTGCTCCATAAATTCAAACAGCTTTTTCGATTGTGCCAAAAGGTCGCGCCGATATTCGCCAGCGCGCATATCTATCAAGATGGTGGTGTATCGGCTTAAATCTTGGCTTGCCAGTTGTGCCGAATCCAAGCGGTCGAATGCGACATTGAGGGTTTGAAGCGTCTCTTCCAGCGTATTGTCGTAAGTGCAGACGAGCCCAATGCGCACTGCTCGAGCGACTTTGGCTTCAACGGGTTTGAGCATGATGTTTTGCACTGCTGCACTCAAACGCGATTCCTGTGCCTCTGCACCGATGGGCACTGCCTCGAAAGTTAGTTGCTCTATGCGAAGTGGCTCGTAGGGCGCAATTTTTTCCAATGCCAGTTGAATCGTATCTACCAAACGCTCCTTTTGCGAAGCGCTAAACACATACTCTTTTCGAAAAATCACGCGATTGCCTCTTGTGATGCTTAGCGTAACAGGCAGAATTTTCTTCGTTGGATTTTCCATTACAACGACGAAGCGAGCGTTATAGACTGGGGTTTGACGCGCTTGCCATTCTTGCTCAGTGGCTTGCCTTGCCGCAACACTTTGCGGTGAAACGAAGAGCAGGAATTTTGGCTGTTCGGCAAATTCGCGAGCGGCATTCGGGTTACGCTGCTGTGGCGTGATGCCAGAAAAGATGTCACGACCGTCATGCACGATACCTTTTTCAATGCGCCAGAGTGCGTATCGCCGTGGCTGGAAGAAAAACGAGGTTGGATTTTGCACCAATTTATCCATGCCTTGTGAGCGGTGTTGAGACAGTGCTAGTGCTGCCAGTTCTTGCACGGTTTTGCTACTCCCTGGTTCCTGCACTGCTGTATCAAGCACGAAGAGAGAATCTTGGTCTGAAAAATTTTGCCTGAATACTCTTACAAAGAGTTTTTTGATTTGCCATGGGGTTGCACCTTGCAGGAAGTGTTCAGGACAGTAGCTTGTATCAGCGGCTTTTTCGAAGGCTTCATAGAGCGAAATTCCAACGGCTTGATGGTGTCCGTGTTGCCGTTGCGGTGGCGTGGTAATGGTATCGTGGTTGGTGATGACCACATCGGGTTGGAGCTTTCGGATAAGATAGACCACTTTTTCCAAAACAGCGTCTTTGCCGCCCCACTTTGCAAAAGTTTCTTTGGCTGTTTTTGAAAACCCGAAATCCTTGAAATTCAGAAAAATTGCTTCGGCGCCAAGCAATTCTGCAGCTTGCAGCGTCTCGCGTGTGCGAATGCTGCCCAGTTCTTCGTAGAGCGCAGAGCCGATTTCGTTTTGTCCGCCCTCACCGCGTGTAAAAAATACGCTATAGACTTTGACTGGTGCTTTAACCTTGTGGTAGTATTTGGCGTAATACGCCAGTGTTGCACCATCTTCATCATCGGGGTGTGCGGCAAAACCAACTAAGACATAGTGTGCTGAATCGGCTGACGCCCATGCCAGATTGCCACCCATCATCATGAACAAAAAGAGCAAAGCTATGTTGCTTAGCCCTTCAGACCTTGAGCAGAGACACCACATCGTAGTCGTTTAGTTTCTCCCGCCCATTGAGAAAGGTCAGTTCAATAAGAAAACACAGTCCTACCACTTTGCCACCAACTCTTTCGACCAGACGGCATGCTGCACCTGCAGTACCCCCTGTGGCTAAGAGGTCGTCATGCACCAGCACGCGCTCTCCTTTGCGAATGGCATCGGTATGGATTTCTAAAGCATCGGTGCCATACTCGAGCACGTATTCTTCACGGATTTTCTCTGCAGGCAGTTTATTTGGCTTGCGCACAGGCACAAATCCTGCACCAAGCTTGTAGGCAAGTGCTGCACCGAAAATAAATCCGCGCGATTCAATCGAGACCACTTTGTCGATACGCTTGCTCTTGTAGAGCGATGCCAGCATATCTACTGTCTCGCTAAAGAGTTTTTTTTCTTTCAGGACGGTGGTGATGTCTTTGAACATAATTCCCTGTTTTGGGAAGTCGGGCACGGTGCGGATTTTCCTTTCAAAGCGCTTGCTAAATAGCTTGAGTTTTTTCTGAAGTGCATCGCTGGTCTGGACTGGCGATGTAATTTTTTTTGACATACTCCCAGAAGTTCTGGTTGATTTTTTAGACGTGTTAGTATAAGAAAAGTTTTGCTCTCGCTTGTTCTTTGCCACCGCGGCTTTTAAGCTGCGGTGCTGCGGTTACCGTGCTTTTTTGTTTGCATTTACTTCATTATTTTCTCCGACCGACCAGTCGGTTTTTAACTCATTTTTTAATCTTGATAACGCATAACTTTTTGGTTATATGAACACTGCATCAGAGGCTCTCAAGAAGCCGTCTCGTCTGAATGTTGGCATGTGGCTTAAGGCTCTCAAAGGCATTCCACGTGTCTCAAAGGAAGAGTGGAAAGAGTTGGATTTAATTTCTCGCTGGCTCATTGCTACACGCTCAGCGGTATTGGTGATGACCTTTACTTCAGCCGCCATTGGTGGCTTATTGGCTTATCGTGCTGGTCAGTTCGATTGGCTACTTTGGGGCTGTGTGGTTGTCGGACTCTTGCTTGCTCATGCCGCCAATAATCTCTTCAACGACCTTATTGATTACCTCAAGGGCGTCGACCGTGGCAATTACTTCCGCGCGCAGTATGGACCGCAACCTGTTGAACACGGCTTGATGACAGTGCGCGAGCAATTTGTCTTTGCCACCGTTACGCTGGTGCTTGCGCTGCTACCGGGACTCTATCTTGTTAGCGTGCGCGGCGAGCTTGTCTTGCAACTTCTGCTTGTTGGCGTTGTGTTCATCATCTTCTATACATGGCCCCTGAAATACATCGGGCTTGGTGAAATTACGGTCATTGTGGTCTGGGGACCGTTGATGATTGGCGGCGGTTACTATGTTGTAACTGGCACTTGGGATTGGAATGTGGTGATTGCTGGCTTGCCTTACGCGCTTGGTCCAACTTGTGTGCTTTTCGGTAAGCACATCGATAAGTTAGATAGCGACAAAGCCAAGCACATCTATACCCTGCCTGTGATTCTGGGAGAGCGCAACGCACGCTACGCCGTCTTGCTGATGGCGATTCTGCAATATGTTTCCACTCTGTATCTGGTTCTCACGGGATTTTTCTCACCTGCCCTGTTGATTGTGTTTCTTTCTTTCTCGAGCTTGCCGCTGGTTTGGAAATTTTATCGTGCGCCCAAACCTGCCACCAAGCCCGATGATTACGACGCCAACATTTGGCCCCTATGGTTTTCAGCGGTGATTTTTATGCACAATCGCCGATTTGGCGGACTCTTTCTCTTAGGCTTGCTTATCGATATTCTGCTCAAAAAAGTCTCGCTGTTTTGAACCGCTACTGCACTCTCTTTCCAAAAAGGAAGCAGCCCATGCAAGTTACTTTCGCTGGGCTGCTTTTGCCTCTGCAAGGCTGGGGATTGATACCGATAGAAAGTTAGAAACAGGCTTGCTGCGCTGTCATGGCATCATCTTTTTGTCGTTGCAAGCGCCTACGCAGAATCCAGTATGGATGCTTCACTGCGATACGCTTCGCTCAGCATGACAGGGTAAGGTCAGCACGACAGACTGATGTCATTCCGAGCGATAGCGAGGAATCCAGTTCATTCCGAACGCAGTGAGGAATCCAGTGTGGATGCCTCACTACGTTTGCGCTGCGTTCAGCATGACCACTCATTATTACGCTTGCGGAGTTTCTTCTTTCGTTTCAAGCTCTTTGACTTTCAGCGCGGCTTTGCCTGTGCGCTTACGCAGGTAGAAAAGCTTAGCACGGCGAGCTTTGCCACGCTTGACCACCTCGATTTTCGCAATGGTTGGTGTGTGTAGCGGAAAGATGCGCTCTACGCCTACGCCATGCGAAATTTTGCGCACCGTTATGGTTTCTGACATGCCCTCTCCTCTGCGGCTAATGACGACACCCTCATAGAGCTGGATACGCTCTTTGTCGCCCTCGACTACGCGTACATGCACGCGCACAGTGTCGCCATAGCGAAAATCAGGGATGTCATTTCTCAAAAACCCAGCTTCCACCAGTTTAATCTTCTGTGTCATTGTCGGTTGAGTCCTTTCTTAGGTTTAAGTTCTCAAATTCAGCCAGCAAGTCAGGGCGCCGCTGTCTTGTTCGTTCGTATGCATTTTCTTCTCGCCATTTTGCAATTTCCTTGTGGTTACCTGACAGCAGCACCTCTGGTACCTTCATACCACGAAAGTTTGCTGGACGTGTGTAGTATGCGCAGTCTAATTTCCCGTCCTGAAACGAATCTGAAAGTGCCGATTCAGCATCGCCCAGCACGTTGGGCAAAAGTCGCACCACTGCATCCATGAGCATTAATGCTGGCAATTCACCGCCAGAGAGTACCACATCGCCGATTGAGATTTCTTTCGTCACCAACGCCTGCCTGACGCGTTCATCGACACCTTTGTAGTGCCCACACAACAAGATAAGATTTTTGCAGAGCGACAGAGCATTTGCCATTCTTTGTGTTAGCTTTTCGCCGTCTGGCGTGAGAAAAATCACCTCGTCATACTCCCGTTGCGATTTCAGCATTTCCACCACTTTGAAAATCGGCTCTGGCATCAAAATCATGCCTGCTCCGCCGCCAAACGGATGGTCATCGACTTGCTGATACTTGCCTTTGCCATAATCATGCAGGTTATGAATATGAATACTTGCCGCTTGCTTTTCTTGCGCAATTTTCAGTACGCCGCACTCTAGCGGACTTGTAAAAAAGCGCGGCATTACGCTAATGACATCAAATCGTATCATGGTTCACTCATCAGAATTTTGGCTCTACAAGAATTCCTCGAAACGTTTGACCACCACACACTTTTTGCTCAAATTTACCTCCTCGATAAACTCCTCAATAGCAGGTATCAGCACGCTTTTGCTACCGATGCAAATTTCATATGCATCACAGGTCGGTAATTCAATTACATCAGTTACTGTTCCGACTGCATTTCCACTTGTGTCCAAAGCCTGCAATCCAACAAGTTCATGAATGTAGGCTTCATTTTCGCCGAGTTTGGTCAGCTGAGTTTCATCAATGAATAGCCAGTGATTTCTTAGTTTTTCAGCCGTCTCTGGCGAGTCAATGCCCTTGAACTTTAAGAGAAAAGCAGATTTTGCACGTCTTGCGCTGACCACCTCAATTGGAGTGGCTTCTGCTGCCGTTTTGCCAACATAGAGCCGTTTGCGCGATTTGAATTTTTCAGGGAAACTTGTCTCGACTTGTATTTTGACTTCACCTCTTACGCCATGTGGTTTTAACACCCGTCCTACGATGAACAGCTCCATCGTGTGCTTTCATCAGCTTGATTTTACTGCGCATCAGTAAGCATGTTGGCTTCAAGATGCCGCACCTTCTTTAGCTTTTGCCTCAGCTTCTTTTTTCTTTTTGCGGCGTAAGGCTTTCTTTTGCAGGTTTCGCATCAAGCGTTCGTCACGCTGTTTACGCCATTTTTCCATTTCTGCAGCAATTTCTTCTTCGCTTTTGCCCTTTCTTCGAAGATGAAGTTTGAGCAGCAAGCCTGATTGGCGCAGTATGCTACGCGCTGTAGCTGTGGGCTGCGCGCCAACACTCAACCAGTATGCCACGCGGTCTTCCTTGATGGAAATGGTATGTGGCTTTTTCTTTGGCTCGTATCGACCTAAGTCTTCAAGGAATGCACCGTCGCGGCGTGCGCGTGCATCTGCTGCCACAAGTTGATAGATTGGCACCTTTTTTCTGCCAATTCTGCGCAAACGAATTCTAACCATTGCTTTTGAGGATAGATGCTTTGTTTGAAGTTATCGTTGCAGCATTCGCCTTATCGGTAAGTTCTCCAGTGACGGCTTTCGTCCTGAAGCTGCCATTTTGTTGAACGACTTCATCATTTTTTTCATCTCATTAAACTGCTTAAGCAGTGCATTGACTTCTTGGACTGTCGTACCGCTGCCGCGTGCAATACGTGCTCGTCGGCTACCATTGATAATGTCAGGATTTCGGCGCTCTTCCTTCGTCATGGAGCAAATGATAGCTTCAACTCTCTTCAAATCCTTTTCATTGATTTCACTTACTGGAATCAGCTTACTCATGCCCGGAATCATGGAGACCAAGTTCTGCAACGACCCCATTTTCTTGATTTCCTGAATCTGTGCATAGAAATCTTCCAAGTTGAAGTCGTTTGTCAGCAGTTTCTTTTGCAGTTCCTGACTTTTCTTGAGATCGAGCTTTTCTTGCGCCTTTTCAACGAGGCTGACAATATCACCCATGCCCAGGATACGCTGCGCCATGCGGTCAGGATAGAACACATCAAGGTCTTCGAGCTTTTCCCCTTGACTGATAAACTTGATGGGCTTCTGAACAACGGCTTTGATTGACAGTGCAGCACCACCACGGGTATCGCCGTCCATTTTGGTCAGCACCACGCCATCAAAGTCCAAGCGTTCATTGAAGACCTTGGCGGTATTGACTGCCTCCTGCCCAATCATGGCATCGACGACGAAGAGAATTTCTTCAGGGTTCAAGGCTTTTTTGAGATTTTCTGCTTCCTGCATCATCTCCTCGTCGATTTGCAGTCGCCCTGCTGTGTCGACAATTGCCACATCACGCGCATTTTTGCGAGCGTATTCAAGACCTTCTTTGGCGAGCTTGACAACGTCTTTTTCTTCCTCGAGAGCAAATACGGGCACATCAATTTGTGCACCCAAGGTTTTGAGCTGCTCAATTGCCGCTGGGCGGTAAACGTCGGCTGCAATCAGAAGTGGATTGCGCCCTTTCTTTTTCAGCATCAGAGCTAATTTGCCGCAGAAAGTCGTCTTTCCTGAGCCCTGCAATCCTGCCACCATTACTACAGCAGGGATGCGGTTGGTCTTAAGATTCAGTTCAGCTTGCGTGCCACCCATCAACGCAGTTAGCTCATCGTAGACGATTTTGACAATCATCTGCGCTGGCTGCACGCTCTTGATAACTTCTTGCCCCAGTGCCTTTTTGCGCACCTCTTCTACAAACTGCTTGGCAACAGCATAGTTGACATCGGCATCAAGCAAAGCGCGCTTAATATCGCGCATAGCATTGCCGATATTGACCTCGTTGATTCGAGCTTGCCCAGAAAGCTTGCGCAGGGCACTATCAATTTTATCACTTAGCGCTTCAAACATCTTGCCACAATTTTTTTCACAAAATAAAAACGCCGCAAAATTGCGGACGGCAAAGGTAAGGAAATCTTCTTAAGTTTGCAACGCTTAGCGTGCACACGCATCTACCCACACTTCTCCATCGGCAAAGACCTCCTTTTTCCAAATCGGCACGGTGGCTTTTACGGCATCGATGACAAACTTACAAGCGGCAAATGCTTCTCTACGATGCGGTGTGCTGACTGCAATCGCTACAGCATCATCACCAATTTCCAAGCGTCCCACGCGGTGCACCATGGCAATTTTTCGGACAGGATAAAGCTGTTTGACCGAAGCGGCAATTTCACGCATTTTTTTGAGCGCCATGCTCTCATAGGCTTCATACTCCAGCCACAGCACATTTCCCCTGCCACCCGAATGATTTCTCACCGTTCCCACAAAGAGCGACAGTCCACCGCACTCAGGTGCACGCACAGCATTTAGAACTTCATAGATAGCAATTGGTTCATTTGTCAGGCGCAATAGCACCAAGCTCTCCAATTCTGTAGTGTTCTGACTCCTCATAAATCTACCACTATTTTTTAGGCTTGTCCTTTGGCTAATCTTTTGAATGTATCCATCTCAGACTCTCTTCAATGCCAGAGGGCATTACTGGAATATCAGCATGCATTAAAAAAAACTTGGCAGGTCGAGCCATCCCAGAGATGGGCTACAGCGCTTTTTTAGCCGCCACACACTGGCGGAATAATTGCAATTTCATCGCTTTCATGCAAGATTTGCGTCGGCTGCGCATAGTCTTCATTGACTGCAACCTTTAGCGTTTTAAGTTCAGTAAGACGCGGATATGCCGCTTTCAGAGATAGAACCAAATCTTGCACCGTTGCACCGTCTGGCATTTCCCACTCCAAGCAGCTTTTTCCTGTAATCTCGCGACCTATGGCAAAAAAATGAATGTGCAGCGTCATTGTTTGAATACCCGAAATTAAACATTTTCTGCAAAAACGGTTTGCATGGCTTTTAAGTTTATTAATGGTTAGCGATTTTACAAAGCAACAAACGACGATGACATGGATGAGAATGCTGCTTTACCGCTTGAGCGTTCGACCTTGAGCAAGGCTTCGTCAAAGCTGATTGATAATCATGGGCGCCCGATTACATATGTGCGGCTCTCGGTTACCGACCGCTGCAATCTGCGCTGCCTCTACTGCATGCCTGCCGAAGGCATAGATTTTCTCCCACGTCACGATATTCTCTCATTTGAAGAGCTTTTGCGACTGGCCAAACTCTTTGCCTCGCTTGGCATCACCAAGCTACGCATCACTGGCGGCGAGCCCTTCATGCGCAATGACCTAATCTATTTTCTTGAGCGCCTTTGCACCATTGAAGGCATTGAAGAAATTAGCATTACCACCAACGGCGTTCTGACCGCACCGTTCGTTAAAGACCTCAAACGCATCGGTATTACTTCAGTCAATCTTAGCCTTGACACTTTGGATAGAACACGCTTTCAGCAGATGACGCGCCGCGATGCCTTTCCTGCCGTGATGAAAACTTTCCACGCCTTAATTGAGCATGAGATTCCTACCAAAATCAACGCTGTTGTCACCGAAGGCGTCAATACAGATGATATTGTGCCACTGGCTTTGCTTTCGCGCGACTATCCCGTCTCGGTTCGCTTCATTGAAGAAATGCCCTTCAACGGCTCGGGTCAGAGCAAACCGGTGCTCAAGTGGAATTACGCCCAAATTCTTGCCGTTTTGAAAGCCGCTTTTCCCACGATGACCAAATTAGACGATGCACCATTTTCGACCTCCATGAACTACAAGATTGAAGGTCATCTTGGCACAGTGGGGGTAATTGCGGCTTACTCTCGCACATTTTGCGGCACATGCAATCGGATTCGGCTGACGCCTAAAGGTGAGATTCATACTTGCCTTTACGACAATCGCGGTTACGACATCAAGACGCCTCTGCGCAGTGGTGCCAGCGACCGCGAACTTGAAGCCTTAATTCGCCGCTGTGTGTCGGAGCGCTATCGCGATGGCTTTGAAGCAGAAGCCAATCGCATCGGGCGCGTGCCCGTTACTGAATCCATGTCCCAAATTGGCGGATAACTTCCATGCCACCTTTTCAGGATACGCCATCCAAACGGGCAATTGCCTTCGGACGCCAAGAATGGAATGGCGCTTTCGGTGACCTTGGCACCGATTTACCTCTGCTTGCCGGCATGATTTTGACAGCTAAACTTGATGCCGCCAGCGTGCTTATCCTCTTCGGCATAATGCAAATTCTGACTGGACTGCTCTACCGCATTCCCATGCCCGTTCAACCTCTTAAAGCTATGGCAACGCTGGTAATTTCACAGCACTTGAGCAGCAACATTCTCTTCGGTGGTGGCATTGCTATTGGACTAACCATGGGCATTTTGACTTTTTCTGGCGCGTTAAATCTGCTGGCGAAGTGGATTGCTTTGCCTGTAGTGCGCGGGCTACAGCTTGGCTTAGCCATGCAGTTAAGTCTGCTTGCCTTGAAAGATTACACTGCACGCGACGGCTTGACGGGCTACGCGCTTGCTCTTGTGGCATTTTTGCTCATCCTTCTGCTTCAGCGGCGCGCCTATCCTGCCGCACTCTTTGCACTTGGACTTGGTGTGCTCTATGCCATTTTTGTCTCCCCTGACTCTGCTCGCCTCACGCTTGATGCCCTGACGCCCTCGCTGTCTTTGCCTAAACCTTACACTCCGACGCTCAATGATATTGCGCAAGGATTTCTTTTGTTGGCGCTGCCTCAAATTGCCCTCTCGATAGGCAATTCCATTCTTGCCACAGCGCGTGCCGCTCAAGACCTTTTCCCTGATGCCGCCTTGAATGTTCGTCGCATTGGATTGAGTTACGCGGCGATGAATCTTTTTGCGCCGCTTTTTTCTGGCGTGCCGGTCTGCCACGGCGTGGGCGGATTGGCTGGACACTATGCTTTTGGCGCACGCACAGCTGGCTCGGTCATTATCTACGGCGGGTTTTATGTGCTTTTAGGACTGCTGTTTTCTGGCAGTTTTGAAGTGCTGCTTCATGCCTTTCCTATGCCTCTTTTGGGCGTGATGCTACTCTTTGAAGCCGTTGCCCTCTCTCGTGTGGCTTTAGCGTTAGACCGTGAGCGCGACTTAGGCATCACGGCGCTCACTGCGTTGATAGTATTGGGCTTGCCTTACGGCTTTCTTGTTGGCTTGCTGCTCGGCTCATTGGCTTACTATGCTCTCAAGTCTTGACAGCGCAAAAATTTTTCGATTTTGCAAAAAGAAACAACTTTTCTAACTTCTGCCGATTTTTGCTATCCCTATTGGCATAGACGCACCGCGCATTGCGGTGTCTTTTGAAGTGCTAAGGATTTTCTCTATCAACAAAAACAACCTAGGAGGCTATGAAAAAGTCACTATTGCTTCTGTCTATTCTTTTCTTGCCACTGTTTTCAGTTTTTGCGCAAGAACAACCCTTTTATTAACTACCACGGTCGCAAAATCGCCTTGAAAGCCTCCACTTCGGAGGTCTATGTCAAGTTCGTGAAGGCGTTTCTGCCAGTCGCAAACTTGACGCACTGAAAGGCATGCGGCAACTGACGCTGGCTAAGGACCAATCGCCCTTGCTGCGCACCCTACGCTACGAGCTTGCCGCCAGTGAGCGCAGTGAAGACGGTATGAAACGCATTCTGGCTACATTAAGAGCCCGACCCGACATTGAGGCGGCTTTCCCTGCCTACATCACCGAGTTTGGCGATACCCTCTATGTGACCAATGAAGTGATTTACATGCCCAAAGTTAAAGGCGACCCGCGCTTGCAGGGCATGCATAACGATAACAATGCAACCGTCATAGAGACCTTCTCCATGGGTCCAGACAAGGAGCAAGTGTTGGTCAAGCTGGCAGATGGTGTTGACCCGCTTGTAGCGGCAAAAAGAATGGTGGAAAGCGGGCTCGTGGAATTTGCTCAACCTAACTTCATGACCATTTGTCACGTGCATCAGAGTGCTGAACGCCTTACGCCTTCCAGCGCACCTGTCTCTGACCCCGATGAGGAGCACGCTCGCCAGATTCTGAAAGCCATTCAAGCCGCTAAAAATCCGATGCGTGCCGCACTTCCAATTGGACCCATTCGCCTTTACCTTACGCCCAACGACCCGTCTTTCGTCAATCAGTGGTTTTTGCAAAATACTGGACAGAACATTAGTAACCAGATAGGTGTAATTGGTGCCGACATTAGTGCCACAGAGGCTTGGGACATTACGACAGGCTCTACTTCGGTAGTCGTGTCGGTGTGGGATTCAGGGTATGACCTCGATCACCCTGAATTTGCTGGTAAAATTGTCAGTAGCTACAATGCAGCTGGTACCAACGGTACGGACGGCGTTGGCGGACCTGCCGTTCCAACCGATCCCGGTGCTGCCAATGAAAACCATGGAACGCCTTGTGCAGGTCTGATTGCAGCTCTGACCAACAACAATGCCAGTGTCGCCAGTGTCGGCTACAATGTGCGTGTGCATCTTGTCAGGATTGGGTTTAATTTTACTGCAACTGGCAGTTTCTCCACCACTGACGCAGTGATTGCGCGTGCTGCGACGAATACGCTTGGTGTGTCGGGTGTCGTCGCCGTCAGCCAGAGCTGGGGTGGCGGCAGTGCCAATGCATCATGGGAAGCCAGCTTTAACAGCGTAAGAACGGGCGCTCGTGGCGGTCTGGGTGCTGTGATGCTTTTCTCTGCCGGCAATGCTGGCACAGGTATCGTGGGCTATCCTGCTCGTGCCGCCAACATTATTGCCGTTGGCGCTACCGATAACTCGGACCGCAGAGCTGGGTTTTCTCAATTTGGCGACGCGCTTGATGTCGTTGCCCCGGGCGTAAATACACTTACGCTTGACCGCCAAGGCACAGCTGGATATGGACCCGGAAATGAGACTTTCTTTGGTGGCACCTCTGCTGCCTGCCCTATTGCTGCTGGTGTTGTCGGATTGGCTGCTTCTGCCAATCCTTCTCTGTCGGGCGGACAGCTGGAAGAAATTTTGCAGCGCACCTGCGACAAGGTCGGCAACTATGCATATGGCACAGCGACGGGTCGACCGCTTGGACTATGGACCAACCAGATGGGATATGGGCGCGTCAATGCTCGACGTGCCGTCCAAGCTGCACAAGGCAATGCCACACTGACTCTGACCAATCCTATCTCTGGTAGCGCTTGGCAGAAAGGACAAGCCGTAAACATCACTTGGGTCGTCAGTTCTGGGACCATTACCACCAACATTGTAATTGAGCTCTACAAAGGTAGCACCCTGATTGCTGCGCTTTCTACGGGCGCTCCCAATACGGGCACCTTCAGCTGCACTCCGTCAGCTGCCCTTACCGATGGCAATGACTATCGCATTCGTCTTACGGCAAATTCTGGCACGGTTGTAGAAACCAGCCCATTTTTTACGATTGCGACTTCAGGCGGCACATTTGTTTATTCGCCCAGCTCGACTTTTAACACCACAACAACCTATACAGACCTTGGCACAAACGGCAGCGTGATTACCACTGATAATTTTGACGATGCCAACTCTGCACCGGTCAACATTGGATTTAATTTTAACTACAACGGCAGAATCTACAGTCAATTTATCCTGAACACCAATGGGTTTATCAAGCTGGGTAATACTCCTCCTTCCTCTGCCGCACTCTTTATCTCTACGCCCCAAGACCAAACTGGCGCTGGCGGGGCGCTTGCCAGTACAAACCCTGCTGATGTGGACATTATCTCTATTTTCAACCATGATTTGCAGGCAGGTACATCCACGCCAGAATACCGCGTGCATACCACTGGCACAGCACCAAATCGGGTTTGCACCATTCAGTTCAAAAATGTGCGTGAGAAGCAAACCCCTCCCGGTATTCAGTTCGACAACATGAATTTTCAAATTCGGTTGCACGAAAACGGGATGATTGAGTTTGTGTATGGTACCTTTACACCTAATACATCTGCACCGATGCTTTTAGAACTTTTGGCGTGGGTATCAAAGGCTTATCGCCTGCTTCCGCGCAGTTGGTAACCTTTTCAAAAGGGTCCATGACGGCTTGGAGCGCTGTGAACGCAGGCAGTAGTCTTTCGACCTTCAACGTGCGTCGCACTGTTGGACCTGATGCTGGGCGCACCTTCCGCTTCGTGCCCCTTCGTCCTGCTGTCAAGCTCGCGATTCTCAATCCGCTTGCGCCTACGGTTGGCAAAAAATTTGCAGTTGTCGCAGAAGCCCAAGATGCCTTTAACCTTCCGCAGCCGACTACTGGTGGGACTTTGACCCTCTCACTGGTAAGTGGGACAGGCACGCTGACTGGCAACCTGACCGCCACACTCAACCCTGGTCAAAGCCGTGTGGTGTTCAGAAACCTTCAATATAGTGTTGCACAACCCGGTGTGCAAGTCAGTGTCTCTGGGCTTTCGCTGACGCCTGGCACGGCAACCTTTACAGTTTCACCTGTGCCACCAGAGTTGCTCTACGAAAGCGGTCCCTTGGTCACGAATCCTGCTGAAGGCGCTAATTTTGCCGATGCCAGTGTGATTACAGATGGACTCGGCATTTTTGGTTTCCAACACTCTGTTGCATCAGGGCTTCGGGTTGCCATGCCGATTACTGTTCCGCCGGGTCAGGGCTGGAGAATTGACTCCTTAGTTTTCTTTGCTTACCAAACAGGTTCTACGACCACTTCCACGATAACGAGTGTCAATTTGCGAATTTGGCGTGGCACGCCCGGTGCTCCCGGTAGTGAAATTATTTTCGGTAATACAACCACTAACCGTTTAAATCAAACACGGTTTTCGGGTATTTATCGTGTCACCAGTTCCACTCTTACGGATGTTCAAAGACCAATTATGGCACAGCGGGTTCTGCCCAGCACTTCTGCTACACTGGTCTTGGGTCCGGGCACCTACTGGCTGGATTGGCAAACTGGTGGAAGTTTAACCTCTGGTCCTTGGGTGCCACCGATTAGCATTGAGGGACAGCTCACCACAGGCAATGCCAGACAGTTTAATGGCACCACTTGGGTTGACCTTCTTGACAATGGATTTCCACAAGGTTTGCCTTTCCAAGTCTATGGTCAAGTTATACCGGGCGTGCCGTTTACAACGGTCACCCAAACTGCGCCAGCACCCGTTGGCAATCCCTCTACGATTGATTTTCCTGACCTGAACTTCACCTTCATTGCCGACATCACCACCGCTGGCACATTGACCGTCAATTACTATCTCGGACCGCCGGCGCCAAGCACGCCGCCCACAAACATTGTGCGCGTCAGCTCCTACTACTGGGATGTTACCAACGTTGGCACGGTCTTCACCAATGGACGCGTGCGCTCTAACATTGCGCGCCTCTTGGGCGTGGTGAATCCTTCTACGCTGCGCTGGCTGCGCCGTCCCAATAGCTCTCAACCTTGGTCAGACCTTGGTGGCACGGTTATTTCAGGCAATCTTCAAAGCACCAACTTCTTTAATGCCTTCTCGGAGTTCTCAATTGGCAGCGAAACATTAGACAACCCCCTCCCTGTTGAATTGACCTCTTTTACGGGCAATGCCACCGCACAAGGTGTCCGGCTCCAGTGGCAAACGGCATCGGAGCTCAACAACGCTGGCTTTATCATCATGCGCTCAGCGGTCTCTGCAGATGGGGAAACCATCTCTCCTGCTTCCGCTATCGCTTCATATGAAACTGCCACTGAACTGCGTGGCAAAGGCACCACTGCTTCCAGCACCGCTTACAGTTTCCTCGATAACACGGTAGAAGCTGGAAAGACTTACCTCTATCGCCTACGCTCAGTGGATTTTGATGGCACGGTTCATGACTATCCGACGACCGTTCGAGTTGAAGTGCGTGAGCCTGTTCAAGCCCGCGTCTATGAGTATGCGCTGGAGCAGAACTATCCGAATCCTTTCAACCCTACTACCACGATTCCTTTCACCATGAAAGAAGCGGGCACGGCCACACTGATTATCACCGACATATTGGGCAGAACGGTTCTCAGTGAAACCATTCAGGCACGCGCTGGGGAAAATCAATACCGTTTTGTTGCCAATAACTTGGGCTCAGGGCTTTACTTCTACACGCTCCGCGCGCCGGGCTTCCAGCAAACCAGAAAGATGATGCTTCTCAAGTAAGCACAGCGTTCAACACTATGCAGTTTCAGCCCCGTCCGTCAAGACGGGGCTTTTCTTTTGCTATTTGCATCGCCTCACTCACACCTTTCTCAAAAAATTAAAGCAAAATTAACCTCTGCATAACACGCTCTATTTCAGCAATGTATAACTTGCTGTCGCTTGTTACAAAAGCCATTGCTCGTGATGACATTTCGGTCTTGTCATACTGAGCACAGCGAAGCATCCATACTGGATTCCTCGCTACTGCTCGGAATGACAAGAAAAGGACTCGGAGTAACATCGCCCTGTCATGCTGAACGAAGCGTAGCGAAGTGAAGCATCCATACGCTGGATTCCTTACTGGCGTTAGGAATGGCAGAAAAGGAAATGTTCGGAATACCAACAAAAAGGCTCGGAGTGACAGTGCAATAAATCCTTTATTGGCATAACTCAAACCCTGAAACACCTATGAAATTTCTTTCCTTTTTGCTTCTTCTGTTACTTTTGCTGCATGCTGCGGGGTTCAGCCAAGTAAGCGTGACGCACGGTCCAGTTGTGGGCGCCGTCACGCCGACTTCAGCTCGCATTACGGCACGCACCAGCGCTGCGGCAACTTTATCGTTTCAGCTAAGCATCTCGCCAACTTTCTCCACGCTCGTTGGCACCGCTTCTTCCTCACCGGTTGATACCAACCGCTTTGCCACGATTTCTGTGACAGGTCTTAGCCCAAATACGGAGTATTTCTATCGTCCTGTCATCAATGGTACGCCAGTTACGGCTGCCAGCGAAGTGCGCCGTTTCAGAACTGCACCTTCCGTTGGCGCTACCACCCCTTTTGCTTTCGCCTTCGGTTCGTGTCAGCAAGATGGGGATGCGCCTCCGGGAACTTCTAACGTGGGCAGAGTTTTTCCGCGCATCGCTGCCGACAACACCATTCGCTTCATGCTCCACTTGGGCGACTGGGGCTACCCAGATACGACAGATAAAAATCCTCGTAACCCTCGCGAAAACACTTTCAATCTCAATTTTGAAAATGTTCGCAATGCCTTCCTTGCACGCTACAGCCGCACCTATCCGATGGATTCGCTCTTTCGCGTGATGCCCGTCGCCTACGTGTGGAGTGACCACGACCATGCTAACAACAATACCGATAGCACCTTCAATGGTCCGCAGCATCTTTCGCTGCGCGGCTATCGCGCCATGTTCCCGCACTATCCGCTGGTGGATTCCAGTCGCGGCGTGTGGCAAAGTTTTCGCTACGGCAATGCCGAATTTTTCCTGCTCGATACGCGCTCCACGCGCAGTCCCAATACCAACGCTTTCCCAAACATCGCACAGTGGGCGGCAAATCCACTGTCCGTTTCAAATCCGAATGGCGTTGCACTGGTTTTCAATCCGCCTGCAAATCATAAAATCATCAGCGACGACCAGATGACTTGGCTTATCAATGGTCTTCGCAACTCGACGGCGCATTGGAAGTTTATTGTCTCTGCAGAGACTTTCAACCCTGCTCACCGCGCCGGTCTTGAACTTGCGCTCACGCTTCAGGGCGTGCGCGGCATCGACCCACTGACCATTCCTGACGGTGTCTTTACGGCAGCGCAAGTTGCCATCGACATTTCCGATGGATGGTGTGGATTTCCTGAAAGTGTGCGCCAACTTGTTTCCGCCATAAGTCAAGCAGGGGTTCAGAATGTGATTGTCCTAAGTGCTGATTCTCACACAATTGGCACGGACACCGGTGCAAATTCGCTCTTCCCTGAATTTATGGCTGGAGGCTTGGACCAAAACAACTCGCAGATTGTTAATCTCTTTGAACAGTTTGGCATTTTTGTCTGGAACCGAGCCCGTCAGTCGGCAGTCCCCGGATTTGGTGCTACCAACAACTTCAATAGTCACTACGGTCGTGTTACCGTCTTTGGCAATGACTCTGTTAGAGTGGATTATTTTGACGACCGTGGCACGCTTATCGGCAGCTATACTCAGCTTAGCGGTAGCCGTGTGGCTACACGCAGTATCACTATTGCGCCACAAGGGTTCAATTACGGCAACGTTACGGTTGGTAGAGACTCGGTGGCTGGGGTTCTGATGATTAACACTGGGATTGATACGGTTACCGTCTTACAAGTTCGCAATACGCGCACCACTGGTGCACGCGCCACGCCCGCTGCCTTTGCCCTCTTGAACCGCACCACGCCAGTGCCCTTCCCTGTGGCGATTCCGCCGCGTGGCCTTGCTCTCTTGCCTGTTACTTTCAGACCCAATGCACAAGGATTGAACATTGATACCTTAATTTTCGTCACCAACGACCCTGACAACCTCGGCTTGGGTCCCGGTCTTATTCCTGCCCTGTTTCGTGCTAACGGTCAAGCTGCCTCGTCTGTGATTGAGCGAGAAAACACACAGCCTAAGGAATTTAGGTTAGAGCAAAACTATCCTAATCCATTTAACCCAACCACCACAATTCGCTATTCTTTGCCCTCGACGCAGCAAGTTACCTTGCGCCTGTATGATGCGCTCGGTCGCCTTATCGTCACACTTGTTAATGAACGCCAAAGTGCAGGCACCTACACAGTGCGCTTTAACGCTGGTGACCTCTCCAGTGGCACTTACTTCTATCAACTTCAAGCTGGTCCATTTCTAGAAGCCAAGAAAATGACACTCGTTAAATAAGTGTCGGTTCTTCCCGAGAGGTAAGATGGGAAGCTTTTACGGTTTCACATCTTGCCTCTCGTGTATTTATCCGCCTTGCGTGGCACGCACAATCTCCACTGTATCGTTTGCCTTGATGCGCACGCGTCCCCACGCTTGGCGGTTAATCACAGCTTCGTTGATAGCCACTGCAATCCCTTTTTCATCTGGAGAAATCCCTTGCTGGCTCAAAAACTCGGCAATCGTCATTTCCTTCTCAATAGGGAACACTTTGCCGTTCAAAGTAATGGTCTGATTCATGGTGTAGAGTGCGATACAGTCTTTTGGAACCGTGTTGGATGAAATGGTAAGAGATTTTCGGATACGGCTTTGCCAAGTATCTGCGCTGCAATAGCATACGCAGTGACTGGCGCTAGTAGAATCCCATGCCGATAGTGTCCAGTGGCAATGAACAGATTTTTGACAGCACTTTCGCCGATGAGGGGCTCATTGTCGCGGCTGCTTGGGCGCAAGCCCACGCGCACTTCTTCCATGGGGAATTCGTAGATAGCTGGCACGGCTTCATAGGCTTCATCTAAGAGCGTCAGCACGCCACCGGCAGTGGGCTTAGTATCAAAACCTTTTTCTTCGCTGGTTGCGCCGACAATTAATCGTCCATCAAATTTTGGCGCCAGATAGACTCGTGGGGAGCGGATGACTTTGGTGAGCACCAGTGGCTCACTCATCTTGAGCGTGACAATTTGTCCCTTCACTGGACGCACTGCTGGCAAGACGGCTTCAGGCAATCCTCCTATCTCACGCGACCATGCTCCTGCAGCTAGCACAACCTGCTTTGCTTTCACTTTGCCCGAGCTGACAACCACCCCAGTTACTTTTCCCTGCTCGATTTCAATTCGCTCTACTGGGGTTTGTTCATAGAGTTTGCCGCCACGCCTCACCAAAGCCTCGCGTATAGCCACAATCAATGCCTGATTGTCGATTTGGCAATCATCAGGTAGCCAAATTGCCGATGTTACTTTCGCTGACAGCAGCGGCTCAAGCTCACGTGCTTCTGAACCAGAGAGCCATTCTACTGCCAGTCCAATTTTTTTGCGGAATTCAAACTCTCGTCTCAGAGCTTCTCTATCGTCTCGGTCGAGTGCAATCATCAGCGTTCCGCGCGTATCCAGCGCAACCGTCATCGCTGAATCTTCACTTAGCTCTGCCAGAAACTTTGGGTAGAGCGCTAAACTTTCCTGACCTAATTTGAGAAAATTGAGTTCCTCGAAGCCAACTTCTGCTTGTGGTGCCAGCATTCCTGCCGCCGCCCAGCTTGCGCTCTTGCCAGCTTCGCTGCGCTCAAACACCGCTACTTCTACACCTGCACGTGCTAATTGCCATGCCACACTTAATCCAATAATGCCTCCGCCAACGACAGCAACTTCTGTTTCGCTCAGCTTTACTCGATTCATCGTGTTTTACCTTTTACAGGGTTTTAACTAAAAAAATAAACGACATTGCTTTGCAACTTCCAAACTTTGTGCAGTTTTTCAACCGATGCATGAAGGGTCACCTTTAAGGGATGGCGATACCTGTGCTGCTCTGGTGTCAGCACTCTCTTGCGTAGAAACAAGAAAGGCAACTGTCTTGGTTCAGTTGCCTTCTTTCAGCTCATGAACAGATACGGCTTCCAAGTGTCGGAAATTGTGCCCATGAAGCGCTGCATGAACATGATGTGGCTTGGGCGAATTGGTCGTCGCAAAAGTTGCATGCCAGCCTGTTCGGGCGTTCGGTTTGCTTTCTTATTGTTACACTTGATGCACGCTGTTACCAAGTTTTCCCACGTATCACTACCGCCCTGAGATTTTGGAATGATGTGGTCAATTGTCAGCGGCAGGTCTGCACGTCCGCAATATTGACAGCGATTACCGTCGCGCCGTAGGATGTTGCGTCGAGTTAGCATGATTTTTTTGTATGGCACTGCGATGAAGACCATTAACCTCACCACGCTGGGCATTGGGAAGTGCAGCGAGACCGAGTGTACAAACTGATTTGGATATGCTGCCACCAATTCTGCTTTGCCGCCGAAGATGAGGATAATTGCCTTTCTGACATCGCAAATGCTCATCGGCTCATAGCTCTGATTTAAGACTAATACTTTTTGATTAAGTCGATCCATACCACATGAGTTGGTTATCGGAGACTTTGAGGTGCTCTTAAACCCTGCAAACCTGTTTTACTGTTTTTTTGGTTTCCGCTTACACGCTCCAGCTCATTGGGTAAGTTGCATCATCAAATGCCTGTGCTTGCTGTGTGAAGTTCAGTGGTCGGAATGTATCAATCATGATGGCATATTCGTGGGTTTCTTTTGCACCAATGCTCTTTTCCACAGTGCCCGGATGCGGTCCGTGCGGAATTCCGCCCGGATGAATGGTAAGCGACGCCACCTCAATGCCGCGTCGGCTCATAAAGTTACCATCCACATAGTAGAGCACCTCATCTGAATCAATGTTACTGTGGTTGTATGGCGCAGGAATGGCTTGCGGATGATAGTCAAAGAGCCGTGGCACAAAATTACAAATCACCAGATTGTTGGCCTCAAAGACTTGATGCACTGGTGGCGGTTGATGGATGCGCCCTGTAATCGGCTCAAAATCATAGATGCTAAATGCAAATGGATAGTAGTATCCATCCCAGCCGACCACATCGAACGGATGGTGGCTGTAGCAATAGCGTGCATAAAGTTCACCTTTCTTGACACGAATTTCAAAACTGCCTTTTTCGTCGTGCGTCTCTAACTCCGTTGGCGGATGCAAATCGCGCTCACAATAAGGGGAGTGTTCCAGCAACTGTCCAAACTCATTGCGGTAGCGCTTGGGCGTCTGCACCGGTGAATAGACTTCAATGATAAACCAGCGCTGTGCACCTGTGTAACGGAATTGATGTGTCAGTCCGCGTGGAATCACCAAGTAATCGCCCTGCTTGTAGTGAATGTTGCCCAGCTGTGTTGCCAGTGTGCCTTCCCCTTCGTGAATGAAGACAACTTCGTCAGCGGCTCCATTGCGGTAGAAATAGGTCATTTCTTCTTTCGGGCGCGCTACCCAAATTGTAACATCGTTGTTGAAAAGAATTGGAATACGAGCAGATATGCCATCGCCTGACGGTTCAATCGCCTTCGTGCGCAAGTGATGATGACGCAACTCCCTTTCGCCCCACTTTACAAGCGGTCGCCACTCTGTCTCTCCAATCTGTTGAACTTTCGTCGGCGGCGAGAGATGATAAACATTTGAGTAAATCCCAGAGAAGCCTTTTGTGCTGATGAGTTCTTCAGCATACAAAGAACCATCAGGCTTGCGAAATTGTGTATGCCGCTTTGCAGGAATCTGTCCCAATCGGTAGTAGAACATATTGGAATAAGGTTGTTTTGGGAATTTACAGCATTGCCTGCTCAGAAGCAAGTGTTGAAGTGTGTTTCAACCGTTGCTCTTCTTTTTGTAGGGGGTCTGCTTGTGCCTCACCTTCAGCCGTGAGAATGGGACGTCGCTTGCTGCTTCAAGGTTAGGGTTTCGATGGCTTTTGTAACCTCCTCAATGGTTTTATTTGCATCAACATCTGCCACCAAATTCTTGGCGCGATAATATGACAAGACTGGCTCTGTTTTGGCGTGATACTCTTTGAGGCGGCGGCGCACGGTTTCTTCTTTATCGTCCTCACGCTGGCGCAGGTCGGTGCTGCCACATTTGTCGCATTTACCCTCAACTTTCGGGGGCTGATAAAACTTATTGTAAATCGCGCCACAGTTTGCACAGGTTATTCGTCCCGATAGTCGGCGCACAACTTCTTCTTCCAAAACCGTTAGGTTGATGACACAGTCCAGTTTTTGTGCCGTCTGCTCCAAAATTTTATCCAAAGCTTCTGCTTGCGCCACAGTGCGTGGAAATCCATCGAGCAGATAGCCATTTTTTGCTTTGTCGGATTTGAGCTCCTGTTCAATCATGCCGATAATGATAGTATCGGGGACCAGTTCGCCTTTGTCCATGTAGGCTTTGGCTTGAAGTCCCAGCGGCGTCTGTGCCTCCAGCGCAGCGCGGAGCATATCTCCAGTTGAAAGATGCACAACATGATACTTTTCGGCAAGAATTTTAGCTTGCGTGCCTTTGCCGACTCCCGGTGTTCCAAACAAAATTACCCTCATTGCTTGGCGGTGTTAGTCGTTTTATCACTTCTTGGAATTTGCTTGATTTGAATTTTGCCGCCTTTGCTGCTTTGCAAGATAAGCGGTTTGCGCTCAGGTGCAGATGGTGGCGTCGCTGGCAGTGTGTCTGCTTTGGGTGTATCTTGGGTTTGCAGGGTTTCACTTTTTGGCTCCGACGGAGTATTCTGGCTTACGGGGATTTGGATGACTTCATCATCGAGCGCAGAGAGGAAAAATGCAATTGCGCGTCGAGTCTCGCCAAGGTCCCCTTTGGTCGGCGCGTTAGAAATACATTTGCAGTTGACCGTTGTCTGTGGCGTGCTGTCTGGCAAATCTTCTTGAATAAACCACACCGATAGCTCTAATTTGTTGCCGCCCAACGCAATAGAGGTGATTTCACACTTGAGCAGTGCCATTCCGCCTAAATTTTTTTGCCGTGTTTTGACTTGCCAGCCAAACCAACGGTTCATGACTGCCAGTGCCGCATCATATGTTTCACTGACCGTTGCACGGTATCGGCGTGTCTTCAGCTCCAAAAATTCAGGATTGTCTGATGTTTCCGATTCACGAGTAGTGAAAGCCAACACCACTTTTTTGAGCAGTGCTTCCGGTCGAAGATCAAGTTGAAACGGCATACTAATTATGGATTGATGTTGAAGTTCTCATGTCTTGCTGCGCCACATTTTTGATTTTCTTTGTGGATAGAGTCTGTGTGGCAAGTTGCCCACATGCTGCATTGATGTCTGCACCTCTACTGCGCCGGCACGTCACAGTAAGATTCGCATCGGCTAACTTACGCATAAACTTTTCTTTTTTGCTTTCCGTGACGCGCTCATAATCAATGTTAGCAATCGGATTGTAATCTATCAAGTTGATTTTTGAGGGAAATGCTCGTGCAAACTTGATGAGTGCTTTGGCATCTTCTTCGCCGTCGTTTATCCCACTTAGTAGCAGATACTCCAGAAATACAGGCTTACGCTTGATGGTGGTATAGCGCTGGAGCGCCGCCTTGAGCTCCTGAAGCGAGTACACTTGTGCAATCGGCATCAGCTCTTGCCGCTTTTCTTCAATTGCCGAATGCAGCGACAGTGCCAACCGGCATTTTGCTTTGCTTTCAGTCAGGCGTTCAATACCGGGCACAATGCCTACCGTAGATAGCGTAATGTGCCGCTCACCAATTTTGAAATAGTAACGGTCATGCGAAAGTATCTCTATTGCTTCTATTACCCGCTCAAAATTTAGCATGGGTTCTCCCATGCCCATGAATACTACGTTGGAGATGCGCTGAGCGTAGTAGGTTTCGGCTACCTCCATGGCGCCCCACACTTGGTCAATGATTTCTCCAATTGTCAGGTTGCGTGAAAATCCCATGTAGCCAGTGGCACAGAACTTACATGCCATAGCACACCCAACTTGTGAAGAGACGCACACGGTCATTCTTTTGCGCCCCTCGCGCCAATCTGGAATCAGCACGGTTTCAATTTGTGCGCCATCTGAGAGCTCATATAGCAATTTGACCGTTTGTGCATTTTCCTTTTCTGCTGAACCAACACCTTGTGCTGGACTTAGGCGCGAAATAAAAAATGCTGCCGATAGTTTCTCTCGCAAGGCTTTCGGCAGCGTGGTCATTTGGTCAATTTCTCTGACATCCTGCGAATACAATGCATGTCGAATCTGCTCTGCACGGTAGGCTGGCTCGCCTAGCGCCGCTAACGCGGCTTTTAGCTCGTTTGTGCTTAAGGCTTTCAAATCTTGCTTCGACATGCTCCTGAATGCATTTGAATCTTCTGTGTCGCTGACGCAGCAAACAGTGTTGCAATTAAACTGAAATGAAAAACGCCTGCCTACAAAGACAGGCGTTGCATCGTGTGTTGGGGTACCAGGATTCGAACCTGGGAATGTCGGCTCCAAAGGCCGATGCCTTACCGCTTGGCTATACCCCAGTATTGCCTTATAAAACACGCCTCGCCTATAAGTCAAGTCCCTCCTTCGGACTTGTGTGCAAGTAGAGAGGTCGGATCAGATTTTCGCTTTACCCTGCGAATGAGGTTTAGGCGAGGCAATTCCCTAAACTTTCTTAAGAAATATATAAAACTTCTGCATTTATGCCAAATCTCTGCCCACTCTTTTTTACAGCGCCGCTGATTTTTTAGCAAAGACAATTACGCGAGGCGACTGCTCTGGCACAAAGCTCGAACCATCATAATCGCCCAGTACATCCTGAACACAAAAGCCGACTGCACACAGCTTTTGCACCAACTCCTCATGGCTATACAGCCTGACAGACTCCACAAAGCGTCGGATATTGCCATTTTCCGACAGTGTAATGACCTTGCGAATGCGGTCTCCCACAATGCTACGCTCCTCACTGACCTGAATGCCTTCTACCATGCGCCGTGTCAGGGGCTTGTAAGTGTTTCGCACCACTGTTGCATTGAAAAAATCCAGCACATACAGACCGCCCCCTTTCAGCGCGCGGTAGACATTTTCCAGCACACGCATATCGTCATCGCTGTCTTCAAAGTAGCCAAAGCTGGTGAAGAGTTGCACCACCACATCAAATTCCTCGCACCAAGAAATTTCTCGCATATCTTTTTGCGAGAATGTGATGCGGACACTGTGCTGTTCCGCCAATCGGCGAGCTTCCTGCAAGAGCAAGGGAGAAAGATCATTTGCTACGACCGCACAACCTTTTTTCGCTAATGCAACCGCATGCCGCCCAGCTCCGCAGGCAATATCCAACACTTTTGGTGAAACCTGTTTTTGTCCGAAGCCTGCATGGCGCCAAATCATCTCAATCGTCTCTTCGGCTTCCTTAAAATTGCGATGCTCGTAGAGCTTGAGATAAATCGGGCTGTTGAACCACGAGACGAACCAGTCGTGGCTTATCGGGTCGGCGTATGCCGCTGGCGTTGTTAGTGATTCTGCTTGCGGCTCAGTCTGATGTGTGGTATGTTGATTTTCCTCTATGGCTGGTATGATTGGGTTTGATAAGGTTTCATCTAAGGTATTTTGTAGCATCTGCTCCATCCGTTTGATACCACGGTTTCAGAAAAGTTTTCCAGATAAACCTGTGAATTTGGCACTCGGTTCCAGCCAAACGAAAAAGCCCGAGCAGGGGTTGCATCGGGCTATTCGGCTTTTCATAGAGCAGAGCTACGGTGCAATGCTTACGGGGAATGTGGCGTCAATATCGATTTCATTGCTTGGCGCAAGTGCCGCTGTTTTGCGTGCCGGCGCTGTGTAGTGATAGAGCACGACGCGCAGGGTTCCACTAGCTGCTGGTCCTGCACTGACCGTGGCACGATACTTCAAGCCAACTTCCAGACCGTTTTTATCTCTATCGGTTCGAGTAATCGTTAGGCGACCTGTGGCATTGCCACCTACAGTGTAGACAATCAAGTGTTCATCACCCTCTTCCTCAATTTCTTCGGTCTTATCTTCTGGCGGATTTTTTGATTCATCTTTGAACTCGATTTCTCCGTTGTAGGTAAGACCTGCACGTAAATTGAGCGGTGTAATTTGTGGCGGATTGCCGCCCGGTCCATCCAAGGTCACGCCAAGTGGCTTCGACGGGTGCTCCGCCTGTGGTTGGCGTCAGCTTGAGTTTGACGGTGGTGATTTTCTCTTGCTCATTTGCATCGGCAGGGTTATCGGTTCGTCGACAGCTTGTGAGCACTGCCGAAGTCATGAGCAGCAGCACAACAGAGACTTTGACATTGCGAATAAGTTGCATGTTTGTGGTCTGCATAGTTGATTTCAGGTTTAGTTAACGGATACGAAGAACAGGCTCAGCTTTTAGAAGTCCATTTGCCAGCGCACGATGACATTTCTGCCGGCATCATCGGCAAAGTAGCGATAGCGGCTTAGGTAGTCACGATAGCGCTGGTCTAAAACATTGTAAATTGAAATCACGAACGTGGCTCGCCGTCCAAAGAGCGAGAATTCTGTGCCAGACGATAGGTTCAACAGCCCATAGCCTGCAGGCGGCAGCGTGAGATTTTGCACATAAAACTGGTAGGCTTCTGGGTCTGAAACCGTTGGCGGCAAGACAGATGGCACTTCTAATCTCGGATATTGGTCTTGCCTTCGAACCAAGGTGGTGCTTATTTCAAGGTATGATTTTTCTGTGCCGAAGAACTCTGGCAAATCCAGATGCACGCCTGCAATCAGTCGGTCTGATGGCATGTTGATGAGCGGTTCATGTCGCGCTTCATTCCAAGCTCGCACTAGCGACAGCGAGCTATAGAGCTGAAGAGTTTCTGTCACTTTCCACTCAAAGAACCCATCAACGCCATAAAGCACTGCTGGGGCTTGCTGATAAGCAAAGGCTGGGAAGGCGCCGCGAATTGTAATTACGGGCTCAACTTGCGGAAAGAGATAGATGAAGTTTTCAATTGCATTTCGATAGAGCGAGAGTTCCAGCCGTGTGCGCTGACCGATGTGCCGCAGGGTGGCGTCCAGCCCGAAACTGCGCTCAACACCCAGAGCAGGGTTGCCAATTTCATATTGTGCAGTGCCGTGATGCACACCGTCGCTGTAGAGTTCATTGATGCTGGGCGGTCGCCATGCAGTTGCGGCATTGAGCGCCAATGACCACTCGGAAGCAAATTGCCAAATTGCGCCCAGCGCGCCTGTCACGGTCTGGAAAGTCTGACGATTTGGAATTTCGCCGCGCGCCAGCTGTTGAGCTATGCGGCTACTTCCAAATGGTGATGCACTCTGCCAGCGTATGTCGTAGCGAATCCCAGCGTTCAGTGTCCAGTTTTCACTGACCCATTCTTCACGCCAGAAGATGCCTGCTGTTGTAGCAGAAAAGTTTGGAATGAGTGCCGTGCGCCCCAGATTATGATTTGATTGCACAGTCAGCGCTGCGCCGACCGTGCCCAGAAAGTTTCCGACTGGATGATGATTCCAGCGTATGTCGGCAGTGTGTGTAAAGAGTGTGAGGTCAAAAGCAGGGATGTTGCGGCGGCTGCGGTCCGTTCCCAGCGGCACATGAGCATCAAACTCTTGACGCACATTTTGCTGATAGCCGTAGTTTATTTGCACTTTACCAAGTTCGTCAGTCTGCACATTGGCGCGCAGAGAAATGAGGTCGTGCGAAATGCTCTGACGCGGAAAGTCAATGGCGTAAGAGAAGGGCTCCGTAAAAAACGGCTGTAAGCGCTGCATGCTATTTACAAGGTCAGTAACATTCCCAATATGTGCGCTTTTGAGTATGCCCAGTTCGGTTGAGAAGCGGCTGTAGTATACCGAGATTTCTCCCCAGTCAGCTTTATAGCCAGTCAGGATGGAGAAGTTCAGTTCAGCAAAGCCAGTGTTGTTGAGAAAATACTGCGGTGCGGCAGCATCCCCAGCGCGTCGGTAACTTGCCTGAACACGCCAGCCGATATGTTCTCCCAGTTTGCCTTCTACTAAGCCAGAGCCTGCGCCTTGTGCATTGTTGCTAAACAGGTTCAGGTTCAGCTCACCTTTGAGTTGAGGGTCTATGGGCAACGGACGCGGCTCAACGCGAATTACGCCGCCAATAGCATCGGCACCATACTCGACACTGGCCGCACCTTTGAGCACTTCAATTTTTGCAGCAGCAAATGGGTCGATTTCTGGTGCATGCTCAGCGCCCCACTGCTGACCTTCCTGACGCACCCCTGCATTGAGCACCAACACGCGCTGGCTATGCATGCCGCGCACCACCGGCTTTGAAATGGAGGGACCAGTCTGCAGAATCGTTACACCCGGCAATTCTCGCAGAGTTTCGCCCAGTGTCTGCCCGCGGTGCTTATCCAATTCTGCTTGGCTTAGCGTCGCAATCGCTTGCGACGACTCCTGCAAGATAGCTTTCTCCCGCTCTGCCTGCACCACAATTTCACTTCGCTCCACACTCAAGGGCTTAAGTGCAAAATCAATCTGCTGTGTTGCGCTAATGACCAGTCGTTTTACTTCTGGTTCATAGCCTACCACACTTACTCTGATTTGGTATTCACCGATTGGCAGCGCCTCAATGCGGTAGTTACCTTGCTTATCGGTTACTGCGCCAATCTTTGTGGACAGCACGCTTACAGTCGCGCTTGGCAAAGGTTCTCCCGAGACCCTATCGCGCACCGTGCCATAAATCGTGACGGTTTGCATCGTGACAGTTTGCGCCGCTGCACTTACACTTGTGAGCAGCACCACTACAAGTCTCAGTGCTAATGTCTTTACCACCTTTTTCGCAAATGATTTGCATTCTTACAGCTCGCAAAAAAAATTCATGGGACATGGTGCGTGCAAGATTCTCCTTGGCATGCGGCTCTGCTTAATCGCCAGTTAATCAAGTGAGCGATGGCTACAACCGAGGCGCCAACAGGCGTCATCACACTTTCTGCACTTTCATCTATTAAGCCTGAATGCGCCAAAAAGATGGCAACAAAGCCTATCGCCAAGACATACACTGCGCTCATGTTGTGATGATGCTTGAAGCCATGCAAGAGCGCGGCCACGCCCACCACTAACCCAATTGCAATCATACTCATCTCTACGGCAGGATGTGCCAAAAACTCAAGTCCCACTAGTGGCAATGCTGTTAGCACAAACGGCAATGCCGCACAGTGAATTGCACACAGCGTCGATGCTGAAAACCCCACCATATCCAAATTGATTGACGCAAATTTTGTCTTTACCTTTTGCATATCACTTGAAACTGCAAGTTAATTGCATTTCTTATCCATCCATAAATTTAGGCTCTACATTTGAGAGCCCCTTCTGCAAACGTTTTTTAGGCTTTCTTGATTTCCTGCTCAAGGAACTTTATATCGTCCTGCCCAGTCGGAATCTTGACCATCTTTTCAGAAAAGCGCCACTGCCCCGTTTTCGGTGATTTTGTCGAGTACACGAGCTTGACCGCCTTGAATGGCAGTTCTACCTTTTTCTTGCTTGCTGCGGTCCTTGCTTCTTTTTTTGCCATATAAAATTGCGCAAATTATAGCATTCGTAAAAAGCATGTAAATTTAACCATTTCGCGCCTTAAAACCCAAAACCGCTCTCTCTGGTTCATTACATATTGGTAACTTAGTTAGATGTATGACCACCTACCAGCTCGATGAGCTCTTTTTCACCGCTGACCGATTGATTCTTGATGGGCATATCGTTCACGCTCTGGAGATTTTGGACTCTATCATTCGTGAACAGCCCGATTATGGCAAAGCCTATCATCACTTGGCGTGGATTTATGAGCACAAATACTGCCACTATTCCAAAGCCGAAATTTTATACCGAACCGCACTTGTCTACTCACCTGAATACACGCCGCTCTACAGCAACTATGCGAATCTGCTTCTCACCATGAGGAAATTTGCTGACCTTGAACAGTTGCTTGCCAGAGCATTGCACATTCCGGGCACTTGCTATGCCACGATTTACTATCAGTATGGCATCATGTATGAACTGCAGCAGCAATACGCGCTTGCCATAGAGTATTTCCACAAGGCAATTGCAAATTCACTGAGCGACAGCGATTTAGACCTCTATGCGAGTTCCATCAAGCGGTGCGAAAAGAAAATACAACTGCTTCAAAATCTCTATTTGGCTTAGCTGGCGCGTTGCTTACGCTCTTCTTTTTGCGACACTCCTGCCGATTCAAAGGTTGCCATTTCGCAGAGCAATTTTGCGGCTGCTTCAATAATTGGCATGGCAAGTGCAGCGCCTGTTCCCTCGCCCAAGCGGAGTTTTAGGGAGAGAATTGGTTCTGCTCCAAGATGCTCCAACACGGCGCGATGCCCTGTCTCATCAGAACAATGTGCAAAAAAGCACACCGACTGTACCTTTGGATTTTCTTTGATGGCAACCAGCGCTGCAGCGGTGGCAATAAAGCCATCAATCACGATAGGCAGTCTGTGTTCAAATGCGGCAAGCACGGCGCCAGTCATGGCGGCAATTTCAAAGCCACCGACGGCAGCTAACCACGCTCTTGGCGAATGACACTTTTTCTGATGTAATGCTATTGCCATTTTGACCACTTGGATTTTATGCGCCAGTTGCTCATCGTCAATTCCTGTGCCACGCCCGACCAACTCTTCGACAGGGGTAGGCAAGAGTGCTGCACACAACGCCGAAGCAGATGTGGTGTTGCCTATGCCCATTTCGCCGATACCGAATAGCTCAATGCCGTCTTGTTTTGCTTTTTCAAGTTCGCTGCGTCCGATAGCAATAGCAGTTTCGCACTCGGCTTCGGTCATGGCAGGTTCATCAACGAAATCACGTGTGCCTTGTCGGACTGGCTCATTTCGGAAGTTCGGAGCATGGAGTGCCGACAGCTCACCTTCTACACCAGCATTGATAATGCGTAGCTCAATTCCACCATGGCGCGCCAGCACATTGATAGCCGCACCACCGTTTAGAAAGTTCTGCACCATTTGCGCTGTTACTGCGGCCGGATAGGCACTCACACCTCGACGCGCCACACCATGACTGCCTGCAAACACACCAATCCGCTTGCGACTCACGCTCGGCGACAGCGTGTTTTGCACCACAGCCAGTTGCACCCCCAGCTTTTCCAGCATTCCAAGCGACCCTACTGGCTTGGTTTTTTGGTCAAATTTTCTTTGAACCAGTTCTGCGGTAAGCATGGCTTCTTTGGACATTATCCTTTTAAGGTTTTTTTGAAAAATTCAATCGTGCGTCGCCATGCATCTTCTGCATTGGCTTTGTTATAGCCCCTTGTGTTGTTCGGGTTCATGAAGGCGTGACCAGAATCTTCGTAGATTTTTATTTCACACATTCGCCCCAGTTCCTTCAGTGCAGTCTCAAAAGCTCTGACGCTCTCGACAGGGATACCTCGGTCTTGAGCCCCGAAAATGCCCAGCACACTTGCCTTGACTGTACCAAGCTCTGTTTTATCGCCACTGACTCGACCGTAGTTAATTACGCAGGCTGTCAGTTTCTCGCCCAGTTCTTTTGCTACAGTCAGTGAGTATGAACCACCCATGCACCAACCAATGGAGCCGATTTTTGCGGCATTGACTTCGCTGAGGCTTTGCAAGTACGCATAAGCACTTTTGAGGTCTCTGATGGCTCGGTCTTTGGGCAATCCGCTCATCAACGCGCTGGCTTCATCGGGCTTGTTCGTGACTTTTCCGCGATACAAATCTACTGCCAAGACCACATATCCTTCACTTGCCAGTGCATCTGCCATGCTCTTAATCCAGTCGTTGAGTCCCCACCATTCGTGAATCATGATGATGGCAGGATATTTGCCTTTCTCTTCTGGCATAGCCAAGTAGGCAGAGACTTCTTCTTCACCCGATTTGTATGTGACCATTTTCGAAATGGTCTTCGCTTGCAGGGCGCTTTCCATGCTTAGAAGCAATGCGAGTGCCACAATAATTTTCATGCTAAGTGTGCAGTTTGGTTATTGAGATGACTTCAGAAGGTAGGTTTTGAGAAACTTTATTGAGCGTTGCCATGCCTCATGGGCAGATGCTGGACAAAAATTTTCGTGGTTAGGTCGCAAAAATCCGAAGCCGGTTTCTTTATAAAAGTGTGTTTCTATGTGTTTCTGACGCGCATGCATGTTTTTCGTAAATTGTTCTACACTGCTGCGCTCGATGCCGAAGTCGTTTTCACCGACGTGAATCATGATTGGGCAATTCAACCGCTCTATTAAGCTGTCGGTCGTTGGAAGCGGCGCATAATTTACAACACAGGCTTCAAACTTTTCTCTATGGCTTGATATTGCATCGAGCGCCAGCATGCCTCCCATTGCTATACCAAACAGCCCGATGTGCTTGAGCTTATAAGTTTCTTTGAGAAACTGTGCTGCATTTATGATGTTCTGACGTGCCTTGTCTTCTGGCAGGGCTCGTTCCAGTTCGTGTGCTTCCATCATATCTTCTGGCAACTTGCCTCCATACACATCCACAGCAAACGCCATGAACCCTTCGCGTGCTAAGGAGTCGCAGAGCGATTTTATCCAGTGGTCTAAGCCGAGGTTATCATGCAAGACCAGCACGGCGGCGGCAGTTGCCGACGTCGGTTTTGCCAAGTATCCCAACGGCGGGGCGGATTGCTCTGTCAGCATATTGCCTACTGACGCTGATTGAACGCCTACGATGAGCAGCACCAGCAGCACTCCTGACAGCCGTATTACAAAATCATGAACCTGTTGAATCGGTCGCATTTTTTCGCTAATTTCTCAAACATCTTAGCATAAGCAAACTTCCTTTCACAAAAACAAAATAAACTCAGGAGAATATCATGAAGCGCATTCTCTTTGCTACACTCATGGGCTCAATTCTGCTTTTTGCAGCCATTTCACCCTCGAAAGCCATTTCTTTCAAGCCTAACCAAGCATCGGTGGTCGCTGATTCTACAGAAGGAGAAAAGAAAGCTGAAAAGAAGAAGAGCAAAAAGAAGAAGAAGAAGTCAGAGCAATAGCTTGCCATCTTTATGGTTTTGTGATACCCAAGCTTTTACGGTTTGGGTATCACTTTCTTCTGCACTTGCTTGAAGAAATCGGCTCCTGCACACCAATTTATTACCTCGCCTCCAACTTCTTACTGACTCTGCGCAGCTAAACCGTAGCTGAATGTGCATGTAGTGAGCATAGTGTGAGTGCGACTAAATAAGCTGGGAGACACTCATGCCTTCGCTGCAGGACTGACATACCTATGTTGAGCACTTGCTTACAGAACCTTTTGGCTTACTTGCATGCACTACTGCTTGCAAGTTGCTTAATGTTGTGTTACATTTATTCACACTGGTTTAGAAAGGAGTAACATTTCCATGCCTCGCTACACGCCAGAGCAATTGCGTATTCGTAACTCTTCGATTTGGACAAAAGTTCAGTTCGTTTTAGCGCCCATCCAGTTTGTGGTCTTCCTTGTTGGCTTCGTTATTACGCTGCTCTACTACAACGGGGTTATTCATGATTTTTCGCTTGTTACGATAGGGGTTTTTTTCAAGACGCTGTTTTTGGTGCTCCTCTTTGTGACGGGCGCCATTTGGGAAAAGCAGGTGTTTGGCATGTGGGTCTATTCTCCTGAGTTTTTTTGGGAAGATGTCGGTAGCACCATTGCCATCATTGTGCACTTTTCATACTTCGTGCTGGCGTATTTGAATTATTCGACCGAGGTTTTGGTCTGGTCTGCTTTTGCTGCATATTTGAGCTATGTGATTAATGCGCTACAATATCTTTTGCGTCTCTGGCTGGAGAAGCGAAACGAAAAGCGTCTCAAAGCCCAAGGGCTAATTTAGCCGCCATGGCGATATGTTCTTTTAGGTGAAGTTTAGTGCTGAAAGGAGAATTAACTATGAAGTCAAAAGCAGTTGTATTCACTGCGCCCGGGCAGTTAGAACTGCGCGACGTTACCTTGCGTGAGCTTGATGCCCATGATGTGCTGGTTGAGACCTTCTGGACCTCGATTAGCGCCGGAACTGAAAAAATGCTCTTTACAGGTCGCCTACCCAAAATGCAAATGACGCAATACCCCGTCATTCCCGGGTATGAAACGGTCGGAAAGGTTATCCAAATTGGTAGTGCTGTTTCAGAAGATTACCTTGGTAAGTTCGTCTATGTCTCCGGTTCTTTTGGCTATACGGATGTCAATGCGGCGTTTGGTGGCGCTTCGCAGTATATCGTCTCGCCCTACCACAAGACCACGCGCTTGGATATTTTGAATGATGTTTCCTTAGGACTTGCTTTGCCGCTTGCTGCAACGGCTTTGCATATCGTAGACCTTGCGGCGGTGGCTGGGAAGCGAATTCTTGTGCTTGGCGAAGGTGCAGTAGGCTTGCTCGTCTGTGACTTTGCACGCCTATTCCATGCTGACCTAATTGCCGCCACAGACCTAAGCGATTTTCGCCTGTCCAAATCTACTGCACATCTGCGCATCAATGTGGCACACACCCCCCTTGAAGAAGCCTTAGGCACCATGCTCTTCGATGTCATCATCGACTGCACTGGTTCTATGGCTGCTATTGAAGATAGCCTAAGGTTTCTCAACATGAATGGCACACTTGTGCTCGGTGGCTACTACGAGCGCATTGATTTGGCATATCACTTTGCATTTATGAAAGAGCTGAAAATTTTAGCTGCCAAACAGTGGGCGTTGGGCGATTTAGAACGCACCCTTGCTATTATGGCTGATGGTAGAATTGATTTTAAGCGCATTTTTACGCACTATAGTTCAGCATGGAACGGCTTGGTACAAGCATACGAGACTGCGTTCTACGATAGCAACTGTCTGAAATTTGTGCTTTCATGGAAAGCAGAATAAGACTGTCTATATCATGTTTGTCGTAATCTACACCTACACTAAGCCACTCAGTGAAGTCGATGCCTTGCGGGCCGCACACTTAGCGTTTTTGGATAAAGAATATGCGGCAGGGCATTTTGTGGTTTCAGGTCGGCAAAATCCACCAGTTGGGGGCGTGTTAATTTCGCAACTGCACTCACGCCAAGAGTTAGAGTCAATTGTGAAGCAAGACCCCTACATTGCTCATGGGGTTGCTACCTATCAGATTATTGAGTTTGTGCCAGCCAAATATGCCGCTGGCTTTGCACCGTTTCTGAATGTGCAAAGATGAATTCATGACATTTAACACCGCAAAGAAAGGAGGACGACATGGCAGCACGCACCATTGCCATTTACGGGAAGGGTGGTATCGGCAAAAGCTTTATCACCACAAACCTGACAGCGACATTTGCCTTGATGAATAAGCGTGTTCTACAAATTGGTTGCGACCCCAAACATGACTCGACTACCTCACTTTTTGGCGGAATTTCTTTGCCTACGGTCACGGAAGTGTTCGGTCAGAAAACCCAAACTCACGAAAAAGTTCAAGTTGAAGATATTGTCTTCAAACGCCAGCTGGAAGGATTCCCGCAACCTGTTTTTGGCATTGAGCTCGGCGGTCCTGAAGTCGGTCGCGGATGCGGCGGTCGTGGCATCATCTCTGGCTTCGATGTCCTTGAGCGACTCGGTCTTTTCCAATGGGATTTAGATGTGATTTTGATGGATTTTCTTGGCGATGTGGTCTGTGGCGGCTTTGCTACACCGCTTGCGCGCTCCATGTGCGAAGAAGTGATTTTGGTAGTCTCCAACGACCGCCAATCCATTTTTGCCGCCAATAACATCTGCATGGCGAATAACTATTTCAAGACCGTTGGCGGCAGTTCTCGTCTGCTTGGGCTCATTGTCAACCGCGATGATGGGAGCGGCATTGCCGAGCGCTACGCCAAAGCGGCGGGCATTAACATCATCATGACTCTGCCTTACAGCTCTGCGGCACGTGACCTTGCCGATTCGTTCGATGTCGCCATTCGCTTGCCTGAAATTCGTGAGAAATTTTTTGACCTCTGCCAGCGCATTCTGCAGCGCTCGATTCCCTACTGCGAAGCACGCGGGCTTTCTTACCACGAGTTTATGGCGCTCTTTGGCGATGTCGATACGCGCAAACCTGAACCTGCCCACATAGAGGACCTTAGGCTGGCAGAAAATCTTAATCTCGATGCTCATGCGCTTGTCCATGCATGCGCCACCGCAGGCCAGACCCATTCTGAGAAACCTATTTCGATTGATTTATCGAACCTGCCTCCTGCGCGTAACAGCCTTGGCGACCCAGTTGCCATTGGCTCCAATGCTGCCTCACTGCCGCAAACTGACGAGTTCATCCGTCCTACAAAGTCATCAGCACCTGCATCCAAACTCCCACCAATGGCAGCCAAACGCTATCGTGTGTCAAGCGCTGCTTCATCTCAAGCACCTTTGAAACCCAAAACTGACCACGAGCGTCTGTTGCTTTGTCTGGAAAAATTACCACGCCACGAGCGAGAGCTTATCACGCTCTATGAAATCAAGCGCAAAAGCATTGATGAAATTTCCATCGAATGCCATCTTGACCGGCATGAAGTGGAAACGCACTTGCAAAATGCACGCAAACATTTGAAGGAACTCTTCTTCAGTGCTGACCTGTATTAGCGCTTACCGTGCAGCTTGAGATTTGCAGTATGCGCGCAGGGTTACTTGTTCGTTTGTGTTCTGTATATTGTGCCGAACGCTTGTGCGTTTTGTAATTCATACATTTTTGATTGAATATGTCGTCTGATGACACTCTGAAGCATCTGGTCAGCGAATCGCTTAAAGATGCCGAGGCACTTGCCGAGCTTGAACAGCAATGTGCCCAGCATCCTGATGATTACGAAGCACATTACAAGCTTGCCGAAGCCTACGCTGCGCGCGGTCGCTTCACTGAAGCTGCTACTGCTTACCGTGCTGCACTTGCCTGTAAGTCCGATTTTGAACATGCATGGGTGGGTTTAGGCATTGCCGAACTTCAGCGCGGCGAACTTGAATCAGCGATTGCCGCACTTTCCCAAGCTGCTGCACTCAATCCTAACTCTCCTGAAATCCACTTCTATTTGGGTAATGCACTCGATGATGCGGGTAAAAACCAAGAAGCTATCGCCGCCCTGCAAAAAGCACTTGCTCTCTATCCGCAATTTGAAGAAGCTCATCTTGCTCTGGGGTTCTTATACTTTCGCACTGGTAACCAGCAGGGTGTACGCGAGCAGTATCAGCAACTTCAATCCTTAGGCAGTCCGCTGGCAACACAACTTTCTCACCTTTTATAGCACATTGTTGTATGAAGTTAGCACTGTTTTTTTCTGCGATATTTGCGGCGCTATGCGCTGTGTCGTGCAACGACCCTAAAGCCAAAGCCCGAGAGGACATTCAGAACCTTCAAGAGACCGTCAAGTATTTGCCTAATAATCCCAAGCTCTTTGTGCGCTTGGGCATGGCACATGCTTCACTAGGTGAGTATGATAAAGCCATCAATGCTTTTCGAAGAGCCATTGAGCTCAACCCCACCGATACGGCTACGCTTATTCGACTTTCTATCATGGCGTTTCAACTTGAGCGATACGAAGATGCGCTGTGGGGATTTCAGAAAATTGTTGCCCTTCAACCCAATAGCATCGATGCACATCGCAATCTGGGCAATGTGTATGTCAAAATGAAAAAATTTCGTGAAGCTATTCCTTCCTATAAGCAAGTTATCGGGCTCGATTCGCTCAATGTAGAAGCTTACTATAGCCTTGGCGTCTGCTACTACGAACTGGGCGAACGCGATTCTGCACAGATGTGCTATGAGCGCATCAAAGACAAAAACACCTACCTTGCTGGCGCATTACAGCGCAAACTTGCGCCAAAATAAGCCCCTCTTGAAAAACAAGTTTTTTGTATTTTTGTTGCCCTAAACTTAGACTCATCATACATGTTCAAAATCGCCGTCATCGGCACCGGCTACGTTGGGCTGGTTGCCGGCACATGTTTTGCCGAAACGGGTAACGACGTCACTTGCGTCGACATCAATGAAGAAAAAGTCAAACAGCTTTCTGAGGGCAAGATTACGATTTTTGAGCCTGGCTTGGAAGTGCTCTTTCGGCGCAATTTGCGTGAAGGGCGATTGAGATTTACCACCCAACTTGCTGAAGCGGTTCACCCTGCTGAACTTGTCTTTCTTGCCTTACCTACACCGCCGGGCGAAGACGGTTCTGCTGATTTGAAACATGTGCTCGATGTTGCTCATGAGCTTGGCAAGCTTATCCACTCCTATAAAATCATTGTGAATAAATCTACAGTGCCGGTGGGCACTGCAGAGATGGTGCGCTCTGCAATTGCCACACATGCCAAATGTGAGTTTGATGTGGTCAGTAACCCTGAATTTTTGCGCGAGGGGGTTGCTGTCGAGGATTTTCTCAAGCCAGAGCGCATTGTCATTGGCAGCTCTTCAGCGCGTGCTATTGAAATTATGAGGCAACTCTACGAACCTTTTGTCCGACAAGGCAATCCAATTCTTGTCATGGACGAGCGCAGCGCTGAACTAACCAAATATGCTGCTAATGCAATGCTGGCGCTGAGGATTTCATTTATGAATGAAATCTCTAACATCTGCGACCGTGTCGGCGCTAATGTTGATGCTATTCGCCGTGGCATTGGTACCGACTCACGCATTGGCAAGCAATTTCTTTACGCTGGTATTGGCTATGGTGGCAGTTGCTTTCCCAAAGATGTCAAGGCACTTATTAAAACCGCTGAGGCTTACGGCTACGATTTCAAAATCATGAAATCCGTAGAGCTTGTCAATGAAGCACAAAAACGGATTTTGATTGAAAAAATTGAAAAACATTTCGGCGGCAGTGCAAATGTAAAGGGCAAAAAATTTGCACTCTGGGGACTTTCGTTCAAGCCCAATACGGACGACATTCGTGAAGCTCCAGCATTAGTCATCATTGATGAGCTTCTAAAGCGCGGTGCCAGCATTGCAGCATATGACCCAGAAGCTATGGATAACGCTCGCAAACTTTATGAAGGCAAAATTATATTTGTCGCCAAAGATTACGATGCCCTTGTCGATGCCGATGCCCTCATTATTGCCACAGAATGGAATGAATTTCGCAATCCAGACTTCAATAAGATGCGTTCTTATCTGCGTGGTAAGGTTATCTTTGATGGACGCAATGTCTATGACCCTCAAAAAATGAAGCAGATGGGTTTTGAGTATTACAGCATTGGCCGTCCAACCGTTGATTGACCTCGATGCAGAGTGTTTGCGCCCACCAAAATGGGGCTGTAACTGATGTTACGCATAACTTTTCAATCCAATGCATTGGTGCTATGCTCTCACAACTTTCTTCAGCAGCGGTGCTGGGCGTCGATGCACTTCAAATTGATGTCGAGACCAACTTGGATAGTGGGTTGCCTTCATTTATCGTCGTAGGGTTGCCTGATAGCGCCATAAAAGAAAGTCGTGAGCGCGTGCTGACGGCGCTAAAAAATTCTGGCTACGCTGCGCCTCCCAAAAAAATCACGGTCAATCTGGCGCCTGCCGATGTGCGCAAGGAAGGCACAGCGTTTGACTTACCGATTGCGATTGGCATTTTGGCGTGCATGGGCGTTGTGGCGCTTGAAGCGCTCAAAGGCGTTATGCTGCTTGGCGAATTAGCCCTCGATGGCGCCTTGCGGCGTATCTCTGGCGCATTGCCAATTGCGGTCATGGCAGCACGCTCGAAGTTTTCACGCATCATTTTGCCAAAAGAAAATGCTAATGAAGCGGCGGTGGCCACATCGGCGCTCTCCTCGCCCTTGCGTGTCTATGGCGTTACATCACTTCAAGAAGCAATTGATGTGCTGCATGACTCTGCCGATATTCCGCCCACAACGATTGACCTTCAGGACTACCTGAATTCGCCACCTGCCTACGCCGTCGACTTTGCTCACATCAAAGGTCAGCAAGATGCAAAACGCGCTATGGAAATTGCTGCCGCTGGCGGTCATAACATCATCATGATTGGACCGCCCGGTAGCGGCAAAACTCTGCTTGCCAAAGCACTGCCGAGTATTTTACCACCAATGCTGTTTGAAGAGGCGTTAGAGACCACGAAAATTTATTCGGTGGCAGGGCTCTTGCCTCCGGGCACAGCACTTCTGACACAGCGACCCTTTCGCAGCCCGCACCACACCAGTAGCAGTGTGGCGCTGATTGGCGGTGGTGTCTATGCCAAACCCGGTGAAGTCAGCCTTGCGCATCACGGCGTGCTTTTTTTGGATGAACTGCCTGAATTTGCTCGCTCTACACTTGAAGTGCTGCGTCAGCCGCTGGAAGACCGCGAAGTAACGGTTGCTCGTGCCGCCATGTCAATCAAGTATCCAGCCAGTTTCATGTTGGTTGCCGCTATGAATCCCAGTCCAGCTGGCGCGCTACGCGATGAAGAGGGAAATCTGACATCTACACCGCAACAAATTCAGCGCTATCTTTCCAAAATTTCTGGACCACTTTTGGATAGAATTGATATTCACATCGATGTGCCGAAGGTCGATCACCATGCACTTTTGTCGAAAGACTCTGGCGAATGCTCTGCCACGATTCGTGAGCGCGTCATGAAAGCTCGAGAAATTCAGCAACGACGCTTCAAAGCCTATCGCGCTCAATCTATATTTTGCAATGCACAAATGAATACAGCGCTGATTAAAGAGTTCTGCCAGCTCGATGCCGCTAGTGAACAACGCCTTTTGGAGAGCATGAAACGCCTGAATTTGTCGGCACGCGCTTACGACCGCATCTTGAAAGTGAGTCGCACCATCGCTGACTTAGAGGGTTCCGAACGTATTCAAATGAAACATCTTGTTCAGGCAATCCAATATCGCAGTCTCGACAGAGAATATTGGCATACTTAACGCTCGCCGAGAAAACATTCTGGCTTCGAGCCCATGAAGAACAGTAACTTTGATACCATCAATTATTTGACTCAAATCCATCCAGTCTTTCTTGTGAAATCATTTACTCTTCTGTTTCTTTTCAGCGTTCTTTTTGCTCGTCCGCTCGCAGCGCAGGTTTATACCTTTTTTGAAAACCGTGCTATCACGCCTACTTCTCCACGCGCCTATCCGCACACTCACACGCGCAAGATTATCCCACTTGTGGGTCCGTGGAAAGTTATCTTGCCCAGCGGACTTGAGAGCCAAGTGGAAGTGCCGTGCGCATTCAGCTTTTCAAACAAAGTCACTTTTGAAAAATCTATTTTTCTCTCTAAGGACTTTGAGACGCGTGTGCTTACATTGGTTAGCGAGGGGATGGGGCAGTATTGCGAAATTTTTTTCAACGACCAATTTGTCGGTGCACATACCACAGCGGCACCTTTCAGCATGGATATTCCCAGCGAAATGCTACTCATTGGAGCTGAAAATAAACTTTCTATCGTGTGTAATAGCCGCCTCGACGCACCAAACAGCTTTCCACTTGCGCCGCAAGCCCACGATAAGCGCCGCTTCTCAGGTCTTTTCCGAAATCTTTACCTTGTTGCCTCCTCACCTATTCGGCTCAACGACGTTGACTTTGATTATCAAGTCTTCGATACCCTGATTGCTTCTGCATCGCGCACGCCTGCACCACGCGCTGAAGTTCAACCTTGTGTGCGGCTCAATTTGGAGGTCAGCATCAAGCAGTTCGACCTACGCGGGGTTAGGCTACCTACCGATTCACTTGGTCAGAAAACTCTGTTTGCCTCTGCACAACTTTTTCTTGACACCCTTGCCGTTAGCGATAGACTTGCTCTTGCCCGCTTTGAGGCTGAAAACAACTATGTCCTTCGCACCCGCACTTCGCTACTACTACTCAATGCCAAGCTCTGGCAACCTGACTCGCCGACACGCTACCGATTACATCTTCTTCTTACCAGCGCAAGAGGCGATACGCTGGATGACTTATCCTTTTCTCTTGGCTTCAGAACCGTAGGTTTTGCCTCGGGCAAATTTCAACTCAATCGCAAGCCCTTTTTGCTCAAGGGCTTACACATCAGCGAAGAAACTGAGCAAAGTGCCAATGTTCTTTCACCTGACGATATTTTGCGCGACCTTTTACTGGCTCGCAGCGCCGGGGTTAATGCGCTTCGCTTTACTGAAATTCCTCATCCTCTTTGGTATCGCTTCTCTGACAGCCTTGGCTTCTTGGTTTTTCTTGAGCCCCCTGTTCGCAACGTGCCCACCAGTCTTTTGATTAAGCCCAGTTTTTCGCAGCACGCTGAATCTGCCTTGCAAGAGACTCTTGCGCTCTCAAAGTTCAGTCCATCGGTCATCGGCTACGGTCTCGGCGAAGGTTTGGATTTGGAAGATGGACGCACAGAAATTTACTTGCAACACCTTTCGACCCTTATCAAAACTCACACTTCAAGTCTGGTGTATTTTACACCGAAAGTCTTACAGCCCAGCTTACTTTGGAAGTATTCGGATTGCATTGCTTTCTCCGACCTTGGCGGCTCGTTTGACGAGTTCAAGAAAAAATTTGTGCTTGCTCAAACCCTTGCAAGTGCAGAAAAACCTATTTTAGTCTCAAGCTATGGCACACTTGCCGAAAGCAACAACCACAATGGCTACGGCGACACGCGCTCACTGGAATATCAAGCCAAGTTTTTGCTCGATCGCTTCCGCACCATTGAAGAGGCTTACAATCAGGCACAGCCTATTGCTGGCGGTTTTGCCTACACGCTATGCGACTACCATTTTGCTATTGCGCCGCTTCTGCCTAATGAGGCACAAAACAAGTATCTGGCTACTTTTGGTGTGCTGTCGCTCAAGCGAGAAAAGAAAATGAGCTTTCAGATGCTCTCATCGCTCTACTTGGGTGAGCGCGTCACAAATCCTCCCATCGGTAGCCCGCGCCGGGAGTTTTCTCCATCGCTGATTTTGGCAAGCACATTTCTGACCACACTACTCGTCTATCTTATCAATGGCAATCGTCGGTTTCAGGAAAATCTGCAGCGTGCGCTTGTTCGCCCCGTCAATCTTTACATGGACATCCGTGACCAGCGCCTCTACACAATTTTTGACCCGCTTCTTCTACTTCTGATTCTATCGTTTATTTGGTCATCAATTCTGTCTGCATTCCTGCACAGCTTGCGCCTCAGTGAAGATTTGGATTTTTGGCTTTCTCATTTCATTCGCATACCCTTGCTGAAAGAGAGCATTAACTACCTTGTGCTTAACCCGCATGTAGCGATATTGGCTTTCGGACTTACTTTTTTCATACTCTCTTTGCTACTACCGCTTTTGGTGAAGTTCCTCATTGTGCTTGTTCGGCACACGCAGGTTAGTTACTTGCAACTGTTCCATGTCTGGACTTGGGCATGTGCGCAGTGGGTGGTGTTAGTTTTCATTGCCGCACTGATTGACCGCTTGGAGAACAGTGCATTTAATTTTGTAGCATTTGTGCTATCACTGATTCTTTTTCTGCTCTCGTTTGCTCGCTTTCTGAGAGGTATTTCAGTTGTGGCAGAGCTCAATCGGTTTGCGGTTTCTTTTACAGGCTTTCTGCTTCTTTCTTTTGGCTTGCTTGCACTGTTTTACCTGTCAGATACTTTTAATCACACTTTGGCGTATTTACAGTATCATTACGACGGGCTTAAGACCTTTTCCATTCAACCCTAAAAACGCCGTGTCTTTTCCATGTTTCTTTCGCGTTTAGAAGTCTTTGGGTTTAAAAGTTTTGCGCAGCGTGTTCAGCTCAAATTTGATAGCGGGCTGACGGCGATTGTCGGTCCAAACGGCTGCGGCAAAACAAACATTGTCGATGCCATTCGCTGGGTATTGGGCGAACAAAAAACCAGCGTGCTGCGCTCCGACAAGATGGAAAATGTCATCTTTAACGGCACCAAAACTCGCAAGCCACTGGGCATGTCGGAGGTCTCAATTACGATTGAAAATACGCGCAATCTTCTTCCTACCGAGTATAGCGAAGTAACCATCACGCGTCGGCTCTACCGCAATGGCGAAAGTGAATACCTGCTCAACAAAGTGCCCTGCCGACTCAAAGACATCACTGACCTCTTTGCCGACACGGGCATGGGCAGCGATGCTTATTCCGTTATCGAGCTCAAAATGATTGAGCAAATTCTCTCCGATAATGCTGAAGAACGTCGCCGCCTGTTTGAAGAAGCGGCTGGCATCACCAAATACAAACAGCGCCGCAAACAAACCTTCAAAAAATTAGAGACCACTGCGCAAGATTTATCTCGTGTTCAGGATATTGTGTTGGAGGTCGAAAAGAAAGTTGCCTCGCTCGAACGCCAAGCCAAGAAAGCTGAACAAGCCCGCCAAGTGCGCGAAGAACTTCGCCAGCTTGAAATCGCCATCGCTGAGCGTGAGCTAGCTTCACTTCGCCAATTGAGCCTGCCGCTTACAGAAAAACTCTCTGCGCACGAGCAAGAAAAACTCGCCCTGACCGCTCAACTCGACATGCTCGATGCCGAAATCCAAGAAAAATCCAAATCGCTCCTCGACCTTGAAAAATCTTTAGCCAGCGTGCAGAAAGACATCAACCAAAAAACTGAACTTATCACCGCTACGGAAAAACAAATTCTTTCAAACGAAGAACGCCAGAAACTTCTCTCCGCAAACCTTTCGCGCGCACAGCAGGAACTCGATAGCATCCGACTCAAGCTCTCGGAACTCAACGAACGCAAACTCTCGCTCCAAGAAGAACTGCGGCTCAAAGAATCAGACCTTGCCCAGCAGCGAGAGGCTTTTGAGACCTGTCGCGCTGCCTTTGCCGCCGCCGAACAGCATCTGCGTGAGCAGCGCCAATCTATTGAAGCACTACGCGCCGCTTCTTCTGAACTCTCCAAAACCATCAGCACGCTGACTCTCGAGCGCCAAGCTCTTCTGAATCGCATTGAAAGTTTGGAGTCGCAGCGCCAGCAAAGCGACCTGCGCCGCAGTGAACTTGAGCAAAAGATTGCTGAACGGCGCTCACAAATGCAGACACTCACACAAGAACTCGAGACGGCACGCACTGCACTCAGCGAACGCATTGCCACTCTCGAGAGTGCTAAAACGCGCCGCAGCGAACTGCAAGCCGAACTGGAAGTCGAAAAGGAAAAACTTCTGCACCTGCGTAGCACACGCGATGCCACACAAAATCGCATTGCCTTTCTTCAATCGCTCTTGGAAAGCTATGAAGGTCTGCCAGAAGGCGTGAAGTTTTTGGACCTCGAACAACACAAGCGCTTCGGACTTGGCAGCCTTGCCGACCTTGTCTCAACAGACAATGACTACAAACTTGCCCTTGCTGCCGCTCTTGGTGATTCGCAAAGCTACTACATCTCCCGCACGCTCGAAGATGCCCTGCAAGCTATCGCCGCACTTCAAGCCGCTGGCAAAGGCAAACTCACTTTCGCCCTGCTGGATAGACTTTCTCAACACCTACAGCCTGTTTCTGCTTTCCCAAGCAACCTTCTGCGCCTCGTCGATGTCGTGCGTGCCGCACCAGAGATTCGCCCTGTCTTGGATATTCTAATTGGTCATGTCGTTGTTGCTTCAGATTTGGAGCAGGCAATGCAGATTGCATCGGCGTATCCTCATCTTGAAGTGGTTACGCGGTCGGGCGAAAAAATCAGTGCGCGTGGTTTCATTCGTGGCGGGAGCATCAAGGAGTCGGAAGGTATACGCATCGGCAAACAAGAAGAACTGGCTCAACTGCTCGAGCAACAACACGCCATCAGTCAGAGCATTCTTTCAACCGAACAGCGCATTCAAGCCTTGCAACAAGCAATTTCTGACATCAACATCACGGCTTTAGAGCAAGAGATTCGCCGTGCTGAACAAAGCGTTATTGAACTTGAAAAACGCCTTTCACAAGCTGACTTTGAATGCAACTCGTTTGAGAAAGAAATCACCGACTTGCATGCTCGTCTTGCTTTGCTTGCCGAAGAGCGTCAGCAATTTGAGCAGTCTTTGTCGTCGCTTCAGCCTGAACTTGCTGCGCTTCAGTCGCGCTTGCACACTCTGCAGCATGAGCTTGAAGAACGCTTAAGCACCCTTCAGCACTCTGAGCAAACGCTTCAAGCCGAAAATGCCACCCTTCAGGAAAAAAGCCTTCAACTCAAAGAGTGCGAGTTTAGTGTCGAAAAACTGCGCACCACGATGCAAAACCTTGAGCATGAACGCAATAGCATCATTCGCCAGCAGCAAAAATTGCATGCCGAAAGTGAGCAAAGCAAAGATGAGATTTTCCGGCTGCAGAGTGAGCTGGAAACCATGAACGACAATCTCAAACGGCTCTACGAAGAGCGTGCACTCGTGCAACATCGTTGCCATGAGCTTGAAGGACTTGTCTCCACGCACCGAGCAGACATCAACCAAAGCGAAGCCAAGCTGCGTGACCTTTCACGCCAGCGCGAGGTGGTCTCTCAGATGATTTTGGAATTTCAGCAGCAGCTTTCCCAGTATGCACTCAAAGCCGAACATCTTCGCACCGTGATAAAAAATGAGTATGATGTCGAGCTCGAGGAAAAAACCTTCGCCGCCGACGATACCTTTGAGATGCAAGCCGCACAAGAGCGCGCTGTGCAACTTCGACAAAAACTCAAGTCGCTCGGTCTTGTCAATGAACTTGCACTTCAGGAGTATGAGGAAGAAAAAAAGCGGCTTGATTTTCTTATCTCGCAGCGCGATGACCTATTGCAAGCTGAAAAACAGCTCCGCGACACCATTGAGGAAATCAATCGCACGGCGCTTGAACTTTTCAACAAAACTTTTCAACAGATTCGCCAGAATTTCATCAACATTTTCCGTGAGCTCTTTAGCGAAGGCGATGAAGCTGACCTTATTTTGCAAGATGCTGACGACCCCTTAGAAGCCGATATTCAGATTATTGCCAAACCCAAGGGCAAGCGTCCACAATCTATCACGCTGCTATCGGGCGGTGAAAAAACTCTGACAGCAACTGCTTTGCTTTTTGCCATTTACCTTGTCAAGCCCAGCCCCTTCTGCATTCTCGATGAAGTTGATGCGCCGCTCGACGATGCCAATATCGACCGCTTTGTCCGCCTGCTCAAAAAATTTGCAACGGATACGCAGTTTATCATTGTTACACACAACAAGCGCACCATGGAAGCTGCCCAGACACTCTACGGCGTTACTATGGAAGAAGAAGGTGTCTCGAAACTTGTCGCCGTGCGTCTCGAAGACATAGAGAAAAATTAATTCATATGTGCAGATGAGGCATAAGCTCGTTCTCTTTGACATTGATGGCACGCTGCTCAAGGTCGAAGGCGTCAGTCGCAATGCGCTGATTGATTCGCTCAAAAGCGTCTATGGCACAGCAGGCTCTGCCTATACGCATGATTTTGCTGGTAAGCTCGACAGTGTCATCATCTCCGAAGTCATGCGCGCCGCTGGATTCAATGATGAACAAATTGCCCGTGGCTTTCAAGAAGTCAAACAAACTTACATTCGGCTCTTCAAAGCACGCGTCACTGCCGCACATATCAAGGTCATGGTAGGTGTGGTTGAGTTGCTGGAACGCTTGGCACAGTGCAAATACGTGACACTTGGTCTGCTAACCGGCAATTTTGAAGAGTCTGGTCGATATAAAGTTGCCTTGCCCAATCTTAACCACTACTTTCCGTTTGGTGCCTTTGCCGACGATGCCCAGACGCGCAACGAACTCCCACCGATTGCTGTCGAGCGTGCGTATGCCTACACTGGTCGGCGCTTCGAAGGCAAAGATGTGGTCATCATTGGCGACACACCGCACGACATTACCTGCGCCAAAGTTCTCGACTCCAAGTCTATTGCCGTTGCCACCGGTTTTTACAACGAAGCGCAACTGCGCGCCCACTCACCAGACCATGTCTTTAGCAACCTCGCCGATACTGACGCCGTCTTAGAAACTATTCTTTCACCATGAGTGCAACCACACTGTCTGTGCGCGGCGTGCTGGATACTTTACCGCCCGACAAATCCATTTCCCACCGTGCTGCGCTCATTGCTGCTCTTGCTCGGGGCACTTCTCACATTGAGAACTTCTCGGCTGGGTTTGACAACCAAACTACGCTCCACGCTTTGCGCCAAGTTGGCGTCGAGTTTGAGCAGACTATTCACCCCGATGGGCGTCGCAGTGTGGTCATTCGTTCCAACGGTCTTTGGAGTCTTAAACCGCCATCTGCGCCGATTGAGTGCAATAATTCTGGCTCGACGATGCGTATGCTTTCTGGCATTTTGGCGGCACAGCCTTTTTCCTCAACCCTGCTTGGCGATGCTTCTCTGATGCGGCGCCCGATGCGGCGTATTGCCGAACCGCTTTCAAAAATGGGCGCAAAAATTGAACTTTCTGCCGCTGACACTGCCCCAATTCACATTCATGGCTCAAAAACGCTGCAACCAATTTCTTATGCGTCACCAATTGCCTCGGCGCAAGTCAAGTCGGCTATTATCCTTGCCGCTTTGCACGCCGATGGCATTAGCGAAGTAATTGAACCAGCCCGCTCACGCAACCACACCGAATTGATGCTTGGCTTGGAGACGGAGACCCTTAGTGACGGTCGCTACAAGGTCAAAATCAAAGGTCAAATGGAACCACTGGCACAAGACTATGTAATTCCTGCCGACCCTTCTGCAGCTTGCTTTATCATCGCCTTTGCTTTGCTTGCCTCTCGTTCAGAGTTGGTCTTAAAAAACGTCTGTCTCAATCCCACGCGTGTGGCTTACTTGGATTTGCTTCGTGCTGCGGGCGCTGCGCTCACGATTGAAAATCTGCACTACTCGGGCGGCGAGCCTATCGGCGATATTGTGCTTTCCAATTCTTCTCTTTCCTCTCCTTTGAACATCTCTGGCGAGCCACTGGTGGCATGCATCATTGATGAAATTCCTATGCTGGCTGTGCTTTCTGCACTTGCAACCGAGCGCTTTTCGCTCTCCGATGCCAAAGAACTGCGCACAAAAGAGTCAGACCGTATTGCCGCACTGGTCTTGAACTTGCGCGCACTTGGCTTTGCTTGTGAAGAATACGCCGACGGTTTTCGAGTGCTCGGGCGCGAAAAAATTCCGACCACGAAGGTTCGCATCGACACCTTCCATGACCACCGCATTGCCATGAGCTTTCACATTGCCTCATATTTCTCTGGCGCCGACCTTGCGCTCTCCGAACAGTCTTCAGTTAGTGTCTCCTTTCCAAATTTCTTTCAAACCCTTCAGATGCTCATTCACTCTTAGTTGTGTTGATAAATGAGTGTGTAGGTTTTTTGCACTGTTCTGTTACTTGTCTTTTGTCATTCTGAACAACAGCGAGTAATCGATTATGGGATGCTTCACTTCGTTCAGCATGACAGACCAGCTTCGCATTCTTCGTGAGTATCTTGGTGCGCTTTGTGGTTTGCTTACCTCACCCTAACCCTCTCCTTGGGAGAAGGAATTTGCTTCTTGTCCCTCTCCTATTTTGTAGGAGAGAGATGTCTGCAGAGCAGACAGGGTGAGGTGCCATTCCGAGCCAGAGCGAGGAATTGTCAACTCAACCTATGGTTGTGAGCTTTGAACGAACTAATAAATGCGTTAGATTTTGCAGGCAAACACTAAATCTGCACGAAGTATGCTATACAATCGTCTCATCCGCATAATTGAAAATCATGCGGAGTCTCTTACCCAATCTTGGATTCGTGAGGTCAAGACAAACGAAGCGACAAAAAGCTACCGCAATTTTCCTGACTCAGTCCTGCACGATTCTGTCTATGACATCTACAGCCGCCTGAGCTATTGGCTCAAAAAGGAAGAGTCGACGCTTGAAGACATTGCAGAGTTTTTCATCTTGCTCGGTCGCGAGCGCGCCAAGCAAGGGTTCAAACTCAGTGAGGTCATTTACTCAATTATCCTTGCACGCGTAGAACTCTGGAACTATATCAGCAATCAAGGTCTCTTTGAGGATAGCATGGAACTGCATCGCGCTTTAGAATTTTCACAGCGCCTGAATTATTTCTACGACAAGGCGATTTACTTTGCCACCGTGGGCTTTGAAACCGTCGGTGAAGATGAATCTTCAATGAAGCGAAAAGGTAGCCTGTTTGAAGCGTTCTTTGGAGCTTTCCGCATCTCACCAACGGTCAGTAGCACAGTATCGTCAAAAACATAAGCTTTCTGCAGCTTATGCATCGCGCTGCAGCATGATGTTAGAGTAGGTATCTCTTGACCTTCAATCTACTTGCCAACCATGACTAAGAATCACGCTGTTCAGGTCTCTTTTGCGCAAGAAGAGCTAGTCTCAAAAGTCGATGAGCTCTTGCAGCGAGATGTCAAAATGCTGGGTAACCTGCTAGGTCAAACACTGGTCGAGCAAGAAGGCGAAGCCTTTTTACAGCTGGAGGAAAAAGTGCGCCTTCTTTGTAAGGAAATTCGCATCGGGAAAAAGGATGAACTTCGCGCTGAACTCATGCAACTTTTGGAGTCGCTCTCAATAGAGGAAGCTGGCAAGTTGGTGCGTGCCTTTGGTACATTTTTTCACCTAACGAATGTTGCCGACCAAGTCCATCAAGCCCGCCGTGACCTTGACACACTGCGCCAACTTTCTGAAACTGGACAACCGCCTTTTCTTGAGGGTTCCATTTACGATGTCATTCGCCGCTTCAAGCAAGATGGTTTTACAGCTGAAGAATTGCAAAACCTGTTTTCCAATCTCTCGATTGAGCCGACGCTGACAGCCCATCCTACTGAGGCAGCTCGTCAGAGCGTGCTGCTCAAGCGCCGTAATATCGCCACACTCCTAGAGCGACTCAATCAGCCAAACTTGCCCCCGCTCGAGCACGACGCTATCATCGAAGAACTGGCAGCTATTATCACTGCTCTGTGGCAAACCGATAATGTTCGCAAAGGCAGCCTGACCGTCTTCGAAGAAGTGCGCAATCAGCTCTATTATCTTGAAAATATCTTCTGGCATGCTTTGCCCAAACTCTATGCTGACCTTGAAAAAGCCTTAGCTCAGTTTTACCCCGACTACACATTTCATATTCCGCCGTTTTTACGCATTCGTTCATGGACAGGCGGCGACCGTGATGGGCATCCATTTGTTACGCACGAAGTTACACGCTCGACCCTGCGCTTTCTCAAGTCTGAAATCTTGAAGAAATACATTCAGGCCGTTGAAGCCGCTGTCATTGAGCTTAGCTGTTCAATAAATCGTGTGGCAGTCTCTGAAGAGCTCTTGGCTTCTATTCAGCGCGATGAAGCCGCCTACGGTCGCCACGCTATTGAAGCTGGCTGGGCTGGACGCAATTTCAATGAGCCCTATCGCATTAAGCTGCGTTATGTGTCGTATCGACTTTCTCAAACTTTAGCATCTTTGGAATCGGAAAACTGGCTTGTAGGCGCTTACCACAGTGAGGAAGAGTTTCTGGAAGATTTGCGTCTGATTGAGCGTAGCCTCATTGCCAACAAAGGTGAGCGCATTGCTAATGCACAAGTGCGCAAGCTCATTCGCTGCGTGGAGGTTTTCGGCTTTTCGTTTTTTACACTCGACATTCGTCAGCATAGCAGTGTTCATACTCGCGCACTTGATGAAATTGTCTCGCACTTACGGCTTTCTCCTACACCGTATTCAGCGATGGATGAAATGCAAAAGCGCTGCTGGTTGTCCCAAGAAATTCAGAGTCGCCGACCTTTAGTGCCCTACAAGCTCGATTTTTCCGAAGAAACCAACGAAGTGATACGCACTTTTCGCCAAATTCGCCGCTCCCTTGAGTCCATCAGTCGCCGTGCCATCGATACTTACATCGTCAGCATGACTTCTGAAGTCAGCCACATTTTGGAAGTGATGCTCTTTGCCAAAGAAGCTGCTCTGATTCGCCACACTGACCATGATGAACTGCAAAGCGACCTCAATATCGTGCCGCTTTTTGAAACCATTGAAGACCTTCGCAAAGCCGACAAATTCATGAGCGAACTTTTCGAACTGCCCGTCTATCAAAAGCAGTTGCGCGCACGCGGCATGCTCCAAGAAGTCATGATTGGTTATTCAGATTCAAGCAAAGATGGCGGATTGCTTACCTCGAATTGGGAGCTTTACAATGCACAACTTCGCCTCAAAGCCTGTGCCGAGCGCTATGGTGTCAAACTCAAACTCTTTCACGGACGTGGAGGCACTGTTGGGCGCGGCGGCGGTGCACCAGTTCATCAAGCCATACTGGCGCAACCCAAAGGCACTATTGACGGCAGAATCAAACTGACCGAACAAGGCGAAATCATCTCATCCAAATACGCTACCCCGCACATTGCTACACGCAATTTGGAACTGACCACCACTGCTGTGATGATTGCCTCTCTTAACGCTACGCACGACCCCGACCCTAAACCTGAATGGCTCAATACGATGGCAGAAATGTCTCAAGCCGCTTTCAAAGCCTACCGTGCCTTCGTCTATGATAACCCTCATTTTGTCAAGTATTTCTATGAAGCTACGCCAATTGAAATTATTAGCGACATGAAAATTGGCTCACGCCCCTCTCGTCGCCGCAATGCCCAACGCATTGAAGACCTTCGCGCCATTCCTTGGGTGTTTGCATGGCATCAAAGTCGCGCTACTCTACCTAGTTGGTTTGGTGTAAGCGATGGAATCGATGCAGTGCTTGCCAGTGGCACCCCTATGAGCCTACTTCAAGAGATGTATGCAGAATGGCGATTCTTCAGAACCTTAATCGATAGCATGCAAATGTCTCTTTCCAAGTGCGATATTCGAGTGGCGGCAGAATATGCCAAACTGGTTAGTGACACCGCAATTAGACAAGAGATTTTCCACGCCATTGAAACACGCTTTCACCACACTATTGACCTTCTTTGCACTATCACCAATCAGCGCATGCTATTGGAGAACAATCCTGCCCTGCGTCGCTCAATACGTGCAAGAGAGCCCTACATCGACCCGCTGAGTTATATCCAAGTCATCGCCATGAAAAAATATCGCCAGTCCGAAAACGAAGATGAACGCAAACAGCTTCTTGCCGTCTTGCGAGACTCTGTGAATTCGATTGCGGCAGGCATTCGTAACACGGGCTAAACTTGCGTATTCCATTTGCCCGAAACTTTTTTCATTTTGACCTTGTAAAGTAGATTAGTTCAGCAGGTTAATCCTTCCTTGGAGGTTGTATGAAGTTTGTGCGCCCGATTCTTGCCGCTCTGCTGCTTGCCTTCGGTCTTAGTGGCTGCTACACCAAGTTTTTCGCTGATGACGATGTTCGTCCGACCTCTCGCACCTATGCTGAGCCAATTTACTCCTCCGACGTGCCAGAAGGCGAAGCCACCGTGATGATTCAGGAGTATATCGTGCCTGACCTATATCTGACATGGCGCACATGGGGGTTCTCTCCGTTTTGGTATGAGCCATGGTTTGACCCATTTTTTGCTTCTCCGTGGTGGCCTGTCGGTTATACATGGTCGTATGCCTGGTTGCCATATTGGGCTCCACATCGTGCGTGGTACTGGAATGGATACTTGGGCTGGAACAGCTGGGGGTGGTTTCAGCCTCTCTTTTGGGGCAGTCCAAATGCTGTGATTTTACCTGTTTTTCCTGCTTCGGCTTATAGCACTTATAGCAGCACCATGCGTCAGTTTGGTCGGATTCGCCAAGGGTCTCTTTTGCCTGATGCGGTTCAGACGCCTCGCGATATGGAAACCGTCAGCCCTAATCGCTCATCCTCTGAAGTTGCACCTGATAAACGTGCTATTCAGCGCTCGGTGTCTCGTAGCTACCACACGCTGCCTCGTATCAGCACAGACATCAATAGCATCAATAGCTCTTCCAGTTCTTCATCGGGATTGCGACCATCTACTTCTTCTGGCTCTACGATTCAACAAAGTAGCGGCTCTCTACCAAGCCGCTCCTCGTCGGGCAGTTCATCGCCAAGTTCAACTTCAGGCACACGCACATCGGGCAGGAACCGTCAACCATAAAAGGTTTTGCTTATGCGGATTTTGCTGACTGTTTTCATGCTTCTACTCATTTCACTTTCGGGCTGCATGAGCTACACCGTGCTTTCTCACCCTGAAGTAGAAGTCTATGATGAACAGCTTGGGAAATATGTCTTCGAAGAGGTTACACTGGCTTCAAATTGTCGCAGTTGTCATCAGCACGTAGCAAATAAGTTTGATGTTTATCGTCGCTTGCTGCGCACGCCTTCTTCTTCATCGAGTCTCGAGAAAATTGATTTGCTTCAGGTGCGTGCCATGCCCGAGTTGCGCGGCTATGAGAATTATCTATACTCTGATTTTGGCAGTTACTACTATGCTGCATGGTGGTTTAACCCTATTATCGTGGAATCTGGGTTTTATGCTTCATCTTCAGCACTCTCTGCTACGTCAGCTACTGAGCGAGTTCGTCAAAGTTATCGTCGTTCATCTGGGCGCCTGCCGTCTGGTCATGTCTCCACAGCTGGTGCTCCTGCAGCCAGTAGCGGTACATCTGCATCATCGTCTACCTCGCCTGTTTCAACAGCTGCGACACCTGTCACTGGCTCATCTGCATCATCTCAACCTGACGAGCGACGCTCTTCTTCCAACAGCGATGCGCTACTCAACTCGTCGCAACGCTCTGCTCAATATGGCGTATCTCAGCCCGACTCTGTGTTGCGCTCCGCTGGTCGTCAAAGGGAGTAGCTCTCTTAAATTGCACCATGTTTTGACTTAAATTGATGCCTGTTGCAATGCCTCAAACTTGCATTTTGCTTTTCTTCACTCTGCTTTTTGTGCCAGTCTTATATGCTCAAAATGAAGTTGATGCCCTGCGTCAGGCACAACGAGGTAATGGGATTGGAGCACGCGCCCTTGCTATCGGTCCAGCTTATAGTGCTATCTCTGACGACTACGCTGCTGCGTTTTTCAATCCCGCTGGGCTTGGACAAATCAAGCGGTTTGAAGCCACCATAGGTTTTGACTTTTTCGACTACAGTACCAATGCGGTTTATCTCAATACTAGCAACACGGCTGCCAAATCGGGCAATACGCTCAATAGCATTGGACTTGTTTTGCCTTTCCCAACTTATCAGGGCAGTTTTGTGGTCGCACTAGGCTACAATCGCTTGCAGAATTTTCGTGCCGTGCAAAATGTCTCGGCTTTTAATCCTTCAGGCAGCATTAGTGATTGGTTTCTGACCTTTACACCGCGCTTTGATGCTCAACAGCGGATTTTGCTTACCGATGTCGGTGCTCTGGCTTTCAACCATTACCTGATGAGTGACCGCAATGGGCAGTATGTCGAGCCACTCATCAATCGTGGGCAGGTGTTTCAGCGCTCTGATTTGCTTGAAGATGGTGGGAGCAATGCCTTCTCCATCTCTGCAGCAATTGAAGTTGCACCCGCACTGTTTGTCGGCGCAACACTCAATGTGGTATCTGCCTCTTACACATTCAGCCGCGATTTTTCTGAACGCGATGACAACAATGTTTATCCAAATTTTATTTCCCTGACCCTATCGGAGAGCTTCGAGACCCAGACTTCTGGCGCAAATCTCATGGTTGGTTTGCTCTACCGCCCTGACTCGCATTGGCGGCTTGGACTGACTCTGCAGACACCATCATGGCTGAGCTTGAAAGATGAGTTTAACACGAGTCTGCAAACACGCTATGAGCGTCCGCCAGATGGCGCCACTCGTGCCGTCTTCAACGATGCCCTTCCAAAAGGCACACTCGAATATCGGCTACAAACCCCTTGGGTCTTTGGCGCCAGCTTATCGTTTGAGGAATCGTTTTTTACTCTCGGTGCCCAAGTCAGCTACCGCGATTGGACTCAACTTTCTTACAGCAGCGACGCAGTTTCATTTGCAGAGCTCAATCGCACCATTACTTTAGAGCTTAAAGGTGCATTCGGCTTCGCATTTGGACTTGAATTGCGCTCTCCATTCCTGCCAATGCGACTGCGTGCTGGCTACGGACTTGAGCAATCTCCATTTCAGTATCGTTTGAGCGACACCCCAAACGAGCGAATTTCCACATCGCTGGCTGATGCGCGTCAGACTTTTAGCTTCGGTGCGGGGGTTCTTTTCCAGCAAACGCTTTCGCTCGATGTCGCTTACCTCTTTTCCACGCAGGCTGTGCAAGGCAGATTGTATAGCGGTTCCCGCCTTGTTGAGGAAACGGTGCGCAATAGCAATCTCATTATCACAGCAAGTTTTCGTTTCTGATAGCGCACAGAGCAAACTGTATTGCGGGTAATTTTAGCCGTCTTCACGGAGGCGCATGCACAACGGCAATTTTGACTTTTGAGCATGCAAAAAATCGGACAGGTGCAATAGCACTACTACAAAGAGGGTTTTGTGCATCCGCTAGGATTCGAACCTAAAATAATAACATAACTTCTTTGGAATTTGACTGAAACAGAATATCTTTGTAAGTCATTGAATTTGCTTAACTTAACACAAAACTGAAACTTAACTGAATATGTTGGAAACGCCACAAAAAACGCCACAAAACGCCACAATCGAGGCAAAACGCCACAAAAACGCCACAAGAAACGCCACAAGCTATCGTGTGATTCAGAAGTTGAGAGGTGCTACGCTCTATGCGCGCCCTAGTGGTAAAGGTCGTGTATCATACAGCGTAACGCTCTACAAAGAGGGCAAGCGTGTGCGCAAGGCTTTGTTCGCCGCAAACGAAAGCGACGCACAAGCTAAGAGACGTGCAATAGAAGCTTTCAAGCAGATTGTAGCTGAGTTTGACAAAGGTATCGTGAATGAAAGCACTATTGCGGCAAGCAGCACAAACTTCTTTGATTTCTTTGAACAACTCATTGCAAGTAAGAGACCTAACACCGCAAAAGCGTGGAGAACGGCCCTTTACCACTTAAAGAAATGGTATGGAGACAAGCCCTTGCCCTTGAAAGAAATAACACGCCCCTTGTGCTTTTCACTACGGAGCTACCTTGAACAATGTGTGATGAGAGGTGACTTGAAAGCCAGTTCGGCAAACGTTGTGCTTGCAAAGTTCAAGTGTGCTTTGAATGTGCTCTACGATAGCGGAATGATTACGGTCAATCATGCGCATGCCTTAAAGGCTTTCAGCGAAGAAAAGCCAGTTATCTCATTTCTTACAACAACCGAACTAAACCGGCTCTTAGCCACACCGCCGCCAAAGATTCGTGGCTATTCATCGCATGAAATTGCAACTTTTCTTGCTCTTATTGCAACCACTGGCATTCGCCCGGTTGATGCGCGCCGCCTTTGTTGGCGCCAAATTTGCGAAAGCGAGTTAGGTTGCTACGTAGATTTTGTCGTTAGCAAAACGAGAGGGAAAGGCGTAAGCCAGCACCGTGTGTATCTACATCCACACCTTGTTTTCTTGCTTGAAGCGCACAAAGAAAGGCAAACCGAGTTTTCACCGGACGGAAAGATTTTCCCACACTTACCTAGTGAAAGGTCGCATACGCTTACCCTGTTTCTACGCAAGTGGGCACAAGCGGCAAACATCGTGAAAGATAGGTTGCATGTTTATTCGCTAAGGCACACTTGTGCAACCGTTCTTTTGGAGAACGGCAACGATATTTACACGGTCGCTAATGTGTTAGGGCATACATCAACTCAGCACACTTCACGCTATGCGCATTTACTTGACGCGCGACGCGCACATGCCGTGATGCGACTGGCTATCAACCCCACCGCTGAATAAAAAAAGCCGCTGCATAAACACCAGCGGCTAAGGAAAAAAGGAGATTGAACATGTGGACGCAAGTATTTTATCGCACAAGGGCGCTAATCAACATCGTTCTTCATCGCTACATGTTTGTAGCGAATGCCTTCTAAAAATCCAAATCCAATATACACATTGTGCCAGAACGGGTGCGTTTGCGGCGGTGCAACATAGTTCGGTTGCCTTTGGCTCAAATACGCATCGCGTTCAGCATATCGCGTCTTGAAAAATAGTGATACCAACACAATTCCAACAGTGATAAGCGCAAGACTTATCCATTTTTCTCTTGCCTGCCATCGCTTTTCAAAAAAGAATAAACTACAAAATGTTAATACGATTGCCGTTGCTGAATGCGCACGAATTAAATGCGCTAACATAATGACCATTCCGAACATCAAAAACACAACCCAATGCTTAATGCTTGGTCTCGTTTCAGATTGTGTGAATTGAACCATATATGGAATCACTGCTACTGCAAGCGATGGCGAGAGCGCGTAAATATCGCCCGATAAATACACAGTAACGAAGAGTAAAGAGCTCATCACGGCATAAAACACTTTGGCAACAGTCGTTTTCATCACTTTCATCATTCCGACAAATCCAATCGCAAAACAAGGAATGATGATGAGAAAGAAAAACAAATCCCATGCCGCTGCCGCCGAAAGATGAAAGAGCGACGCGAGTTTCATGGCGAGGTAATACATGCCAACATCATCAGTATAACCTGCTGTGGGAATCAGACTGTCGCCACGCACGGAAACGAGTGGAACGCCTGTGCGTTCAAATCCTGCAACGGCTTCCGAGAGTTCTTGAAAGCGAATCGGCGTCAACTTCGTGAAAGGTGGGTGCGCCAACTCGGCTTGAATCAAGCGCAATTGTCGTAAGCGTTGAATCAGGCATTATTTGTTGTTTTGACTTCGGCAACTGTGAGTAGCGAGACGCCAAAGGGCAAACTTATGTTCGGCAACAAGACGCGCTCGCTCTTAAAAACACGGTAGAGCATATCGTTGATAAGTTTGTTTTCAGGTTTCGCATCGGAAGCGTTGCGCCGTCCTGTTAAATTTCCAACCGCGCGTATGAGTGCAATTATTGGAAATAACAGTGTATTGAAATAAGTGATATATCGCACGGTGTAGCCTGCTCTTAGCAATAAGCTGGTCAAAGATTCCTTCGTGTATCGGCGTTTGTGATGATGAATTTCATCGTGCGCGCTCCACAAAAATTGAAATGCAGGTACGGTAATCATCACGATGCCGTTTTCGCTTAAATACTGTTTAGCGATTGAAACTACCGCAAGGTCGTCTTCAATATGTTCAATCACATCTAAAAACAAAACAAGTTGAAATTTCTTGCCGTTGAAAGTTTCTTCGCCGAGCAAGCCTTGTTTGACACAGGTTAAGCCTCGCTCATGGCAGTAGTTTACAGCGACTTCAGCATGGTCTAACCCATACACGTCGTACTCGTGTTGCAGTGCTTCAAGGATAAATCCTGTGCCGCACCCAACATCCAAAACCGCCGCGCCTTTTGGCACAAATGATTTTATGACTTGTAACAGAATTTCACGCCGCGCTTGAAACCACCAATGGTCGGTCTCGTTTTGGCGCATCTCATCGTAGAGAACTTTCTCCATACTTAACGCTTATGTTTCTGCTTTTCTCCGATTGCTTGAACGCCCCATACACTCGTCGTCTGATTCGAAACAGGCTCCATAGCATTTCAATTGAATCTCGAATCGGCGAGACTCGTGAGTGTGGCGAATTTATCCAAGTTACTCCGACCTCTTCAACTGAATACCCTAAGACTTTCGCCCACAACAGGGCTTCTACATCAAATCCAAATCGTGCAGTTTCAAGTCGTTTGAAAATCTCTTTTGCCGCCTCACGCCGAAAGGCTTTGAACCCACATTGCGTATCGGAAATCCCATCAATCACCCACATGCGCACCAGCACATTGAACATTTTTCCCATTGACTCGCGATAGAACGGCTGACGTTTAAGAATGTTTGACGTTCGAGTTGCACGCGACCCAATCGCAATGTCTTTGCCTGCTTGTAGTGGCGAGAGCACTTTTGAAATTTCCGAGAGCGGTGTTGATAAATCCGCGTCCATAAAGAGAATGTAGTCGCCCGATGCATGCTCAATCCCTGCCTTCACTGCCGCGCCTTTGCCTCGATTTTTATCAAATTCAATCAGTGTGAACCGGTGTTTGCCGTTAGAAGTTTCAAAGGCTCTGACGGCTTGGCTTGTCTTGTCAGAACTGCCATCGTTGACAACAATCACTTCTGTTTGCTCAAAATGGTTGGGTAAAAAGTCCTGAAGTTCTTGAAGCGACGCACCAATTCGCTTTTCTTCGTTGTATGCAGGAATCACGATTGAAAGAAGCATTGACAGAAACGGCGAGTAAAATTAGTTGAGTGAGGCGAGTTCATGTGGAATGAAGAGCATATAACAAATTAGCCCTGCCGTTGCACCTATCAGCGGAATGGAGAGGTTATCATCGACGTTCCAATTTCCGAGTCTAATAGGATAAAGTTCGGCGGCTGTTGCCGAAATCGCAATCGCAAGTCCAACCGCAGGATTCAGCCTCGGCGTTACGAACACGACCAGCAACGCAAAGAGAAAAAAGGCAATGCTTCCTTCGAGCGTTTTTGCGCCAATTTTGATTTTGCCGATTTTTCTTCCAACGAGTGCGGCGGCAGTATCAGCAAGAATAAGAATCGCAAATGCGGCAATCGCTATCACTTTCGGAAAGAGCCACACCACTAACACAGCGGCAAGCGTGACATAGGTTGCGCCGTTGAAATTGCGTTGCGTTGTATCCAACTCATGCGGGCGAAGCATCGCACCAAAATGTTTGTAGTACAAATCAGCCACAGGTTTCACAAACATCTTTGCTAAATCCACAACAAAAAATCCCAAAAACATCGGCACCAAAAGCCTTTTAGAAAGGTCGTTCGAAGTTTTGCGTTCTCTTTACTCAAAATTTCAACAAAGAGAGATTTCATTAAACAGCACAAAGGAAACGAAGTTACTCTTAGAAGTTGTGCAAGGCAAAAAACCCCGGATTTTGATTGCGAGAAACTCAACGAACTCCTTAGCGATGAAAATTTCAAGCAAGGCTTTGACGGACTGGAAGCCGAATTTTTCGTTCTCTTAAATGAAATTAAAGAGTATCGCAAATCACCTTTGCTCTACGATAGGATTTATCGCCAGTCGCGAAGATTTCACTTTGATTTTCACCGAGAACGGCTTGACCCGGACGGCAAGATAATGCAGTCATTACTTGCAGTGCATGATGAAGTTGAACTAAATAGAGAGAACATTATTTGCATTTCCCACATTCACTCACATCCAAGTAACAACAACGACCTAAGCGATTTATGCCTACATATTATACTAGACTGCAACGATGCTAAAATGATTGAGGATTTTGTCAAGAAAAAAGAGCCAGGACGCCCCCCTAACGATTCGCTTCATGAATACGTCAAAAACGAACTCAACGTGTGGTTAAGATGCGGCATGATTAACGAAATGCCGAAAAAAAATTCTCTTCGCAAAGTGTTGCAGAAGCTTCGCACCAACCCCCTAGTGAAAAAACATCTGCGCCGGCTCAAATCTACCTAATGCGCATCCCAAAAGCCGTCGTGCCCCGGCGACGGCTTTTTCAATCCACAACAATCCACAACTACCTGAGGCGCATCCGAAAAATTCACCAAACGTGGGTTAATTATTTCGGATTTTGGTGAATTAAATTTTGAACCCCCTTAACCCCCGTTCGTTTCTTTCAGCGATTTTGCAACTAAAATAAATTGAAGCATATGCATAACTACCAAACTCTCGCTCAAATCGCAAGTGAAATGCGCATTCCTATAGGGACGCTCAAGGTGAAGCTTCACGTTGCCGCTAAGGCAGGTATAGAATTACCGCCGCGACGCCGCGTGGGGAAAAGTTACTTGTATGATGCGCACGCGTTCTCGCAGTGGCTTTGGCAAAACTCCGAGGCTTTGCGGCGCCCTTTTGAAATGAAAACTGCAACCGATGACGTGGAGAGTGGTGAGTGATGAAAAACAAAAAGCCGTCGCGCCCCAGCGACGGCTCAATCCAAATCCACAACATCGAACGAACAATGCAACCTTAAAACATATACGACAGTGATGCAAGATAAACATCAAACGACAAATTCTCAAAAGGCACCGATACCGCGACCTGTGCTGACTTTCGCCGACGCGGACGGCGACGTGCGCACATTTTGCCCTGCATGTGGAGAATTTGCCTTGGGGATTGACGAGGTAAATAAACAGACTATAGTCAAGTGCTCGCATTGCGGCTTTCAGGGAAATGCGAACCATTTCACGGTTCAACACCGCGACGCGATGCACACGCCCGTTGAGGCTTACCCGTTGCAAAGCCTTAACGGCACACCACAGGCACACAACGGCACAGCACCAGAGGCACAGGCGCAACCGAAATTGCAATTGCTCTTAACGAAGCCGATTTCTTCGTGGCTTAATGAAGCAAAGGCACAGCCGCCGATTACACCTTTGTTCGATGTGTTTTGGCTTTCAGGCGAACTTGCATTTCTGTTCGGCTCTACCAATGTCGGCAAAACAATTCTTACGGTTCAATTACTTGACGCAATAAGCAAGGGCGCAAAGGTTCAAGGCTTTGACGGCCCAAAAGAGCCGATGAAAGTTTGCCTATTTGACTTTGAATTAAGCGTGCGCCAGTTCCTGAAAAGACACAGCGATGAAAACGGCAACGTTCATCAATTTTCTGACAATTTTTTGCGCTCTGAAATAGACCCGAACACACCACTTCCTGAGGGCATGAACTTTCAGGACTTTATTCTTGAAGAAATAGAGAGAACGATAATTGAGCACCGAATTGAAGTGGTTGCGATTGACAATCTTACGGCTCTGCTATCGAACATCACTGAAACGAAAGACGCGCTGGAACTAATGCACCGACTTCGTTTGCTAAAATTGCGCCAAAACATTTCCATGTTGGTTCTAAGCCACAGCCCGAAACGAGATTTGAGCCGACCGATAACCAAAAACGACATGGTTGGCTCGATGCATTTGCTCAACCTATGTGATTCCGCGTTTGCGATTGGAGAGAGCATGAAAGAAACCGATGTGCGCTACCTTAAACAAGTCAAATGCCGTTCCGCTGAGTTCAAGTATGATAGTGAAAATGTGGCTGTGTTTCGGATTGTCAAACACGATAGGTTCATCGGTTTTGAGCACATCGGATTTGACGATGAGAGAGAACACTTGCGCGCCCGAACCGATGCTGAAATGAACGAGTTAGACAAAAAAATAATTGCCTTGCACCAAAGCGAACCGAATTTGAGTTTCGGAGAGATAGCGCGCCGTATGGGAACAAATAAAATGCGCGTTAGCCGCGTGCTGAAAAAGGCAAGCAGTGGCACCTTGAACACTTCGACCCCGTTTTGAACCGTAACAAGTGTAACACAACCGTAACAACCGTAACAACCGTAACAACCGTTACAAGCTGTTACACCTGTTACACCTGTTACACCCGTTACACCCGTTTCAATCGTTTCAATCGTTTCACCCCCTGAAACGCGTGAAACGATTGAAACGCCAAAGTCTGCACCGATGCCCGAACCGACGGTAAAGCTTACGGCGAAATTTTCTTCACCCTTTTATGCTTCACCCTGCGATAAACACAACCGTAACGGAACTGAAACTCAAACCCCTGAAAAATTGGGCAAAAAGGGTGAAGAAACCGCTTCTTCACCCTTCTTCACCCTACTTCACCCTTTTGAAATTAACACAACAGAAACTCAACCGAAACTGCAAAAGGGCGAAAAGGGTGAAGAAAAAAAGGGTGAAGAAACTGCGTTTTTTAGTTCGCCCGAACCCAGGGTTGCGCCTGAATCACAACCAACCGTTCCCGAACCGACCGTTCCCGAACCAATCAATCCCGAACCGACCCAACCTTTGCCAGTGGTGGAGCCTGAGACGACCACGACGCTGAATGCGACGCCGGAAGCTTCATGTGCTGAATCGTGAAGGCAAAGCCTATGCCAGTGTTTCCGATGAAGCCGCGGCTTCACCCTGAGTAAAGCCCCAAAAAAATGCAGAACGGCTATGCCAGTATGCCACTTTATGCCACTTTGAAAATAACCACAACCGTAACGCAACCGCAACGACAAAACGCTTCAAAGTGGCATAAACCAAAGTGGCATAACGCTTGTGCCAGTTTGGAACCGACCGTTCTGCATCCAGTGCATCCATGAAGCCGCGGCTTCACCCTGAGTAAAGCCCCAAAAAAATGCAGAACGGTTGTGACAGTGTGACAGTTGTGACAGTGTGGAAAATGAACACAACCGAAACACAACCTAAACCGCAAAACGCTTCACACTGTCACAAACCACACTGTCACAACGCTTGTGCCAGTTTGAGGGCTACTCAGTCAATGAAGCCGCAATGAAGCCGCGCGGCTTCACCCTGAGTGAAGCCGCGGACGCCTTGACAAAGCCTTCACGCACAACCATGCAGCCACGCACCAAAGCAAATTGACTTCTATTGACTTTCCCTTTACTTTCAATTTACTTTCCATTGACTAACCTTGACTTTCGCTTGACTTTCCCTTTACTAACATTTGACCGCTTGTTTACTTTCAGGACGGCGCCAAACCAACTGCTTGACCAATCAATCCCGAACCGACCCAACCCCGGTGCCAGTGGCAAAGCCTGAGACGACCACGACGCTGAATGCGGCGCAGGAAGCACGATGTGCTGAATCGTGAGAATGCCAGCGGCTTAGCGACAATGCCAGCGCAAGCAAAGCCCGTGATGCGCGCCGCGTGCCCTGCATGATGCCCGGTGCCAACGATGCGGACAACGATGCGGAATGCAATCAATCCACAACAATCAATCCACAACGCAATGCCCCGAACGACCGCATCGGTAAGCCCTGAATGGATGCCAGTGCCCTGAAAATGCCCCTTGCATGTCAAAAACGCCACAAAAAACGCCACAAAGTAGGCTTTTTGAGACCAAAAATCTTCGTTTTTGAGCGAAAAACGAAGGTTTTGTGCATCCGCTAGGATTCGAACCTAGGACCCGCTGATTAAGAGTCAGCTGCTCTACCAACTGAGCTACGGATGCAAAAACTTTTTGCTCTGCCAGCGCTCATTTGCCAGAGTCATTTGCTGGCGCAACATTACCTTTTGGTAAGCTACTAGATGAAGGTAGCGACGGCAAAACTGGTGCAGTCTTCGGCGCATTCTTCTGAATGATGCTTTCCGAAGGCTGGTCGTCTTTGCCCAAGCGGGTGGTAAATTCTGCTACCACGCATAACAGCATGAAGATTACGGCAAGGTATGTGGTTGTACGGCTCAAAATGTCCGCCGTGCGTCGCACGCCTAACATTTGCGCCGCTCCCATCCCTATGCCAAACGCACTGGCTAACCCCGACCCTTTGCTGCTTTGCAGAAGAACGACTAAAATCAATAAAATTGAAACAATAATCGTAAGACTAACAACAATGATATGCGCTGTATGCATGTTCTCACTCGATTTTTAGAGACAAAATTTAATAAGCAAACTTAAATTTGTCAAAAGCTCGTATGATGTCTGAACTTGGCAAATCTCTCATCTTTCTTGGTGCACTTCTGCTTGTGATTGGATTTTTGCTTTATCTTGCACCAAAAGTCTCTTTGCTTAATTGGTTTGGTCGCTTGCCACTTGACTTCAAAATTGAGCGAGAAAACTTCAGTTTTTATTTTCCGTTGGGCACATCTATTGTGATTTCTGTCTTGCTTTCTTTGGTGTTCTACCTTTTGCGCAAGTTTTCGGAGTAAGTGAGCTTTCTGCAGTCTATGCTCCAAATTTGGTGTGCTGGTGGATTTTTGTTATCCAGCTCTGCCGTTGTTAGTTCCTGAACAAAAACCTCACTGTTTATGTCGCATACTATTACACTGCTGCCCGGCGATGGTATCGGTCCTGAAATTACGCGCGCAGTCAAGCGTATTCTTGCCGCTACAGGCGTCAAAATTGAGTGGGAAGAATACCTTGCTGGCAAAGCCGCCGTTGAAAAATATGGCGACCCCCTCCCAAAAGAAGTGCTTGATTCCATTCTGCGCAACAAAGTTGCACTCAAAGGACCGCTCACCACTGAAGTTGGGAAGGGCTTTAAGTCGGTCAATGTGCAACTGCGCAAAGCCCTTAACCTTTATGCCAACCTACGTCCTGTGAAAACCTTGCCTGGTTCTGGCGCCAAATACGAAGGGGTTGATATTGTTGTCGTTCGTGAAAATACCGAGAGCCTTTACGCTGGTATAGAAAACGAAATTGCCCCCGGCGTCATTCAAGCCTCGAAGATTATTACGCGCGAAGCCTCTACACGCATTGCCAAGTTTGCCTTTGAATATGCTCGCACACATCAACGCAAGAAAGTCAGTGCCATCCATAAAGCCAACATCATGAAGCTCGCTGATGGGCTTTTTCTGCAATGCTGTCAAGAGGTCAGCAAAGATTACCCCGAAATTCAATACGAGGAAGTCATTGTGGATAATTGCTGCATGCAACTTGTGCTCAATCCCACACGCTTTGATGTGATGGTACTTGAAAATCTGTATGGTGACATCATCTCGGATTTGTGCGCAGGTTTGGTTGGCGGTCTGGGTGTAGTGCCCGGTGCTAACATTGGCACAGAAGCTTGTGTATTTGAGGCGGTTCATGGCTCTGCACCAGACATTGCTGGCAAGGGTATTGCTAATCCGACCGCTATGCTACTTTCAGCCGTGATGATGTTGCAGCACATTCATGAGCACCATGCTGCTGAACGCATTTTGAATGCTATCTACCGCGTAATGGGCGAAGGCAAGGTTCTCACGCCCGACCTAAAAGGCACAGCCACTACAGAACAGTATGCCGATGAACTGATTAAGTATATTGCGTAGTTTAAGGCATTGACTTTTTTCAATGCTGTACCAACTCTGAGTTTATGTCGATTGTTCTTAGCGCCCACAATTTGACCAAAACTTACCGTAGTGGCGAAGGCTTTTTGACTGTTCTAAACAATGTATCGTTTGAGCTTTCCGAAGGCGATTCCTGCGCAATTGTTGGACCATCGGGAAGCGGCAAAACCACACTCTTGGGCATCTGCGCTGGATTAGACCGGCAAAGTTCTGGCTCGGTGACGCTTTGCGGCATTGTGCTCGATACGCTTAGCGAAGATGCTCGCGCCAAAGTGCGCAATCAATTTGTTGGCTTTGTCTTTCAGAACTTCCAACTCATTCCCACACTGACTGCATTGGAGAATGTGATGGTGCCAATGGAGCTACGCGGCGACAAGCAGGCGCGACGCGACGCCATCATGCTCTTAGAGCGAGTGGGCTTAGCTCACCGCCTTTCACACTATCCAGCGCAACTTTCCGGTGGCGAACAGCAGCGCGTGGCCATCGCTCGTTCTTTCATCAATCGCCCCAAAATTCTTTTCGCCGATGAACCAACTGGCAACCTTGATGCTGAAACCAGTGAAAAAATCGAAGACCTGCTCTTCGAGCTCAATCGCGATAGTGGCACCACACTTGTCATTGTTACGCACAACCTTGAGCTTGCTCAAAAAACTCAGCGCATCATTCGCCTGAAAGGCGGTACGGTAATTAGCGATGAACGCATCTCTCCAGCCAAAGCTACGGCACGCCTTGATGCCTCTGGTGAAATTTAATGGTATGAATGACGATGCTTTTTGATTCATTTGTTTGGAAAATGGCTTGGCGCGACAGCCGCACTCATCGGCGTAAGTTGCTCTTGTTCATGTCATCAATTGTGCTGGGCACAGCCGCACTTGTCGCCATTACATCGCTTGGCGAAAACCTGCAACGCGCTGTCAGCGAACAAGCCAAATCGCTTCTGGGTGCAGACCTACAGTTTGAATCGCGTCAGAAATTTTCTCCTGCCATCGAGCGCCTTATTGACTCACTTGGCGAACACTCACGCGAAGTGAGTTTTTCATCCATGGCGTATTTTGTCAAGAGCGGCGGCACACGCTTCTCACAAATTCGCGCCCTGCAAGGTAACTTCCCCTATTACGGCGCCCTCACCACTGAACCCGAAGATGCCGCTACCTCCTTCCGCAAAGGTTTCCAAGCCTTGGTCGATGAAACGCTGATGATTCAGTTCGGTGCTGAAGTTGGCGACACTATCAAACTTGGTGAGGCTTACTTCAGAATTGCTGGCATTCTCAAGGAAGTTGCAGGCGAAGCCGTTGTAACTGCATTGGTCGGACCGCGCATCTACATTCCCCTTGAAACTTTGCCCGATACGAAGCTCATTCAATACGGCAGTCGCGTCACATACAAGGCGTATTTCAAGTTTCCGCCAGAGAAAGACTTGGTTGCCCTTACCACTTTGCTTCGCCCCATACTCGAGAAAGAACAGGTTTCTCTGACCACTGCTGAAGCTCGTCAAGCCTCGCTTGGTCGCAGCATCGATAATCTCTACCGCTTTCTGAATTTGGTTGGCTTTATTTCACTTTTGCTCGGTGGCGTAGGAGTTGCCAGCGCAATCAATGTGTATGTCAAACAAAAACTTAGCACCATGGCTGTTCTGCGCTGTCTTGGCGCCAGTGCGGGACAAACTTTTTTCATCTACCTCATTCAAGCTGCTGCCATGGGACTCGTGGGGTCGGTGTTGGGTGCCGCTCTCGGTTTTGGCGTGCAATTTCTTTTGCCTTCGCTTTTGGGCGATTTTCTGCCTATCAAACTCTCGCTTTCGCTTTCGCCGAAAGCCATGTTGCAAGGCTTAGGCATTGGACTTGGACTTTCACTTGCATTTGCACTTTTGCCACTGCTTCGCATCCGCAAGGTCTCGCCGCTGCTTGTGCTGCGCGCCGCATTTGAAGATTCAGCTATTCCCAAAGATGCGCTGCGCTGGCTTGTCTATGCACTCATCGCTGGTTGCATTTTGCTTTTTTCTATCTCACAGACGGCATCGTTACGCACAGGCTGGCTCGCTGGTGTTTTCTTTGCTCTCTCTATTGGGGCGGCACTTGGGCTACTGGCTCTTGTGGCTCAACTTTTAATGCGTCTGGCACGCGCATTTTTTCCCGCATCATGGAGCTATGTGTGGCGTCAAGGATTGGCAAATCTTTACCGCCCGAACAATCAAACTTTGGTGCTGATTGTCTCGCTTGGACTGGGCACATTTCTTATCTCTACGGTCTATCTTTCGCAAATCACCTTGCTCGGTGAAGTTGCGCTCTTGGGTCGCGGCAATCAGCAACCAAACATGGTGATGTTTGATATTCAATCTGACCAAAAGCATGATGTCGAAAACTTGGTGCGCGCCTTTGGCATGCCTGTGCTGCAGACCATCCCCGTTGTAACCATGCGCCTACATGCGCTCAACGGCAAAATTTTGCAGCAGGATACAACCATTTCCGAAAACTCTTTTTTGCGTGCTGAATTTCGTGCCACTTATCGCGACTCGCTGCTCGAGACGGAGCAACTTGTTGCTGGTCGTTTCATTGGCAAAGTCAATCCTGAACAAGATTCTGTGTTGATTTCTGTGTCCGATTTTTTTGCTCAAAGTCAAGGGCTGAAAATTGGTGATGAGCTGGTCTTTGATGTGCAAGGCGTATTGGTCAAAACCTACATCGGCAGCATTCGCAGGGTCGATTTTCGGCGCGTGCAGCCAGCCTTTACTTTGCTTTTCCCGGATGGTGTGCTCAACGATGCGCCGCAGTTTTACGCACTGGTTACACGAACGCCTTCGGCTGAAGTCTCCGCTAAAGTTCAGCAAGCCGTTGTGCAGGCTTTTGCGAATGTCTCTATCATTGACCTTGCACTGATTATTCGCACACTTGACACCATTCTTGACAAAATTTCTTTAGTGATTCGCTTCATGTCGCTCTTTAGCATTTTCACTGGGTTGAGTGTTTTGGCAGGTGCTGTGCTGACCAGTCGTTACCAGCGCATGAAAGAAAGTGTGCTGCTGCGCACGCTTGGCGCCAGCAAAAAGCAGGTTACGCAGATTATGGTTGTGGAGTATGTGTTTTTGGGCAGCTTTGCGGCAATTTCTGGTTTTGCGCTTGCGCTTCTTGGCAGTTGGGCGTTAGCGTATTTCGTGTTTGAGACGGTATTTTTGCCTTCGCTCTTACCGTTAGGTCTTGGCTTTTTTGTGATTGTGGGTCTTACGGTTCTGATTGGGATTCTGATTAGCCGCGATGTTGTCAGCAAGCCGCCCCTTGAAGTGCTCCGTCTTGAAGCGTCGTAACGCTGACCGTTTTGTTTGCTCACGGATGTTATTCATGCTGCGTTAGTTCATCAAACTTGGCTAGGAGCTTTTCTTTTTTTGCGGCAAGATTTGGCTGCGCATCAATGTAGAGCGAGAGCGCCTCACGCATGGTTTTAGCGTGCGCCACAGCTCGGCGATATGCTTCCCTTTCATTTCTCTCCTCTGGCACTTGAAACTGAATTGGCAAAAGATTAAACGCTGAATGCATCATGTCGCGAATTTTTTTGAAATCAATGTGGCGCTGCTGCTCTCTTCGACATGATATTATCATGCGCACAATTGCATCTTGGACATTATACTCTTTCAGCATTTGACAAATCTTCTGCTCAATCTCACTATGCTCTTTTACTTCTCTGACATCTATTTCTATGGTGAGCATTCGGCGTGCTGGGGTTGGCACATGGCGATAGGTTGCGCGTTTTTGCTCGTCAATTTCCACGATAACAAATCCTTTTGGGTCTTTTTCTTCCGAGAATGTGATGCGCTCAATACTGCCTGAATACACCACTGGCGGTTCGCCGCGCTCTGCTGCGCCCGGATTCAGGTCTTGATGCTTGTGAATATGCCCCAAAGCGACATAGCTAAACTCTCGCTTTGCCACAGACGCCACACTAAACATCACATCGTTGGTGTTGATTTTTTCTGACCCGGGACACACAGTGGCATTGACGATGTGTATATGCGCCGCCAAAATAGCTGGATAAGTCAATCGCTCTTGGGCAATTTTTTCCGCTTCATTTTCAATAAAGCCGATGTAAGTTTCGTGTATTTGTGCTCGCAGTTCTTCTGCCGTTTTGCCTTGATTTTCTTTCAAGCCTGCCAGTATGTTTCTCGAGGGCCAAGGCAGTCCTACAATTCGCACTTTGCCAGATTTGGTCATAAAGTCATGACTGTGCGGACGCGAAAAAAGATAGACCCTCTCATGCAGTTCAGGGAAAATTTGCAAGGCGTTTGCTTTTCCAAATGCCGCTGGGTAATCGTGATTGCCAACCACAAATACCACAGGAATGCCCTTGTCGAGCAACGGTCTTAATGCGCGTGCCAAGATGCGCTGTTCAGTCGGCGATGGCAACGCATCTTTGTAAGCATCGCCACAGAAGAGAAACAGGTCAATGTCTTCTTGCAACGCCACCCCAACCATAAACTCGAGGCTTTTTTGCACATCGAGCCAGCGCGAGTTTAAGCCTGTCGCTGCATCGTGGCGTCCGTGCGTGTCGTATCCGACATGAATATCTGCTGTATGTAGAATTTTCATTGTGTTTTCTTTGTGATTACAAGGTCATCATGCTTTTATGGCTTACGACTTGTATGCTCGGAAATGTAACACGTTTCGCTGCAACCAAAAAGTTTGTAGCGATTCTCGGCTACAGCATTGTAGAGTGCATCGCCAAATCCAGCTTTCCAGAACGGACTTGCCAATTTCAGTAAGGGAAATTTTTCAGACAGCTTTTCAATTGCCGCCATGCGCTGATAGACCTGCCCTTGCTCATCGATAAAGTGCAATGTGGCTCGCAACTCTTCTTCTTTCAATGCAAACTGCACTATCAAGCTATCTGCTTTCTGAAATGGCACCAATTCCACTCGATACTCTTGCCCTTCTTGATTGAGCGGTTCAAGCCAGCGAATGAGGCGAATACACAGGTTGCAATGCCCGTCGTAAATCAGAATCGGCTTTGGCATGATGTTGCACAACTTTTTTGCAGTAAAACTTGCAAACTCTGCTGAAAATTCACCATGCCCACAGGGACTTTACTATTTCGTGAAAAAGAGCAGGTCTTCAATGCGGCGCTGCACTGCATCAAGCGGCATTGTAAATGACAGTGCCACCTCTTTGCTGTTGATGGTTCTTTCGAAGTAGGCAAGCCTTACGCGGCGCTCCACAGGTTGCTGGTTCAAGTCTGTCGGTTGCGCATATTCAAACACACTGATAGTCGCTTGCTTTGGCAGGCAGATTGTATCGCTACCGTTGATTAAAGTTTCTGGCTGCTCAAAGCTCACTTGAATTTGCGTGCGTTTGGCAGTATCCAATTGTGCCACGGCTTGCACTTGTGCTGTCACTGAATCAATCTCGACGATTTGAAAGCCTTTTGCAGTTCGCAGCGTGTAGATGATTGTTTTGCCCCTTTGGCTCATGCCTTCCAGCGAATCGATTGGCACTGTCAATTCAGGCGCACATAGAAAAATGTCCATAGCATCTTTGAAATTTGCCTCAATGCCTGTGGCGCGGCGCAAGTTCTCCGGATTATTTTGTCCCACCAACACCGTGTTTTGAAATGGGATATAGACAAATATGCTATCGGCGCGTAGCAGTGTCTCGGCAGCTACGATGCCCAAAAATACGGTTGCCACAATTTGCACCCCTTCATGACGCTTGACTTTTAGCACACAACTGAGCGATTGCTGCACTTCAGGCATATGAATTTGCACGCTACCGAATCCTTCCATGCTCTGCACACGGCGCCCCAGATAGGCAGCACGCTCATAGAGCCTGATGAGCGCTGAGTCCCAAGTTGGTTGAGCACTTTGTTTCAAGAAAAGTGCTCTTTCAGGCTGCTGCGTGGCACAGCTTGCAACCACCATACCCACTATGGCAAGTAGCACAGATTGGGAAATTTTCATCTTATGACCTATTTCTCGAAGATGACACTCAAATCATGTTTCGGGGCAATTTGGCAGGCGAGTCGTTCGTTTGGTTTAAGCAGTTTTTGCGCAAGGAAATCTTTTTCGGCGCGTGTTAGCGGGGGCAAATGCTCACTGCCTTGACTAATGACCACACGGCATGTGGTGCACAGTCCCATTCCGCCGCAGGCTCCACCGATTTGCACGCCTTCGTCGAGTGCAAGGTCTTGCAGCGACCGCTCGGTTGGGTTATCAGTTTCAATCGTATAGCGCTCTTCTTTGCCATTGCCATATCTTACCGTAATCTCCAGCTTTGCCATGATTATTTGCTGTTGTGCAGTTGTTGGTAGAGCACATTTACGCTTTTGTGCACAAATGCATCTGCAATGCTTTGCATACGATTTTGCATTTGCGCACACATAAATGCTTTTCCCATCAATGCGCCCAAGGGATGAAAGTCTGTTCCAGAGGCGCGCTGCAGCCGAATATGCAGTTGCATTCTTACTAGCGTATGCGGCTCGCTTGGCGTACTGTTTGGCGCTACCTCGAATGCCAGTTGGCACTTCATCCAATCTCGGGCTTGTTCGTCAGGCGTGTGGTGCGTAAAGACTGCGCCGTTTTTACAAAATTCGGTGGGAATGCTTACACGCAGCGTTGGGGCAAGCGGCATTTCTACATCGTATTGCCATTCGTATAGCGGCAAGCCATTTTTGCTTGTGCCAATTAGCTTGACCGCTTTGACGGACGGCATGTAATCTTCAAATGTCTTCGGCTGCGATAAAAACTGCATGAGGGATTCTTTTTCGATGGGCACATCATATACAGTGTTGACTTCCGCATGGATACAGAAGTTTTCCGCGCTCATTGGTCAGAACGTTTGGTTCAACACAAATATAGCAAAGCAGGCTGACTTACCGTTAGGGCTTTAGTAGCAATTTTCCGACGGTTTTGCGCCCTTCCAGCAATGCATGCGCTTCTTTGGCTTGACTTAGTGGCAATTGCTGAGAGATAACTACGGTTAAACTTCCGTTTTGAATCCATGTAAAAAGGTCTGTGGCACGCCAGAGCAATTCTTCGCGTGTGGCAGTGTAGTGCACAAGCGAGGGTCGTGTCAGAAATAGCGAGCCTTTTTGGCTAAGTAGCAACAGGCTCACAGGCGGCACCACGCCGCTTGCATTACCAAATGAGACAAACATGCCGCGCGGTCTCAGCACACTTAAACTTCCCTCGAAGGTATCTCTACCGACGGAATCATAGACCACATCTACACCTCTGCCATTGGTCAGCCGTTTTGTTTCCGCGATAAAATCTTCTTTGGTATAAAGAATGACTGCATCGGCACCCATGCGTTTTGCCAGTTCGGCTTTTTCTTCGGTGGATACCGTGCCAATCACGCGGGCTTGACGCATCTTGGCAAGTTGCACCAGCAGCAATCCTACACCACCTGCCGCAGCATGGATGAGGGCAGTCTCTCCGGGTTTGAGCGAATAGGTGGAATGCACAAGATAGTGAGCGGTCATGCCTTGCAGCATGACAGCAGCTGCTTGTTCCATTGAGACAGCATCTGGCAGTGCAACCAGCAACTCTTCTGGCACGGCATGGTATTCGGCGTAGGCGCCTAAGTTTCCTCCCGCGTAATACGCCACGCGGTCGCCTTTCCTGAAGAGCTTGCAGGCTTCTCCGACCTCTTCCACAATTCCTGCACCTTCTACGCCCGGTGTAAATGGCAGCATTTGTGGATAGAGCCCTGTGCGGTGATAAATATCAATGTAATTTACTCCTATCGCATGCAATTTCACGAGCACTTCATGAGGTTTAAGTCGCGGTGTGTCTTTTTCTCGCAGTTTTAATTCTTCTTCACTACCATATTTTTCTACGACAATAGCTTTCATTTCTTTCCGCTGGAAAGTATCTGTAGCAATTCTTCAGCATGCGTCTCAGGTTTGACTTTTGGAAATACTCGTTCAATTTTTCCGTTTTCGTCAATCAGGTAAGTAACACGGTTCGTTCCCATGTACTTTTTTCCGTACAGGCTTTTTTCGCCCCAGACACCGTAATCTTGAACAATTTTTTTCTCAGTATCTGCTAAAAGCCGAAATGGCAGGTTATATTTTTCCGCAAATTTTTTGTGCTTTTTTTCATCATCGACACTTACACCTAAAACTTCCACATTAATTTTTTTGAATTTCTCAAAATTGTCGCGAAATCCACATGCCTCTTTGGTACAGCCCGGCGTATCATCTTTGGGGTAGAAATACAGGATTACTTTTTTTCCCCTAAACTGCTCCAGTGTGACGGGTTCTCCATTTTGGTCAATCGTCTTAAAATTTGGGGCTTGCATACCAACTTCTAAAAGTGCCATACGGTACAGTTTATTTTGAATTGATACTCAAGATTGCTGTTTGAATTGTACGGCTTTCCACGGCTTAAATAAATCCTTTACTTTATTGCGCTGATACTTTCCTGTTGAAGTTACTGGAATTTCATCACTGAAGAGCACCACTTTTGGGCATTTGTTAAAAGGCAATTTTTCTGCGCATTTTTTGATAATTTCCTCACTTGTAAGCGTTACTCCTTCTTTGAGTTGCACCAGTGCCCCAACTTCTTCGCCATACCAATCATTTTCGAACCCTACGGCAATAGCGGCTTTTACGCCCGGGATGCTGCAGAGTACTTCATCAATTTCTAAGGGTGAGATATTAACACCGCCTCGAATAATTAGTTCTTTAATTCTTCCAGTAATAAAGAAGAACTTCCTGCCTTTTTCATCGGTCTTGAAAAATCCTTCGTCTCCGCTATGGAACCAGCCTTTTTCGAAGGCTTTCATGTTGGCTTCTTCATTTTGGTAGTAGCCTTTCATCACATTATGTCCACGAATAACAATTTCTCCTCGCCAGCCTTCTCGCACCTTTTCACCCCGTTCATTAAAGATTGCCATTTCATTAGGTGGAATTGGCACACCAATAGAAGGGAACCCGTATTCGCTTAACCACTTTCGATGTTCTTCTTCGCTTAAATCTAATGGCAAGAAACATGAGTAGCAAGTGGTTTCGGACAGTCCGTATCCATGAATAATTTTTAAGCCATAGCGTTTTTCAAATGCCATCGCAAGTTCTACGGTTAGCGGTCCTGCTCCACAAATGAAGTGGCTAAAATGCGAGAGGTCGTACTTTGAAATATCAATATCTGCATGTAGGAGAAATTGCAGCAGCGTAGGCACCACGCTTACAATTTTTACTTTTTCATTTGCCACTCTCTCAAAAAATACTTCAGTCTGAAATTTCTGATTTAATACTACGGAGCCACCATAGTATAGCGGTGTTAGAAGTGTCACTACTGTGCCATTGACGTGGTGAATAGGCAGCACGCACATCATCACATCGCCTTCTTTTAAGCCATGCCACGCTGCAATCGCATCAGCATCTACTAGCAGATTATACTGTGTTAGCACTACACCTTTGGGCAGCCCTGTTGTGCCACTGGTATAGACAATCATTGCTTCAGTCTCTAAGTCAGCATAGGTGGCTCGATTTTCATCAGCAGTCGCCTTTGGCTTAACGCGCGAGTCAATGATGTGTGCTTGCCCGAATTCGTCTGGAAATGCGGCGATGGTTTGTTCAAAATCACCAGATGGTAAGATGGTCAGATTTAGTCCCAGACTTTCAATCATGGGCAGGTATTCATCGCGTACAAAAGCCAGCTGTACGCCAGCGTTTTCTAAAATGTATTTAATTCGCTCAGGCGTCTCTCCGACATTGATGGGCACCACGGTCATCCCTGCACACCACGCCGCAAAATACTGCACAACAGCATCAATGTGGTTATGCGATACAGTGGCCACACGGCTTTCTTCAATCAAGCCCTGTGCACGCAGGTAGTTTGCCGTCTGAAGCACTCTTCGCCGAAACTCCTCGTATGTGTAACGCATCACCACACCGCCACTTGCGTAGAATGTGATGAACGTCTCGTTTTTGTGGCGACTTGCCTTCTCGAGCAGCAGCTCGAGAATATTGGTATACTTTACCAAGTAGTTCGTCGGTAAGTAGGTCTGGCCGTCAATAATCACGGCATGCGACATGTGGGTATTGAAAATGAGGTCCTTGTTCATAGCTGTGCTATTTTGTACTATGTTTTTGCCAAGTTAATCTCTTCAAAAGACATGATAGGCTTCACTCTTATGAGACTGTTCTTTCTGCCAAAAGTGCCGACTGACGTTATATTTGCAACTCGACTTAGCAAGCAACTCAATGTAGCTCTGCATCGCAAAAGTCATGTTTCAGCTCTACCCTTTCACCCAAACGCTATCAGCATGGTTGTGCCGGGTTTCATGCTAGCCCGTGCAAATTTGTAGATTCGACACAAAACCATACAGACAGCGCCACAACACTATGAAATTTTTCTTTGAAATTACCACTATGCAGGCTTTCCTTAGAATGATGCTGCTTAGCAGTGCTTTTTCTCTCTTTGCTCCTGAAATTGTTGCACAAGTGCTTGGTGAAGCCAGTTCAGACGACATTCGAGAGCAACCGCGTGAGATGTCTTTCCGAAGCATTGAGGTTGGCATTACACCGTATGCTACCCTGCAGCCGCTTTCGGACAACAACGCTCGCCTGCCTTTTGTTATCACACGCGCCACATTCTCGGCACTTGCTCGCTTGGATAACACCATGCTTTACATTGATTACTCGGTTGGCAATATCCCCAACTTTCCTGATGCTGTTACCATGGTTAGTGGTGGCGTCAGGTTTGATTTTGATTTCTTTCTCATTCCCCCTGCCAGTGATGTGCTGCGACCGCTCATTTGCTTTACCAGTGTGGCTGATATTGTCAGTGCAAGCACCCCGCCCAGCCCACAAACCACAAACGTCAGCAATCTTAACATTGCTACCATCGGAGTCGGCGCTGGACTTGGCTTAGCTTATCAGAGCAAACAGTGGATTACTCAAGCGAAAGCAGAAGGGTTTGTTGCTGTTGCTTCTCAAGGGTTTAGTCCTGTTGTGGGTTTTAGTAGCGGACTTATCGGTGATGTTACCGTGCATTTTCCATATCTTCTTAATAAAATTGGCTTAGCTTTCACATACCGGTTTCGCACCAGTGCCTCACGCTTTGCAAATAACACTCAGTTCAGCTATTCATTTCTTTCTCATACCATTACGGCGGGAATTACTTTCTAAATCATCCTGTTTGCCGATATGAGAAAACAAGACATCCTTCAAGAACTCGAGGACATCGCCAAACGACTTGGCTATCGTCTGCGTTACGAGAAGGGGAACTTTGTGGGGGGTGACTGCCGCGTGCGGCAAGAAAAAATCTTGGTCATCAACAAATTTTTGCCAATTGAAGGACGCATTGCCACGCTTGCCAGAGCACTCTCACGCATCGGTGTGGAGGGGTTGTTCATCACACCGCAGGTCAGAAAACTGATTGATGAAGAATCGGCTCAAAAAAATCGTTCATCTTTTGCTCAACACTCGACGCCTTGACACTTGCACTTATGAAGATTACACTCTTAGGTTCAGGAACTTCACAGGGCATTCCAGTTCCGCTCTGCCAATGCCGCGTTTGCACCTCAACCGATGTGCGAGATAAGCGCCTGCGCTGCTCTGCACTCGTTGAAACCGCTGGGCTTTCCATCTTAATTGACACTTCAATAGACTTCCGCCAGCAAATGCTACGCAGCAAGGTGCAACGCATTGACGCTGTTTTGCAAACGCACCATCACTACGACCATCTCTTTGGATTGGATGATATTCGTGCCTTCAGCAACGCCCAACAAGCCCCGATTGATTTTTACACCTCTCCGCAGTGTGAGCCTGAAGTCATGCGTCGTTTCGGCTATGCATTTAGCGAACAAAACCTGAAATGGGGCTTGCCTTCTTTGAAGATGCATGTAGTTGATGCACCGTTTGTCATCGAGAAAAATGGTCAGCGTGTTGAGGTAATTCCAATTGATGTTGGACACGGCAATATCGTCATCTACGGCTATCGCATTGGCAATTTTGCATATCTGACTGACTGCAAAACCCTACCCACTCACTCGTATGAGCGCTTGCAAGGATTGGATGTTTTGTTCATTGATTGCCTTAGATTGAAACCCCATCCTACTCATGCGTGCCTGTCTGAAACGCTCGCTCACATTGAACGCATTCAGCCGCGCAGAGCTGTACTCATCCACATGAGCCATGAAGTCTCACATGCTGAACTGGAAGCCATGCTTCCTGAACACATTTGCGTTGGCTACGATGAAATGGTAGTTATCTTGGACTGAATAGAAGGCAGGTTTGACACGCTCGCCTCTCCCTGCTCTGCACGCTCACACTGGGCTTACAGATTCATTCATCGATGATAGAATCTTTTGCAATTCTCGTTCGACCTTTTCACCTGCATCCATTGTCTCTAATGGGTCTCGACGCAAGCGATGACGCAGAGCTGGCACGGCTACTGCTTTTATATCATCGAGTGTAACGGTCGTGCGACCAAAAAATGCCGCATGCGCCGATGCTGCACGTGATACGGTCAGTTCGCCACGATGCCCATCGATACCCAGATTCATGCACAGTTCAGCAATCAGCATGAGCAAATCATCAGGCAGCTCGACTTTACTAACCAATTTTTGTGCCTGCACGATGCGGGCTTGAAGTGCTTGTTGTTCTGGCTTCCAAGTCTCTAAAAATTCATCAGGATTGGCATCGAAGGCACGGCGGCGCTTGACAATTTCTACTCTTTGTGCAAGGTTAGTGATGGTAGTGATTCGCGCATGCAATCCAAAGCGGTCGAGCAGTTGCGGGCGTAATTCACCTTCTTCAGGGTTTCCTGAGCCTACCAGCACGAACCGCGCCGGGTGCTTGATGCTGATGCCTTCTCGCTCTACGACATTGACGCCACTTGCCGCCACATCTAATAGCACATCTACCAAATGGTCATCGAGCAAATTGACTTCATCGATGTAGAGAAACCCACGATTTGCCCGCGCCAACAGTCCTGCTTCAAATGCTTTTTCACCTTTGGTGAGTGCTTTCTCAATATCTATGGTGCCGCAGACACGGTCTTCTGTCGCCCCCAACGGTAGATCTACAACAGGCACAGGGATTTTTTCAGCATGCAGTTTGCGCGCTGCACGCGATGCCTTTGTATCAGCCTGTTGTGCTTTTTCTTGCATAACCTCTTCCACCGTGCGGTTGAAGACATCACCTTCTGCGCGTTCAATCATAGGCAAGACATCTGCCAGCGCCCGTACTGTTGTCGATTTGCCTGTGCCACGATGCCCCATGACCAACACACCGCCAATGCGCGGGTCAATTACATTGAGCAGCAGGCACAGTTTCATTTCATCTTGCCCAACAATTGCCGTAAATGGAAATACTTTTCCAGTCTTTCCAGAAACCGAGCTTGCTTTATGTGCCAGTTCCGATTCGTTTTTGTCCTTTTTGCTACTCGTGTGGTTGTCTGTGTGTGCTTTTTTGGCTGGCTTAGACATATATTGACTTGCGTTACAAAATGTTCAAAGGCAATTTGGGTGTTCTAATTGTTTGCAAAGTTAAGGAATTGCCCACGATGCTGAAAGCTGTTCATTTTCCCATTCAAATTTTGCGCGGCGATGTCCTTTTGCATCCAGACGCAGCCAATCTAATGCATGCACTTTGGTTTCCACGACAGCAAAATTTTCCTTGCCAATTTCGCTTTCTTCTTCGGTTGGGCTACGCTCAATGAGGTAGTCTGGCAGGCCCGATGTAGGTTCGCTAACAAGTGTGCCCGGTGGCAATAGGGTTGCATAGCAGCGCCTGCTCATCAGCTGGGTCCGTTGCCAGCGTTCTTCTGACAATGGCGTCTGATGCCACACAGTTGCCTTGCCTACAAATCGCAGTTGAATTTTGAGTTCAGGATGATAGAATAGCCATGCGCAGTTTGGATTTGTGCGCAAGTCTCCAATTTTAGCAGAACGAATATCGGTGTGGCAAAAGAGCTGTCTTGCATCTTTGCAGACGCCGCGTAGCACCACTGTTCGCACCTCTGGCATGCCGTTTCTGACCGTCGCAAATGTTCCCAGATGCATGGGGTGCCGGCGGTCTTTGACAGCTTGTTGCAAAAGTTGCCATGCCTCTTCCAAGATGATGTCTAATGATTCCAGTGTTAGAGTCTCTGCCATGTTTCTGCTTGATTTAATTTCAGAGGCAATTGCAAATGCTTCAGTTTTCTTGCTTATGCTTAGACAACTATTTACTCATTTGCGATTTGCGCATGAGTATCTTGCCAGTCTTTGCTTTCGCATGTCTTTTGCTTTGATTAAATTTTGGTTTTGATGTCTAACGCTTCTCATGAGGATTTCCGTTCAACTCTTTGTTGCACTTTGCACACTTGTTTGCCTCTCGTGCAAAAAGCAAAAGCCTTCATCACAGCCCGAGAATGCTCCTCAATACCGAATGGCGGCAGGCGGCAAGGTCTACGGCGGTACCTACGCCTACGCCGAACTCCAGCCCCTGACGACGCTGGACCCTGCGCAACTTATCGAGAATGTTTCGCAGCATGCGGCACACCAACTCTATGATTTGCTCATAGATCTCGACCCATATACTCTTTCACCTGTACCTGAACTGGCTGAACGTTGGGAGATTTCGGAAGATGGGCTTCTATACACTTTCACGCTACGCGATAGTGTCTTTTTCCACAACGACCGCTGTTTCCCGCAAGGCATAGGGCGCAAGCTCACCGCTGCCGATGTCAAGTATTCTTTTGAGCGCATCTGCGACCCTACCACAAACACGAAAGGATTTTGGGTCTTTCGTGACAAAGTTGTTGGGGCTACGGAATTCTATGAAGACCGCCGCTTGGCACGTGCTGAAAACCGTCCACCAAAAGTCCTCGGCGTGCGTGGTTTTGAAGTTCTTGATGACCGGCGTTTTAGAATCCGCCTCATCAAACCATTTGCACCTTTCCTGATGACGCTTGCTTCAGCCTTCTGCTACATCATTCCGCGTGAAGCTGTTAGCTACTACGGTGTCAATTTTACTCGGCATCCCGTAGGCACCGGTCCTTTTATGCTCGACGAATTTGCCCCGAACTTTCTCAAGCTGAAGCGCAACCCTCGTTACTGGCAGAAAGATAGCCATGGCAACAGTTTGCCTTACCTTCAAAATATCATCCTTTATTTTTCACGCCCAGCGTCAGTGCAACTTGAGCAACTCGAGCGCGGCGAAATTTTAGAGCTCAATCAACTTCCTGCTGACCTCAGGCAGAAGGTTTTGCCTAACGGCACACTTGCTGCTAATTATCAAGACCGCTTCAGCTACTTTGCGACTCCTTCGCTGTCGGTTCAGTTTTGCGGCATGAATTGTGCGCTTGCACCTTTCAACGACAGCCGCGTTCGTCAAGCTTTTTCACTTGCTCTCGACCGCGAGTCTATCTCATTATCCGTTTTACAAAGCCGTCAGTATGCTGCCACGCGTGGCTTGGTGCCGCCAGTGCTCACGCTCTACGAAGCCATCAAAGAGCAAAACCCTACCAAACCCGCAAAAGATAAAGCCAAGTCGGCACGTTTTATTGAGCTTGAGCCATTTGACCCAACCAAAGCCCGTGAACTGCTTGCTAGTGCTGGCTATCCCGATGGCAAAGGATTTCCATTGCTTCCACTTTACTACGATTCTACCAACTCACGCAATCGGCTACTTGCCGAGAGCATCCGCGCCTTGCTCAAGCAACACCTCAATGTTGAAATTCAACCTACACCGCTCCCATGGTCTGAACACTTGAAAGTGTGTGAGTCTGGTCGCGCCGCCTTTTTCTTGTTGGGCTGGGTTGCCGATTATCCCGAGCCAGAAAATTTTCTCAACCTTTTGTACGGCAAGTTTGTGCCTGCCGACACCAGCGCTGTCAGCTACCCCAACATGCAACGTTACTGCAATCCAGCCTTCGATGCGCTCTTCGAACAGGCACTTGCCACTCAGAACGACTCGCTGCGCTATCGCCTCTATGCCGAAGCGGAACGGCTCGCACTCAACGACGCTCCTCTCCTACTGCTGATTTATGACCGTGATGAAAAGCTGCTGGCTAAAGCCGTTCAAGATTATCCCCTCAATGCCATGGACCGGCGCGACCTAAAATACGTCTGGCTCAATTACCCCACCTCACCCACTGCAGAGCGGTAAGGACAAATGTTAAGAAACAGTTAACTTTCTCCGTTCAATTGCTGAATCACGTTACTTTTTTGCTAATCCAACTCTGTGGTAAGTATGCGTCTGATGTTTCTAGTTGCTGCATGGCTTTGTTTTTACACCTCCCCTATGCTTCTTCGGGCTCAAGATTTGTCGAATCGTGATATTCTTTTGCTTCTGCAAGAAGGGGTGGCGCGCCTTAACCAAAAGGATTATCCTGCCGCACTCAACTTTTTTAATGAAGTCCTCAAGCTAAGTCCTCATAATAGCATTGCATTGGTCAATCGTGGTATTGTCAAGGCAAGGTTAGGCAATTACGAGGGCGCAATTTTGGACTATTCGGCAGCGCTGAACATTGATTCCACCGACTTTCGAACTTACTACAACCGTGGGCGCGCATACATGGAACTCAAGCAATACGAACTTGCTATTGCAGATTTCACTGCCGCTCTGCGTCTTGATTCCGGGTACGCTAATGCTTACACCAATCGCGCCAATGCCCGGCTACAGCTCAACGACTCAATCGGCGCCTATCAGGATTACATCAAAGCTGCACAACTAGGTTCTCTCAAAGTGCGTGAATTTCTCAAATCCAAAGGCATAGACTGGGAACGCGCACAGTAAATCACGCTTATGCCTCAGGCTCCTTGAGTGGAAAGACATAAAACTTCTGAATCTGCACAAAGCCTTCTTTTTTGAACGGACGTGAAGTTTGCATGACAAGTTCTGTGCCCTCAACCATCAACCGATACTCACTTATCGCACCTTTGAAAAATTCCTCTTTTACAACTGCCCGAAATACATTTTCACCTTGTGGTTTCTCTACGGGCACAATGTGCTCTGGGCGGATAACAACATCAAACACTTTTGCACTCATTTCTCCTTGATTGTGCTGCAAGACTAAGCCTGTTTCGGACTTTATCAAGAATTTATCCAGTCGCCGCATGCGCAAAGAATTTGCATCTCCGATGAAGGTGGCGCCAAAATGCGTTTTTGGTCGTTCATAGACTTCTCTTGGCGAACCGATTTCCATCATTTTTCCCTGATGAAGTAGTATTAAGCGGTCTGCTAACATGAGTGCTTCTTCCTGGTCATGCGTAATGTAGATGAAGGTCTTGCCTGTTTTGCGTTGTAGAGACTTGAGCTCTTTTTGCAACTCGCGACGCAGCACAATATCTAAGTTCGAGAGTGGCTCATCGAGCAAGACAATCTGCGATGGAGCGGCAATAGCGCGTGCAATCGCCACACGCTGCTGTTCTCCGCCAGATAGCTTTGCAGTGGAACAATAGAGCTTGTCATCAATTTGCAAGGTCTTTGCCGCCTGCACCACGGTCTGATGAATGTCTGTTTCACGCCAGCGTGCTTCGCGTAGCCCAAATGCAATGTTTTCATAGACATTCAGATGCGGAAAGAGAGCATAGTTTTGAAAGACCATCACCGCATTGCGGGCGTGTGTTGGCACTCGCGTTACATCTTTGTCATCGAACAAGATCCTGCCTTCATCGCATTTCTCCAACCCTGCAACGATGCGCGCCAAAGTTGATTTGCCGCTACCTGACTTTCCCAGCACCGCAAAAAATTCCCCATCGTTGCATTGAAAGGAAAGGTTATCCAGAACCAAACGATTGCCAAAACGTTTGGTGAGGCTTTCAACGCTAAGTTTCACAGGTGTCTTTTCAAATTGAAAATGTGTTTTGATTTCGGTTTAGCTTACGGCAACATACGCCGTGCTTCTTCAAGAATGGCGACGCTTGCTGATGTTCCTATTCGTGAGGCACCTGCTTCCAGCATGGCAACGACTTCCTTGTAGCTTCTTATTCCCCCAGAGGCCTTGACGCCAAGTTCATTGCCTACTGTCTTGCGCATTAATCTTACATCTTCTTCGGTTGCACCCGCTTTTGCAAAGCCAGTGGAGGTCTTGACAAATGCCGCACCCATGCTTTTTGCGATTTCACATGCCATTGCTTTTTCGGCATCATTCAGAAGCGCTGTTTCCAGAATGACTTTTACACCTACCTGCCGCTCTTTTGCCACCTTGACGACGCTCTGAATATCGCGCTCCACTGCACTATACACTTTTGCTTTGAGCAGCCCAATTGGCAAGACCATATCAATTTCCTGCGCCCCCTGCTGAATGACAAACTCCGCTTCCTTCACCTTTAGCTCCGTTGGTGTGGCGCCCAGCGGAAATCCTACCACGGTGCAAATTTTTACCTCTGTTTCTGCCAACAGTTGTGCACATTGCTGCACAAAAATAGGATTCACACAGACGGCATAAAAACCATACACCTTAGCTTCATTACACAGCCGCTCAATATCTCTCAGTGTTGCTTCAGGTTTGAGGTTAGTGTGATCAATAAGTTTTGCAAGTTCGCTGAGCTGATGTACTACCATTGCAGAGAAAATAAGGGTTGATGGATAACTTCTTTCAGGGCTGTAGGGGTTTGTGCTGAATATACAATAAATCTTTTCATATTTGGAAAAGACTTGCTTTGCTTGCTTTTTTTGAAGCGCAGCAGGGATTTTTTACTTGATGAAGCTTGATTAGCTCAAATTTCACACCCGCATTTCTTTCAAGCAAATTTGTACAAATTCTATACCCAATTTTTATGAAGGTCTATCTGCTTAAGTCTAAAGGCAAAGGTTCTGTGCCTGACTACATTCAAGTTCGCAATGAAACTCATGCGATTATTGGCTATTTCAAAGCTAGCAACCTTGAAAAAGGTTTGGATGAAATTGGTATCAACGACCCCATTCGGCGCCAGCGTGCTATTGCACTCCTTGAGCAATTGCCGTATGGGAAAATTGTTCAGGCAGATTTATAGCCATCTTTCACTTTGACTTTGCATCAAAGCTGGCAACTGATTCATGATTGAGCAAATGGTAAGTCTTTCATGCCGCAATTGGTTGGCGCAATTATTCAATCGTGCAGGCTGTGTCCAAGGGTCTTGAGCACTGATTTTCCTGTTGATGGATTTCCTTGCACGGAAATTTTTGCTTTGCTATGCATAGCATTTATTCTTTGCATGCGCTTGGGTATATTTATGGCTTATTGCCTTACGTAGGCGGTTGCTTGAAGCAATGAGGTTTCGCATTAACAACATGCACACACAACGCATTACCAATTTTCAGCCATGTCAAAGGAACTTATACCGTCTTCGCTTGAAGAACTAAACGACCAGATGCGGATGCGTCGTCAAAAACTTCAGAAACTTCGTGAGTTAGGCATCGACGCTTATCCGCACTCTTTTGATGTTACGCACTATGCCCAACCCATCTTGGATTCGTTCAAAGATGGTGAGTCTACAACTGTCTCAGTTGCTGGTCGCATCATGAGCATTCGTAACATGGGGAAAGCCTCGTTCTTTCACATCCAAGATTCTACTGGGAAAATTCAAATCTACCTGCGTCAAGATGATGTTGGCGAGACTACTTATGACATCTTCAAACATCTCTACGATATAGGTGATTTTGTAGGCATCAAGGGCTTTACGTTTCGCACAAAGCTGGGAGAAATTTCCGTTCATGCTAAAGAAATCGTGATGCTTGCCAAAGCTTTGCGTCCCCTTCCAATTGCCAAGGAAAAAGAGGTTAATGGTCAGAAGATTGTCTATGATGCCTTCTCAGATAAAGAGCTTCGTTATCGCCAGCGGTATGTAGACTTGGTTGTCAATCCACACGTGCGCGAGGTTTTTCGCAAGCGTGCTAAAATTATCAACACTATCCGTGCCTTCCTTGATGAAAAAGGATACTTGGAAGTCGAAACGCCTATTCTACAGCCAGTCTACGGTGGCGCCACTGCTCGTCCATTTATCACGCATCACAATGCATTAGACATGGATTTGTATTTGCGCATTGCTAATGAACTGTATCTTAAACGGCTGATTGTAGGCGGCTTTGAAGGCGTCTATGAGTTTGCTAAAGATTTCCGTAATGAAGGGCTTAGTCGTTTCCACAACCCTGAATTTACGCAGGTTGAGTTTTATGTCGCCTATAAAGATTATTTCTGGATGATGGAGCAAGTCGAAATACTCTTCGAGCGCATTGCCCTGACTGTTAATGGCACCACAAAAGTTCATTTCAATGGTTATGACGTGGATTTGAAACCCCCTTATCGCCGCCTCACCATTACTGATGCCATTAAAGAATTCACTGGCAAAGACATCGAAGGCAAAAGTGAACATGAACTTCGTCAAATTGCTCAGGAACTTGGGCTACATCCAGCTTCTACTGATAGCAGTGGCAAAATCATTGATGCTATTTTCAGTGAATGTGTTGAACCTCGTCTAATTGCACCCACTTTTGTTATTGATTACCCGATTGAGATGTCGCCGCTTACCAAAAAGCATCGTTCCAAGCCCGGGCTTGTCGAACGCTTTGAGCTTATTATTGCTGGCAAGGAATTTTGTAACGCCTACACCGAACTCAATGACCCAATTGACCAGCGAGAACGATTGGAAGAACAAGCACGCTTACGCGAACGCGGTGATGATGAAGCCATGACGATTGACGAAGACTTTCTACGTGCTCTTGAGTATGGCATGCCTCCCACAGCTGGCATCGGTATTGGCATCGACCGCCTCACCATGCTTATTACCGGTCAAGACTCTATTCGCGATGTGATTCTCTTTCCACAAATGCGACCCGAATAAGGCATCCGATTTGTTTGCTATGACGAACGAAGTAACGCATTCACAATTCTTGCCTTGTCATGCTGAGCGTAGCGAAGCATCCACATACTAGATTTCTCGCTATTGCTCGGAATGACACCGCTCTTGTCATGCTGAACGAAGCGTAGCGAAGTGAAGCATCCATGAGTGGATTCCTCGCTACCGCTCGGAATGACAGGAAAAAGGAGCTTGGAATGACAAAAAGCTCAAGGTATGACGGGGAAAACAGCATGATTTGTAGGATTGGAGTAAATGCTGCGTTACTTCATTCGCACGGCACAGACGCAAGCCATATCGACAATATCACTTGGTTTTGCACCACGTGAAAGATCATTCATGGGTTTTGCCAGCCCCTGAATGACTGGACCAATAGCCGTGGCTCCGCCAAGCCGCTCGGCAAGTTTATAGCCGATATTGCCTGCATCTAAGTTTGGAAAGATGAACACATTGGCTCGACCTGCCACAGGGCTATCAGGGGCTTTACGCTTACCGACACTTTCAACAAATGCGGCATCAAACTGCAGTTCACCATCAATTTCCAGCTCAGGGCAGCGCGCTTTGGCAATTTCCGTGGCACGAATGACTTTCTCGACAGACTCGTGCGATGCACTACCTTTTGTGGAGAAAGAGAGCATTGCCACTTTCGGCTTTTCGCCTGTGAGCATCTGATGCGATTGAGCTGAAGAGATAGCAATATCTGCTAATTCTTCTGCAGAGGGATATGGCACCACTCCACAATCGGCAAACGTAAAAACACGTCCTGCCGCTGACGGATGCTCAGCTGGAAACGCCATCAAAAAGAAACTGGAGACCAAATTTGTGCACTCTTTATCTACTCCAATCACTTGAATCGCAGCACGCAACACATCAGCTGTTGTGTTTACTGCTCCAGCCACGCAGCCATCTACTTCGCCTCGGCGCACCATCATAGCTCCCCAAAATAGTGGGTTGCTCATTATCCTCTCTGCCTCACTTCTGCTTATGCCTTTGTGCCGACGTAAATGGAAGTATTCATCGGCGTAGTCAGATAGTTTTGCTGGCTCAAAGTCTACGATGCAAATTTTTCCATCATGGAAAGGCAAATTCAGCCGTTTAAAGTTTGCTATAATCTCCTCTGGCTTACCTAAGAGCGTTGGCACAACGAGCTCTTGTGCCGCCATTTCCTCGACGGCGCGTAGCGTGCGCTCATCTTGCGATTCAGGAAAGACAATTCTCGCTTTCTTTGCTTTGGCTCTCTGGCGAATGGCTTGCAAAACAGGGTGCATTCTTGGGGGTTCTTAATTGCCTGTAATGCTTTGCAATTCTTGACGCACGCCCGGCAGTGTGATACCAGTAATCGCAATTCTTACGGCACTGCTTTCCTGACGCACGACCCCTGTATTTCGTGCCACCCACACGCGCAAGGGCACATTGATAGGTATCGTTACTGGGAAGCCACCTGCCGTAGTTCTTAGTTCAACCCTCGTGTCAATTAAGACCCGTGTGGCGTTGTAAGTACGATTGCTTACGGTGATTTGCTCATTGGCTTCGACTCTGCCTTCTGCACGCGCCGCAATAGTGACATTGCCCAACCCTTCAACTGCTGCATTGACTTGTGCATTTAGGATAGTGTAAGTGCTGCCTACTCCGCCTGATGTGCGAATGAAAGGATACCACCCTGCCTGAAACCCTGTGATGTTGCGAACCCCTTCAATGTTACCAATCAGCGCTTGGATGCTGCTCAGATAAATCAGTTGGTCGCTGCGGTTATTTTCGTAAGCATAGAATGAGGTATCCGAGGTTGGCGCGCCAACCAGTGGCGTGGTGGTTGTCACCACAACTGTTGCTTCTCTGCCGCCTAGTTGGCGTGTGCCTACAATGCGCACCACATTAGTTCCCGATGGACGAAAGACATTATTGCCTACTGTATCCACAGAGGTACTGTATGTCCATGTTACACCTACCCGTGTTGGGAAAATGCCTTCCGGCTCACTTGGCGAGGAACCTTGTTGGCAGGAGCTTAGCACTGCACTTGAAAGCACCAGCAGCAAGATAAGCCGTCTTTGCCACTTCATGGTACTCTTGGTTGAAGTTTTCATGGATAATTATTTCTGACACATGTTTGCCTTTCGGTTTTTTACCGGTGTCAGTCAAATTTCAGCTTAGCCATATTGGCGCGCACATCTTCAGCAGATTTGTGCAAGGCTTTCAAATCGCTCTCATCCAGATTGATTTCAAGAATTTGTTCAATACCATTTCTGCCCAATTTTACGGGCACACCGACATAGACATCTTTCAGACCATATTGCCCAGTTAGCCATGCTGAACATGGTAGTATGCGTTTACGGTCCTTGACAATTGCTTCAATCATTTCCACAGCGGCAGCAGATGGGGCGTAGTAAGCCGAGCCTGTTTTCAAGAAATTGACAATTTCAGCGCCGCCATTACGCGTTCGGTCAGAAAGTGCTTTCAGACGCTCTTCTGCTTTCCGCTCGTCCTTGTAGTGCATGGTTAAATACTCTCGAATTGGGATGCCTGCTACGGTTGTGTATTTGATAATTGGCACCATAGAGTCGCCGTGACCGCCTAACACAAATGCATTCACATCTTGCACCGACACGCCACATTCCATAGCAATAAAGGCACGAAAGCGCGCCGTATCGAGTACACCAGCCATTCCTATTACTCGATGTGGAGCAAATCCACTGCGGACGTAAGCCACATAGGTCATTACATCGAGTGGATTAGACACGACAATCAGAATTGCATTTGGGGACTTCGCCACTGCCTTTTCAGTCACATCTTTCACAATGGCTGCATTTGTAGCTTGCAAGTCGTCGCGACTCATGCCCGGCTTGCGCGCCACACCAGCTGTAATGAGAATGATGTCCGACCCTGCAGTTTCCTCATAGCCGTTTGTGCCTATCACCTTCGTATCAAATAGCTCAATTGGTGCAGACTGATACATATCCAATCCTTTGCCCTGCGGTATGCCTTCCACAAGATCTACCAAGACAACTTCTCGTGCTAGCTCTTTTTCAATAATGCGCTGTGCCGCTGTTGCCCCTACATTGCCAGCGCCGATGATAGTGATTTTCATAATGCGTGGTAGTTTTTGTGAGCTTGAAAAGTCCTCAAAGATAGGCACAAACAAATTGGCATACAAGCATAATTTTCCCTGTAGGACAAAACAGTGCAAAAAAAAACAGGCGATTTCAGAATCGCCTGTTTAATCAGCTGGGCAGACCTTACTTTTTCATTTTCTTATCTGCTTCAAGGTGCTCCTTCTTCGCCAGAAGCTCCTCCTTGGTTTCTGGGAAGTTGGGGTCAGCCACGCAGCAGTCTACAGGGCACACTGCGGCACATTGTGGCTCTTCGTGGAAGCCAACACATTCTGTGCACTTGTCTGGCACAATGTAGTAGATTGACTCATTCAGTGGTGGATAAGTTTCGCCGAACAATGTCCAGTTTTTCCCGCCCTCATAGATTGCGGTGTTTGGACATTCTGGCTCACAAGCACCACAGTTGATGCACTCCTCGGTGATCATTAACGCCATTGTTTTTCCTCCTGAGTTTGGTTTAAGGTTATTAGGGTCTAACTAAACTTGAGCTTAGCTGCCGCGCTACTCTTTTACTCACACGAATAAAAAAACTTTTTTTAACAAAAGTTTCTTATAGCACTTGTTTAGACAAGTTCTACAATCATTGCGCAAGCTTCACCGCCACCAAGGCAAATAGCTGCTAATCCTCGCTTTAAGCCTCGATGTTTGAGAGCATACAGTAGGGTTGTTAAAATTCTTGCTCCGCTGGCTCCGATGGGATGTCCAAGCGCTACCGCCCCACCATGCACATTGAGTTTTTCATCGGGAATTCCCAAAGCGTTGCGTGCCGCCAAAGCTACTACTGCAAACGCTTCATTAACTTCAAATAGGTCAATATCCTTGAGCGATAGGTTCGCTCTTTTGAGTACTTTTGGAATAGCATCAATTGGAGCCGTAGTAAAGTATTCTGGTTGCTTTGCTGCAGTGGCATAAGCCAAGATTTTCGCCATCGGCTTCAGCCCCTTTTGCTTGATAGCTTCAGCTGAAGCCACTACTACCGCTGCAGCTCCGTCATTGATTTTGGAAGCATTTGCCGCCGTTACAGTGCCATCCTTTTGAAAAACTGGTTTGAGTGTTGGAATTTTATCAGGGCGAAAGTTCTTGGGCTCCTCATCTTCCCATAGCCCCATTTTTTTACCTTTTTCTTCCCATTCTACTGCGACAATCTCATCTTTGAACCAACCTTCTTTCTGCGCTTTGAGTGCCCGTGTGTAGCTACATATTGCAAATTCATCTTGTGCTTCACGCGACACGTTGCATTCTTTGGCACAGAGTTCAGCAGCATTGCCCATCAAGAATTTGTTGTAGACATCGAGCAATCCATCATGCTGCATGGAATCAATTAGCTCTGCGTTTCCATAGCGATAACCGCTTCGTGCCTTTGTCAAAAGGTAAGGTGCGTTAGTCATGGATTCCATTCCGCCAGCGACGCCAATGTGCATATCGCCTACGGCAATTGCTTGCGCTGCTAACATGATTGCTTTCAATCCGGAGCCGCACATTTTGTTGATGGTCAGGGCTTCAACAGAGACAGGCAATCCGCCAAAAATTGCCGCTTGCCGCGCAGGCGCTTGACCTAAGCCTGCTGACAAGACATTTCCCATTATGCACTCTTGGACATCTTCGGGTGAAATTCCTGCCCTTTTCACCGCTTCACGCACCACAATGGCACCTAACTCGGTTGCACTCTTTGAGGAAAATGCGCCCTGAAAGCTTGCAATGGGGGTTCTTACTGCACTGACAATATAGACTTCTTGCATGGATGTTTGAGGCTAAAAGTTTTCGGGCGCAACTTAGCAAAAATCAATTTTATGGCAACGTAGATTTGGCTTGTTTGGATGGCGTCTAACTTTCCTTATGAAGAATGTTCAGACAAGGGCATAGCAGTCTCAGGTGTCTCACTGGCTTTAGAAACAGCTCGTTTTGCATTTTTGCGCTCGTCTCTTTCATATGCTTCAATGATGTCTCGCACCAGTCGATGCCGCACGACATCAGATTTATCTAAGAACACAAAAGAAATGCCTTCGATATGGCTTAGCAATCGTTGTGCTTCTACCAGCCCTGAATCTTGCTTATTGGGCAAATCAATTTGTGAAATGTCGCCAGTGATAATTGCTTTGGAATTTGTGCCAAGTCGCGTCAGGCACATTTTCATCTGTAAGCTGGTTGCATTCTGGGCTTCGTCTAAGATGATGAAGGCATTATTGAGTGTGCGCCCACGCATATATGCCAGCGGCACAATCTCAATAATTTTCTTTTCCATGTATTCCTTGAGCTTTTCTGGCGTGAGCATATCACCCAGTGCGTCGTACAGCGGTCGGAGGTAGGGGTCAATTTTCTGTTGCAAGTCCCCAGGCAAAAATCCCAAGCTTTCTCCTGCTTCGACAGCTGGTCGTGCCAAGACAATGCGTTGTACTTGCTTTGCCTTCAAGGCAGCAACTGCCACGGCAACTGCCGTATATGTTTTGCCTGTACCTGCTGGACCGATGGCAAATACAATATCATTTCGTTTGGATTCTGCTACCAGCCTGCGCTGTCCCGGAGTGCGCGCCCTTATTGCATCGGTGCGTGTTACGACAATTACATCATCAGTGCCTTCTACCAAAGAAGATGTTGTCTGCGATTCGCCAGCTACAATAAGCTTGATGACCGCATCAACATCTTTGGCATATATTTCACCGTTACGATTGACCAGAAAGAGCAACTCCGCAAAAATCTTCTCAACCAGCCGCACATCTGCATCACTTCCACGCAGGGTTACATCATTGCCCCGCGCAATGATAAAGACCTCTGGGAACTGCTCCTCAATGCGCTGCAGATACATATTCTGCGCGCCAAATACCAACATGGGCTCAATGCCCTTTAGGGAAAACTTCTTCTCGATAGCCACCTTCCTTTTTCCTTGTTGATTGTTTTCAGATACTGAATGGTTAACTCTATGATGCAAAAACAAGTTGCTCCATTCCGCTTATGTCTGTCAAAACGGCGCGTCCTCCTCTTGTCTGTTGGCTTCTGGCTTCATACTTACCTTCCAGCATAGCCTGACACTCTTGCTTACTCTGAAGTTGTTCCTTTTGTTCAATCAAAAAGATAAGCAAATCCGCTTGGATTGTTGCCGACACTTTTTCGGCAAGCTCTTTACTCTCTACTATTTTCTCTTCATGAAATGTATCTTTGACAATTGGCGCAATAATCGGTATGCTACCTTGCTGCAGAAGGTATAGCAAAGCTTTCGGTCTAATTGACAAGTTGGGTTCATCTGATTGGTCGCTGTAGGCAGCAAGTCCCAAGTGATGGGCTGCCAAAGCTACAGCTGGCAAAAGTTCTTCAGAAAGTTTTGCTGCAAAGGTTTTATTGAACGTCTTAAGCGCAGCTACCTGAAGCGAACTTTCCATCCCCGACTGTCCAGACGCTTGACCGCTGTGCACAACGACCAGACGATTATTTTGAACAATTTTTCGAATGCCTGCCTTCAGCCGATTGAAGTAAAGCACATCATTGAGCTCGAGTGCACGAACATGTAGCACAATCGTCTTCATTAGTTACATGTGTCTCAGTCCGCCGCTCGCAAATATGGAATACTTTTTTCAAGATGCTGTTTTACATAATCGCTAACGCTTTCCTCAAGCGACTTGAAGCGCACTGGACAACCTGCCGCATAGAGTTTTCGCATTTGTGCCTGCGTAAAATACTGATACTTGTCTCGCAAGACTTCTGGCATAGGAATGTACTCAATCTGTACAGGTTTGCCCATTGCGTTGAATGTAGCGGTTACTAAATCTTTGAATGTGCGAGCTTTACCTGTGCCAAGATTCAAAATGCCATTTACATGTGCATTTTGCAGTAGCCAAAACATCACTTCCACACAATCTTTGACATAGACAAAGTCACGCATTTGCTCTCCATCAGCATAATTCGGATGATGTGATTTAAAGAGCTTGACATAGCCATGTTGCAAAATTTGGTTATAGGCTTTGAAGACCACACTTGCCATGTCGTCTTTGTGATACTCGTTTGGTCCAAAGACGTTGAAGAACTTGAGTCCTACGATTTTGCTCAGGAGATTTTTGCGCTGTGCCCACAAGTCAAAAAGATGTTTTGAGTAGCCATATCCATTGAGCGGTCGGAGCGTATGCAGTTTGCTCTCATCATCGTCATAACCTTGAGAGCCGTCGCCGTATGTAGCTGCACTCGATGCATAGATAAAACGAATGGAGCGCTGCACAGCAAATGCTGCCAGTTCCTTGGTGTATTCATAGTTGCTACGCAATAGCACATCGAGATTTTTCTCTGTTGTTGTGCTGATTGCGCCCATGTGAATGATGGCATCGAGGCGAGGAAATTTTTCTGCAAGGAGTTTGTGCAGACAATCGTCTTTGTCGAGGTAGTCAGCAAACCGTAGCCCAACAAGATTCTTCCATTTTTCAGAGGTACCTAAGCTATCTGCAATAATGATATCCGTGTAACCAACTTGATTGAGTTTCCACACCATTGCACTGCCAATGAAGCCTGCACCGCCCGTGACCAGAATCATTGTTGGTTAGTTAGAGCGCTGATACTTTTTGGGTTATGAGATAGCTTTTTGTCTGCACCGTTTTTTATGGGAGCCATTCTGGGTAAGCTAAAAAGCCGCTACTCTTGTAGCGGCTCTACACTTAATTTACCTTTTCATTGACTTCTTGGCCGATGAGCTTGCGTCCCCAATGCAGCCACATGCGCACAGTTGCCAGCGGCTGTCCAATGACCTGTGCAATTTCTGCATGGGTCAATCCAACCACATCAGCCAACAACACCGTAAGCTTGAAGTCCGCTGCCATCGTTACCGTCACTCGGGCAACATCTTGGTCATCAATCATAACGCTGCCATCATGCTCAATAGTAGCTTCCTGACCAAAGGACCGCAAATATACATTGCGAAACGCCTTGAAGAGTTCTACCGCTGTTTTGCTTTGACCGCCTTCAAGATAAGTTTGGCTGACAAGCAT
>AFSR01001326.1_pt1 | contig 114172 bp, 94 predicted proteins | sample 296848 | NCBI WGS metagenome assembly AFSR01 (sample SAMN02954305, study PRJNA68063) | hot springs metagenome | biome: terrestrial; feature: Mushroom and Octopus hot springs; material: microbial mat core samples; isolation source: Yellowstone National Park Mushroom and Octopus hot springs ...
TCACAGCGACGCCACCCAGACTCATTGCGGCGTCTACGGACACCAACTCCACAGCTTACCCGCTCGTATCGAGTGCAAACACCTTGCTTGCTAACTCCATCAGGCTCTATTTTGATAGAGAAATGGACCGCGGTGGAATCTTTTCGCTCAAAAGAGTCGCTAGTCCATATGGACTCACTGACACTATCCCGCTCAGGCCAACATGGAGTGCTGATGGCAAGGTAGTAAGCTTGGTGCCACGAGCTGGAATGAGAGGTCTAACCGATACTTCTCGCACACTGGAGGCTGGAACAACATATCAACTCAACATCTATGACCTCAATGATGTCAACGGCACCCCATTTTCTCCGCCTGTCAACCCCATCATCTTTAACACACAGCCAGGAATCCGTCTGGTTGGTGTAACGGTAGGCGGACAAACCTTCACTTCACCAAACCAGCCTATCAAAGCTGACTCCGTGGGCACTATCAAGCTCATCTTTAACCAAAATATAGCTGGAAGCTATAATGTGAGAGGGACGCTTGGTAGTAATAGCCCTAGATGGACTCGGACGGTTCATCATGTTTGATGATAGCTTAGCGAATACATTAACCCCCATTGACCTGGCTAGAACAGATGCGCTCGCTGGCAATGGCACAGTAAACTCTGTTCTGGGCGACATGGCACAGGCTGCGTTTGTGGACTCCATTGCAACTGTGAGTAACAACGAAATAACCATCAACTACAGAGTCAGCGCTCAGCGTTTGACAGGACGCCTCCCGGGAAGCTTCCCCAACCCACCTGCGTCATATCCACCCCGCACGATTCGATTCTCAATCGACTCCGTAGGTTTTGTTGCACGTCTTGACGGAGGAGGAACAGAGGAGTTTGACAGTCTCTACTACAATATCCAAGTCACACCCAGACCACGAACTATCCGCGGACCAGTGCGTGGCGACCTTGGCGTGTCAGGCTTCCAAGTCCAATTTTTCCCCACGTCGCATCCTATCTACATCAACAATAAGCGACCGTTCGAGAGGTTTGGTCCGGGCAATACGGGTTTAACGCGGTTTGCCTTCTACTTCAGCACAGAGGGTGTGCCAGCCGCCCAGTCGTTCCCAGACTTGGTGGTCAGCAGCGTGCGCAATGCGGCAGAGAGCGTCAGCCAAGCGGCAAAGCAAACCGTCTCTACGGTGCGCGGTTGGTGGAAGCGCTTCCGTGGCGAGTAACGCCTGCTACTTCATAAAACTATCCGGAAAGAGCCTCATGCCCGAGGCTCTTTCCGTTTTTACTGTGCCTTGTTTGCTGACCTCACCCTGTTTTGGCTTTCGCCAAAACGTCCCTCTCCTTGCGAAGGAGAGGGACGTCGCAAAGCGACAGGGTGAGGTTGCCATCCCCTCTCCTTGCGAAGGAAAGGGACCAGAGGGTGAGGTTTGCCATTCCTACCTTGTCATGCCAAGTGCAGCATCCACGCTTCCCCGATTTGTCATGCTGAGCGCAGCGAAGCATCCATGCTGTGGATTCCTCGCTTCGCTCGGAATGACAAAAAAGAGCACTTGGAATGACAAAAGAAAATGCTCGGAATGACAGAAAAGTGCTTGGAAGACCGTGCGACCTCACCCTGTTTTGGCTTTCGCCAAAACATCCCTCTCCTTGCGAAGGAGAGGGACGTCGCAAAGCGACAGGGTGAGGTTGCCATCCCCTCTCCTTGCGAAGGAGAGGGACCAGAGGGTGAGGTCAAGGTTCCTGTGGCGGCATGGGGGTATGACGCTGAAAGCGTTCATTCAGTTTTTGGCGATAGCGAGCAAGTCGCTCTTGCAGTTCGTCCATGCTATCGCCGCCAAATTTTTCAAGTAAGGCGTTTGCCAGCACGGGGGCAATTGCAGCTTCTGCGATGATGGCACAAGCGGGCGCGGCGCATACATCGGCGCGCTCAATGTGCGAGAGCGTCTCTTGCATGGTGCGAAGGTTGATGGAACGCAGTGGGCGCATGAGGGTAGAAATAGGCTTCATGGCAAGGCGCAGGTGTAGGATTTCGCCGTTGGTCATGCCACCTTCCAAGCCGCCAGCACGGTTGGTTCTGCGCATGGGTTGAATATCTTTGCCGATAAAAACTTCGTCATGCACTTGGGAGCCCCAGCTAACCGCATTGCGAAAGGCTGTACCAATTTCCACACCCTTGACGGCTTGAATGGAGAGAAGAGCTTTACCAAGTTCGCCATCGAGTTTGCGGTCAAATTGGGTGTAATTTCCCAAGCCGATGGGCAACCCGGTAACAAACACTTCAATGATGCCGCCTAAGTATCGCCACGCTGCTTGGCTTCATCGATGAGTTTGATGGCTTGTGCTTCCAGCGCCGGATCTAACATGCGGACGGGTGATTCATCAGCTTTTTGGCTCAATTTTTCGGCATTTTCGGCAAGCAGTGCCGGGAGTACTTCTGGCGGTTCTTGTTCAACGGCTGGTCCGATTGCAGAGAGATAGCTACCGATGTGGATGCCACACTCTGCCAGCAGCACGCGTGCAACGGTGCAGGCGGCAACTCGCGCAGCCGTTTCTCGAGCCGAGGCGCGCTCAATGACGGGACGAATATCTTCGAAGCCATACTTGAGGGCACCTGCAAATCGGCATGCCCAGGGCGTGGTACTTCGACTGGTTTAACAGGGTGCTTAGGCGGTTCGAATTGGCTCATTTTTTCGGTCCAATTTTTCCAATCAGCATTGCGAATAAGCAGAGTGAGGGGTGAGCCGATGGTTTTACCGAAGCGCACGCCTGAGAGAATTTCAACCGTGTCGGTTTCAATTTTCATGCGGTGACCGCGCCCGTAGCCTTGTTGCCGTCGGCGCAGCTGCAGATTGATGGGCTCTGGCGTTAAGGGCAACCCTGCTGGCAACCCATCAACAATTGCCGTCAGCGCCGGACCATGTGATTCCCCTGCTGTCAGATAACGAATCATTTGGAATAAACCATTAAGTGTTGATGCAATTTCTACACGAGCATAAAGTAATTTGACCTTCTTAGGCGGTCATTCCTTTGCTGATAAACTTTTGATAATTGCTGACAATGACTTCATGAGAGGCTTTAAGCAGTTCATCAGCAGATTTGCCTTGCACAGCAATAGGCTTATCTATGACGAGAGTAATCTCGCCCGGCGAGATGAGTGCTGTATTGCGATGCATGATTTTGTAGCTACCTAAGATGGTTACAGGGAGAATGGGCACGCCGGCTTTTTCTGCCACCACAAAAGCGCCTCGCTTAAAGGGTTGAATGCTGCCATCTAAGGAGCGTGTGCCATCTGCGAAAATAACTACCGATTTGCCTTGCTTGAGCTTATCAATGGCTTGTGCGAGACTTTTGAGCGCGTCACGATGTGCACCGCGCTGGATGAGAATAAAATCGCCCATTGCCATTGACCAGCCGAAAAATGGAATTTTACCCAAAGAGGCTTTGGCAACAATCCGCACTTTCTTAATCGGTAAGCCTAGTAGCAGCGTTGGAATATCAAAATAACTGGCATGATTGCTGACAACGACATATGTGGCGTCGGGCTGCACGTGCTCTTTGCCAATCACATTTAACTTTACGCCAGAAAAAAACAGCCACAATCGGCACCACAGACGTGCCAAGAATAGATACACTGTGCCAGTGCGGTCAAAAATTGAGCACAGTATGGAAATGGTGCTGAGAACAATCATCACAGTCAGGACGGTCACCCAGATGTAAATAGAGCGAAGAACAAGCCATAGCATAGTTTCCCTGTGCGATTTGAAGCAGGAAGATACGCAAAGATGAGCAACCTTTAGAGTTTGCTGTTGGGCGATAGTGATGCCACTTCGGGCAATTTACGCTCTCGGGAGCCAGTGCAAGTAGCATCTTGCAGGTTAGGAGTTACTCACGCCTGAGGCATTTCGCTTTTTTAGTCGGTGATTTTTGAAGAACTGCACCACCATACCAAATGGACAGAAGTAGTGACACATGCCGCGTGCGCCGAAAATGGTTACGCCAAGCCCGACCAGCGTAAGAATCAGGAAGTGACCGCCTTGCACAAGAAGGTTTTCTTCGCTGGAAAAGGGGTTATGTAGAGGAGTTTCGCTCATGTCAAATATAGCCTGCTGATGAAACAGCCACGCCAGCGGAACCCACACGACCAGCAGGATTAGCGTAGCATACTGGGAGATTTTGGGATTAAAATGCACGCGCTTTTTAGCAAATGGGAACATGATGTCCTGAATGCCGCCGAGCCAACAAAATGTTGAGCAGACCCAACGCCCGCTGCGTGAGGCTGCATAGACCAAACTGCCCCAGAAGACTAAGCCAATCACCGCCCACAGGATATTGGGAATCGCAAATTTGATAAGGGCAACATGCACAAAAATGAAGGTCAGTTGCACCAGCAAGCGCTTATAGACAATTTTGCGATGCGTCTTGTGATGCGAACTCATGCCTACGCGTAGCGAGTGCGAGTCATTTGCAATTTCTTGAGCCGCAGCGGGCGATTGAACTGGGTGCATACGACTAAACTCCTTCCTTCTTTCGGCACTAAGCGCGGTTAAGAGGCAATTTTGCGTGTGGCTCGCAGCTTGTTGAGCACGCCTTTATCGACATTGAGCTCCATCTTTTCCTTTTCAGGTGGCTGCTCTTTGAAGAGCACTTTAAGCACATCGCCTTCTCGCACGAAGCTTTCCATTTCAAGTGTGTAGAGCACACGCGGCAAGGTAATGAGGCGATGATTACGGTCAATGGTTACGCTAAGGTCTGTGCCCATGCGCACCACCTTGACTTCTTCGGCATCTTTGAGAAATGGAATACGAATTGCCAAAATCTCCCGATTGAGATTGGGTAGCGCATCCTTTTTGCTTTCAATCCAGAAATTCTTTCCGCTGTAGAAGATCTCATCAGGTGAGCGCTCTCCGAAGATAAGTTTGCTCAGCTCATTAAGCATGTCGCAACCGATAGGCTCGGTGCGTTGCATTTCGCAGCGGAAAATCGGCGTCGGATAAAAGGAATTGTCAATTTCTAACAAATACTTGCGATGCAAATCGGACCAAAATTCAAAATACTCTCCGACCGTTTTGACCGTTGGCAAGACCTTATTGACCACAATAGCATCAATGTTAATGCCATAGAGGTGCACAAACGTATAGGCGCGCTTGGTTTCCAGTATCGAGAGCTTTTCTGGATTTAGGACCAATCGGAAGGTAACTTCTGGACGCAAGATGAACTTGTTGATGTCATCCATTTGCTTCATCAGCATATTGACTTCTTCAAAAAATTCGGGGTCGGGCTGATTGGTGGCGCCCAGTGAGCGCTGTAGCGATGCCATGTTTTTATAGAGCTTGAAGAACTGCTTGCCCATATTTCCCCCGATGATGATTTCGGGATAAGCTAAGAGGCGCAGTGTGTTGCCTGTCGGAGAAGTATCGAGCACAATCACGTCCCACTTGCCTGAGAGTGCTTCATCTAAGAGGCGAGCAAGTGCAAAAATTTCATCCAACCCGGGCTGCGTAGTAAGCTCCGACGCCACGCCTGAATCCACCCCACGGCTTTGATAGGACGAGGAGACAAACTTCTGAAAGCCCGACATGTTTTTCTTGAGCTCATAAATCGTATCGATTTCTAAGCCATAGAGATTGCGCTCAATTTCGCATGGCTCGAAGCGACCGATTTTGAAATTAAAGACATCTGAAATCGAGTGCGCCGGGTCACTTGACATGATAAGCACGCGCTTGCCTTGACGCGCCAAATTCGTTGCTGTTGCTGAAGAGACCGTCGTCTTGCCTGTTCCCCCTTTGCCTGAATAGATAATGACGCGTGGGATTTTGTTTTGACCGAGTTGCGCTTGCAAGTCTCTGGTGAGCATATTACTTCTCCTTTTCAATTTCAAGGTATAATGTTGCGCTACTCAATCTGCACAATTTGGCGCTCATCTATGCTTGTGCTGCAGCCGATTATGCTGAAAAAGCCCTGACTTGCAAGTCTTTTTCTTTTGCTCACTTAGAGCATAAAGCGTCCGAATCGTTTGTTTCTTCTCTATCGCACAATGAACGCCAATCCTTCATTTGGACGCAGACGCACCAGAAAACCGCTCTGACACAGCTCAAACTGTGGGCTTTTACGTTTGTCGGTTACAAACACCTCAATATGCTCATAATCTGTTATGTGGCTCAACGCCAGCGATGGATAGTAACTTTCACACGACTCTGAAGTGAGATTGACAAAGACAAGAATGTGCCCTGTGTGTCCACCACTTTTGCGCTCAAAGCCAATGATGCGGTGGCTACTGTAGCCTTCCAGCAAGCGGAAATCACCATTTTTGACCGCCGAATTGTTCCATAGATGCGACAAGCGATGATAAAAATCCATGATGTCTTGGTCGGGTTCTTCAGCCATGCGTCGGCGCAGTTGAACTGGCAGTTTGATGCGCCGCCCTTCGTTTTCTCCATCGTGCAAAAGGTGAGCGCCAATTACCGTATGCGTCAATAGCGCCGCCGCTCGGTGATTTGCACCAAACGCCGTGAGCGCACGTGCTTCATCATGATTTTCAGTAAATCGGATGAGCTTTTGTTGATAGCGCACATCGGCTTGCAAATGCGCTTTGAGTCCCTCAATGTCTTGACTTCTGATGCGGTCGTAGAGGCGTTTGTCATAGACAAAATCGAAGCCGTGTTGCTGCAGGGTCCACTCCGTGTCCCAATACGCTTCGGCGATGAACAAAAAGTGCGGAAACTGACTTTTGACTTCGTCAATGGCTCTTTTCCAAAATTCTTCTTTCATCTCGATGCCCATCTCGCCCCAGTTGCGGTTGAAGATGTCTTGCAGGATTAGCATTGCCATATCGCAGCGCACACCATCGCATAGCGTGGCTATGCGCTTGAGCACGTTTCTCATAGCAGCATGCAGGGCAGTGTTGGCATAGTTGAGTTGGAGCGTGTCTGTCCATGCTGGAAAGTAGGGGTCTTTGCCGCAGGCGAAGTATTGTCCTTCATAGCTGACGACCTCATCAGGACGATGCCGAGCAATGTGTTCCGGCACAGCAATAAAATACTCGGCGTGCATTTTGAGCCACTCGCAATCGCGTGCAACATGATTGGGTACAAAGTCGAGCAGTAGCCCTATGCCATATTGCTCGAGCTTTCGCCTGAATTTGAGCAATGCTGATTCGCCACCTAAGGCTTGCGACACAGTGTAGCTGGCTATGGCAAACGGTGATGCGCCGACATCGCGCTCTTCTACATCTGGCAGCGCTCGCCGATACTCCGCCCACAAGCCTTGATGCCCAAGCGCACACGCCCGCGATGCTGCACTTTCCTCCCACACGCCCATTAGCCACAAGAAATCCACCTTTAGCTCTTTCCATCTAAGAAATTCCGTCTCGGGCACATTCGCCAGCGTAATCGGCTCACCCATTTTGAGCGCCAGCTCACCAAGCCAAACCCGCGTATGCACTTCGTAGATGCATGGAAACTTGTGCCACATTGCCATATCACTTTTTTGATATGATTTGCACTACTTTTGCCTTAGCTTTTCTTCACATTCGTAAGCCAACATTATCATCATCGTCCAGCTTTTCTGACTTCTATTTGTTCTCGCTTCAGATGGCGAATCTAAAATCAGTAGTGCGGCAGAAGAAAACAACTTCTCACAGCACATGCAAGTCGGGCTTGCGCGCCATGAAGTCTAAAAAAGTCGTCGCCTGCGCTTTGGGACACGCACGACGCCTATCTTGCTGCAGTGCGCACGCTTCACAGTAGCCTAAGCTCACAGCTGTGCATTGGGTTGCTGACGAAGTCTGGTAGCAAATAACATTGCTACGCTAAGCTTAAGCGTGCTGAAACTTGGTCGCAAAAAGTATGCTCTAACGACGGTTTTAGATGCCTTTCCACTTGCAGCACTGGATGCGGCGGCACCGAGCTTGCCGTTCCAGCCAAAAAGCGATGCAGCATTTCACTCGTTTGTGATGGTGCGCCAGTTGGCTTTTGCAAACTTTCGCTGCAGGGCGCATTTCTTCAAGCTAATGATGCGCTTCAGCGCATGTTGGGCTACGGTGCCGAAGAACTTCGCCTTCAAGATATTTCTCATCCGGCAGATTACGAACTTGAAACGGCTTTCCTTGATAAAAGTGCATGCTGGCAAGAAACAGACCTATAAACCTTATCAAGAGATTTCTTCACAAAGACAGGCATAGCATGTGGGTGAACTTTTCCGCTATCGTGATGCAGGATACTCAAGGGCAAGAGCGCTACATGATTGGCATCATTCAGGATGCTGCGGGGTGCTTAAGCAACTAGTGCGTGGATGCTTCGCTTTGCTCAGCATGACAAATTGTGAAAGCGAGGACGCTTTGCAGCATTCAGCATGACAGGGCGGTGGTGTTCCGAGCACTTTTTTGTCTGGATGCTTCGCTTTCTCAGCATGACAAATTGTGAAAGCGAGAGCTTTGCAGCATTCAGCATGACAGGGCGGTGGTGTTCCAGCACTTTTGTCATTCCGAACGCAGTGAGGAATCCATCATGGATGCTTCGCTTTGCTCAGCATGACAAGTTGAGGAAGTGTGGATGCTTTGAGCGTTCAGCAGGACAGAAAAGAAAAGTGGCGCAGCGTTCAGCATGATAATGCACCTGACCAAGCAGGATGCCCTGCATTGGTATCTGATATTTAATGCTTTATTTTCCTGCTCTTGTACAATAGCGTTGCACTACACTTTTTTGCGTCAGCCCATGTTATCTGGCAATTTAAGAGACTACATCTTGCGACTGAATTTATTTCAATAGCTTCTCTTGCATTATATGAAGCCCTTAGAAAATCAGGTTGCGCTCATTACGGGCGCTTCTCGTGGCATTGGCAGAGCTACTGCATTGAAACTTGCCTCAATGGGGTGCCACATCGCAGTCAATTATGTGCGTCATGCAGAGGAAGCAGAACGCACGGTGGCAGAAATTAAGGCAATGGGGCAAGATGCGCTGGCGATTCAAGCCGATATTTCTCGCCCTGAAGCTCTCAAGCAGCTTTTTGCCGATACTTTTGCACATTTTCGTCGGCTCAACATTTTTATCAGCAATGCTGCTAAAGGCGTGTTTGGTCCTGTCACGCGCATTGGTCCAAATGGCTTTGATTTATCGATTGCTACAGGTCCTAAAGCGCTGTTGCTCGGTGCACAGGAAGCGGTTAAGCTTTTCGGCGATGCGGGCGGCGTGATTGTGGCTGTCTCGAGCATTGGTAATTTTCGGTGTTTAGATGGTTATGCAGCGGTTGGGGTTGCCAAAGCAGGAATTGAGACACTGGTTCGTTATCTTGCAGTTGAATTAGGTCCAAAACGCGTACGCGTCAATGCGGTTTCTGGCGGTCCGATTGATACCGACGCACTGGATGATTTTAAGAATGTGGAAGAACGCCGCGCCAAGTGGATTGCGCGCACACCGCTCGGTCGGTTGGGCACGGCTGAAGATATTGCCGACATCATTGCATTTCTTTGCACCGATGAATCACGCTGGATACATGGACAGACCATTCTTGCCGACGGCGGCTACACACTCATGGAATAACGAGAACTTAGGGTTTTCAACACTAACCTTTTCAGGTCATGTTTTTTAGCGAATCGCCTTGGATGTGGGGCGGCTTTTTCTTGATAGTTGGGTTTATTCTTGCTCTTGACTTAGGAATTTTGAACCGTGAAGCACATCGCGTTACGCCGAAAGCCGCTTTAGGCTGGGTCTGCCTCTGGGTATCTTTAGCCCTTGGTTTTGCTGCTGCCATCTGGTATTTCTATGGGGCAGTGAAAGCAACGGACTTTATTACCGCCTACCTCATCGAGCAATCTCTTTCGGTCGATAATCTCTTCGTTTTCGTTTTGGTCTTTCGCTTCTTCAGAGTGGAAGATAAGTATCAGCATCGAGTGCTGTTTTGGGGCGTCTTGGGTGCAATTGTCATGCGTGCCATTTTCATCTTTGCAGGCGTGGCGCTCATCAACAAGTTTCACTGGGTTACCTATGTCTTTGGCGGTTTTCTTGTCTACACAGGCATCAAGTTTTTCTTTGAAAGCGAAGAAAAAGAAGCCGACTTTGCTGAAACGGTTGGCGTGCGTTTGGTCAAGCGCTTCTTTTCGGTCTCACGCAACTACGATGGACAAAAGTTTTTCACTATTGAAAATGGCAAACGCATGGCAACACCGATGTTTTTGGTGCTGGTCGTAATTGAAATCACTGACCTCATTTTTGCATTGGATTCTATTCCAGCTGTGCTTGCTATCAGTTCCGATGTGTTTATCGTCTTTACCTCCAACATCTTTGCCATCATGGGGCTACGCTCAATGTACTTTTTACTTGCTGACATTGTTGACCGCTTCATATACCTCAAGTATGGTTTGGCAGTGATTCTGACATTTGTAGGGGTTAAAATGGTGGCAGCAGGTATCAACGAAGCATGGAAGGTTCCTTCGTCGGTGTCGCTGTCGGTGGTGGCTAGTATATTGGCAGTGTCGATTGCGATGTCGCTACTTATCAAGCCAAAGCCGAAGCCAAAGTCGGCAGAAGAGCGCCCTGATGTGGTCGAGGAAAGTTCTCAAGTCTAGGTTGTGTTGACAATTAGGTTAGGTGAATGCATGCTCTGGAAAGGATACGAATTGAACCGATTATAACTCAGTGTCTTGCAGATGCACTGTCATGCTGAACGGAGCGAACGAAGTGAAGCATCCATAGTGAATTTCTCGCTGACGCTCGGAATGACAACACCAGTGCGCAGAACATCTGTGCTTTGCAACATCACGACAAAAGACAAGTGTAGAGCAGTGTAGCAAAACTTGCTCATTCATTTGTCAACACGACCTAACCTTTTGCGCATGATTTTTGGGCGAGCGTGTGTTGCTCGCCCGTTGTGCTGGCTTTCTGGCTGGCTTTAGGCAAGAATGCCATGCGCCACCATGATTTCGCGTGCGGCTTTATTTCCAGTCTCTACTGCCCCTTCCATTGAGTCGTAGAATCGATTGCGTGTGTAGCCGCCTGCAAGGAAGAGATTTTTCACAGGTGTTTTTTGCGTCGGTCGCTTGGCATCCATGCCCGGCACAGCAGCATAGACTGACTGCGGAATGCGCACAATCGTATGCTTGAGAATTTTTGCTCCCTTTGAAGTTTCAGGGAAAATATCGCGCACGCTAGCATCAACCTTTGCGATAATTTCCTCATCGGAAAGATGCATGAAGTACTTGGCTGGCGCAACGCCAAACTCAAAGCGCGATTTGCCTTGGTGCGTCAGACCGCGCAGCACGGCATAGTCAGGTGTGGTGTTTGCCATATCGGCATAGAATGGGATAACGCCATCGGGTGAGAACATGATGTTATCAATGTAGCTAATCTGCTTGTCATACCAGAGCTGCACGGTGATAACAGGCACGCCTTGAAACTCATCAATGTTGCGGAAGAACTGATACTTTTCTTTCAGGCTCTCAGGCAAAACTTTTTTGAGGTTATGCACAGGCAGTGCAGTCAGGTAGTAGTCGGCAGTAAGAATTTCACCATTTGCCATTTGCACGCCTGTGATTTGTTCGCCGTCGTAGAGCAGGGTGACGGCTTTTGCTTCGGTGTGAATTTTACCGCCTTTTTTGCGAATGTAATTTGCCAGTGGAGCAATCAAATACTCTTCTGGAGACCCTTTAAGAAAGCCCATCATGGAGGCTTTCGGGACACGCAGAAATTCGCCTGCTACATCAATAACGATTTTGGCGGAAATCTCTTCAGGTGGTAGAAACTTCAGTGCCAGCGACATCGGCACGAACATTTTTTTCAGTAGCCTTTTGCTGACGCCTTGTCTCTGGTGCCATTCTTCATAGGTCATCTTGTCTTGTTCAGCATAATACTTTTGACCGCCAAAGAGAATAGGCATAAGCATTTTGGTAAAGGTAATCATCTCGGTGAGCGTAAAGTAGTGGTTGCTCGTTATCGCTGGAATGAGGTGGAAGGGGCTGGGCAGTTTCCAAGTGCGGAACACAAACCGCTCACCTTTTGAAAGGGTGTAGGTTAGCTCATGTTTCTTCCAAAGAATGTACTGGTATGTGCCCAGTTCTTTCATCAGCTCATAAATTTCTCGATATGCCCCAAAGAAGCAATGCAGCCCAGTTTCAATCCAATCTCCTTCTGCATCCTTCCATGAGGAGACTTTACCGCCCAGTATGTTGCGCTTTTCGAGCAGCTCGACTTGAAAGCCGTTATCGACCAAGCGCTTTGCCGCTGCCAGACCGGCTAACCCGCCGCCAAGAATGAGCACACGGTTTCCACCTGTTTGTGTGCGCGGCGAAATTGTAACTTCTGCTGTCATATCGTTTTGGAATCCTTTCATTCAGATTGGTTTGATGACTACACTGCAAAACTGAATTCTTTGGTAGGACGTTTTTTATGCCTTGCGATGCGCTTCCGCCAGTGCCTGGAGCAGTTTTGCCGCTTCAAAGGGCTTTTGCAAAAAGGCTTCTGCATTTTCACGTTTTAGTAAGGTGATACGCTCGCTATCCAAGAAACCGCTTGCGACAATGATTTTGAGCGTTGGACTAATCTTACGCAAGGCTTGCACCGTCTTCAGACTGTCCATATCTGCCATGCTCATATCAACTACCGCTGCAACAATGCTTTCCTGATGCTGCTTAAGTAGCTCTATGCCTGCTTGCCCTGTCAGTGCCGTCAAGGCAGAGTAGCCATGTGCAGTAAGCAAACTTTTCACACTGTCGCAGACCGCTGCTTCATCGTCGATAACGAGAATGTACTCGCCTTGTCCTCGCCGCATTTGAGCTTGCGCTTGTGCTGTCTCCTGACGACCAGTGTCGATCTTCTGCTGCCACACAGGCAGATACACTCTGAACACCGTGCCTTTGCCCAGTTCACTATAGACATTGATGAAACCTTGGTGATGCTTCACAATTGAAAATACTGTGGAGAGCCCAAGTCCGGTGCCCTTGCCAACTTCTTTTGTGGTAAAAAAGGGCTCAAAGATTTTATCTAAGACTTCAGGTGACATGCCGGTGCCTGTATCGCTGACGGAGATGCGCACATACTGACCGATTTTAGCATCAAGGTGAATCAGGGCATTACGCTCACCGACCGAAAAGGGCTCCAAGTGAAAGGTAAGTTCGCCGCCAGCTGGCATAGCATCGCGGGCATTGACTGCTAGGTTCAGCAGCGCTTGATAAATCTGCGTGGGGTCAGCTTTTACCAGCGGCAAATCTTCTGCCACTTGGGTCTTAATCAGAATGTTTTTGGGGAAAGTGTTTTTGATAAAGTCAATTAGCTCTTGCATCAAATTTGCCAAGTTGCATGGCTGCATGTCGCCCGTAGTGCCGCGTGCAAAGTTAAGGATTTGTTGCACCAGTTGCGTGCCACGCTCCAAATTACGCTGCAGTGTTTTTATCCATTTTTGGCTTTTTTCATCGCTGAGCTTTGTTTCCAGCAACTCCAATGAGAGCAGCATTGGGGTGAAAATGTTATTGAGGTCATGCGCAATGCCGCCTGCCAGTCGTCCAAGACTGTCCAAACGTTGTGCGCGCAAAAATTGCTCTTGCAATCGCCACCGCTCGGTCACATCTCGGTCGATGGTAATGATGGCTTTTTGCTTTTCTTGCTCGTTGTAAGTCAAAATCCAGTTACTTTCCACTCTTAGCTCTTCGCCCGTTTTGCGACGCTTTTTCAGCTCCCCGCTCCAGTGCCCTGCTCTTAGCACATTTTGAACAATTTGCTTGATGTCATCTTGGTTTTCACCCCACAGAATTTTTGCGGCGGACTTGTTCATCACTTCACTTGCTGAAAAGCCATAGATGAGCTCGGCGCCTTTGTTCCAGAACAGGATTCGGCCATCGAGGTCGCGGATGATAACGGCATCGCGCATGCTATCGATGAGCATAGATTGCTCTTTGAGTTTGGCTTCAGCCTGTTTGCGCTCGGTAATGTCTTTCATAGCGCCCACCATGCGGTAGGGCTTGCCATGGGCATCAAGCAGAAAATCGCCGTTATCTTCTACATAGATGTATGTGCCATCTTTGCGCTTGAAGCGATAAATGACATGATAGGGCATTTTAGTTAAGATGGCATGCTCCAGCTCTTTTGTTGCTATGACATAATCGTCAGGGTGAATCAGCTTCTTCCACTCTTGCAAATTGATTTGAGCAAATTCTTCAGGGGTGAAGCCTGTTACTTGCAAAATTGCGCCTGCCCACTGAATCTGTCCAGTTGCTAAATCAAGGTCGTATATGAGCTGTCCTGTATTTTCTGCTGCCAGTCGGTAGCGGTCTTCGCTGGCGCGCAGCGCTTCTTCATATTTCTTGCGCTCAGTAATGTCACGCTGAATGCCAAAGTGCCCAATGAACTTGCCTTCTGCATTAAAAAGTGGCACACATTGCCCTTCAACCCAGATTTGTGAGCCATCCGCCCGCCGCTCATCTCTAATTACGATTTGGCGACCTCTGTCAAGATTTTCTCGCCATATTCTGCGACCGTATTCGATATCGTGGGCGTAAAAATCTGCTGGGGTTCTGCCAAGAAATTCTTCTCGGCTCATGCCATACTGGGCAAGAATAGCATCGTTGGCTTCGGTCATGCGCTGGTGGCTAAAGATGTAATCCAGTGCCGCTTCCTTATCGGGTGCATTGTACCATTCAACAGGTTTATCGAGCATCATAAAATAAAGCCCATCGAGGGCTTGATTGAAGAACAGATTGAAGCGTTGATACTGCTCTTGCGCTTGTTTTTCTGCCTTGGTCAGCTCACTGGTTTCCGACGCCCTGACCAGCCAAGCGGGATTGCCTGCAAAGACCATGCGCTGCGCTTGCACACGTACCGCAATTTGTTTGCCACTTTTGGTGCGGCATAGCCACTGCATGCTATATGTTTTTTTCTTGTTCGCACGTTCTATTGCTTTTAGGACATTTGGCGCATCATCGGGCATGAGAATTTCCGCCACCGTCATTGACGCAAACTCTCGCTTGGAATAGCCGTAGCGCCTTGTGGCAGCTTTGTTTGCCGCTAAAATGTTGAGCGTTTTTGCGTCGTATATCCACATTGGCGCTGGATGGTTCTGAAAGAGCGCGTCGTAGAGCTCTTTTGTCTCTTGCGCCTTGAAAGGGAGACTTTGATTTCTGGGTTTGGACGCTGCGGCTGCACGCTGCATGTTTGCACGTGGCTTGCCAGATTTGGGGGCAGTCTTTTCCTTTGCCTTGCGAGATGCCTTAGGTTGAAAAGGAGAGGTTATTTTTGACGCCTTTGGCGCCCGCTTTTGTGAATTAGCCATGCAAAAAGTGATGCATTACCTATCTTTTGCCTCTGTTATCGCCCTAGTGTTGTCTTTACTGCGGCAACTTCAATCGGAGCGATAGGATTGCAGAAGTGAAGATAAACAAAAACAGATGTGAAATTTCCATTAAAGTTTTTTTAATTTTTTGCACTGTGTATGCTTAGCTTCATTCTTCGCAGGGTCTATGCCATTTTGGTTTCTCCTGAATCGGAATGGCGCACTATTGCGCAAGAGCCTGTCTATGACCCACAAGACCTCGTTCGCGACTATGCCATGCCCCTGATTGTTACCGCCATACTCCTTGAGGTGATTGTTTCGGGCATCTTAACGGGCATCAAGATTAAGTTGGTCTGGATTGCGCTGGTGCATTTTGCACTGCTGGCGCTTTTGCTTGCTATTACCACTTCGCTGATTCAGAGTTTTGCGACGCGTTTTCAATCTTGTGATGAGCGCACCGAGGTGGCAAAAGTCGCCGTCTATGGCTCTACGCCGATATGGCTGGCTGCGATGCTGTCTGCATTCTTCATGTTCAATGCATTTTTTTCTTTTGTCTTGAAACTGGCAGGCTTGACTTATGCCATTTACCTCTACAGCTTAGGTCTTGGTCCTGTACTAAACACGCCTGTGGGACAACGCCGCAACTTTTCTACCGTAATTGCCATGATGGTGTTTTTAATTTTTGGCATGACGCGCTTGCTTAGCGCAGGTGCCGAGCGATTTTTCAATCGATAAAGTTCTTCGGTCAGAATGAGAAGGCGTGGCTTTATCAAGTTGATACCGGTCTTTGGTCTTATTGCGCTGCTTGGTTTGGCACGCAGTGTGGGCGCACAAAGCGCGCAAGAGTGGTTGGATAAAGGCATTGAGCAATTGGAGCGAGAGGAATACGCAGCGGCTTTGCTTTCTTTGAGCCGTGCCCTGCAAAAAGATTCGCTAACGCTATGGCAAGCCTACACCAAACGTGGCTATGCGCGTCTGCACCTGCAAGATACACTTGGCGCCATGCAAGATTACACACAGGCGATTCGCCTGCAGCGCAATCATCCTGATGCTTACTTTTACCGCGCCATGCTGCACTTGGCGCTGAAGGATTATCCACGTAGCATTGCCGATTTTTCTGCGGTGATTTTCCTCAATCCCAAATTGCCTGCCGCGTTCTACTACCGAGCCCTTGCCAAATTCCAGATTGGTGAATTTGATGAAGCCAAAAACGATGCCTCGGCAGCACTCGAGCTTGAAAACAAATTCGCTGATGCCTATTCCCTGCGCGGCTTATGCCATGTTGCCCTGCAAAACGATACACTTGCCATCAACGATTTTTCGCAGGCACTAAAAATTCGACCGCATTCTGAAGATTACTATCAGCGCGGGATGGCACGTTTGCGCCTGCATCGCTCCCTTGAAGCCCTGTTAGACTTTGATAACGCCATTGCACTTAGTAGCAATGAAGCTAAGTTTTACTATGCACGTGGCTTGGCTAAGCGTGATGTGGGCATGCGCTCTGAGGCATTCCCAGATTTTCTGACTGCTCGTGCAAAGGGTTATGAGGCTGCTGAAGCCTATCTCAAACTCTATGGCGAGAGCGAAGAAAAACGTCGTGAAGACTCGCTACGGATTTACAGCACACGCGAAATTGTCGTCGAAGCCAATGCGCCTGAATTTGAGAAGTTTGTCAAAGACACTCGCTCTGTAGTGCAGCAGGGCATTGCTGTGGCGCAATATGCTTCAGAGCAACTTAGTGCTGGCTTTGCGCCTGTGGTCTTACCCAACGCCAGCCTTGACATGACACCCAACGAGTGCAACAAGGTCTTGATTCAAGTGCGGCGCCCAAGTCAAATTCCGATTCAGTGCATCGCGCAACTTTTGCGCGAGCAAGCCGCCAAGACTAACGATGCGGTCATCAAAGATTTTTCACTTCAATTGACGACGCTGGTGCGCGAAATGGATATTGCCCGACAAATGCCCCTTGCCGCCTTCGAGATGCGCTCTCGCCTGCTGGATGCACGCAAACTCTTGCAGCAGCTTAGTGACTATCTTGCCAAAAAACAGCAATCGCTTCGCTGATTGCCATGAGCCACCGCACAACTTCCACAATTTCTGTGTTCTCTCTTGACAATTTTAAGCCTGAGCTGAATATCAAAAAGCTATCTCAAAAACTTGTGCCGCCGCCACGCTTTGCACAGGCTACACTTGACACCTACATTCCTGACCATGCACATCCGTCTCAACATGCTGCCAAAGAGTATCTGCGCAACTTCGTCCAACAGCTCAATCGTCGGCGCAATGGGCTTGAGAAATTTTTCAAGTCGTTTGCTTCGCCATCTGTCTTAGGGCTCTATCTTGATGGCGTGTTTGGTGTGGGAAAAACGCACTTGCTGGCAGGCGTGCATTCAGCTTTTGAAGGCAAGAAATTTTACCTCTCTTTTACGGAGCTCATGTATCTTATCGGATACCTTGGGCTTGCACGTGCTGCCGAAGAGTTGGGCACGGCGCACCTCATTGCCATCGACGAATTTGAGCTCGATGACCCCGGCAATACCACCATGGCGATTGGTTTTTTGCAACGCATGTTTGCCCGTAACATCGTTGTCGTAACCACATCCAACACGCCCCCTTCACGCCTTGGAGAAGGACGCTTCGCCGTTCAAGATTTTCAGCGTGAAATCGCCATGCTTTCTTCACACTTCCATGTTATCAAAATTGACGGCAGTGACTACCGGCAACGCCATGCTGTGCAAACTTCCGCTCACTCGACTTGGCACTTGCCTAATGTGCGCAAACTGTTCTTGGATTACCATGTCGCAGCAGGACGCAAAAAAGCCTACTTTACCGCCGATGAACTTTTTCAACTGCTGCGCCAATTTCATCCAATGCACTACCTTGAGCTGGCTGAAACACTTGGCGCTGTCTTCATCGAGCGGCTCTCACCCATTACTGACCAATTCGATGCACTGCGTTTCGTCTATTTCGTGGATAAGCTCTATGACCATCAATCCAAGTTTTTTGCGTCAGCGACTGTGCCGATTGAAGAGCTTTTCCCAAAAGAGTTTTACAAATCGGCTTATGCCAAAAAGTATCTGCGCTGTCTTTCGCGCCTAAGGGAAATGTGCACATTTGCCTGAATCTTTGCCGCACTGCCATGCACGCAATTTGTATGAATTCGGTAACTTAGCGCACCTTAAATGTCTCAACGCATGTTGCTGCGCTGGTTCTCTATACCAACAAAGTTTGCGCTCTTTATTGGGCTGTGGTGTCTTGTTCAAGGCTGTCAGGCGACCATGTCGTCCATGCGCTATAAAGCCAAGCCCGTCAGCCGTGAAGACATTTCAGCTTTGGAATCAGAATCAGCGGCAAGTGTTCCTTCTGCCGAAGCCGATACCCGAGAAGTCAGCCGTTTCAATGAAAGTTTGAAAGTTGCCGCTCTGGGCAGTGATGCTCGCGCGCGCCTAGATGCCGAGATTCAGCGCTATGTTGGCACCCGATACCACTATGGCAGTCAAGGCGAGCAGGGCTTTGATTGCTCTGGTTTTACAGGCAAAGTGTTTCGCGATGCGCTCAAAATTGAACTGCCGCGCTCTTCTTCAGCGCAAGCACAGGTTGGCACGCCTGTCGCCAAGCAAGATTTACAGTTCGGTGATTTGGTTTTTTTCAACATCTATGGCAGAGGAATCTCGCATGTCGGCATTTACATTGGCAACGGCAACTTTGCTCATGCCAGCGTCAAAGTTGGAGTAACCATCAGTAATTTGAGCGAGCGTTACTATCAGCAGCGTTATGTGACAGCCCGGCGCATTGTGCGTCTTCAGTAATTTTATCCACGCGCTTTAAGCTCGATAGCTCACGGTGAGACCTTGCTACTAGCACCATTCCGCTACACCGTGCAGACTGGAACTACGGCAAGCAATACCCACTTGGCGCCTTTCAAGCGGCTCTGCCAAAGAGCGGACAAAGCGCGCAGATTACACGCACAGGCAATTTCATCTGGAATGATGCCGCTGGTCGTTATGGGGTTTCCTCAATTTGCCACACTGCGCATCTACTACACCGACGCTGAAGTTGCCGCCGCTGGACTGAGCGAAGGCAATCTGCGACTCTACCGATTCAATGGCTCGACATGGGAGTTTCAAGGCGGCACCAACGACACGGTCGCAAATTATGTGGAACTTGCTGGCGTGAGCGCCTTCAGCGAATGGGCACTTGCCGACCCTGCCGATAATCCCTTGCCTGTTGAACTCGTGAGTTTTACAGGTGTTGCCACACCAAACGGGGTGCAACTGTCATGGACAACAGCAAGCGAGCGTCATCATGCTGGCTTTGACCTCCGCCGCAGTCTCTACCAACCCACTCAACCTGAAACATGGCAGACGATTGCCAGTTACAGCACTTTGCCAGAATTGCGCAGCAAAGGCACCACCAATTCCCTTTCGCACTATGCGTTCCTCGACGGCACGGTCGAAACGGGCAAAACTTACATCTATCAACTTCGCTCCACAGATTTTGATGGCACTTGGTATGACCACGCTCTGCGCGTTACAGTAAGGGTGCCAGAGCTTTCTTCAGCTCTAAACTATGATTACCGTCTTGAGCAGAACTATCCTAATCCTTTCAATCCATCTACCTCAATTCGCTTTACCATGAAAGAGGCAGGCTCGGCAATACTTGTCGTTACGGATGTTTTGGGCAGAGTGGTGTTTCGAGAGATTTTAAATGCCAAGCAAGGCGAAAATGAATACCAATTTCGCGCATCCAATTTGGGCAGTGGCATGTATTTCTACACGCTTTATGTTTCAGGCTTTCAGCAAACCCGAAAGATGATGCTTATTAAGTAGAACATCTTCGTGCATGAAGTGAAAGCGCTCTGTCAAAAGTGTTTTGCCAGCCAACTTGCTGTGCGTAACTTTACATAAAATAAAGGCTTGCAGTAAGGTAGGAAGTTGTATTTGCTTGGGCTTCGCAACTACTTTCTTGAACATTAAAAATGAACAGGCCTGCACACTTGCCGTTCTTCGAAAAAGTTAAAGCGCACCTTGAGCTCTTAGACCCCATTACGTGGGTTGGTGTTTTACAGGGCATTGTGTGCGGGGCGATTGCTTCAGGGGCGCTGACAATGAGCTGGGAGAGCATCGGCAGATTTGGCTTGCTGACCTTGCTCTTTGGACCGCTTGGCACAGGCTTTTCTCAATCGCTGAACGACTACTTTGACCGCGACCTTGACCGCATCAATGAACCCACTCGTCCAATTCCTTCAGGTCGCCTCAGCGAGCGTGAAGCCCTTATCAACTGGCTGACCGTTGGTGCTTTAGCAATTGTGGTCAGCATCATTCTAAGTCTGCAACTGGAACCAACACGTGGGCGCATTCTTTTGGGACTTACGGCATTCGGCTTGGTGCTGGGATACATCTACTCGGCACCGCCCATCAAACTCAAAACTAATGTGCTACTTTCGGCACCAGCAGTTGGCATCGGTTACAGCCTCATTACTTGGATTGCAGGCAACATCATCTACTCGGATTTGCGCCCAGAAGTGCTGGCAATGGCCATCATCAATGCTCTGGTGGCTATTGGACTGATTTTTCTCAACGACTTCAAATCTATTGAAGGCGACAAGGCAAAGGGACTTAAGTCCTTGCCTGTCATGATTGGCGTTCGCAGCACGTATCTGGTGTCGTTTCTCATCATTGATTTGCCGCTTATCTGGTTTGTGTATCTGATGAAGGCATGGGGCTTTGAGTTCATGTTTTATTTTTCGCTGCTTTCGCTGGCAATCATCATCGTCATGCAAATTCTGCTCTACCGCGACCCTGAAGATGGCGCACGTGCATTAGATATTGCCGTCCAGCAAACTGGTCTGAGAAATGTGGTTGGAAAAAGTGAAGCTAAGGCGCATCGCTCCTATCTGCGATACTTAGTGGTCAACAACGGTCTGTATGTGCTCAACGTCATTGTAGCATCATTTTTTATTGCTCAAAAGCCACTTGCATAACGCGCGTGGAAGTTGTAAATACTGCACACTTCTATCAACAACTATCAACAACAAAACAACTTAGACCATGCCGTTGGCTTTGCTACAACTTGCTCTCTTTGGGCTTTCCCCGTTTTGGAACAACGTGCTGATTGCCCTCATGATGGTGGTTTATGTCTTTAGTTTGGTGGCCCTATTGGACTTCTGTGTCGCTAACCTTGGCTTAGCACGCGACCTTAGCCGAAAAATCACGCATATCGGTGCGGGCTGCTTGGTGCTCTTTCTTGCGCTCTTCGATGACTCACACTGGTCGAAATATCTTAACATCACGATTTTGGTTATTTGGTTTTTCCTGCTCATTCAAAAGGGGTTATTTGCTGACGCTAATGATGAAGCGGTCAAAACCATGACCCGCACTGGCGACCGCACCGAGCTGCTCAAAGGACCGCTTTATTTCGTGATTGTCTCTATCATTTGCGGCACGATTTTCTACAAAACTTTTGCCGGTGTTGCCGCCATGGGCTTCTTGACCTTTGGTGATGGACTGGCGCCGGTGGTGGGCACACGTATCGGCAAGCTCAAGTATCACATCTTTAGCCAAAAAAGTCTCGAAGGCAGTCTGACTATGCTCGTGGCTGGCATCTTGGGCGCAATGTTTTTTGTCTGGGTTGTGTTGCCACAGGAATTCAACTTGCCGCGCATTATCACGCTTGGTGCAATAGCAACCCTAATGGAAGGCATCAGTCCAAAAGAAATCGATAACTTTCTTATTCCCATCGCTGTCATCGGTAGCACATACGCCATTTAACATCTTGGCACTGGCTTCTCACCTACTTCGTGCCGCTAAACGCTCTCGCCTCTTTGCTGATTTTCTTGCAAGAACGCCGCCTACCCTTGTCACTTTGCGGTTGGCAGATGCGTAATAGGCTCATATATTTACCTATATCTTCAATTACTGAATGGTTTGCGATACCTATGGTGAATCTGCGTGTAATCTCTCTTGCTGCTCCCTTCGTCCTTTGCACAAGTTTGTTTGCACTATCGCTAGTACAGGCTCAGTCTTTGCCTACGAAGAAAAAGTCTGACATATCTGCACCAGCGCCTCAAGCCAAAACCGTTTCTCTGTCCAATATTCCACACGCAGTTGCGACCGCATTTTGCGAGACCTATCCGAACGCTGCACTAGTCAGTGCTACATGGGTTGAGCGCAATGCCGAAACTTGCATCAAGCTTCATACTTCGGAAGGCACAAAGACGCGCGACCTGCTGTATCGGCTGTCTGGCGAACTTATTGAGATGGCAGAAACCATTTCGCCGATTGCGCTGCCTGAAGCCGTTAAAGAGACGATTCATGAGGAGTTTTCACGTGCAGAAATTCTTTCTGCAAAACGTTTAGTTAGTGCCGCCCCTACGCTCTATGAGGTAACGCTCTCGTTTGGTGCAGAGAAAGAGACGCTCATCTACGATGCCAAGGGAGTCTTGGTCCGAAAGGTTGAACACTTGCCAAGAGCGGTGCAAAAAGCGTTCGAGGCACAGTATCCACGCGCAGAAATTCTTGCCTTCAGCAAGCAAGATGAAGATGGATTTGTCCGCTGGGTGATTGAAAGCAGAGAGGGACAATCTCATCGTGAGATTGTGTATGCAGAGACAGGCGAAGTTGTTGCCATCAGTGAGCGTCTTTTCCCAATTGACTTACCTGAAGCCATCAAGGAAACACTTGCTGAAAGTTTTTCAGGCTCAACGCTTATTACAGCTAAGCGGCTGACACAGGTGCAGTATCACATCAGTGTCAGCGATAGTTCTGGCAATACCATGTTGGCGCTCGATGCCACAGGCAAATTGCTCGATATGGATGCACAAAGTGAACATGTTTTGCTTTCTCTTGCCACTTCACCAGCTCCGTCGCAAGACCTGAAAGCGGAAGAGGATGCGATTGCACCGATTCCGGTCGCACTGCCCGACCCGGAAGTGGATTTGGCTGTGGCGCTCAAACCCATAAAGGTAGAAGAGCCTCTTGCCGCTATTGCTGCTGAAAAGAAGGAACGACCTGTCATCATCGTTCGCCGCTACTATGCGCCATCTCTTGGTTGGATACCTCCGATAATGCGTCTGTGGCGACCGTCATGGTGGTGGTAGATTTTCTTACGCTGTTTTCAGCCCTACGCTCTTGCTAAGTTGCAGCCATTTTTCTTGCCGTTTTTACTGCGCTGCAAAAAATTTTTTTTCTCCCATAACCTCGCTTTTTGAAAGAACTTAGCATCCAGAATTATCGAGTTCTTATCGAATTCTTATCGAGCTCGAAGGTCGACTCTTTACATTTGCCGCTGTTTTTTAACGGTGTGCAGTACCCCGAATAACTTAACAACAATCTATCAGCTATGACACAGCGACCTGCAAAACTCAAAGCTCTTTTTGTTGACGATGAGCCTATGATTCTTGAGGGTTTATCGCAGCTCTTTGACATGACCTACGATGTTTATACGGCTTGTAGCGGTCAGGAAGCAATTGAATATGCTCGGCAACTGCCAGACTTGGCAATTGTCGTCAGTGACCAGCGCATGCCCGGGCTAAAAGGCATTGATGTGCTGCGAGCCATCAAGGAGATTTCTCCTGATACCATTCGCATTTTGCTCACAGGCTTTGCAGATGCTGATGCCATTCTTGATTCCGTCAATGTCGGTGAAGTGTTTCGGTATGTGCGTAAGCCATGGAATCCTGATGAGCTGACAGCGCTTTTGTCACTGGCTGCAGCAACATACCTTGAGCGCAAGAAAGTCAAAGTACAGTCTCAAGCTCCAGCATCAGTGCCAACTCCATCAGAGTTTCCGCCAATACATAGCTTGGCACTCTCGGAGCTGAAAAAGCAGCAGACAATTGAAGAAAGATTCCTTGACAGACTCACCAAGTTCTCTGGTAGCCCTATCGAGCGTGCGTTTCACAGCGAAAGTGGTAAACCCAAGATTCTCGTCGTCGATGATGAGCAAGGTGTACTCACAGCGCTTTCGCAGTTGCTTTCTGATTCATATGAAGTCTTCACAGCGCGGTCAGCAGATGAAGCCATGGAATTGCTAAGAAAAGATTCTTTTATGACGCTTCTGCTGACCGACCAGCGCATGCCAAAAAAGACAGGCACTGATTTTCTTATCGAGTCACGCGAGATTGCACCGCTTGTTCCCAAAATTCTCATCACCGCTTACACGGATGTAGAGGATATTATTCGCTTGATTAACGAAGGTCAAATTTATCGCTATATCCAAAAGCCATGGGACCCAGAGAAACTGCGTGCCACGATTCGCGAAGCCATTGAGCTGTATCTCTATCAAGTCAAATCCAAGCTGGGCGAGTACGAGCATGCTCAACCCACAGCAGATGACCATGTTGCGCAGCACACAGGCTCATCTGCCAGCACCACAAATGTACTCAATGCACTGCAAGCTTTGAGTCAAATGGTAAAACAGCAAAGCAATTCACCCAACACTTAAGCATATCAAAGGAGGATGATTCATGCAATCCGTTGAGACCTTGACCACTCATGCACGGGGGCAGAATGGAAATAGCACAACACCTGCTACGGCAGAAGCCAGCGGACGCCCACTTGAGTTCATAGAATTTTTTAATCACACTAGCGACATCGTGTTGACCATTGACGGTGGCTATCGGATTACGGCTGCCAACGATGCCGCTCGCACCACTCTGCCACTTCATTGGGGAAAAATACTCAAAATCGGCTCTTCTATCTTGGAGATTTTCCCCACACATGAACGCACTCGCTTAAAAGCGCTTTGCGATAGCGTGCTGCGTGGCGAATCTGCCGAACGCCAGCATCTGGAAATAATGCCCCCGAATGGCAATCTGCAGCATTACGAAGTTACCTGCTATCTGCTCAGCACGCATCCTGACAGCAGTGCCAGAATTGCCATGTTCATGCGCAACATCACCGACCTCTATGAAGTCCAAAGAAAGCAGCGTGAAGATGCTGAGCATGCCCTACATCAAGCCAAAGAGCAGTTTTACAAAACTGCCAACACCGTGCCCGGCATGATTTACCAAATCGTCTTTCACCCCGATGGCACTGTGTCGTATCCATATGTCAGCGAAGGCTGTCGTGCCTTGTATGGCGTCAATCCCGAAGATGTGATGCGCGATGCCTCTATTCTGACCAAGATGTGGCACCCCGACGACTACGGCGAATACATGCGCCGTGTTGAAGAATGCCGCCGAACCCTGAAGCCATTTGATATGGAATGCCGCATCGTTCTGCCAGACGGCACCATCAAATGGCTGCGCGTCAATTCCGTGCCTGAACTTCAACCTGATGGCAGTCTGTGCTTCTACGGCATACGTGCTGACATCACTGCCCAAAAGCAAGCGGAAGCGATTCTTAATCAACAGCGCCTGCAGATGAACGCTGCCGCTGACTTGGCAAAACTGGCGTTCTGGGAATGCGACCTTCAAAAACAAACCTTCATTTTCAACGAGCGGTGCTATGCACTCATCGGCACCACGGCAGAGCAAGAAGGCGGCTACAGCATGAGCGTGGAAAAGTATCTTGGAAAGTTTGTGCTGCCTGAAGATGTGCCAGCCATGCTTCAACACTTGCAGAATGTGCTTTCCAATCGTTCCCTCAAAAGCGGTCAGGCAATGTATCGCATTCGTCGCCCTGACAATGGTGAGATTCGCTACATCAAGGTCATTTACAATGTGGAGCGCAATGCAGAAGGCATCCCCGTGCGGCTCTTTGGACCAATTCAAGATGTAACTGAACAAGAGGAAACCTTGCTCGCCTTACGCCAAAGTGAAGAAAAATTCCGTAAGACGGTCTCATCTGTTCCAGGTATGGTGTATGAGTTCACAGTGCTACCTGATGGCACGATGGCAATGCCATATGTGAGCGAAGGGTGCCGCGACCTCTTTGGCGTTGAGCCCGAAGTCATTACAAAAGACTTCATGGCAGTCTGGTCTTCAATGATGCACCCAGACGACATTGCAGCTGCACAGGTTGCGATTGCAGAATCGGCGGCAAATCTTTCTCCCTTTGTCTATGAAGCGCGCTGCTCATTGCCCTCTGGAAAGAACATTTGGACACGCTTCTATGGCAAACCGGTAAAGCGAGATGATGGCACGGTTTTATGGTATGGCGTGTGCGTCGACATCACGGAACTCAAAGCACTTGAAGCGGAATTGAAAGCACGCTTGAAAGAAATTCAAGAGACGCAAAAGCACCTGATTCAATCGGAGAAAATGTCAGCGCTTGGGCAAATGGTGGCAGGCATTGCGCACGAGCTCAATACACCGATTGGTTACGCCACGAACAATATGCTCATTATTCGTGACCGCTTCCGCAACATCTCATCTCTGCTACGCAAAGCCCTTGAAGCTCACGACTGCATTTATAGCAATCAGTTGGAGCAAGCCTTTGCCAAAATGCAAGAAGTTGCGCACTCACCCAACGGGACCATTGCTGAACTTGATGAGACCATCCGCCGCACCGACAGACTTTTTGCTGGCGTCTCGTCTGGTCTTGAACAGATGGCAAATCTTGTCAAGAGCATGCGCAATTTCTCACGCCTCGATGAAGCTGAAATGAAAAAGGCAGACATCAACGAAGGTCTGCGCAGTTGCCTGCTCATGATTGGGCATCAGTTCAAGGACAAAAACATTGAGCTCACCACAGAGTATGGCGATATTCCCATGGTAGATTGCTTCCCTGCACAACTCAATCAGGTTTTTCTTAACTTAATTTCCAATGCTATTCATGCTGTCGAAGAAAAGACTGAAGGAAAAATCCATGTTTCCAGCTCACTCGAGGAAGGCTATGTGGTTGTCCGTGTCAAAGATAATGGCAAGGGCATTCCAAAACACATTCAAGACAAAATCTTTGACCCATTCTTTACGACGAAGCCTGTTGGCAAGGGCACAGGCTTAGGGCTTTCCATTTGCTACAACATTGTGCAAAAACACAAGGGTCAGCTGTACTTTGAGACTACAGAAGGCGTGGGCACCACGTTTATTGTCAAAATTCCAGCGGTAGATTTTCTGGAAGCGTAAAGTGTGTGCAATTTTCTCTGCAGCCTAAGCACCCTAAGCTGTGAGCGGCAAGCCGTGCTGCAGTTTGCCGCTCACTTTAGGGCTACTTGAGTATAACTCTTCAACTTCTCTGAAGATGAGCCAAAAACTGAAGATGCTCGTTGTAGATGACGAGCCGCATATTCTGGAGTCTCTGACTCAGCTCTTCGATACGGAATTCCATGTTTTGACGGCTTCCGACGGACAGACTGCACTGATGCTGTTGCAACATCATCCCGATGTGGCGATTGTCATTAGCGACCAGCGTATGCCCGGCATGAAAGGCGTTGAACTTTTGCGGCATGTCAAGCAGCTGGTGCCACACTCTATGCGTATCCTGCTCACTGGGTATGCCGACTTAGAAGCGGTGTTGGATTCGGTCAATGTCGGTGAAGTGTTTCGGTATGTGCGTAAGCCTTGGGTGCCAGAAACATTGCGTTCTATCGTTGCCTTAGCGATGGCAACTTACATGCTTCGAAGCCAGAATGCTGGTCGCAGTGTTCCAAAAGTCAGTTCGGTATCAGGGGCATCATCTGCATCATCACCACGGCACAATCGCTATGAACTTGGTGCTACATCATCGCCCGATACATTGCCAACTTCCGACCCTCTGCTACAACGGCGTGCAACAGACCGTCCCCAAGCCCTAAGTTTTGAAGAAGAGTTTTTTGCTCATCATAATATCTATGCCTCTCCTGCATCACCACCGCCTGAAAAGACTGTTGAGAGTCTCGAAGAAGAATTCTTTGAAGCCTTCCGCCAAGAAGCAATTGCGGCACTCAAAAAATTCGAAAGCTTTGAAGAAGAATTTTTTGCCAAGCTCAATGCACATGTTGCACACTTAGACCCGTCGCAGCATAGCTGTGTTTCACAATCCTTTCTCTACACCCCATCTGCAACTTTTGAAAAAAGCTTCTACGGCAGAAGTGGCAAACCCAGAATTCTCATCTTAGATGATGACGCTCGCGTGCTACGCGCTCCATCGGAATTACTTTGCAACGACTACGATATTTTAAGCTGCATCTCTCCCTATACTGCACTTGATATTCTCGAGCAAAGTTCCTTCGTTGCATGCATTTTTACTGACATGCATGCATCACATTCATCGAGCACTTCTTTCCTCAAAGATGCTCACGCTATTGCACCCTTTATTCCTAAAATCCTAATGACAGCTACAGTTAATCAGAAAGAACTGACCTCATTAGTTCACCAAGGGTTGCTATTTCGCTACATTGAAAAGCCATGGGATGTGAGCAAACTTTCAGCGGCACTTGCCGACGCAGTTGAAGTGTGCCGTCACAATATGGCGTCAGGTATTGTGCCGCAATCCGTCGCACCACAGTCTACCAAACTGTAAGATGTATGGAGCATTCATAGCATTCATGATGCAGTTCTCTGAACTTTCTATCATAACCATAACACTTAAGGTCTTGCAATGATAACATCACTGCTTAGCCACCCTGCGCAAATTTGCTCTCAGATTTGGCAACACGTGTCCGATGCGATTGTAATAACTGACCAAGCTGGGACTATCCTTCAAGCAAATTCGGCTTTTGCGACACTCTACAGACGCTCGCTTTCAGACCTGATTGGCAGACCCTTTGCCGACATTTATCCCGAAGCGACCAGAGCCAGCGCCCGTGCCCGTCATGACGCACTTTTTGCTTCTGCAACAGACGGACAGCAGTTTTCTCTCACCCACACTTTTGACGACGGCACACACATTTCACTGGAAGTCCTCACATTCTTTGAGTATGAAGAAGAACGCCGTGTGCGCATGCTCTCCCTTATTCGCAATCGCTCTTTGCATGAGCACCAACATACAATTCAGCACTTGCAGCATGAACTTTTGCACTCACGGCAACAATTTCACACCCTTATGCATGAACAAAAATCATTAGAACAGCATCTACGCGACCTGCAGGAAAAAGAATCGCAAACAGCACGCTTGCTTGCCAGCATTGTTCAAAATTTCCCTAATGGCGCAATTACAGTGCTGGATAAAACATACCACGTGGTCTATGCTGATGGCACCGAGTATCAAAAGTATGGACTGAATCCGAAAGATTTAGTTGGCGTCTCGCTTGAGACCATCTTTCCCAATAAGTCCCTTGAGCGCTACAAAGCGATTTACGACCGAGTCTTTCAAGGCGAATGCCATACCTTCGAGTTTGAATACATGGGTAATGTGTATCAAGGTTCGGCTGTGCCCTTGCGCGATGAGCATGGACAGATTCATCACATTTTGAGTGTTGCCCTCAATATCACGGCACAGCGGCAAGCTGAAACCGAACGCAATGCCAAAGCCGAGCAATTAGCGACGATTAGCTCGCTTATCCCCGGCGTGATTTATCAGTTCGCAATTCAGCCTGAAGAACACTGGGCGGCGTATCAAGCTGGAGATGTGAGAGCAATGGCTAAAACTAGCCAATACACTTACATAGGTCCCCAAGCACAAGCGATATTCGGCGTCAGCAGCGAAGACCTTGTCGCTGATGTGAGCAAATTTTCCATGCTACTTTTTCCTGAAGAGTTGCCTGCTATTGTTGCAGAAGTGCACCGCTGCGCACAGCAGATGAAGGCATTTTCTATGCAGTTCAAAATCCGCAAGCCCAGTGGCGAGATTCGCTGGATTCAGGCTTACAGTTTGCCGACACATGATGTGCGCCGTCCCGGTTGGGTTGTCTTTAACGGCATATACTTAGATGTAACGGATAAAAAGCTTTTGGAAGAAAAACTGCATGCCTCTCGCGCCCTGACCAAAGCACTTATTAATAGCACAAATGATGCCATTATTGCCTTTGATGCAGATTTGCACCTGACGCACTTTAACTCTGCCGTCTATGATGTCTATGCGGCTCATGGCATAAAACTTAGAGCGGGCATGCCCCTGCGTGATATGGTCAATCCTGACTTTTGGTCGCACATTGAGCAGAGCTGCCGCCGCACCTTAAGTGGCGAAGCCTTTCACGAGGAAATTACCTACCGCATAACTCCTCAGAGTGAGACCATTATTTTGGAAAACTTCTACAATGCAGTGCGCGATACAGATGGCAACATCATTGGCGGATGCATTTATGTGCGCGACATTACCAAGCGCAAGCACAGTGAGCTCGAGCTGGTTCGCATCAAGCAGCACCTTGAATCGCAGCGCAATTTTTTCCTTAGCATCATCGATAACGCCAGCGATGAAATCTATGTTATGAATCGTGAGGGCAAGTATATGCTGTTTAACCAGCATGCTCGAAAAGCACTCGAACAAGCCGGCATCACAATACCCGACACAACGGATGTACACGCTCTTGACCTATCGCCGCGGCTTTCACCATACCTGCCTTACTTTCAGCGTGCTTTGGCTGGTGAGACTTTCACCATAGAAGGTCCATCTCCACATGGTCAGGCCAACACTTGGTCGTCTATGACGTTTTTCCCCGTCTATGATGAGCAAAAGCGTATCATTGCCAGCGCTTGTTTTGTGCGCAACATCACGCATCAAAAGCAACTTGAGGCAGAATTGCGCACGCTCAATGAATCTCTCGAGAAGCGTGTACAGGAGCGCACGGAGCAACTGCATCAATCCCAGCGTCTCTATGAAGCCATTGCACGCAATTTCCCTAATGGCATGATTGGCATATATGACGCCACCCTTAGGCTGGTCTTTACGGAAGGCATGGAGTATCGTCGCATTGGCATCTCGCCCGATACATTGGTTAATAAAACAGTAGGTGAAATTTATCCACCCGCAATTGCGGCTCAACTCAAGCCCTTCCTACTGAGCACATTTAGTGGTCAGCAAAATCGCTGACTGTGGATTTTGGCGAGGCGCAATATCAATACACTGCTACACCTTTGCACGATTCAGACGGCGCAATTCGCCAGGTCATGGTTGTTGTCGAGAACATCACCGAGCGACTCCGTGCCGAAGCGCAGCTCAAAGCCGCCGCCGAAGAAAAGCAGCGCTTGACTGAAAAAATGATGACTTCACAAAAGTTGGAAGCAATCGGCACATTAGCCAGCGGCGTGGCACATGAGTTCAATAACATCATGGCAATTGTCAGCCTTGCTAATGAGTATCTTTCGCAGTCCGTCCATGACGATGCCTCGCAAAAACAAATTGCACTGATACGCAAAACCATAGAGCGCGGCGCCAGCATTGTGCGCCAACTTTTGGATTTTTCTCGCACGGAAAAGGCTTCCATGGAGCCCATGAATTTGGTGAGTGTCGTCAGCGATGTAACCGCTACCTTGCGTCGGCTTTTACCCAAAAACATCAGTGTTTCGGCACGCTTAGACCTTAGCGAGGCTTACATTCAAGGCAATGCTCAGCAACTCTACCAAGTCTTTCTTAACCTTGGTATCAATGCTGGCGATGCGATGCCAAACGGCGGCGAGCTGACTTTTCATCTCTATAGCACGATGCACCCCCTTGATGCACAAGCGCCAACGCCTGTGGTCGTTACCGAAGTGCGCGATACTGGTGTAGGCATACCGCCTGAAATTCGGTCTCGGATTTTTGAGCCATTTTTCACGACAAAAGGTGTAGGCAAAGGCACGGGCTTAGGGCTCTCAATTGTTCATAGCTTTGTTTCTGCGCATCAAGGCGTCATTGAACTGGAAAGTGAATGCGGCAAAGGCACTGTGTTCAAGGTTATCTTGCCTTTGCTGAATGCTTCGCCGCAGTCGGAACAAACAGATGCCGACGCTGAACTTTTACAACTGCATGCTAATGTGCTCATTGTAGATGATGAGCTCTTTTTGCGTAAGACGCTCTCGCATCTTTTGCGTCGGCATCGGCTATCGGTCATGGAAGCGGAAGATGGCAAGAGCGCCTTGCAGATGTTCAAGAAGCACAAAACAGAGATAGATGTGGTCATTAGCGATATTGGTTTGCCCAACATGGATGGCACACAGTTGCTCCAGCAGCTTTTCAAACTTCAGCCGTCGCTCAAGGTGATTGCCATTACGGGCTACCTTGATTCCTATCAATCCGATATGCTGACGCAGCACAATGTGAGGGTGCTCTCAAAGCCTTTTGAGATTTCGGCGCTCCTTGCGGCTCTCAAAGATTTGCTAAGTCAGAATGCTGTGACAGCGCAGCAGCCGACTCGGACAAAAGGCTCAGCCTCGTCGAAGACGAGTGCATCTGCCAAAACTCGTCGCAAGTGTTAGCCATTATTTGAGCATAGATTCACTAGAAAGTTCAATGCCGTATCGCTTGCGAATTTCCCAGAGCGTTTTGGTAGAAATGCCCAAAATTCTTGCCGCTTCAGCAAAACTTGAACTGCTCTTCAGCACGGCTTGAATGTAAGCCAGCTTGACTTCTTCGAGCGTTTTGCCGATTGGAATACTGAAGCAGTGCTCGTTAGGCACGGTATTTTGCGTGCGATACACCGCTGGCAGTGCAAGTTGCGCCGGTCCAATCGATTCGCCTGACGGCGTAAAAATCACTGCGCGCTCAATGACATTGCGCAACTCTCGCACATTGCCTTTCCACTCCTGCACACGTAGCATTGCCTTGGCATCTTCTGTCAGTCCTGCAATTGGTTTGTTCATCTCACGCGAGAACTGACTGATAAACTTTTCAGCAATGAGAATGATGTCGTCGCCCAGTTCACGCAGAGGCGGCATTTGAATCGAGACAACATTGATGCGGAAGAAGAGGTCTTCGCGGAATTTTTGCTGAGCGACTTTTTCTTCAATTTTTGCATTTGTGGCGGCAATGACACGCACATTGGAGAAAATCGGTTGGTGCCCGCCCAACCTGCGAAAAGTGCGTGTTTCCAATACCGAGAGCAATTTTGACTGCACGACCAGCGATGTGGCATCAATTTCATCGAGAAAAATGGTGCCGTTGTGAGCAATTTCAAAGAGCCCTTTCTTGGTGGTGCGTGCATCGGTGAAGGCGCCGGGCTCATAGCCAAAGAGTTCGGCTTCCAGCAAATTGTCTGGAATGGCAGCGCAGTTGATTTCCACAAGCTCGCCGGTTGCATCTCTGGGCGAAAGTCGATGGATAAGACGCGCCACTACAGTTTTACCAGTGCCCGTCTCGCCGCGAATCAGCACCGTGGAATCTGTTCTCGCCACTTGCTCAATGAGCGTGCGCAAGGCACAGATGGCTGGACTGTTGCCCACCAATTCCACTGCATCGGTCTGCCGAACTTTCCTTTTAAGCTGTTCGACTTCTGACTTGTAGCGCGCAGTTTCTTGTTTGAGCGAGGCGCTCTCAATTGCGCGCGCAATGAGTGTGCGCAGCACTGTAAAGTTTGCAGTCGCACCAGCGCCGCTCATGTTTTTTTCAATGTAGTGAAATGCTCCTGCCTTCAGCGCTTCTACAGCTGACTCCACACTTCCATACCCTGTGAGCACAATGACGGCAACAGATGGATATTTTTTTCGGATGATGCCAGTCAGTTCCACTCCATTGATGTCGGGCATGGTGTAGTCTGTCAGCACCAGCGCTGGCGGTTCCACATCGATTGCATCAAGACAATCTTGCGCTCGCGAAAATGTCTTGAGCGTAAAGTCCTTTGCCAGAACTCGCTCCAGCAAAAGACGAAAACTCGGGTCGTCATCGACGACATAAATCAGTGGATTCATTCCGCCAGAGCTTGTCATTAGAGTTCTTCAGGCAAACCTGTGTTTAAGCTTTGGTTGATGCGGAAGGTGGCTATGGTTGTCAAGACTTGGCTATGCAAATCGATTGGCGCTGCTTCGCCTTCAAGCGAAGCAATGAATGCCTCAAGCTCTTCACGATGACCTTTTCCGCCACTGAACTCGCGGGTGCGTGTGGTGCCTTGCTCTGCAAGCGTCAGGCTCTTGAAATTTTCCATAATCGCAATCCGATTGCCGCCAAACATCTCAATGCGCTCTTTGGGATAGAGCTTATCACCATTGCAAAGATATTGAATTGTGCCCACGCTACCATTTGCCATTCGTATGGTGATGAGCAAGTTTTCGCGCACTTTGGTCGGCAGCATGTCGGCATAGACACGCACTGGTTCAGAATCGGTCAAATACTGAATGGTATCAATGAAGTGGCAGACTTCACCAATCAATCGTCCGCCGCCCTCGTCGAGGTCTTGCGTCCAGTGCTCTGGCGGTAGCGGTCCTGCATTGACACGATAGAGCACAGCAAGCGGTTCTCGTAATGACTTGAAATACGACTTCATGCCACCACTGGCGGACTGAACCGGCGATTAAATCCCGTCAGCACCTTCAGATGTGGGCGCTTTTGAGCTTCCTCCACGATGCGCATCAAGCTCTCTTCATCGAGTGCCAGTGGCTTTTCGACAAAGACATGCTTTTCAGCTTGCAACGCTTTTATCACCAGTTCCGCATGCAAGTTATGGCGTGTGGCAATAAAGACTGTGCCAATGCTCTCATCGCTGAGCACATCATCCACACTTGATGTTGCATGCTGAAATCCAAAGGTTTGCTTGACACTCTCGGCGGTGATGCCTGTTGCGTTGCATACTGTAACCAGTTCCACGCCTTCAATGGCTTTCAGATTTGGAATCAGGTAGCCTGTAGCAAAGCTACCAGCGCCGATAAATCCAATGCGCTTTGGGTGTGGGGTCTTGCGTGCGGCTTTGCCGTTGCCTTGAGCGGTGGTGCGCAGTGGAGCCTTGTCTTGAAATTCGCCGTAGTCGAGCAGAATGCCGATGTAGCGTTCTTTTCTTTCGCCAGTGATGAGCTTGTAGGCTTCCTCGCCTTGCTCAATTGGAAAAATGTGCGTGGTGATGCGAGCCAGAGAAATTTTGCGCTCTGCCAGCAGCTGCAAAAATACTTGCATGTTGCGGTTCTCAGTCCAACGCACATACCCAATTGGGTAGTCGATACCTTTTTCTTCGTAGTTGGTATCGTATCGTCCAGCGCCGTAGGAGCGCGAGAGTTTGAACTCCAACTCTTTCATGTAGTAGGGTGTGCGTGGCAAATTCATGCCGCTGACGCCCACCATGACCACTCGGGCTCGGTCGCGACTGATGTCGGCGGCAAGCTCTACGGGGTCATTAGCAGATGTTGATGCAGCGATAATGACGGCATCAGCACCGTAGCCATTTGTAAATCCCATCACTTGCTCTTTGAGCGTGTCTTCATTGCGCCAGAGCGCAAGGTCGCACCCATGCACTTTGGCTAACTCCACCGCATCTGGATTGACATCAATGCCAATGACACGACACCCATTGGCTTTCAGCAACTGAACGAGCAACTGACCCAGCAAACCTAAGCCAATAACCGCAACGCTCTCGCCGAGTGTCGGTGCCGCTTGTCGTACGCCCTGCAGTGCAATTGCGCCAAGTGTGGTATAAGCCGCTTCGCTTAGTGAGACGCTCTCAGGCACTTTCGCCACTAAATTTTTGGGCACCACAACCAGCTCGGCATGCGACGCATATCCACCGCCTGCACACGCCACGCGGTCGCCTACACGAAATTCCGATACATCGTCAGCAATTTCGACCACTATGCCTGCCGATGAATAGCCCATTGCTGAATCGGCACTTAACTTATTGAGCACACGGTAGGCGGTATCCAATAAGCCTTGCTCTTTGACTTGTTTCAAGACCAGCTTGACCAAGTCAGGGCGTGCCATGGCTTTTCCTAAAAGTGATTTTTTGCCCAGTTCCACTTTGGTGCGCTCTGTGCCCGCACTAATCAGGCTGTAGCGATTGCGCACCAACACCATGCCACGTTTGAGCGCTGGCGCTGGTACCGATTTAATTTTGATTGCCCCCGAACGAGAGTTTTGAACCAATTGCTGCATGAATAACGGCGGTAAATTGAATTTCTGAAAATACAAAAAACTTGTGGATGCGTGTAGCTTGTTTTGCCTTACGGTGGCTTTACATCGCGCCAGCAATTTGTGTATATTTTCCAAAAATTGTCCTTAAACTGTTTCTGCCCATGGAATACGAACTGATTGTCGGTCTTGAAGTTCACTGTCAGCTCAATACCAAAACCAAAGCGTTCTGCGGCTGTTCTACTGCTTTTGGTGCGCCTGCCAATACCAATGTGTGTCCAGTCTGTTTGGCTCTACCCGGCAGTTTGCCTGTGCTCAATAGAAAAGTTCTGGAATATGCTATCCGTCTTGGGCTTATCACCAATTGCCAGATTCGCCCGCGCTCTATTTTTGCACGCAAAAATTACTTCTATCCTGATTTGCCGAAAGGGTATCAGATTTCGCAGTATGATGAACCGATTTGCTTTGACGGTCGGGTCGAATACGAGCTTGATGGTGTGCAGAAAACCGTCCGTTTGATTCGCATTCACATTGAGGAAGACGCCGGTAAATCTATTCACGATATTGGTTCAGAGACTTACATTGATGCCAATCGCTGTGGGGTGCCGCTCTTAGAGATTGTCTCCTACCCAGACATTCGTTCTACCAAAGAGGCTTCGGCTTACCTTCAAAAGTTGCGCCAAATTGTGCGCTGGATTGGCATTTCTGACGGCAATATGGAAGAAGGCTCCCTGCGTTGCGATGCCAATGTCTCGATTCGTCCCAAAGGTTCTACGCAATTTGGCACGCGCACAGAAATCAAAAACCTCAACTCTTTCAAGAATGTCGAAAAAGCCATTGAGTTTGAGGCGGCGCGTCAGCGTGCCATCTTAGAGTCGGGCGGCACAGTGGTGCAAGAGACTCGTCTTTGGGATAGCGAAAGACAAGAGACTCGCCCCATGCGTTCCAAAGAAGAAGCACATGATTACCGCTACTTCCCTGAGCCTGACCTTGTACCAGTTGAAGTAACGCCAGAAATGATTGCTGAAATTCGCGCCACACTGCCCGAGCTACCTGAACAGCGCCGCGCCCGTTTTGAAGCAGAGTACAAAATTCCTGCTTACGATGCAGGGGTGCTCACTGCCGACCGTGAAATAGCCGATTACTACGAAGCAGTCGTACGCGCTTGTGGCGATGCCAAAGTCGCCTCCAACTGGGTCATGGGTGAAGTTTTGCGCACCCTCAAAGAAAAGGCTATTGATATGCACGACTTCCCAATTTCTCCCGAGCGACTCGGCGAACTTATCCAACTTGTGCAAAAAGGTGTCATCAACAACAACACTGCCAAAGAAAAAGTCTTCACCCAAATGCTGACCTGTCAAGATTCACCTGCTACCATCGTTGAGCGAGAAGGCTTAGCACAGGTCTCTGATGTTGCTATCATTGAGCGAGAAGTACTTGCTGTATTAGCCGCAAGTCCAACCCAACTTGCCGACTACCGCTCTGGCAAAACCAAACTCTTCGGCTATTTCGTCGGCGAAACCATGAAACGCATGAAAGGCAAAGCTAATCCGCAAATCATCAACGACATCTTGAAGAAGAAATTAGAAACAGCTTAGTGTGCCTTTTTCTCACACAAAAAAATGCCGCAATACACACGGTATTGCGGCAATCTTCTGCCCTTTTGTGCTCTGGAATTATTGCGGATTAGCGTACTTTACCGAGCATCCATATGGCTTAGTAGTCGGCGTTGAGACAGGCTTGCCGCTTAGGATTTCATCTAATGCCTTCGCTACATAGTTTACTTTCGCATTTGCGCCGCCTTTGGTGCTATTGTCATCGTCAATTGCACCATTATAGACGAGAATACCGTCTTTGTCAATGATATACATGTGCGGTGTAGTTTTGGCGCCGTAAAGTTTGCCTACAGTGCCATCGTGGTCAAAGAGTAGGTTCGTGGCTTTGACGCCATTTTCTTTCAGCACGCCCGGAGCAGTTTCTTTGGTCAGATGTCCTTGCTTACCTTCCGCAGATGAATTGATGAGTAGCCACACCACGCCTTTTTCAGTGTAGGTCTGCTGCAACTTCTGCATGTTGCCCGTCTTGTAGTGCCCGACCACAAATGGACACTCAGGGTTATACCACTCTAAGACCACTACCTTGCCCTTGAAATCAGAGAGCTGATGCAACTTGCCTTGATAATCCATCAGTTTGAAATTCGGCGCAGGCTTGCCGATTTCTGCCGCATCAGGCTTAATCACAAAGGCGTAGCTTAGTGCAGAAATCGTGAGCAGCGCCACCATCCATTTTGAGACCGATAAGAATTTTGATTTCATGATGCTGAAGTTTTAGGTTAGAAAGATTAGAGTTCTCAAGTGAAAACTGAAAATACAACTTTTTTAAGCGCTCTCGGGTTCCATTTTCATCCCCCTGCAAGTGCCGCATAGCTGGCTGGCACATTTTTGCACGCAGAGAATTCTAAAAATCGCTCAAAACACTTTAACTTTTTGCTTTGCAAATTTTCAAAGTGGACGGAGCGATGCAATTCTGCAACTACATCGGGGGTCAGTGGCGCCCTGCTTCCTCGGGCAAAACCTTTCTCAACATCAATCCAGCCGATACCAGCGACATCATTGGCGAATTTCCGCAGTCGACCGACAGCGATGTGCGTATGGCCGCCGAAGCGGCACGCGAGGCTTACAAGACGTGGCGACTGGTGCCTGCTCCTAAACGTGGAGAGCTCCTACGCAAAGCTGGACAAATTCTCGAAGCACGCAAAGATGAACTGGCTCGTGAAATGACACGCGAAATGGGCAAGATTTTCACTGAAGCCAAAGGCGACGTGCAAGAAGCTATTGACACAGCCTACTACGCCGCTAGCGAAGGGCGCCGACTCTTCGGCTATACCGTTCCATCCGAACTCCCAAACAAGTTTGCCATGAGCATCCGCCAGCCGATTGGCGTCGCCGGGTGCATCACACCATGGAATTTCCCGCTTGCCATTCCATCATGGAAAATTTTTCCTGCCTTGCTTTGTGGCAACACGGTGGTTTTCAAGCCAGCAATGGATACGCCAAAGACGGCACATACTTTCGTCGAAATTTTGATTGAAGCGGGCATTCCTGAGGGCGTCATCAACCTTGTGCATGGCGGCGATGATGCTGGGAAGGCAGTCGTGGCTGACCCTAACATCCAGCTTATTTCTTTCACAGGTTCGTCGGAGACAGGCAAAATTGTGGCTCAGCACTGTGCCGCACAGCATAAGCGCGTCTCGCTCGAAATGGGCGGGAAAAATGCCGTCATCTTGATGGATGATGCCGACTTGCAACTGGCTCTCGACGGCGTTATATGGGGCGCTTTTGGCACAACTGGACAGCGCTGCACTGCCACCAGTCGATTGCTCTTGCATGAGAAAATTCATGACAAGTTCATTGAGATGCTCGTTCGCCGTGTCGAACGCCTCCGAGTCGGTAACGGCAATGATGCGGGTGTTGATATGGGACCTGTCATCAACGCTGAACAGATGCAACGCATTTTGGATTACATTGAGCTTGGCAAACAGGAAGGCGCAACATGCATCATTGGCGGCACACGCCTAACCGAAAACGGCTTGGCAAAAGGCTTTTTCATTGCGCCCACCATTTTTATCAACGTCAAGCCTGAACATCGCATTGCACAAGAAGAAATTTTCGGACCTGTGCTCTCTGTTCTGAAATTCAAAACCTTTGAAGAAGCGGTCAAGATTCTAAACAGCGTGCGCTATGGGCTTTCCTCCTCGCTCTACACGCACAACATCAATCTTGCTTTTCAAGCCATACGGGATTTTGAAGCAGGCATCACTTACATCAATGCGCCGACCATTGGGGCTGAAGCACACTTGCCATTCGGTGGTGTCAAGGAAACGGGCAACGGGCATCGCGAAGGCGGCTGGCAAGTCTATGACTTTTTCAGCGAAACCAAAACGGTCTATGTCGACTTCAGCGGCGTCCTTCAACGCGCACAAATTGATAACTACAACTAAGCTGAGCTTATCAGTGAAAGCTTTAGGCTCATCTGCATAAGCAATGCACTTTGTTTGACTGTAGCATGCTACAAGGCTATGCAGCAGGCACTTCTACTGCCATCGCACTGGGGTCATAGTTGAGATTTGGCGCCAACCAACGCTCAACTTCCTCGACGCTCATGCCTTTACGCCGAGCATAGTCTTCCACTTGGTCTTTGCCGATTTTGCCCAATCCGAAGTAGACTGCTTCTGGATGTGCAAAGTAGAGCCCCGAGACAGATGCCGCTGGATACATAGCAAAGTTTTCAGTAAGAAAAATGCCTATGCGTTTTTCTACCTCAAGCAGGTCAAAGAGAATGCGTTTTTCGGTATGGTCTGGACAAGCTGGGTAGCCGGGCGCTGGACGAATACCTTGATACTTTTCCTCAATCAAATCGTCGTTGTTGGTTTGTTCATCTGGTGCATAGCCCCAGTATTCGGTGCGCACTTTTTTGTGCAACATTTCAGCTAAGGCTTCAGCGAGTCGGTCGGCAAGCGCTTTTGCCATGATGCCGTTGTAATCATCATGCGCAGATTCAAACATTTTGACCAGCTCTTCCAAACCAATGCCTGCTGTGACAGCAAAGCCTCCGATGTAATCTATCATGCCTGTGGATTTGGGGGCGATGTAATCTGCCAGCGCACGATTTGCGCGCTCTGCACCTTTCTCGTGTTGCTGGCGCAGGGTGTGAAATACGGTCAAAATGCGCGAGCGCATCTCATCGCTATAGACCTCAATATCGTCGCCGACCGCATTAGCTGGGAAAAGTCCGAAGACTGCTTTTGCGGTAAGCCACTTTTCAGCAATGATGCGGTCGAGCAACCGATTGGCATCTCGGAATAAGCGTTGTGCCTCTTCGCCCACCACTTCGTCATGCAAAATGTTGGGGTAGCGCCCTGCCAGTTGCCAAGTTTGGAAGAAGGGTGTCCAGTCAATGTAGTTACGCAGTTCCGCCAGCGAAATATCCTCCAGCACGGTAATGCCCAGTTTCTTAGGCTTGTAGATGTCCTTCGGGTCCCACACTATCGGAGTGCGGTTTTCGCGTGCCTCAGCCAGTGAGACATATTTTCGGCTGACGCGCTTTTTGAAGTGTGCTTCCCGCAGGGCTTCGTATTCTGCTTTAATTTGTGCCACAAATTCATCCTTCTGCTCTGGCGTAACCAAACTTTGTGCAACGGGCACGCTACGCGAGGCATCCAAGACATGCACCACAGGACCAGAATAATTTGGTGCGATTTTGACTGCCGTATGAATTTTTGATGTGGTAGCGCCGCCAATCAGTAGCGGTAGCGTAAAGCCTTGTCGCTCCATTTCTTTGGCGACATGTACCATTTCATCGAGCGAGGGCGTAATCAGTCCCGACAGTCCAATAATGTCCACTTGCTCACGGCGAGCGGTTTCCAGAATTTTATCGGCAGGCACCATGACGCCTAAGTCTATGACCTCAAAGTTGTTGCATGCCAGCACCACGCCGACGATGTTTTTGCCAATGTCATGCACATCACCTTTGACGGTTGCCAGCAGGATTTTTGCCGCCGCTTTGGCTTGCGGATTTTTTGCCTTTTCAGCTTCAATGAACGGCACCAAATACGCTACGGATTTTTTCATCACGCGTGCCGATTTGACCACCTGTGGCAAGAACATTTTGCCAGCGCCAAACAAATCGCCTACAATGTTCATGCCGTCCATCAGCGGTCCTTCAATGACAGCAAGTGGACTGGGATACTTGAGCCGTGCTTCTTCGGTGTCTTCAATGATGTAAGTGTCAATGCCTTTGATGAGTGCATGCTTGAGACGTTCTTCAACTGGGGCTTTTCGCCACTCTTCCTCCTGTACATCGGCGCTTTTGGCTTCAGAGCGTTTTTTCAAGGCTTCGGCAAACTCTACCAAGCGCTCCGTGGCATCTGGGCGACGATTGAGCAAGACATCTTCCACACGCTCCAAAAGTTCTTTGTCGATTTCCTCATAGACCTCAATCATGCCGGCATTGACAATGCCCATATCGAGCCCAGCGCGAATGGCATGATACAAAAATGCCGAGTGCATGGCTTCTCGCACAGGGTTATTGCCTCTGAAAGAGAACGAGATGTTGGAAATGCCGCCCGATACTTTGGCGTAGGGCAAGTTTTCTTTAATCCACTTCGTTGCCCTAATGAAATCCACGGCGTAATTGTTGTGCTCTTCAATGCCGGTTGCTACCGTCAGAATGTTCGGGTCGAAGATGATGTCTTGCGGCGGGAAACCGACTTCTTGGGTGAGAATGTCGTAGGCGCGTTTGCAGATTTCGATTTTGCGCTCGAAGGTATCGGCTTGTCCGCGCTCATCGAACGCCATGACCACCACGGCGGCGCCATATTCCATCACCTTGCGCGCTTGCTCTTTGAACTTCTCTTCACCTTCTTTGAGCGAAATGGAATTGACAATAGCTTTGCCTTGCACGCATCTGAGACCGGCTTCAATCACAGACCACTTTGAAGAGTCAATCATGATGGGCACACGCGAAATATCGGGCTCTGCAGCAATCAGATTCAAAAATTTGGTCATGGCTGCTTCGGAGTCAATCATGCCTTCATCCATGTTCACATCGAGAATCTGTGCCCCGTTTTCTACCTGTTGGCGTGCAATGCTTAGAGCTTCCTCATACTTTTGTTCCTTGATGAGCTTAGCAAACTTTGGCGAGCCAGTTACATTTGTGCGCTCACCGATGTTGATGAAACCAGTTTCGGGCGTTACAACCAGCGGCTCCAGCCCTGCCAGTTGCATGTAGGTCGAGCGCGGTTTTGGCTGGCGTGGCTTAAAACGGGCGGCAACCTCTACAAATGCTCGAATATGCTCTGGAGTTGTGCCGCAGCAACCGCCAATGATATTGACAAACTCATGGCGCAAGAAATCTTCAAATTGTGCCGCCATGTATTCGGGCGTCTCATCGTATTCGCCAAAGGTGTTTGGCAAGCCAGCATTTGGGTATAGGCTGGTATAGCATGACGCTACCTTCGAGAGGGTTTCAATGAACGGGCGCATTTGTGCCGACCCCAGCGCGCAGTTCAAACCCACACTGAGCAAGTTGGGTGCATGAGAAATGGATATCCAGAAAGCCTCTGTAGTTTGCCCAGAAAGTGTGCGACCGCTTTGGTCGACAATCGTGCCAGAAATCATTACAGGCACGCGGCGCCCGACTGCATTAAAATACCTCTGAATTGCCAATATAGCTGCCTTGGCATTGAGTGTATCGGTAATGGTCTCAATCAATAGCACATCTACACCGCCATCAATCAGCCCGCAGACCTGCTCATAGTAGGCTTCAAAGAGTTGCTGAAATGTAACTGCGCGAAAACCGGGGTCATTGACATCTGGCGACATAGATGCCAGTTTCGTTGTTGGTCCTATAGCGCCAGCTACAAAGCGTGGTTTTTCGGGGGTCTTTTTCATGATGTCTTGCACTGCCTCTCTGGCAAGCTTTGCAGACCGAAAGTTCATCTCATAGACCAAATGCGTCATTCCATAGTCTGCTTGCGAGATGCGGTTGGCACTGAAAGTGTTGGTTTCAATGATGTCTGCACCAGCTTCCAGATATTGCAGATGAATTTCCTTGATAATCTGTGGCTGTGTCAGTGAAAGTAGCTCATTGTTGCCGCGCAATGAACCTTTTGGGGCAGACGTAGCGTGCTTATGTGTAGGGTGATGGCATACATGAGCGCTATGCTCAATGTCTGTTCCTGACTGCACAGGGGTGTCGTGCAAGGCTTCATCGGACTTGTGTTCTATTGGCTCAGTAGTAGGGTCATGTGGCTGAAGAGGGTTGAAGTCTTTGAAGCGCTCGCCACGATAGTCAGCTTCTGTGAGCTTATAGCGCTGAATCATTGTTCCCATTGCGCCATCGAGGACAAGAACACGCTCTTTGAGTAGGTCGTATATGCTTGGCTGCACCATATTTACGAAAGTTGAAATTGAGACCTGCGTTTAAGAAACTGTGTTTCGGCAAGGCGAGGGGCATAAACGAGAATGCCTCTCCGAGTTGGAGAGGCCGCCGTGTGATATGAAATTCTTCGGACACGACTCCAAGCTCGGAGCAACTCTCGGCCATCCGCTTGCCGAAAGCCCTTAACGCCGTGTCCATACCTAATGGCGCGTTAAAGTAGCCTTCAAATATAGAAAATTTTACTCGCTTTTCAAAAATCAGCGCGTTGTATCAGCTCTTTCTCGGTGCAGCAGACGGTTCATATCATCCAAAAAATCTCGCTCAAAGAGCACCAATTCCACCATCTGTTGCGACGATAGCACCTCACGAAACTCCTTCGTGTATTTGGAAAGCAAGCCACTCATTTCGGTGCGTGTGTTAAGAATTTTCTCTATTTGCTTGTCTATCTCGCTATCTGGCGCTTTTCGAGCCTCTAATTCACGCAGCGTTTGCAACTGCGATTGCAACTCTTGCGCTTTGGCAAAATACTCATCTTGATAGCGATTGTATCTTGGGAAAAAGCGCATAGATTGCTCTTCACTAAGTTTGAGTCGATCTGTAAGTTTCCACATTCGGAACTGACGTAGCCTTTCGATGAATCGTGCGCGCTGTTCAGGCGAAACAGGTAGTGCCCCTTGCCTTAGCCTTGTGCGCGTGTCTGGTTCTCTTTGCAGCTCTCGCTCTCGTGGAATTGGCTGTGCTACACTTTCCGCTACATAGAGCAGGAGCATACACACCAGTAAAATTTTCGCCCACAACATGTTCATGGCTTGATTGAATTTGACAAGGTCAATTGCTTAAAGAAGTTGCATCAATATCTTTACTTCTTCTTCAGAGAGCACCTTAAATCTCTCGTCTTCGGTGATATCCTGCATCAAGGTCTCCAGTAGCAGCTTTGCTTCTTCTTCACTTAGCGTGTCGATAAGCAGCTCTGGGCTCAGACTTTCTGCATATTGCATGGCAGAGACTATACTGACATTTGGGATGAGTGATTCACGATGCCGCTGTGCAACACTGTCTGCATGCTGCACGATATGTGTATCCAGATGCAACACTGCTAAAATCATCAGAACTGCCATGGCGATACCAGCTAACGCTCCCGCTAATTGATAGCGTAGCTCTGTATGAAGCCATGTCTGAAACACCTCTACGCAACGCTCCCAGAGCGATGGACGCGGCACCTTCAATCGGCGCTGCACCCTTTCGGCTAACGACTCAAAGTAGAATGGCGGAATATCTGGCTTTAGCGAACGCTCAAACGCCGTCTCAGAAAAATTCTCCACTTGTTGAATAACTTTTCGCAGCGCTTCATACTCTGCACGAAAATCAGGGTCTTGCTCTATCCTTTGCTGAATCTCCCTTGACACCGACTCGGGAGTTTTGCCCAAGATAAAATCAGGCAGTTCCAATAGCAGTCTTTCGTAGCGTTTCATATTTTCTTCGCTGTTCATTTTATGTCGTCCGCTGTTTGAATCGTGCTTTGATGTACGCTTCAATTTTTTTGAAGGCATGAAAGTAATTTGCTTTCAGCCCGCCTATGCTTGTGCCTAAAATTTCTGCAATTTCTTCGTATGAAAGTTCATCATAGTAGCGCATCATAAAGACTTGTTTTTGCCTCTCTGGCAGCGATGCAATGGCTTCAGCAATCAATTCTTTTTCTTCGCGACGCTCCAGTTCTTCAATAGGTGCAGTTTCAGTTGCCGTAGGGTCTTGAGGCATTTCATCTATTGGTTCGGCACGGCGCGCGTTTTGAGTGCGCAAAAAATTGATTGTCTCGTTTATGGCAATGCGGTATAGCCATGTGTAGAACTCCGAACTGCCATTGAAGTTCATCAAACCGTGATAGGCTTTGATAAAGACATTTTGCACAACATCATCGGTATCCTCATGCGATTTGAGCATACGTCGGCATGCCCAATAAATTTTTTCTTGATAGCGCCGCACCAACTCTGTAAATGCTTGTTCTGCTTGTGCGCCGCCTGCTTTGAATAAAGCTATCAGTTCGCTATCCGACTTCATTGGTTCAGAGCATGGTTCAGTAGACAGCGCACATGACTAAACTTTGATGTTGTCGATGTGGTAGACGCTTTACAAGTAGCGGGGGTTTAATTGCAAGGCAGGGTTCTACTGTGGTGGGTCATCTTCTCGGACACCGCCATGTAGCCTTATGTGTGGGTACTGCTCCTCACTACGCTCCAACCACAAGTTTTCGTCTTTGCGCTGCTCATTGCGAAGTACACTCAGACGATTTTTTGCCAGCGCTATGATTTCTTCAGCAAATGCCAAGTTAAAAGCATCGGCTTGTACATGAGTGTTATCTACCATTTTGGAGCGCAAGCTCGCTTGCTTCTCTAACAAGATTTCGCCAATCAGCTTCAAAAGCTCTGTATCATGTTCCATAATGCATCAGTAGAGTTAGAGTTTTCTTCAAGATAAAATTCAGCAAAATTTTTTGCGTTACTGAAACGAAATTGCTCTCAATTTTGTATTTACAACTGACCGACGAGTCGGTCGGAATAGTTTTAGTGGCTGCGCCTCAGTATTCAATTCCAACTTATAAGTATATGGCTTCACAAGCAGATATCAAGAATGTCATCTTAGATATTCTTCACTCAAATTGCGCCATCAACATTGCTACGACAGGTGGAGAATACTCGCCATGGGTTCTGGGAGCATACTACGCTTCTGAGGGCCTTTCCATTTATGTGATGTTAGAAGTGGCAGGAAAAACGATGGCTAACTTGAAGCAAAATCCAAACGTTGCGATTCACATTTCGCAAAATGATGCCATGAAGGACTTCCTGCAAGCACAAGGCGTTGCAGTCATCCTGCCAGAGTCTGAAAAAGACAGGGTCATGTCGATGCTTAAACAGAAAATGCCTTGGTATCAGGTCTATACACCTTGTGTGCCAGTGCGGTTGGATATGAAAAAATGGTTTGTTAGCTCGTTTGCACGCCAGTGGTTTCCTGCTCGTGTCTTGGAAACGGAGTTGATTTCAGCATAACCTATCACACTAAACCTCTAAGTCGTTATGAAATACTTCGTCGTTCAAATGACCTGCAATGAAGGTCGTGCTCAAGATGTCATGATTTACGCCGGTGAGCACATCAAGTGGATGTTGGAAAATATTCCCAAGAAGATGTTTATTGCCGCCGGTCCTTTCATCAACGAAAAGGGCGAGTATGACGACGGCCTTTGTATTGTCAGAGCAGAAAGTAGAGAAGCATTAGAAGAGATTCTGAAGACAGACCCATTTTACATTCGTGGAATTCGCAACTTTACTGTGCGGGAGTGGGACTACCATGTCGATGAAGGCGGATACCGCATCGATTTTCCGCCGCATCTTGCAGAAGCATGGGGTGTTACTCCTACGCCAACCAAGGAGCGTATTGCCTAACCTCTCTCTTTGCCTTGCACTGTTCTTTTTGCCACCAATACCTTGGTGGCTTTTTAGTTTGTACGCATCTTGCAAAGCGTTTAGACACACTTGCGAAATTGATGCCTACGCCTAACTTTGTGGCAAGCATACTTATTGAACGATGCCACATGAAACCGCTGCAACGCTCAACCACAGAAGAAGCTCGTGAAGCTAAACGGCTCCGACTGCTTCATGCCGCAACTAAGCTTTTCTCTCAAAGGGGATTTCATGAAACCAAGATGCAGGATATTGCCGATGAAGCTAATGTCGGCAAAGGTACACTGTATGAATACTTTGAGACGAAAGAAGATTTGTTTTTTGCCGTCTATGAGTCATGGATTCATGAGTACGAAATGGAAATGGAGCGCCAAGCACAAGCCCACTTAGACCCTGTCTCCAAAGCCAGCGCCTTGATTGACACCACGGTTGCCTTCTACGAACGGCACGCTGCCCATGCCGCTATTTTGCTCGAATTTTGGGCACATGCTATTCGCTCACAAAATGTGCGATTTCTTAATCGCATTCGTCAAATGAAAGCTCGTCTTGCTAAGCTGGGCGGTCAGGTAACCAAAGAACTTATTGCACTCAAACTCTTTGTCGATGTTGATGTCGACTCATTTACCCGCTTGGAATTAGCCATGTCCGATGGTGTCTTCCTCCAATGGATTCTCGACGGACAATCTTACTCGCTACGTGATGCCTACAAATTTCGCCAATCTCTTATCGGTGCAGGTCTTATGACCGATGCATTACGCAAGGTAGTTGCATCCAAGACAGAAAAACGCTTAAGACAAGGATTCCTACGCCCTGACGCTACATCTCATGAAAAACGCAGAAAGTAAAACTTTCCCCACGCATAAAGCCCTACCCATCTTTCACTCTGCCAAGTTTGCCAGCGGTGACTGATTGGTTACTCCCGACCTGCATCTTTTCTAATCCAAAATCTTCAATCGTGAAGCAAGTTTGGTCTCAACATGACTAGCAATAATGCTCTATGGCAGACAGCACACGGTGAAGTTTTTCTGTTCTTTCTAACAGTTTCTTATCAATCTTAAACCCATAGCAATATGAAAAGACATCACTTATTCTGCGCTGCTGTTTTGTTCTTTGGTATGTTTCTCTTAGCAACCTCGGAAGTACATGCCCAAATCCAACCCGATGCTCGACTTGGGCTCTACACCAACGGCGGCAATTTTTCAATTGGCGCTGGCGTGACTGTGCCGATTAAAATCCCAGCTTTTGGCACACTCATCATCAACCCCACAGTCGATTACCTTTTTATTTCAGGCACAGCTGGCTCAAGCGCAACTAGCATTTTTGGACATGCCGACGTGGCATATCAATTTGATATTGCCAAGTCGCCAATTTCACCATATGCTGGCGCTGGGTTGCTGATTGCATTTAGCACGGTATCAGTGGATTTTCCCTTCGGCGGTCGGCAAACCCAGAGCTCGACCAGTGCCGGACTCAACCTCTTTGGCGGTGCTGAATTGCCTGTCGGTCCTGTAGCAATCTATGTTCAAGGCAAACTTTTGATTTCATCAGGCACCAACTTTCAAATCGGTAGTGGAGTTAGATTCAAACTTTAGATGGGGTAGTAGTTTTACAAGTGACTTTCCTGCCTTTGTTTCAACTTGCCTTTGTTGCGCTTTGGCAATGAAGGCAAGTCACACTTGTTGCTTTGCTTGCTGGAACGTTTTATCTGCGTCATCCCTCTCCAAATTATTGCGCGCAGCATTGCTTTTGCCTTTAACAAACTTCTTTTTTGTTGTTATCTTAGTCCATGCTTTTAGGCATTGCTTTAATTTTTAAGAAGTAGTTTTTCTGCATACGCCATGCCAACCTCATCTGGTGCTTTCAAAAATTACTATGAAGTTCTGCGCGTGCGCCCATACGACCCTCCTGAGCTGATTCATGCAGCTTACATGGCACAGATTAAGCAGTGGCATCCAGATAGGTTTCAAAATGCTGATGCCTACATGCAAGCTCAAGCACATGAGCGCACGAAGCTAATCTTAGAAGCCAAGCGCGTACTTTTGGATCCTGCAAAAAAGGCGGCTTACGACGCCGAGTTTGCTGCGCGCTTCCCTAAGCGGTTTGAAAAGCTCTCTACACGAGCCCGAGTCAAACAGCGTCAGGTTACTATTGAGGATTTAATGGCGGGCTATGGTTTCCCCATCAATCAGCAAGCTCGAGCGGCAGAGACGCCAAGCAATTTACATGAGTTCAAATGGCTCGCCTTTTCCACGCGAGTCAATCCTCGACTGCAGCGTGTAATTTTCAATGTTAATCATTTCCTTGACCGCAATCCCGACTGCGAAGTGCGGTTCAGATTCCATTATGACCAAGACTGGACAGACTTTTCACGCCAGCGCATCTATCCCATGCAGTATAGAGGAAATGTTGCCTTAGTAGAGATGCAAGCGCGTCGCAAATTGCCTAATGGCAAATACATTTACTCTCGACCTATTTTCAAAACAGTGGTAGTCACCAACTACGATGCGGCTATGAAGGAGCGAGCCGAAATTTTAGCACATCTTGACCGCATACGTAACCGAATGGCATTCAAACTTGTGATTGCGCTGCTGAGTGCAACAGTGGCTTGTGCAAACTTTCCAACCTGCATCGTATAGCACATGCGCGTAACAACGTGGAATGTCAATGGTCTACGCGCCCGTGAAAAAGCTCTGCTTTCATGGATAGCCGCGCATGCGCCCGATATTCTTGTCTTGCAAGAAATCAAGGCGACGCGCTCACAAATTCCTGCCTCGATTGCTAACCATGCAGAATACTGCTCATACTGGAACGACTCTAGCGTCAAGGCAGGATACAGCGGCGTTGGTGCACTGGTGCATAAGCGCTTCATTGCTGCGCACGGAGAACCGCGTGTGCTTATTCCAGACTTTGATGCAGAAAATCGATTAATTCAACTTGATTTTGATGCTTTTACGCTACTGGGTAGCTACATTCCACGCGGCGAAAAGCCCGACCACTACGCCCTAAAACTTCGTTTCTTCGAAAGCCTGCGGCAGTTCGCTGCGCAGATGCTACAAGCACAAAAAAATTTGCTCATCGCCGGCGACATCAACGTGGCGCGAGAGGAAATTGACTTGCACCCTTCGCAACAGAAAGAGGATGCGACAGGATTTCGCCCTGATGAACGTCGAGCACTCAATGCCATGCTTGCCGTAGGCTTGCACGATGTTTTCCGTGAGCTGTATCCGAACACGAGCGGACTTTATACATGGTTCCCCTACTGGAAAGGCGCTCGAGAACACAACATCGGCTGGCGCATCGACTGCATCTACGCTTCTCCTGCATTAGCTGCACGCGTCAAACAGGGCATCATCCACACCAATGAGAAAAGTTCCGACCACTATCCTCTCACCATTGAATTTGCAGAACTCTGACTCTTGCGGCGTTGCTTTGTGCTTCCAGCTTAGATTCAGACTGTTTTGGACTGGCTTCCAAAACTGCGCCTATCGCTGTAGATTTGAACTGTCTGAAAGCAGTTTTTTCACACATTCGCACATTTGGAGGATTAACTATGAACACTTCATCGGTTTCACCATCGTCAGGTGCTTCTCGCCTGTCCGACGCCACCCTGCGTGAAAAAGATCTTCACCTGACACTCACACTCGTTGGTGCTGTTTGGGCGCTGGGTCTGATTGGGCATTTTACACCGCTCAAAGAATGGGGAGCACTGTTTTTGTATGTCATTGGCGCACTGGTGCTCACGCTTTGGTATTGCAAGCAATATCAAGCTTGGGAAGATGTATTCCTGACGCGCAAAAATCTTAAGTCGGCATTGATTTGGTCAAGCGCTATTGGTGGCATTCTCTTTTTGATGGATATTGGCAACACCTACTTCTACTACAAGAATGGTGGTGCGCCCATGAAAGAGATGCAGACCATTCTTGTCGACATGGGCTTTTTGTACCTTTTCCCGATTTTGATTTTGGCTGAGGAGTTTCTCTGGCGTGGCATGCTCTTTTCAGCACTGCTGCGGCGCGGCATGAATTCGCACCTTGTGGTCATTATCACGACTGTCCTGTATGTGCTCAATCACTACGCAGTGGCGCCAGTTGGGTTTATGGAACGCTCCTTGATGGCGATGATGGCGGTGCCGATTGGAATTGCCAATGGCTACTTGGTGCTCAAAACTCGTAATGTCTGGGCAGGCGTATGGCTTCACACGCTGACCATGATTTCCATGACACTCGATATTTTTGTGATTCCTAGGCTGGCTGGCGTCTAATACGAGAGCTCGGCACCAAACTCAGTAATCAGGTAGCGCACTAACTCGCTTTTTTCAGCGAGCGCTTTGAAACGCGCTTCAAGCGAGTTTTCTTCTTTTGCTGCCGATAGCGCCGTTTTGTCTAAGCTCAATTCAAAGAAGACATTAGCTTGGTAAAATGCACGAGCGCCCTCGCTAAGGATGTGCAGGTCATCCAATAGCGTCTCATACACTACGCGGCTCGTGCATTTGAGCTTAAGTGTGTTGGCATGAACTTCGGTCAATGTGCAAAGCCGCAGATGCGATGCCAACCGGGCTTGACCGTTTTGCTCCAGCGATTGCAGAAATTCTATCCATCGCTCTTGTAGCTCTTGGTCTGATATGCTGCTGCGGTTTTGGCTGGTCAATGCGAGCTGATGCTCTGGTGTTGCCAATGCCGCTCTATCTGGTCTGACCTTTGGACGATACGGAGTTTCTTCTACCAGCTTTGCAAACTTTTCTTTCCAACTCGAGAGCTTAATCACTGGCAAAGATTCCAGCAGCAGTGCCGTTGGTGGAATAGATGCGGTCTCGCTTTTGGGTGAAGGTGCTTCGGTAGTGCTTACTGCTGTACGCGGCTCTAGACGCGTGCCAAATTCTTTTTTTTTATCTCTTCCTGCAAAAGCTGAACAGCTTGTTCTACTTTGGCAAGGCGTGCTTCAAGTTCGCTATTGTCTTTGAGTGCCATGAGCTTGAAGAGCAGAATTTCAAGTCGGAGCTGGGGTTCGCGGGCAAATCTGATACTTTGTTCGGCTTCGGTGATAGCATCAATGTAGCGCATGAGGGCATCGGTGCTAAAGCGCTCGGCGTCTTTTTCGTAGCGCTTCTTCCAGTGTTCTGCAGTCTCAATCAGTTTGGTGGAGCGCACATTTTTTACGATGAGAAAATTTCGAAAATGTGCAATGAGCCGCTGTAAAAAGTCGCTCACATCAAAACCGTTCTGGTAGACAAACTGCGAGACGCTGAGCATTTTGCGACTATCCTGCTCAAGAATGGCATCGCTAACATCAAAAAAGCGCTCATCATCAATGATATTGAGCAAGTCGGCGACGGCGGCATATTCTATTTTGCCCTTGCCACTTTCGGTGCAAAACGCAATGACTTGGTCTAAAAGGCTCTGCGCATCGCGCATGGCGCCATCAGCTTTGCGGGCAATCAGGTTGAGTGATTCTTGGTCGATATCGATGTGTTCTTGCTGACAAATTTGAGCCAATCTTTGTGCAATGTCATCAGCAGCGATGCGTTTGAAAATAAACTTTTGGCAACGTGAGGAAATCGTGGCGGGAACTTTGTGCAGTTCTGTGGTCGCAAAAATGAATACGGCGTGTGGTGGTGGCTCCTCCAGCGTTTTGAGGAAAGCATTGAATGCCGCTGTGGAAAGCATGTGGAATTCATCAATGATGTAGACCTTGTATTTTCCTTTTTGCGGACCGTAGCGCACATTTTCGCGCAAAATGCGAATGTCTTCGACGCTATTGTTCGATGCGGCATCAAATTCAGCGATATTGACGCTTGCTCCTGCATCAAAATCTTGACAGCTTTCGCACATGCCACAAGGTTCCGCCACCTTTTGGCGATAGGTTTCGTCCGTCAGAATTTTTTCACAATTCAGGGCTTTTGCCAGAATTCTTGCCGATGTTGTTTTTCCAACACCACGAGACCCAGCAAAGATATATCCGTGCGCAATTCGCCCAGTACGAATTGCGTTCTGAAGCGTACGTGTGATGTGTTCCTGAGCCGTAATGTCTGCAAATCTCTGCGGTCGATATTTACGTGCAATAACTGTGTAACTCACATTGAGATTGATTTGGCATTAGGCACAAATTTACAAGGCGTAGCGCTTTTGCAGAAGGGATAACATGAAGCGCTACGCTCAATATGCTGAAATAACTCGTAGATGATTCTTGCTTCTCTTTACCAAGTGCTCGAGTGCACCAGATGGTTTCTCATCTTTTCTAACCATTTGTATTGCATGACCAGCTGCCCGAAGTTTTCCTCATCTTGCGGCTTTGTGCCGTGATAGTCTGAGCCACCTGACATCAATAGGAAATACTCGTTGGCAATTGCGCGGTAGAATTCTTGTTGGTCTTCGTCGTGTGCTGGGTGAATAATTTCTATGCCATCCAGCCCGGCGTCAATCAAGAAACGAATGGTATCATCTGGGATAAATCGTCCTGGATGAGCAAGAAACGACAGTCCGCCTGCTTCGTTGATGAGGCGTATGACTTCAGCGGGGTCGGTCTCTACGCTCTTTTCATATGCTGGGCTGTTGGGACCGATGTACTTGGCGAAGGCTTCGCTGTAACTCTGTACATAGCCTGTCTCTTGTAGCACAGCCGCAATGTGCGGACGACCTACAGACCCATTAGAGGCTTTTTCAAAGACTTGCTCGATGCGGATGTAGACCCCCATTTTTCGGAGGTTATCAACTATTTTTTCAGTACGCACAATCCGTCTTTCACGGCAGGCCTTAAGATAGGCGTTGAGTTCTGAATTCTCCTGCACAAAGTAGCCGAGAATGTGCACATCTCTGCCTAAGTGTGAGGTGCTGACCTCAACCCCCGGAATAAGTTCAATGCCGAGCGCATCCGCTACAGGTTTTGCTTCTTGGTATGCGGCTAAATTGTCGTGGTCTGTAATGCTGATAGCTTTTAAGCCTGCGGCATGTGCCTTTTCGACAATTTCTTTCGGTGAAAGTTTCCCATCCGAGCAAGTCGTATGCATATGTAAGTCAACCGTAGCGAATTCGCGCTCGCTTGTAGCGGCGCTGAGCATTGTCATATTTTCTTGTGTTGTAGTTGTGTTTTATGTTATAGATTGCCCGTTTGTGTAGAACTTACTTAGAGGTTGCAAAAATTCCTAACACGGCTTGATGCCTTTTTTGACCGTCTGTTGCGTAGGATGCAGATAAAGCGCCGCATCGCTTGGGGCAGGAGAAGAATTCGGACTGCTTCAAACAAAGCATGAGGCTATACTCGGGCAACGAGTCCAAGCTACGCCTGCTCATGCGTTTTTTGCCAGCTCGCCCTTGCCAAAATGCAGTTAGCGGCAGTGTGGGGAAGCAATTATGGCGTGCGCACCCCATTTACTTTTTCACGCAGGGATACGCTATTTGCATTCAGTTGCAAGGCTCTTTGCCAGAATTCCTTTGCTTTTTCGCGCTGACCAAGTTTGTGATAAACATCACCTAAATGCTCCAATACCGCGGGACTTTCACGTCCAGCGCTAAGAGCTTTTTCAATCCAAAATCGTGCTTCTTCGTAATTGCCGAGCTTAAAGTAGACCCAACCGATGGTGTCTAAGTAGGCGCCGTTGTTGGGTTCTTTTTGGACAGCAATTTTTGCCATCTCAAGACAGCGCTCAAGCTGCTGGTCTTGCTCTGAGAGCGAATATGCAAGATTGTTTAGCACGAGGGCATTTTCTGGGTCGAGCTTGAGTGCTTCTTCATAGCTACGCTGGCTTTCTGCAACTTTGCCAAGTCGGTCGTATGCAATACCAAGTGTGCTGTAGACCTGCACGCGTTCTGCATTTGTGCCTTGGTCGCCTGATTTGAGTGCACGCTCTAGTATCTCAATTGCCTCACTATCACGATTAGCTTGGCTCAAGGCAATGCCCAAGAGCATTTGCAAGCGGAAACTTGGCTGTGCTTGGCGTTTGATAGCACTCTTGAAAGTCGCAATAGCTTGTTCGTTATCGTTCTTTTGCAGATAGGCAATACCTAAATTTTCCCAGCCTGCTGTGACATCGGGGCGTAACACTGTCAATTGCTTAAAGTTTTCGATAGCACTGTTGAGGTTGCGTTGCTCCATGTAAATGATTCCCAGAAACCAATACGGCTGCCACTCTTTCGGATAGAGCTTTTGGATTTTAGCAAGCACCAATTCAGCAGGTTTGAGATAAAGCGTATCTTTTGAAGCGCGTGCCAGATAGGCTTCAGCCAGGTTCATGCGCTCTTCTTTGGTGCGCGCACTGTGCTGAAACATCTTTTCTACCACATTTTCAAAGCGTTTCCAATCTTTTTGGCGAACATAGATTTCTGAATATCCTGCATAAAGGCGCGGTTCTGTAGGGTTTTTCTCGGCAATTTCATCGTATGTGGCTAAGGCTTCTTCATAGCGTCCAGACCTAAGGTAAATTTCTGCCAGCATGTAATAGAGTTCATCGTTGTCGGGGTCAATGACAATCATTTGCAGCAGAGTCAGCGTTGCCTCATCATCGCGTTTGAGTTGGAGTTGCAAGAGCAATTTTTTGTAGAGTGCCTCCATCTCTGCTCCAGAAAGCTCTATGATGCGGTCATAGACAGCGATGGCTTTTTCCAATTTTTCTGAAGCAGTGTATGATGCTGCCAGCATATACAGGGCATTGACATCGGATGGGGCTTTTTTGAGAAATCGCTCAAGTGCTTGTGCCGCATTGTCGTATTGCTGGGCTTCAAAGAAAATTTGAGCCAAAAGATGGTCGTACCATTTGTTGGTGCCGTCTAGTGCGATAGCTTTTTGTGCATGATAAATAGCTTGCTCAAACTTACCCAGATGTCGATAACACTTCGCGATGGCAAAGTGAATGGCAGGTTCATCTGGTGCATAGCGCAGCGCATCTTGATATTCGATAATCGCTTGTGAAAATTGGTCCTTTATCTCGTAGAGCCCACCGTTGACAAAGTATCGCATTGCTTTTGCGGTGTTTGTCTTGGGTGGTGCCTGCGGTGTTACAAGTGCTGTTCTATCAATTCTTTTTTCAGCAGGTTGCATGGAAAGGCTCTTGACATGCGTGCAGGCTGATAGTGACAGCACCATAAGCACACTCAATCCCCACCGAGAAAGCAATGCACTTGACATGATATATCCTCTTAGTTTGAAGAATTTTTGAACGCGTAACAGTAAGCAAAAAATTAAAATTTCCATGATATTCTAAAAATCTGTTGTGCTAACATTTTGAGCTTGCCCTCTTGACACATCTGTCCATGTGTTTGAGTTGTCTTCACTTTGCAATTTGTGCCGCCACCAAATACATGGGATGTGAGCAGATTTGGAATATATCTTCGAACTTGCTACATTGGGCAGCGTACTGAGCGTAGAAATCCGCATCTTTGGATATACCCAAATTTTCGTATTCCGAAGTCGCTTCTCGCCTCAGTCCTGCTTTAACAACTCTAAATCATACGCTCAGAAAAATGGCAACGAAACTATATGTCGGTAATCTCAATTACTCTACCAGCGAAGAAGGGTTGCGTAATGCCTTTTCCAGCTACGGAGAAATTGTTTCGGTTAAAATCATTCAAGGCAAGGGCTTTGGATTTGTTGAATACAGGTCTGCCGATGAAGCCGAAGCAGCAAAGGAAGCCTTGAATAACACCCAACTCGATGGGCGCTCTATCAAGGTCAGCGATGCTCGTCCGCAAGAGAAGCAATCACTTGGCGACAGAGGTAGCCATAGAGAGAAAAAGTTTAGCAATGGCGGCAAAGGCGGTTTCAGTAAGGGTGGGTTCAGCAAAAATGATGGTAGCAGTTTCCAAAAACGAGAGCGCTACTGACACACGCTTATAGGTATGGCAATGTGCACCTATTGCCTTGCTGCATAGATGCTCCTTTCCTGCATATCTTTTGATGGCTTGACAGAGTTAGCTCTATTTTGAGCCTGCTACTTGTTCATTGCATCAACGATATGCGAATCATACATCTACTTCAACTGCTTTTGTCTCGCACGGTTTTACCCGGAGCGATGCGCCTGCTACATTGCACACTCCGCAGACGTGTGATACCGCCTAAGCATTGGCCCAGTGGTGGGTTCATTGCAGCGTTTTGGCATGGCAAGATGCTAACTGGTTGGCTGACCGTTGCTGATACTCTTCGCAACATCTGTGCTTCTGCACCGATTGCCGTAGTAAGCCTTTCAAAGGATGGAGAAATTTTAGCCAATGCCTTGCACACGCTTGGCTTTCAACTAATTCGCGGGTCGAGTTCTCGCGGTAGAGATGCGGTCAGGCAGGGCATTCAGGCAGCTTTGGAGCGCGGTGCAGCAGTAGTCCTGACACCTGATGGACCTCGCGGACCAAAAGAATCATTCAAGTATGGTTCTATTCGTCTTGCGGCACAGTATCGCTCACCGATACTTTTTTTTGCCATCATGCATCGCAGTGCGTGGAAGTTACGCAGTTGGGACAGCTTTGAGATTCCCAAGCCTTTTTCCACTGTCGATATTGTCATCCACTATGTAGATGTGCCGCCTTTTGAAGATGAGCAGATGCTTAGGGCATTTTCGGATAGCTTGTCAGCACAGTTTTCTTCCGCCTTACATCAATCTGGTGCATGAGCTTGTCTTAGGCTCTGCTCATTGTTTGCTTACCCTTCTTTTACTTTCCAGATTTTGAATTCCAGCGGGTCTAAGCTCAGCCGGAGATTGCCGTCTTTGGTTTGCAGGTATTTTTCGCTTTGCCCTATTTCTTGCAGAACTTTGTTTGGCTCGGTTTTCATATAGCCGTTGAATGGTGCTTGACTTAGATTGGCAGCGACAATGATATGACTGTTTTGGTGTCGGCGCTCAAAGGCGAAGACAGCTTCATCGTTGGAGGTGCGCAATTTGGTCATGCTACCGCGTGTGAGTGCAGGTTCTGTGCGGCGTAGCGCAATGAGTTGCTTGTAGAACTGGCGCCACTCTTGCGCATCTGGGGTGTTCCATTCAATGGGGGTTTTTTCAAAAAGGCTAATGCGCATGGTATTCCCCACTTCATCGCCGTTGTAGAGCATAGGAACGCTGCGAATGGTTCCATAGCCGCCGATTGTAAAGACGATTGCCGCCGTAAGTTTAGCTGCTTTCTTGCTACCGAAGTGCTCTTGCGGTGGACCATCATAAGCATTTTTGTCATGGTTGGTGTTGAAGCGCATGCGCAGCGATTGTTTTGGGAATACCCTTTCTTCTTTCTCCAAAATGTCTTGCAGCAATAGTGCATTGCTTTTGCCTTTGAGAATGCTGGTCAGGGCATCGTATATCGTCCATGAGTAGGTTAGGTCAAAGCCAGCAACATGATGCTCAGGCAGTGTGCCTTCCGAGAGCAGAAGCAGTTCGGGCTTGACACGGCGCACTTCCTTTAAGCTCTCTACCCAGAATTCTGTGGGAATAAGTTCAGCGACATCGCATCGGAACCCATCCACATCAAACTCTGAGACCCAATAGAGCATCACATTTTTCATGTATTGGCGCACTTCAGGATTGTTGTAGTTGAGGTCAGCGACATCAGTCCAATCGTCATTTGGGGAGACCACTTCACCATTTTTATTGCGGCGATAAAAATCTGGGTTGGTTTTCATAAGCTCATTGTCCCATGCCGTGTGGTTGAGTACCATGTCGAGAATGATTTTCATACCTTCTTTGTGCACAGCGTCGACCAGCGCCTTGAAATCTTCTTTTGTGCCATATAGAGAGTCAATGGCAAAGTGATCTTGAACAGAATATGGGCTACCAAGTGTGCCTTTGCGCTTGACGGTGCCAATCGGATGAATAGGCATCAGCCAAATAACCGAAACGCCTAAGTCGCGCAGTTCAGGCAAGCGCGCTTTGAGTGCGTTGAATGTGCCTTCTACCGAAAAATTGCGCACAAACACTTCATAGATGATGGCATCCTTTACCCAATCGGGAGAAGGTATGGCGGTTTCATTAGGCAGGGCTTTGGGAGGCTTGGTATAGCCACGGATAAAAAACAGAATAGCACCAATGGAGGCAACAGCCAGAATGAGAAGCACAAAAAAGAGTCGCATTTGAATGAAACACAGTTATGTTGATGAAGTTGTTACAAATAGCACACTTGCGCAGTTTTATGCGCCAATGTTCTCTTAGGGCATTTAGTATGCATCTTAAAGCGTTCAGCCTAAGCAGCTTAACGTGTGCGGTGAAAGAATGCGGTCACTACTGGAATGTGCTGGTATTACCTGTTCAAGCCTGTTGTTAGAATTACTTTTCAGGTTCGCCAAATGATGTGCCAACCGACTTTGCCGCTCGGATAAGGTCATGGTCGAGAGGAATAAATTTGTTTTTGCCAGCCACTTCAGCAATTGGCACGGAGACGATTGCATTGCCGCGTAGTGCAGCCATCTTAGCAAATTCACCGCGCATGACCATGTGCGCGGCATGGACGCCGAAGCGTGTGGCAAGCAGTCGGTCGAACGCAATCGGCGAACCCCCACGCTGCAGGTGCCCGAGTATAGTAACTCTCACTTCCAAGTGCGGAATAAGTGGCTCAAGCTCAGAAGCTAAGCGCATGCCCACGCCGCCCAGACGGATTTGGTCGAAACTATCTTTTACAATTTTTTGCACCGTCAGTTCCCCGCCAACTGGCTTGGCACCTTCTGCAACCACGATAATGGTGAAGCCTTTTCCTTGCTTATTGCGTCGCTCACAGACTTTTGCCACACTTTCAACCGAGTAAGGAATTTCTGGGATGAGAATCACATCGGCTCCACCTGCCACACCACCGTAGAGGGCTATCCACCCTGCATAGCGCCCCATGGCTTCAATAATCATCACACGGTGATGCGACATTGCTGTAGTATTGATGCGGTCAATGGCTTCGCAGACCACCTGAACCGCTGAATGAAACCCGAACGTCAGGTCAGTTGCCATCAGGTCGTTATCGATGGTCTTCGGAATGCCAACGGTTGGCAGTCCCATGTCAGTAAAGCGTGCAGCCATGGACATGGTGCCATCGCCGCCAATAACCACAAGCGCATCGATGCCAAGCTTTTTGGCATCGGCAATCACTTTCTTTGAAACATCCTTAAACTCGCCAGTTTTGGGCTGATATTGACGGAATGGGTTAGCTTTGTTAGAAGTGCCTAAGATGGTGCCACCTTTATCAATAATACCTGAGACGCTCTTGTAGTCCAGCTCCACGTAATCGTTCTCAATCATGCCTCTAAAGCCATCGCGGTAGCCAATTACCTTCACACCATAGTCATTAATCAAGGTTTTGACCAGGGCGCGCAGGGCAGGGTTCAAGCCCGAGCAGTCGCCGCCGCTGGTCAGCACACCTACGGTCTTAACTTTCTTTGCCTTGCCATTCGGCGATACAGTTGAACGCTTTGCTGCTTTGCGCGCCGCAGACTTTGTGGCAGATACTGCTGAATCCATTTTCTACACTGTTTGATTTATCAGTAAAATACGAAAAAGTGTCCGATGCAGGTGCATTTGATGTAACGGCGAGAGCAGCAAATTCATGATAGCTTAGCGATACAATTGTCCATACCGCCATTTGCCTTGTTCGAAGAGCGTTAGTTCAATCACATCACGCACGCAGCCTTTACCACCTTCAAATGCTGAAACATAACCTACATTGTATCGCAAGGCATCAATGCCATTGAGCGGGGTGGCTGAAAAACCAACTTTTTGCAGGATAGCCATATCGTCGTAATCATCGCCGATGTAGAGGCATTCTTCATCGCGCAGGTTATAGAGCTGCTTGATTTCTTCGTAGGTTTCAAGTTTGTTTCGGATACCGAGATAGACGTCGGTCACGCCGAGCTCTATCATTCGGCGCATGGTAGCTTTGGAAGGACGAGTGGAAATGACCACAATGCGTAGCCCTTGTGCCAGAGCTTCTTTGATGGCAAAACCATCGCGGGCAAAAAACGTGCGGATTTCATCGCCAGATTCAGTGTAGTTGATTTGTCCGTCGGTCAGCACACCATCTACAGAGAGAATGATGACACGAATTTGCTTGAGTGCTTCTCTATAGCGCTTAAAACGTTCTTCTTCATTCACTGCTGAAGTTGGTATCCCCAGAAAGTCCATAGTACTCAGTCGAGTTTTGTTTTGAAGGTTTTAGACAGTTCAAATAACGCTTTAAGCTCTCGTGCCATGCTCTCAAAGTGCTTGAGCGGCACTTGTGTTGCCGCATCAGATTTAGCATGTTCTGGGTCTGGATGCACTTCCATAAAAATTCCAGAGACGCCAACTGCTACGGCAGCACGTGCCAAAGACGGAATGAACCTACGCTCACCTGACGATACCCCATTGCCAGCACTAGGCAATTGCACACTGTGCGTGGCATCAAACACTACAGGTAGCCCAGTCTCTGACATGATAGGCAGCGCTCGATAATCCACCACAAGATTGTGGTAGCCAAAGCTCGAGCCGCGCTCGGTAAGCATGACTTTTTTGTTTCCTGTCTCCAGCACTTTTTTTGCCGCATTGTGCATGTCGCCAGGCGCCATGAACTGACCCTTCTTGATATTGACCGCTTTGCCTGTTTTGCCTGCCGCTTGAAGCAGTTCCGTTTGCCGACACAGAAAAGCTGGTATTTGCAGCACATCCACATACGCGGCGGCTATTTCTGCTTCGGCAGGTACATGAATATCGGTCAAAACAGGTAGCTCGAACGTTTCCTTGACTTCTCTTAGGATTTTTAATGCCACTTCATCGCCGATGCCCGTAAAAGATTTCGACGATGTGCGGTTGGCTTTTTTGTAGGACGATTTGAAGATAAGCCCAACGCCTACACGCGCTGCAGCGTTCTTCAACTTTTCAGCCGTCCGCATAACCAAATCTCGACTCTCGACAACGCAAGGTCCTGCAATAAAAAACAAATTCTTTCGGTCACCGACTTTCAGCGTGTCGATGTAGAACGATGTGGCTTTCACTTGTTGAGTTGTGTTTTCAAAACCAAGAATTTAATCTTTTGCCTAAAAATCTCCATGCTCAAGGTCTATGCATGGCACTTGCGCATACCTTATGCAGCTACTGCTTCAGCAGATAAACATCACAGTGTTTTCACTGCGCCATGGGCTGGTGTTGCAAAAGAAAAGCGCTACGTTTGCTGTGCTGTTCAACCTTTTAACTTGTTTTGGCATGATTGATTCACTTGCACTTCTTGAGCATGCCACTGCAGCAATGCAGCGTGCAATTGCACCGTATTCGTCTTTTCGCGTAGGAGCGGCACTGCAAACTTCGGAAGGCAAAATCTACACAGGGCATAATATTGAGAGTTCCTCATATAGCCTGACAATATGCGCTGAACGCGTAGCGCTCTTTAAAGCCTTGAGCGAAGGCGAACGCACATTTGAAGCCATGGCAATTGTGGCAAGTTCAGGCGAGTTTTGTCCGCCCTGCGGAGCGTGCCGACAAGTGCTGATGGATTTTGCACCTCATCTTGTGATATATTTGTCCAACCAGCATGGACAAATCAAGACGTTCAGACTTGCTGAACTTTTGCCAGAAGCCTTTTCATCTGAGACCCTTTCGAAGATGATTTCCAAATCGCTTTAAAAAACGATGCGACAGGTCTATCACAAACCCAAAGCAAAGCCAATTCATCCGAAAGCCCTTACAGGCAAAATTGAAGTGATTGCTGGATGCATGTTTAGCGGTAAGACCGAAGAACTGATTCGCCGCTTGCGTCGGGCACAAATTGCTAAACTTCGTGTTGCGATTTTTAAGCCCACTATTGATAACCGATACAGCTCAAGTGAAATTGTCTCGCACAGTGCGGCAAAAATTGCATCCATTTCGGTTTCGCACTCGCAAGAGATTTTAGCGCACTCCGAAGAGGCAGATGTCGTGGGTATTGATGAAGCACAGTTCTTCGACATGGGTATTGTCGAGGTCTGTGAGAAGCTGGCAAACGATGGCAAGCGCGTGATTGTGGCTGGCTTAGATTTAGACTTTCGTGGCAAACCTTTTGGTCCAATGCCCTTTCTGATGGCAGTTGCCGAAGAGGTTACGAAAACGCTCGCTGTATGCATGAAATCAGGATTGCCAGCTTCACGCACGCAGCGTCTGGCTGACGACACGCAGCTTATTCTCATTGGGCACAGCAATCTCTACGAAGCACGACACCGCGCTTACTTTGAACCACCACCCGAAACGTCCTCTGCTTGACAATGGCTACACTTGATGCGCTGACCCTGACGCTGCCCAGCACGGAACTTGGGCGCACTCCTGTCACCGAGCTCTTGGCACACTACCTTTGTGTTCGCTATTCTGCTGTGCTTCCAGAAGAGACTTGTCAGCGCTATGTTCGTGCAATTTATAATGCACGCCAGTTTTGGCACTCAGATTTTGACGGCGCACAATTTTCACTCGGACGAGCATGGTACACTCATCTTGAACAGCATCGGGTACGGCTCTATTTTGGGCGTAGTCAAGAATCTGACCGATTGGTCGAGCGCATTTTGCCCGGTATGCAATCGCAGATGCGGCAGCTAATGAGTGCCGCACTTGGTGAGCCAGTTAAAGCCCGTGTGGGGTGGTGCGGTCCTGGCGTGCATATTTTTCCAGCGGCAGGATGGTGCGCTCAGCACGGCGGCGATATTCACTTCGATAACGAAGGGCTGCAATATCCAAAACCATTACTCCATACGGCGGCTCTGACCATGATTTTGATGCTTCAGCCCCCAGAGCGCGGTGGCGGCTTGAAAGTGTGGAACACTCGCTACCAGAACAGTGACACCATCACGCCAAGTATGCTTGCTACAGAACATGCAGTTGTGCCGTATGAGATAGGCGACCTTGTCATCATTAATGCTTACCAGTTGCATCAAATCCAGCCGTTTGAAGGTCAGCGCGACCGCATTTCTATCACAGCGCATCTGGCACGGGTCTCGCATGGCTGGGTGTCTTGGTTTTGAGAAGAATTCCACAAGAGCTTGGACTCGTGTAGAGTGGCATGTGGCAGTGCAAGAAGTGACTTCAAGACAGTAGTTTGTCTCCTACAAAAATAAGTCGGCATTTCGCCAATGCTCTGCATGTAAGTTTGCGCCTTGAGCAATTTTGCCTACATGGTGTTGCTAACTTTGGTAATTTTGACTGCTTCCTGCAAACGCAACTGACACGCCTGTGCAAAAAATTTCTCTTGCATGCTATATTCTGCAAAGGTTGCAATATCAATGGATACACAGTCACTTATAGCTCCTTCTTCATTTGACTTTCTTTTTCAGGGTATTGCCGCCTCCAAAGGCATTGCCAAGGGTACAGTGTATCTTTTTGAGCGCGATGATGTAGGTGCCCTCTCCGCTGGTGCTGCTTTCAGCAAGTCAGAGCTGCCCGAAGAACATATTCAGAGTGAGATTGAGCGACTGCATCTTGCCTTGCAGCGTTCTGCAAAAGAGCTTGAAAAAATTGCTCGCATTACCGAACAAAAAATCGGCAAAGCGCACTCGGAGATTTTCACTGCACAGATTATGATACTCCATGATGAAGAGTTTATTCGCACGATGGAGGAGCGGATTCGGATGGAGCGTCGGCGTGCCAGCATAATTGCCAGTGAAGAAATCACAAAATATCAGCAGGTGCTACTGAACTCCAATGAAGCCCTTTTTCGTGAGCGGGCTGATGACTTTCAAGACCTCAAGGAGCGCATCATCCGCAATCTCTACTCTGGGCATCTTGTCTCTCGTATTCCAGAACATTCCATTGTGGTGGCTACGGCACTGACGCCTGCAGATGTGATTTTGTTTAGCCGACAAAACATGCTGGGCTGCGCAACCGAAAGCGGTGGCGCTACTTCGCATACTGCGCTCATCTGCCAATCGCTGGGTGTACCTATGGTGGTTGGCTTGCGTAACTTGGTCTCACAGATTCATACAGGTGATACAATACTTATCGATGGCTACGAAGGCAAAGTTATCCTCAATCCTTCTGCTAGGACCGTAGCGAGCTATGAACGCAAAGCAAAGCGATGGCACACCCTGCTACATTCTTCCCTCACGCAGCGTGAGACGAAAACCGCTTGCGGCAAGCGTATTTACATCTATTCCAACATTGATTTCAAAGAGGAGCTACCTTCTCTTGAAAAATTTGGCTCAGAAGGTGTCGGGCTTTTTCGTAGCGAAACCTTGTTTATTGCTAGTGGTGAAACCCCCAGCGAAGAAGCACAAACAGAATACTACACCCAATTAGCTTTGCAACTTGCACCCAGACCTTTTACTGTAAGGCTCTTCGATGTGGGCGGCGATAAGTTTCTTTATTCCTCTTACAAGGAAGCTAACCCTAATCTTGGATGGCGCGGCATACGTATTTTGTTGGATATTCCAGAACTTTTGGAAAATCAGTTGCGTGCCTTGCTCAAAGCCAATCTTCATGGGAATATTCAAGTCATGATTCCCATGGTATCCTCTGTTGAAGAGGTGCGTGCTGTCAAGAACACTTTGGCACGGCTTACTCAAGAGCTTAAAAAGCAGAAAACAATCGCTGCGAAGCCTCTTTTGTTGGGGGCAATGATTGAAGTGCCTTCAGCTGTGGAGCTTATTGAAGAGCTTGCGCAAGAGGTTGAGTTTTTCAGCATTGGCACCAACGACCTGATGCAGTACACTGTAGCAGTTGATCGGGGCAATGAGGTTGTGCAAAACCTATACAATCGGCTACATCCTGCCGTCATTCGTATGATTGCACGCACTATCAAAGCGGCACGCAAGTATCGTCGCCGAGTATCTATGTGTGGGGAAATGGCGGCTAACCCACTTGTTACCCCACTCTTATTGGGCTTAGGGCTACGTGAGTTTAGCGTTGCAAGCTCAAATATCCCTGAAATCAAGCAAGTTATTTCTCGTGTCAGAATAGATGATGCAACTGAATTAGCCTCGCAGTGCCTTAAAATGGCAACCTCACACGAAATTGAGCAAGCACTACATCAATTCAAGGTACAGCATCATCTTTGAAACTGTATTGGTGGGGGTATAGCACCTGCCTATTTATGCCCCAGCATTCATGAGCTTGAAGAACTCTTTGTTACTCTTTGTGCTCTCGATTTTCTCAAGGATAAATTCCATGCTCTCAATTGGGGTCTTGTCAGCAAGATATTTGCGAAGCAACCATGTTCGTGAAATTTCTTCTTGCGAGACCAGCAGTTCTTCTTTGCGCGTACCAGAGCGCAAGATGTCGATTGCTGGAAAAATGCGCCGGTCAGCTAAGCGGCGATCGAGCACCAGCTCCATGTTGCCTGTGCCTTTGAACTCTTCGAAAATCACATCGTCCATGCGCGAGCCTGTGTCAACGAGTGCAGTGGCAATGATGGTTAAACTGCCACCTTCTTCGACATTGCGTGCGGCACCAAAGAAGCGCTTGGGCTTATGCAGTGCGTTCGCATCAATACCACCTGAGAGAATTTTGCCCGAGTGCGGAATGACTGTATTGTGCGCACGTGCAAGGCGCGTAATTGAATCCAGCAAGATGACTACATCGCGGCGTGCTTCCACCAATCGCTTGGCTTTTTCGAGCACTATTTCGGCAACTTGAACATGACGCTCAGGTTCTTCATCAAATGTTGAGCTGATAACTTCAGCTTGAACATTGCGCTCCATGTCGGTTACTTCTTCAGGACGCTCATCAATGAGTAGCACAATCAAATACACCTCAGGATGATTCTTTGCAATGCTGTTGGCGATTTTTTGCAGCAGTGTCGTTTTGCCAGTTTTGGGCTGAGCCACAATTAAGCCGCGTTGCCCTTTGCCAATTGGAGTAAAGATGTCCATGATGCGCATGGAGATTTCATTGGGAGTAGTCTCCAGACGCAGACGCTCGTTCGGATACAGCGGTGTCAGGTTGTCGAAATTGATTCGGTCGCGGATGGCTTCTGGCTCTAAGCCATTGATGGATTCGATTTTCAACAGTGCAAAAAACCGTTCCCCTTCTTTGGGTGCTCGTACCTGACCACGCACAGTGTCGCCAGTCTTCATGTTAAAGCGCTTGATTTGTGAGGGCGACACATAAATGTCGTCAGGTGAAGACAAGTAGTTATAGTTCGGAGAGCGCAAAAATCCATAGCCGTCTGACATGACCTGCAGTACGCCAGTGTTAGTAATCACATTAGCAGCGGTCTCTGGTGCGCTCTCCGCCTTTTGGGCTTGTGTCTCAATAATCTTGTAGATGATTTCATCCTTACGCAGCCCGCTAGTCGAAATACCCATCTCTTTGGCAATGGCAGTCAGTTCAGCCACCTTCTTTTTCTGCAAGGCTGCAATATCGAGCCCATTAGTCGTTGCTGTAGTGACAGTGCTGGTTGTTGAACTCATAGTCGTCTCGAAAATGATGTTAATAAGGTGTTACTTCTTTACAACACTTGCTATAAATCCATAAATCCAACCAAAGGCGTGTTTTGAAAGGGTATTAACTACCGCAGAATACCTCTCGGCAATTTCAATAGCAATATATGTTCAAAGTCTTAGCGCTAAAGCAGGAATTAACTGATTTGTGAAAGAGAGTGTTCTAAAGCCAAGATTTGTTTTTATTACCTAATTGATTTGCTCTAGACACGAAACAAATATAAGGACAAATTTGAGACAAACAACATCAGGTGACAACTTTTTCAGACATCTTGTTTGCGTTCAAGGCACGCACAGCTTGACCTGATACATAGAATGAGCCAGTGATGAGCAAAGCATCTTTTTCCTGCATATCTTCTTTTGCCATTTGAATAGCGTGTGCAACGCTTTCACAGGTGTGATAGGTACAAGCTGTTCCAGTCAGCAAAGCAGCAAGGTTTTCTACTCTTGCCGCACGTTCAGTTTGTGGTGCAGCAAGATAGAAGTTACTTGCTATACGCAGCAATGGAATGAGTAGCCCACGCAAGTCCTTGTCTTTCATAGCACCAAAGACTACATGTAAGCGCTCGAATTCGCTGCGATGACGCAGCAGAGTTTCCACCGTATGTTCCATACCATTCGGGTTGTGCGACACATCCAATATCACCAGGGGCGAGCGCGAGAGTATTTCTAATCTTGCTCGATGCCCCGTGTTGCGTAGCACATTTCGTATACCTTCACGAATAGTGCGTTCATTTAGATTCATAGATTCTGCACAGAGCGTGGCTAAGCGCAGGTTCTCCACTTGGTACGCCCCCCACAGTGGCGTTCGCAAGCCAAAGTAGTCTCGTGTTTGCGTTCTAAGATGCATAGCCAATTCGCCTAACGGTGATGGCGCAATTTGAGCCTGTGCCACCACTGGGGCTATTGTTATCGGCGACTTCCTTTCTTTAGCAGTAGCAACAAGAACTTCCATGGCTTCCAACCTTTGCCGCGCTACAATCGTCTTTGCTCCTGGTTTGATAATACCAGCTTTTTCAGTAGCAATTTCTTCTATGCTATTACCCAGCCACTCCTGATGGTCGTAGTCAATCGGTGTAATTAAGCAATAGGTTGGCAAAACCACATTTGTAGCATCCAGCCGACCACCCATGCCGACCTCAATTACAGCAACATCTAAAGCCTCTTCGGCGAAGTACTGAAACGCCATAGCCGTTGTAACCTCGAAAAACGTGGCACCATATTCCTGCACCTTATGCTTTACACCAGCAACAAAGTCAGCAACATAGTCCTCAGCAATCATTTGTCCATTGATGCGAATGCGCTCGGCAAAATGTTCTACATGTGGCGACGTGTATAGCCCTGTCTTTAAGCCTGCTTCTTGACAAATGGAAGCAATAAAGGCGGCAGTTGAACCTTTGCCGTTGGTTCCTGCAATATGCACCACTGTTCCCAGCCGACGCTCCGGGTGACCTAAGTACTTACACAGTGCAGTGATGTTTTCCAAGTTCATCTTCATGCCGAAGCGATGAAGCGGAAACAGAAACTCAATTGCCTCTTGATATGTCATGGAAAGACCTCGCTGTTGATTTTCTTGGTTCACGCTTGCTTACATTTTGGCACGCAATGCGCCCTGCAAAACAATTGCCTTCAGGCTGTGCTGATTTACTTTTGCGCATACTTCAGTGCCAGACGCAGTAGCTCGTCAGTTCTTGCATTAGGCGCTTCGGCAATCGCAGCACGCATAGCTTTTTCGGCAACAGGTTTTGAAAAACCCAGTGTCAGCAGTGCGGAGTATGCATCGCTGCGTGCCTGTTGCAGTTCTGATTGAATGCCTACGGCTGCAGGTTTCAACTCTAATTTAGCGAGCTTATCGCGTAGCTCAACAAGTATGCGCTCTGCAGTTTTTTTACCTACGCCCGGAATATGCATCAGTGCCGATGAGTTGCCGCTGATAATGGCTTGTCGCAGCGTGCCTGCATCCATGCCTGACAGGATGGTCTGTGCCATTTTTGGACCTACCCCACCCACACTCAGCAACATTTTGAAGATGGCACGCTCTTCTTCGTGCATGAAACCATAGAGCAATAGGGTCTCTTCTCGCAAGTACAGATAAGTAAGTAACTTGACCTCACTTTGGGGCTCAGGAAGTTCGGCATAGGTGTTTGCCGAAATATTGGCTGTAAACCCTACGCCACTTACCTCAACTGTTACCTCCACCGGCGATTTTTCAATTAGCGTGCCAATCAAATAGGCAATCATTAGCCAGCCATTGTTTGTAGTATGCTTATACCATGTGCATGAAATGTGGGTTCATCTCGCTTGGCGGGTAGGCTTTATTACGCCGTGACGCTTGTTGGTTCAAGATGGCGTTTGACCAACTTTGTCAGAGCCGACTTCTTGCGCGCTGCTTTATTTTTGTGAATGATGCCCTTGGTTGCCATGCGGTCTAGTTTCTGCGAGACTGCCCGTAGTGCCTTCTCAATCTCTTCTTTTGGAGCATTGCTGGCAACCAATCTTTGGACAGTTTTAATTAGCCTTTTCGCCTCGCTTTTCTGTGCACGGTTGTAAGCATTGCGTCGTTTAGACTGACGCACACGCTTTTCAGCGGACTTATGCTGCGGCATCTTTTCTGAATGGTTGTTGCAAAATTGCTACTTAAAATGATACTTCAAAAATTGAGCGCCAAAAATACAGCGATTCTCTCTCATTGCCAAATGCTGCTAAACTCTACCGCTTTTGCAAAAGTCGTGTAAAATAAGCCAAAAAACTATAACTTTGCCAACATTTTTAACTTCCAATTAACAATGATGCGTCCTCAAATCATGACAACCACTGTTACTTCTTCCTCTGCGCCAAAAACTGATCTTGAAATTGCGCGTGCGGCTAAACTTCGCCCTATCGTCGAAATCGCCGAAAAACTCGGTGTCAGCAGCGAGCTGCTTGAGCTCTATGGCAAGTACAAAGCCAAACTCCCACTCTCGCTCATAGACCTTGATAGAGCTCAAAAAAGTACCCTGATTTTGGTCTCTGCCATCACCCCTACCCCTGCTGGCGAAGGCAAGACGACCACGACCATCGGTCTTGCTGATGCCCTCAATCGTTTGGGCAAAAAGGCTGTAGCGGTGCTGCGCGAACCATCGCTTGGACCTGTGTTTGGCATCAAGGGCGGTGCTACTGGCGGCGGTTACTCACAAGTTGTGCCTATGGATGAAATTAACCTGCACTTTACCGGCGACTTCCCTGCCATTGAAAAGGCACACAACCTTCTTGCTGCCATCATTGACAACAACATCCAAAACCGAAAGAACAACATCAACATTGAACCTCGCTCTGTGCGCTGGAAGCGCGTCATGGATATGAACGACCGTGCACTACGCAAAATTATCATTGGCTTGGGCGGTCGCAGCCATGGCGTTCCGCGCGAGACAGGCTTCGACATCACTGCCGCTTCCGAAGTCATGGCAATTCTGTGCATGTCCAACGACCTTTTTCATCTCAAAGAAAAGCTGGGCAATATCTTCGTGGGCTACACACGCGACAAGCAACCTGTCTTTGCACGCGACCTCAAAGTCCACGGCGCTATGGCGGCTCTGCTCAAAGATGCTATCAAACCCAACCTTGTTCAAACCCTTGAAGGCAATCCTGCCATCATCCACGCTGGACCCTTTGCCAACATTGCGCAAGGCACAAATACCATTCTTGCTACGCGCATGGGCTTATCACTTGCTGATTATGTCGTAACGGAAGCGGGCTTCGGCTTTGACTTGGGCGGCGAAAAATTCCTTCACATCAAATGCGGTTATGGGAATTTCTCGCCAAAAGCAGTGGTCATCGTGGCTACAGTGCGCGCCTTGAAATACCATGGTGGCGCAGCGCTCGATACGCTCAAACACCCGAACCTTGCGGCACTTAGCATGGGGCTAGCTAATCTTGATAAACATCTTGAAAATGCAAAACTCTTTGGCTTGCAGCCCGTCGTCGCTGTCAATAAGTTCTATACCGACACGCAAGAAGAATTAGACTTGGTGGTCAAACACTGTGCATCAATAGGTATCAAGGCGGCGATTTCGGAAGTGTGGGCAAGCGGCGGTGGCGGTGCCTTAGAACTTGCTGAATATGTTCTGCAAGCCACAGAGCAAAGCAAGGGATTTACGCCACTCTACGACTGGTCGTGGGGTGTCGAGAAAAAAATCGAAACGATTGCAACCAAAATCTATGGCGCTGAAAAAGTGGTCTTTCAGGCACAAGCTCAAAATGACCTCAAGACCATTGAAGCCCTCGGTTTTGACAAACTGCCAGTCTGCATTGCCAAAACGCAAAAATCACTGTCCGACAACCCTGCACTCATTGGGCGACCGACGGGTTTTACGCTAAGCGTGCGTGAGATTGAAATTGCTTCTGGCGCAGGATTTCTTGTGCCCATCACAGGTGAAATGGTCCGCATGCCCGGCTTGCCTGAAGTGCCAGCCGCCGAAAGCATTGACATTGATGAGCAAGGTAATATCGTCGGTTTGTTTTAATGGTGTGGCATGTGCTGCGTGCCCACGAGCGGTTTATGCTGCGGGAAATTGAAAACGCCACACATTATGGTGCGGCGTTTTTTCTCTGACCGTGTCTGCAGGTGCTTTATCGCTCGGGGGCACTGCTTGTGCCACTGCTAACAAGTCGTGCCTTGCCAATAGCTTCCGATAGCTTTGCTGGTGGCAGGCGCAAGGCATTGAGCCCTTTCTGCAAAGCCTCTTCACTGTCGCGCCCTAAACCTTTGGCATTGACAGCGACGGAACTGAGCACGCTTTGCGTGTTGCGGTTGATAAAAAAGATTTCAAAGGTGATGTCTTGCAAGACCATTTGTCCATCTAAGCCTTGCACAGTGCCAGCTTCCCGAGCTGTAAAGGCGCCACGTGCCACAATTGGTGCATTGCGTTTTACGGTTACGCCATTTTTTTCCAAAGCCTGCACCAGCATTTTCGCCAGCATAGCATTTTGCCCCTCAGTAATATCGTTATCAGCCATCTCCACATCGCAGACAAAACTGCCAATACCTTCGACTTGAATATCAAAGGTCAGGGTAGTGATGTTGCGCAGTTCCGAGCGTAGGGTTGCCGAGAGACGCGATAAATCAATAGTGGCGGTAACGCGTCCCTTGTTGCCTTTGATGCCCTGTGCTTGCACAACATAAGCCAAGCGTGCTAACCCATCTTCGTCGGTAATGACTTTCTCAATGATTTCATCGCCGACTTTGAAAGTAATTGGAACGCCGCGAATGGGTGTGCCTTTTGAGAGGGCTTGCACGGTCAGCGGTTCTGGCAGCACCTCGCCAATTCTGCCTTTCTGGTTATCGCCTCCAGCTTTCTTGAGCGAAATCATTGAAAGCTCATCACGCACCTGCGACTCAATAAACTCTGGACGCACATCTTCAGGTAACACATAGCCTTTTGCCACAATGTTGAAAAACACCACTTTCGGTCCAATTTCTTCAGCAAGTGCTAAGGCTTCCATGTAGGCATTGACGGCTGAACCAATATCGCCTTTTTCAGACAAGGTGGCCGCAGAACTGATTTTTTCGCGAATCTTGGCAATCTCGGCATCGAGCTCGGCTTTCAGTGTGTTTGTAAATTCTTCACGATTAAGCACAGCTAAAGCAAAAGCCTTGCCCGTTACCTTTGACTCAAATGTTTCTGCAATTTCTACGCCAATCAGTGGCATTTTCTCAACCTCAGCCTCAATGCGGCTGCTAAGGTCGCTGGTCATGAGCGCACTATTGCCAACAATTTTTTCAGTTTGCACAAGTTTTGATTTGGTGGAGACGATTACTTTGAATTGCTTGGCAATCTCAGCTTTGGCTTTAGCTTTGGCTTCCTCCAGAGCTTTAGCACCCATGCCTTGACCGACTCCCACCCAATAGAGGTCCTGCGGATGTTTCGGACTTTTGCCCGTTGTGACCCACGTTGGCTGCGGTTGCGCCTGAACAAGCCCAGCAGCTATCAGCAGGCATAGCATGAGCATGCTTATGACGGTTTTCATAGTAAATCTCCTTTTGACTAAGCGTTAGTGATTTCCAGTAACATCAGTTTGCGATTGACATTGATGCGCTTGAGCTTTGCGCCCAGCTTTTTGATGTCTTTGTTGGATTCAAACGCCTTGCTCATGGCCTTAAAGAAATCGCGTTCGCTTTCGTAGCTATTTTGCCATAAAATCCAGTCTGAAGTTTCCTTTGTCGTGATGTTATTTTTGCGTTTGGTGGTGACCTCTTTGAGCACATCTTCGAGCGCATCGGTTAGCTCATCTGGGTTATCAAACCTACCTGTGATTCGAAAAATCACCTTGTATTGCCGACCTGTAGCAATATCATCTTTCCAGTAGGCATTGATACGGCTAAGCACGCGGTCAATAGCAAAATTCATGGCTTCTTCAATCAGAGCGGCATCAGGCACACCGACGCGTTCAGGACTGTAGCCTGTCTCTGTACCCAACAGACGTGCCGTGGTGGTCTCGTAGGCACGGCAACCAACGACTGCTCTCTTACCTACTGTGCCTTGTTCAACCTGTATGTTGTAGCTGATGTAAATATCAGCTCCAATTGAGAGCGCCAGCTTGTAGGCAATATCATCTTGAATGCCTACTACAGTTTTCTTTGCACTAACCAAATCGTTCAGAGCATCTTTCTGCTCTGGCACCCTTACCTCATAACGACGCGCTGTTAAGTACGACTCAATTACTTCAGCGCCTTTCTTGATGTTAGGGTCGCGCTGCAATGCGGCAATCGGACTCTGTCCCTTCGGTACTTCAGGTAAGACCATGATGAACGGATTACCTGCTATCGCTGCCAAATCCTTTGTACCTGCAATGACGCCCCTTGAGACCAAATCTTCTTTCAACTTTTCGCGATTGACACGAATAAGCTTTTCAACCTTGACATTTCCATCCTGCATTCTCACCCTACTCAAGATGGTATTGCTCATGTAAGTGATGTAGTTATCGATGTTGGCATCAGTAAAAAATTCTGCCTCTATGGCTTTGAAGGCTTCTTTTTCAGCTGGGGTTTGAATAATGGCATCATTAGCAGAGTAGAGCAAGAAATACACCGCACACTTGCGAGCATCACGTTCAGCAGCGTCTACATCTGGACCAATCCCTTTGGCTTTGAGGGTCACTTCTGTTGGCGAGTAACTTTCTACAAATGTCGCTTCTTGCGACCTTGGCACTTGTGCATAAGCAAGCTGGGCGACTGCCACTATAAGCAGTACTGGTGTTAGCCTGAAAATATGTTGCACGTTCATAGTTGCTCCTTTCTGGTTTTGGAGTTCTGCGAACTTCGGCAGAAGCATTTTGCGCAACGTTTTAGGGACGGTTTCACTGACTGTGTTTTTGTGCTGTTTGCTGTGCGCTATCGCACGCTATGAAAGTTCGCACTTCCTAGCGTAATTAAAAAGGTCTCTTTTCAGCACTGAACGAACAGCACCCTCATCCTGCTCGCTATGGCTGAAAAAGTGCTTGTCGAGGTGTCTTCTTTTATGGGCGTCTTTATGTATTTTCCAGCGCAGAATGTTGCTTGTTTTCTGATGAAATCGTGAGTTGCCGCTCGTTTATGAAGTTCAAGAAACGCGACCTCAAGTATATGCTGTCGGAAATTGAAGCGCTTTTAGAGCGCGCAGCATCTTTTGAGAAAGAGTATAAGCCTTATCTGCAAGCGGTGCACCCAAGTAACTTGTTGAGTGCTAAAAACTTGGTGCATTATTTGGCGTTGCGGGCGTCGGATGTGCGAGCGTTGCAGCAGCGCCTGAGTTTGTATGGTCTTTCCAGCTTAGGTCGTTCAGAGCGGCATGTTCAAGCGACGCTGCTGACGGTGCGTGCCGTGCTGCGCACGCTTCTTGATGGCAAAACGAAGCGCTCAATTCATCCAACCATTTCAGTCAAGGAAGGCAAAGCTGCGCTAAAAGCCCACACCACTGCTTTGCTGGGCAAAAAGCAGCGCGGTAGTTCGCTGGCAGTGATGGTAACGCTCCCGACGGATGCGGCGCATGACCCTACTCTGGTTCGTAACCTTATCTCGGCAGGTATGACCTGCGCCCGTATCAACTGCGCCCACGATGATGAACACACTTGGCTTCAGATGATTCAACACATTCGCGCTGCAGAAGCCGAACTTGGACTGGCATGCAAAGTTTGCATGGATCTGGCTGGACCAAAGTTGCGCACCGGTCCGATGAAACAAGGCGAACGCGTGCTGCATCTTTCGCCGGAGCGTGACCTCTATGGCAGAGTCGTTGCTCCAGCTCTTGTCTATCTATCGCCGCCGCTGTCGCCACTTCCGCCCAATACTTTACCGCTTGCACCTGAGTGGCTCGAGCTGCTTCAACCCGAAGACCGTATCACTTTCGTTGACACATGTGGCAAACCCGGCACTTTGAAAGTCGAGCAGCGCATTGACACGCTCTGGCTAGCTAAATGCTACGACTCGGCTTACTTTGCCGCGGGCACTACACTCACCCATGAACGCACACAGCGCACTGCCACTGTCCTTGCCTTGCCACCGCGTGAAGAAAAAATTACCTTGCGTCCCGGCGACCGACTGATTTTGCACAAAGCCCCACTCCCTGGCGAACCTGCTGAATACAGTAGCGACGGCACTTGCCTCAAAGTGGCTCACCTTTCATGCACCTTTCCACAAATCTTCGGTCATGTCCAAGTCGGCGAACCGATTCTCTTTGATGATGGCGCTATTGAAGGGATTGTCCGACAAGCCTCTGCTGATGAACTTCTCATTGAAATCACTCATACAGCGGGCGCCACAGGTACCCTGCGCAGCGATAAAGGCATCAATCTACCGCAGAGTTACTTGCCTATTAGCGGACTGACCGAAAAAGACCGTGTCGATCTTAACTTTGCTGCCAAGCATGCCGACCTTGTCAGTGCATCTTTTATCCAAACTCCAGATGATGTCCAAGACCTACTGAGCGCCTTGCATCGCCAGCATGCTACACATTTGGGGCTTATTCTCAAAATTGAAACCCATCGTGCCTTCCAGCACTTTCCACTGATTTTGCTAACTGCGATGCGCCATGCTCCACTTGGTATCATGATTGCTCGTGGTGACCTTGCTCTCGAGGTCGGCTGGGAAAATTTGGCGTCTGTTCAAGAAGAATTGCTCCGCTTCGGTGAAGCGGCTCACATTCCCATCATCTGGGCAACCCAAGTTCTTGAAACCCTTGCTAAGAAAGGCAGACCGTCACGCGCTGAAATTTCTGATGTTGCCCTTGCCGAGCGTGCTGAAGCCGTCATGCTCAATAAAGGGGCACACATTCTCGATACCATCCAGATGCTCGAACGCATCGTCCAATCCATGCAGCGCTACCAAGAGAAAAAAACTGCTCTGCTCCCTGCTCTTCAAGCCATGATTGATGGCACACCACTCTCTCAGCCCGAATAAGGCCGCTTGCATCCACCTCAAACTAATCTGGAATCTGGTTGCCTAAAATGCGAGAGTCTGCCGAAGAACGAGAGCATCGCTCTGCCGCAGAGTAAGCTTCAAACCAAAGAGTAGGTTGAAAACCTGCCTCAACATTCATTCACAGGCAATAAAAGGCACTGGTTAATAGAGACGCTAGTGCTATAGGCAAGCCAATGCAGGGGCATGGATTTAATCGTCGCTGCCAAAGATGCTGCCGATACCAATACCGCCTTCTTCTCTGCCACCGTATGAAGCACGCATGATGCGGTCAGCAAGACGCGAAAACGGCAATGTTTGCAGATACACTATACCCGGACCGGTCAGTTTGGCAAAGAATAAACCTTCGCCACCAAACAGCGCATTTTTGAAACCGCCCACAAATTGGATGTCATAATCTACGGTAGGTAAAAAAGCTACCAAGCACCCCGTGTCTACTCGCAGCGATTCACCGCTGGCTAATGAACGCTCAATGATAGTGCCGCCAGCATGAATAAAAGCCAAGCCATCGCCTTTCAGACGCTGCAAGATGAATCCTTCACCGCCAAAAAGTCCAGTGCCAATTTTTTTGGTAAATGCCACATCAATATCAATCCCTTTGGCGGCGCATAAAAAGCCATCTTTCTGACAGAGCACCTCACCGCCCAACGCCTTTAAATCCAGCGGAACAATTTTACCAGGATAAGGCGCAGCAAAGGCGACGCGCTGCTTCGTCTGACCTGTATTCACATACGAGGTAATAAAAAAGCTCTCACCAGTGAGCACACGTTTCAAGCCAGCGAACAATTTGCTGCCAAGACCACCTTCTTCTTGCCCCATTGACGTTTGCATCTGAATTCCATCTTCCATGTAGAGCATTGCACCAGCCTCAGCACGAACAGCTTCACCCGGGTCCAGCTCAATTTCTACGGCTTGCATGTCGTCGCCGAAGATTTTGTAGTCGATAATGTCGGCAGGCATATCAGTAGAGGTTTAGTGGTTTTAGAGTCAGTGCGAAAATAACGTTTTTTGATGTGATTTGGCTAAAAATTTCCATGAGGTGTGCATTTTACCTACAAAAGAGAGTGAGAATTATCCAACGATGCGCTCAACATGCGCAAAAAACCAGTCTTTGGAAAAAAGGCATACAAATTGAGCGATAGCTTTTCAGGGCGCAGCACAAGATGGAACAAAGGAGGCTGAAATGGGGGCGATAAATTCTGTAGGGCATGGCTGTCCTTTTGGGTTGCCTATGCACAAGTGCTATGAGTTTGGTTGCATAAGCCGCTTAGGTTCCATAGAACCCAGTTGCCTCATCAAGTCGCAGCGTGAAAGTAAGTCGCCATCAGCGGAGAAAGGAGCAAGTTACTTGGTGAAAGTCTGCGCATGGTGTGGCAAAGTGCTCAGCATGCAAAAACTGCATCAGCACTCAAGAGGGGCGCTTTCTCACGGCATTTGCAATGTGTGCCGCAAAAAGCTTATGGAAAGCCGCCGCAAGCTGAATTGAACGAATGGTAAAGGTAAAGCGTTAAGCCGTCAGGAAAAAAATCACTGCGGCATGCAAACCATACCTAACCGAATCCTTGCACTGCTTATCGTGTGTGCTTTGGCAAGTTGCCAAGCCAGTTCAAAAGAAAAAGTCATCATCTACTCCCCACACGGCAAGGAAATGCTCTCACACTACGAAAAAAAATTTGAAAAGGCTTATCCCAACATCGATGTGGTATGGTTAGATATGGGGGCGCAAACTATCCTCGACCGCATTCGCACCGAAAAAGATAATCCACAAGCTGATGTCTGGTGGGGCAGTCCCAAAGAACTCTTTAAACAAGCCGAAGCCTTAGGACTGCTGGCAACCTACCGACCAACATGGGCAAACGCCATTCCCGCAGAGTGGAAATCCGCCACCGATAAGTGGTATGCTACGCACCTTACGCTCGAAGGCATCATGTATAACACAAACCTGCTGCCAGAAGCACAAGCTCCACAGGACTGGGACGACTTGTTAGACGAAAAGTGGCGAAACAGAATTATCATCAGAGACCCTATCCAATCAGGCACGATGCAGACCATCTTTGCCGCCATGATTGCCAAAGAAGAAGCACGCACGCAGTCGCTGGATTCGGGCTTCTATTGGCTGGAAAGACTGCATGCCAATACGAAAAGCTATGCGGCAGACCCTACACAGCTTTTTCTAAAGTTGGCAAGTGGTGAGGGTGTCGTAACGCTCTGGAACTTCAATGATGCACTCTTGCAAGCACAGCGCAATGGCTTCCCCTTTGGCTTTATTGTGCCAAAAAGCGGCGCCGTATTTGCAATTGAAGGCATTGCAATTGTAGAAGGCGCAAAACATCTCGAGGCGGCAAAACTTTTCTACGAATTTGTAACTTCGTCTGAAAGCCTGAGAGAGCAAGCAGAACTTTTCTACCGTATCCCAGTGCGCGAAGACAGCCGACCTGAACTGCCATGGCTCAAAAACCTGTCGCTTGTTCCACTACCTGTCAATGCAGAAAAAATTGAGCGGTATCAAAAAGAATGGCTGAAGCACTGGCAAGAACATATCCGCACAAAAGTTCCCTAAAGCTCCAAGCTAAGGCAATTAGCGCACTAATCTTAAAGCTGAAGCATGACGATTCTATAGGCAATTGTACTGGGCATCATTCAAGGTTTGGCACCGCAGTCGGCGTAGCTTGGCTCTCGGTTACTATTGAGCAAAAACTTCCCGTTGATTGATGACCATGCGCAAGCAGGCTGTAACGCAAGCAGTCGATGGCTGCTTTATCTTTTTCGGTGATGTGCGCTTCGATTCACGCTTGCAAAATATGCTGCGCTCGCTCTCGAAGAAGTATTCGCAACTGCTACTATTGCAAACATCTGAGCACGATGAAACTTTCACATTTGAGCGCTGTCAGGTGCAGTCTTTTGCGGTCAGTGCAACCCTGCGCGGCATAGCAAAGTTCATGAGTTTTTACCGCGCCCTTGTGCCAAAGGCGTTCGGCGTACGTGCAAAGTTTTTCTGTGCCGAAGACATTTTCTCATTGCCGATAGCGTATTGGGCAGCGCGCCGTCAAAACGCCCAACTCTATTATGATTCGCGTGAGCTATTTTTTGCATTGGCGCAACTTACCAAAAAACCCTACAAGCAGCGATTCTGGGCAAGCGTGGAGGCATACTGCATTCGGCGAGCGAAGGTCTTCACATCAGGTACCCGCGATTCAGAAGCGCTGGCAGCACGCTACCGCATCAAACTCCCTGAAGTCATCTTCAACTATCCGCGCTTTCATGCCTATCGGCGTAGTGATACTTTGCACCGACGATTGAATCTGGCTGAAAATACCATCATTTTGCTCTATCAAGGCGTGATAACGCAAGGCAGAGGAATTTGGAAATTGCTCAACATGCTAACATGGCTCGAGAGTCACTTTGTGGCTGTCTTCATCGGTGAGGGCGACGAACTGCCAGCGCTGCGGCGCACCATTGAGGCTCGCAACTACCACACGCGAGCATTTGCCATAGGACGCGTGCCACATGAAGAATTACTGCAACTGACAGCATCAGCCGACATCGGCTTTGCATTGATTGAACCCATTTCCGAAAGTTACAAGCTGGCGCTACCGAATAAGCTCTTTGAGTATATCATGGCGGGCATCCCTGTCGTCGCAAGCGATTTGCCCGCTATGAAGGAGGTTATCGAAAGGCATGGCACGGGCATTACGGCTTCAGCAGATGAAGATGAAAAGCGCCTTGCCGAGCGCGTCGTGAAGATGACTGAAGAGTTAGAAAAGTATCGAAACCGATGCCGCAAGGCACGTGAGCAACTGAATTGGGAAGCACAAGAAGAGCGGTTGCTGGCGTTTTTCTAAGCAAAGCAGTGTGGCGCAAAATACCTACTGCAGATGAGACACCAGAGCATGCAAATGCATTGGCGGTGCAGCACCAAGTTCCTTTGCAAAAGCCTCTTTGCATTGGGCGTAAATGCGGCGTGCTTCGCTGCGATTGCCTTGCTTGAGGAAAATGCGCAAAAGAATTTCGTAGCCCTTGTCGTGCGTGTGGTCAGTATCGATGAGCTGACGTGCATATGAGACAGCTTCTGCTTCATCTTCGTGTTCTAAGGCGTGCTGGGCAAGGTAAGTCAGTGCGTGAAGGTAGGAGTCTTTAAGCGATTCTCGTTCAAAGACACTCCACTCGGCATACAAATCCTCTTTGAGAAAATCACCGGTATAGAGGGCGATAGCTTTTTTGTAGAGTGCCGCTCGGTCAGCGCCTTTCGAGGCTTGGTGCATGAGCGACTTAAATTCCAAAAAGTCAATCATAGCACCTTCGCCGAGGTCTAAGATGTAGGCTTTGCCGTCGTTACGCAAAAATGTAGAGGGCTGGCGCGGTGCCAGATCAGGTTCAAGCACTCGACGGATGAAGGAAATGCTATTTTTAATCACTTGCTCCACGTTGTGCTTGGTGGTGCTGTTCCAAAGCATGTCGATAAGTTCGTCGGTGGTGACGGCTTGCTGGTGATGAATAAGCAGAATTTTGAAGATATCCCGCGCTTTTTTTCTTTGCCAATCGCTTCTGGCAACGGTTCGCCCGTCAATTGTAAGAGCAAACTCACCGAAGGTTTTGACGAAAATCGAGAGCGGTTTCGTCTTAGCAGGTGAAGGCGTATCCTGCTGTAAAGAACGGCGCACCAAGAAGTGTTTATACTTTTGCTCAATAGCTTTGCGTGCCAGATGAAGTGCAGACTCAATGTCGGATTTGCTGGGTTGTGGCTGGTCTCTAAGAAAGCGACGGGTTTCGAACTCCATGAGCAAGTGGCGAGTGATTCCGTGAGCGGAAATTTGCGCCTGAAGTGATTCCGCAAGTTTGGTATGTTGAAGGCTAAGCGTAAGGTTGCTAAGCGATTTGTAAAGGGCGGCAAAGGCTTCATGATACTGCTGCTCGAGCACTTTTGAAGCGGCTTGTTGCGATGCCAAAAGCCCTTCGTTGAGCAGAGGCTGTGCGGCACAGTATTGCTTCTGTTTCATAAAGAGCTTGGCAAGCTCAAGCGAGACTTGTGCGTCAGAAAAAGCGTATCCGCAGGTCTGCGAAAGCGACTTGGCTTTCAGAAAGTGAGTTTTTGCATGGTCATATTCTTCAAGTTGCGCATAGACTTCGCCGAGTTTAGAGAGCGCGATAATTTTTATTAGTGCGGCGCCAAGTTGTTCAGCAATCCGCAAAGCCTCAACAAATGCTACGATGGCGGCACTGCGGTCGCCCATTCGTAGGTAAATAGTTCCCAAACGCAATTTTTTGCTGGCAACTTCTTTTTGATTGCCGAGTTGTTCAGCGAGCACAAGGGCACTGATGCAGAACTTGAGTGCAGCGGTGTAGTCGCCGTAATGCATATACACATCTACAAGATTTCCGAGGGCGATAACTTGCATGAACTTAAAGCCATCGGCTTCAGCTGTCTCTAAACTCTGCGTCAGATAATTCAAGGCTTCGGTATGCTGACCAAGCTGATAGTGGGCGTAGCCGAGACCATTGAGCAGCCTTGGAAGCAATTCGCGTGACGCATACTGGCGCAAGTCTAATGCACGCAAATACCATTTGAGCGCAGTTTCAAATTCACCTTTCAGCGTGTAGATATTGCCAATGTTATGCAAAATTGAAGCAACGCTGCGTTGTCTTCCATCTCTGTGATGAAGCACTAAGGCAGCTTGAAAATGTTCTAAGGCAAGCTCCAAGTTGCCAATATCATGATGACCGATGCCAAGAAGGTTATGGGCACTGCCTTCATGAGCACTCGAGCCATATCGCACCGCTTCTCGCAAGAGAAGCTCTGCCCACGCAATGGTCTGTGGATAGTCATTAAGGACATGTGAGCAAATGGCAAGCTCTCTGAGACTATCGAGCAGCATTGCCACATTGCTAGTTTGCTGAGCATGTTTGAGAGCCGCTTCAGCCGAGAGATATGCACGAGGCGTATCGATGTATCGTATGCGACGGATCTGCTCTATGAGTTCAGATGCAGAGGACGGGTGGGGCGCATGAGCAGTAGGGACGTGTTTTTCAACCATTGGAAGCTCCAACTTAAGGCTAATGAAAACTCCGCCGCAATGGTGTGGTAACAGTGGAGCTAAGGAGATTCGAACTCCTGACCTCTGCAGTGCGATTGCAGCGCTCTACCAACTGAGCTATAGCCCCAAAGACAAAAGACAAAGATATAAGTTCGCATGCAGGTTTGCAAATTCAAGACCGTGCCGCTAAACCAACCCAAATGTATGGTCAGAAAAATCCACTGCAGAGCGAAACACCAAAAAGCACGAGACTTAACAAAATGCAATACAAGTTGTTACCAATTTTTCTTACTTTTTGGAATGAAGGAATGCACTGCCACAAAAATTGCTGTCAAACTTTCTGGCGAGGTCGCAAATGACACAAGCTGAAAAAACCATGCTTCAAAAGAGCAGGAAAATTCTGGTAGTCGAAGATGATGCGGCTATGCTGCAAGTAATCAATGGGCAACTGCAGTCCCATGGGTATGAAACCGTGCTGGCAAGTAGTGCCGATGAAGCCGAAGCCATTCTGAACGAGCAATTGATTCCGATTGTCATTTGCGATAAAAACATGCCAAGACGCAGCGGTCTAGATTTATGTCGCAGTCTGCGGCAGAACCCCAAGACCAGAGGCGTCTACTTCATCATGATTACGGCATTGGGCACCCCCGATGAAAAAGTGCGTGCTCTCAACGAGGGGGTAGATGATTATCTTTCCAAATCACCGAAGCCAAATGAGCTTTTGGCACGTCTGAAAGTGGCTCACCGCATCTTGGATTTGCAGGAGCAAATTGTAGAGCTCGAGCGAGCAGCAGCGGCTATGGCAGTTGTAACCACACTGGCTCATGAAATCAATAATCCGCTAACTGGGCTACTGGGCTTTCTGGAACTTTCGCAGCAGCGTCTGAACCGTACGCCTTTGAACGAAGAAAACTTGGAGAAAATCAAGAAAATGTTGGAACGTGTGCATGAACAAGGCAAGCGAATCGAGGCGGTGGTGAAAAAATTAATGGAACTGCGCCAATACTCCACCAAGACCTACCTCAACAACATTGAGATGATTGACCTCTCAGTGCAAATGCTTAAAGAAAGTCAAGCTGAAAAATAACCGCATCTCGCACTGCTCTCATGTCTCTATCACTCATGAGTGTCAAGTTACAAGCACTCGGTGAAATTGTGCGACCCTCAAATGTAGCGCTGTTTTTTCTGTCTATCCTTCTTGGTGCGTTTGTAACGGCAGGTGTGGAGGCATTCAGGGAAGCGAAAGTGTGGTGGGCAGCGCTCTCTGGCACGCTGGTCGGTGCTGCGGCTAATGTCATTAACGATGTGATGGATATCGAAATTGACCGCATCAACAAGCCCAAACGACCGCTTGCCAGAGGTGCTCTTACTGCCAAAGAAGCGCGCTGGTATTGGCTTGCACTAAGCGCACTGGGTATCTTGGCAGCTATGTGTATTTCCACTTTACATCTCATGATTGCAATTGGTGCGACGACAGTGCTCTACGGTTATAGCGCATGGTTCAAACACATTGCGCTGCTTGGCAATATCGTGGTGTCTGCCATCGTGAGTCTCGGCTTGATGTATGCGCCCTTGGCGATTGGTCACTTGCACGATGTGTGGTTTCCAGTTATGTTCTGCTTCTTTTTCAACTTGGGACGCGAAATTCTAAAAGACCTCGAGGATACCGAAGGCGATAAAGCTGGTGGCGCAAATACCCTACCCATCAAAATTGGCACGGTAAAAACGCTCTACATCATCTCGGTCATCTACATTGGTGTGGTGCTGCTATCGCTACTGCCCTATCTTCAGGGCATCTATAGCAAGTGGTATCTGACTACCGTTATCTTCACCACCGATGCAATCGTGCTCTACACTGTGGTGCGGGCGTGGCAAGTGCAAACCAAAGAGAATTTCTACAAGCTCAACTCACTGCTGAAGTGGGCAATGCTCACAGGCATTATTGCTATTGCACTGGGACAAGTGCCGTAACTGAAAATCCATGTAACCATGCACTCAAATACCTTATCGCGTCTGGACGCCACGCTGGCGCGCCGAAAAAAAATGTGGATTCCCTACCTCATGCCTGAATTTCCTGTGCCGGGCACCACAGTACCCGTTTTACTTGCGCTACAAGAAAGCGGTGCAGACCTCATTGAGTTGGGCATTCCATACAGCGACCCTTTAGCAGATGGACCTGTTATCCAAGAGGCGGCAACCCGTGCCATTCAAAATGGCGTAACACTGACCAAACTGTTTCAATGGATTCAAGCGGCACGCCATGCCCATACGCCGCTAACCATTCCACTCATCATGATGGGCTACATCAATCCAATTCTGCAGTATGGCATAGACCGATTTTTGGACGATGCCAAAGAGGCAGGTGCCGACGGCTTCATCATTGCTGACTTGCCAATAGAAGAAGCCGAAGAGTTTCGGCAAAAATGCATTGCGCGCCAACTTGCACTGGTGTTTCTTATCTCGCCCGTAACCTCTGAAGCACGCATCCAAAAAATTGATAGCCTAGCCACGCATTTTCTTTATGCCATATCGGTCAATGCAACGACTGGAACAAAAAAGCTGAGTCAGCAGCAAGCAGCTGATGTAGAAGAGTATTTAGCACGTGTCAGGCGCTGTGCAAAAAAACCTTTTGTTGTAGGATTTGGCATTGAAAATGCTGCGCAGGCGGCAAAAATTCTTGAATTAGCAGATGGTGTGGTGGTAGGTTCAGCGTTGCTGCGGCACATCCGTGCGGCTAAAACCGCACAAGAAGCAGCAGAATATGCCGCAAAATTCTGGCAGTCTCTACATCAGAGAGACCCTCAAGCTGCTTACTGAATTTTTATGGAAAGAATTTTATCGCCAACCTCAAGTTTATCCAGCGTCTCTAATCCAGTTTTAACCAAGCCAAATGCCGTGTAGCGCCCGTCCAAATGTGGATGATGCGAATGCATGATGAAAAATTGCGAGCCCTCGGTGTCTTTGCCAGCTGATGCCATGCCAATGATACCGCGCTCGAAGCGGCGGCGCGTAAATTCAGAACGGATAGAATACGGCGGTCCGCCTGACCCATCGCCTTTTGGGTCGCCACCTTGAACAACGAAGTTGGGCACAACACGGTGAAAGGTCAAGCCGTCAAAAAAGTGCTGTTCTGCAAGCGTGATAAAATTCTGCACGGTAAAAGGCGCTTCTTCAATAAAGAGCTCAATGCTGATGCGTCCTTTGCTGGTTTCTATGACGGCAAGAGGGTTCTTGGAGAATCGCCGGAAAAATGTCCAATCAGGTGCGGAATCTGGCACAGTCATTGAGATAGATGCAGGGCGAGCACCGAGGCGCATGCAGACTTCAGCGGCTTTCTTGCGCACGGAGAGTTCTTCGTCGGTCAAATACTTTTCTATGGTTGGCAGTGCGGTGCTGTCGCGCAGGGCGGCAAGAGCGTCCAGCAGCGCCATCACGGTTTCCGCATCACGGCGAGAAGAAAGTTGAGCCAATGCCGCCTGAAGAGGCGCAGAAAATTTTGGCGAAGCAAACATCGAGTCTGAAAAAATACTCGCAATCGTTTGAATTGCAGAAGTGTTTTGAGGATTGGATTGAGTGTGGTATGCAAGTGCAGAAACCAAAGATGAGTCAATGGAAAGACCAAGGGCACGGTTGAAGTAGAAGGTTTTCCAGATTGTTCCAAGGGCACGAATTGCGGCGGTAGCATGTAGCGGCTGTGGGTCGGTAGCGTAGGTCTGAAGGGTGTGAAGTAGGTCAGGGCGCAACTGTTTTTCCGTAACCATTAAAATGCCCATTGCATCGAGGGCGGCAGGCGTAAGCGTGTGCTGCGAAATCATCTGAGTAAGATGAGACGATGCGCGTTCAGGTGCAAGAACGGCAAGCGTCCGCAAGGCTTCAGCTTTAAGGTCGGCGGAAGAGGAGTAAAGCAACTGCTCAATGGTGGCGACTAAGGTATCGCGCATTGAGCCAGCATCTTGGAGCGCACGGCGGCGCGCCAGCATCAACAGAGTCTCTTTCTGGAGATGATACTTCGGTGTGTGTAGCAGCCGCAGTGCGGCGTCATAAATGGGGGTGGGATTATCAGGGAAAAAATAACCGAGTGCGCGAATGGCATTGACAGCAACGCGCCAGTCTTTGTCGCGTGTGGCATCAAGAAGCAGTGAGAGCGCTTGGGAATTTCGTAAAAACGACGCAGCAGTAATAGCGTATGCGCGCGTTTCAGGATGAGCGGCACGACAAGCAGAAAAAATAGTGGATTGATGTGCCGAAAGCAGGGCGCTATCTGCAATGCGTGCTAGGGCATAAACTGAAAAATTGAACATCGGTGCACGCTGAGTTTTCTCATAAATCGAGGCGGCAGCGGCGGTCAGCTTTTCAGAGCGAACTTGGCGAATGGCGGCACGTGCAATAGCTTCGGCAACTGCATCTTGCAAAACTCTATCTTTCAAGTTGAAATCCACCAACTTTTCCATCGCAGAAAGACTGCCGAAATAGCCAAGTGCAAGAATCAGTTCATAGCGCACGGCAGGGTTGCGTTCTTGCACAATGAAAGTGAGTAAAGAGTCTTCAAACTGGGACGCATGAGGTGAAAGTCGCAGAGTTTGACCTAATGCAAAAGCGGCTTGCTCACGCACGCGTGCCGAAGGTGAAGCAAGTTTGCGCAAAATGTCAGGTAAAGCCTGCTCAGATTGCACACTGGCAAGGTTGTATAGCACGAAGGCATCAAGAGCATCGGATTTGTCGAAGAAAGATGCTAAAGCCGTTACATCTCGGCGGTCAGCTGCAGCTTTGATGGCACGCATTGCAGCGTTTTGCCAAAAAGGTTGCCCAAAAAGAGCTGGTGCAAGTGCAAAGAAAAAGGCAAAGAGTAGGCAAGAAAAACGAGAACAAACGATGTGCATCATTTGCAGTTAGAAAAAGCCCTGTTGCGGTAACAGGGCTTTGCGCTGTAAAATTAAGTATTAGCTATCTTCTTTGGCAGAATTGACGCGGTTCAGAGCCTCTTTGGATTCAGCATTTCTGCCAAGCAGTGCATAGAGCTTTGCCATCAGACGCCAATATTGCTTCGTATTTTCACGCTCTGCCGCAGGACGGAGCACTGCAAGTGCGCGCTCATAGTAGGGAATACCGCCAGTGTATTCGGGAATCTTAGGCTTTTTCTTGCTCTTTTTACTTGCCGCAATAATGCTATCCTCATAGGCTTTGCGAAGCTTATCAACATACTGGATGTTGTAGACGGCGTAGTTGTAAGCCGCATCGGAGACAGTCGGGTCTAAGTCTAAAGCACGCTTAATCTGATAGATTGCAGCTTCATACTTGCCGCTATCGGCAAGCACTTGAGCAAGATAGCGTAGCAAGGGAACAGCGGTCTTCTTAGTGTCAGGCGTTGGATTTTCCAAGACCTTGTCCAAAATTCTTTCTGCATCGGCAATGCGGTTGCCTCTGATGTAGGCGACCATCAAGCGGTTGTAAATGTCTGGTGTAGCCTTGCCGCGCTTGACCAAATCTTCAAGCACTTGAATGGCTTCGCTAAACTTATCCTGCTTTTCCAAGGCATAATCCAAGAGAGTGTAGGCATCGACTTCATCAGGATTCTTTTTCAGGTATTCGCGCAAAACTGGTTCAGCTTTAGCATACTGGCCTTCGACGATGTAGCCACGTGCAAGGGGCAAATAGACTTGCATGCTATCTGGCTCAATTTCAATAGCGAGTTGAAACTTGGCAATCGCAGTATCCATGCGTAGCTTACGTGTCTCTGGGTTTTTATCTTGAACAGCTTCATTGAATGCACTGACGCCATCGTTGAACACAATTGCCCACATGGTGCGGATAGTGTTTTCCGCTTGAAGTTGGAACACTGCCGCTTGCTTTTCGCTGGATTTCATGGAAAGCACCTTGCGGTAGTTTTCGGTAGCCATGCGGTAATCCTCAGCGCGCTTGTCATTCTGAGCTTTTTCGTAATACACATTGCCGAGTACATAAAAAGCCTCTATGTTGTTAGGATTTTCTTTGCACAGGCGCTGCAATTCAGCAATTGCGCGGTCGTACTCCTTGCGCTGAATCATGGATTTGACAAAGCTTGGCACTTGCGAAAATGCAGTGCTACAAGAAAGCGCAAAGGTAAGAACAAAGAGTAGTGCTTTCATCTCCTTGGGATTTAAGTTGATTTGCTATTGCATATCTCAAGGCGAAAAGTAATAGGTAACTGAGATTTTTCAAATATTATGGCTAAACTGCGCCCCAAAGCACTATCGCTGTAAGTGGAAAAAGAAAGCAAGTCTCATAATTGAAGCCATGAAACATTTACTTGGTTTATACCGTGCCTCTGCACAAGAGATTGACCTGATTTTGCAACAAGCGGCGTTCTTCAAAGCAGCGTTGCTGAACGCTCCACATGAATCATTTTCTATACTGCGTGGCAAGACCGTGGTGTTAGCGTTCTTTGAAAATTCTACGCGAACACGCACATCGTTTGAACTGGCAGTGCGACGCTTAGGTGGAAATGTGCTCAATTTCTCAAGTGCTACCAGTAGCTTGCAAAAAGGCGAAACACTGCTTGACACTATTGCCAACATTGAAGCCATGCAAGTCGACGCCTTTGTGATTCGTCATGGCGAGTCAGGTGCGGCGGAAATTGTAGCAAAGCATACGAAAAAAGCTGTCATTAACGCAGGCGATGGCATGCACGAGCATCCCACGCAGGCTCTGCTGGACATGTTCACACTGCAAGAGACCTTTGGTAAGCTATCGGACTTACGCATCTTGATTTTGGGTGATATTTTGCATAGCCGTGTAGCACGCTCAGACATTTTCGGGTTGCAAAAAATGGGTGCCACCGTCTCGGTGTGCGCGCCGCCAACTTTGCTGCCCGTAGGAATTGAGCAGTTTGGAGTAAAAGTCTTCGCCGATGTGAAAACGGCTCTGGAAAATTGCGATGCCGTAATTGTGCTACGCCTGCAACTTGAGCGCGAGGCCGCTGGCTTTATTCCATCGCTGCGTGAGTATAACACATTTTTCGCCCTAACGGATGAAACCCTTGCCGCCGTGACACACAAAGTTTTTGTGTTACATCCCGGACCAGTTAATCGTGAAATAGAACTCTCAAGCATGGTAACTGACCGTGATGACACAATGGGAAAATCCGAGAGCCTGATTCTGAAGCAAGTAACAAATGGCGTGGCAGTACGAATGGCAGTGCTAAAGTTACTACTTGAGCAGTCCTAAGTATGTCGAATTCTTGACGCATAAGACGAGCTGTGCGAGCCAGCATGCAGGGCTTATCTCTGCTCACTCTCTCATGCAAAGCAAAGTATGAGGAAGCACAACCTCACCCTGTCTGCTACTGCAGATATCTTTTTTGCAAAAGAAAGGTAAGAGCAAGTTGTGGCTATACCCACCTTGTCATGCTCAACGAAGTGAAAACCTACTTTTCACTCCAACCGTATGTTTTATCGCTCATGCAGCGTGCCGACCGTAGCGCCAGTATTTCAAAAGACCAATCACTGCATAGATTATCAGCCCGGGCACACATGAGATTCCCCAGTCTGCAAGCGTAAGTGGTGCACTATGAAATGCGACATTCATAAAAGGCAGATACGTGTAGAGTACTTGAAGCGCCAACATGCCAGAGACACCAAGCCAAATCAACGGATTGGAAAAGAGCCCAATTTTGAACATTGAGTAGCGCAGCGAGCGGCAGTTAAAAAGGTAAAACAATTCACCCAATACGAAGATATTGACAGCAATCGTGCGAGCTTCAGCATCGGTGCGACCGTTTTGCAAAGCAAGTTCAAAAAAGAGCAGGGCGCCAACACAAAGTAAAGTACCTACGATGATAATTCTCACCACAAGTGAAGTGGTCAAAATAGGCTCATTTGGCTCACGAGGCGGACGGTTCATGATGCCCGGCTCTTTTGGCTCAAAGGCAAGCATGAGCCCAAGTAAAATGGCAGTGGTCATGTTAATCCAAAGCAGTTGCACAGGCAAAATTGGTAGAGTCAGACCCGCAACCACAGAGGCAAGAATTACAAGTCCTTCGCCAAAGTTCGTTGGCAGCGTCCAAGTGATGAACTTGACAAGATTGTCATACACATTACGCCCTTCTTCCACAGCGGCTTCAATGGTAGCGAAATTGTCGTCGGTCAGAATCATATCGGCAGCTTCTTTTGCGACATCCGTGCCTGCAATGCCCATAGCAATGCCAATGTTGGCTTGCTTCAGGGACGGCGCATCATTGACACCATCACCTGTCATCGCTACGATATACCCCTTCTTCTGCAAGGCTTTAACCAAGCGCAGTTTGTCGCCAGGTGCAACACGAGCAAAGACGGAAGTTTTCTCGACGACTTCGGGCAACTGTTCTTCAGGCAGTGTGGTCAAGGTTTTCCCGTTGATGACGCTATCCATCGTGGCTTGCGGCGAGGCAATGCCTAAGCGTTGAGCAATAGCTAATGCCGTTAGCTCATGGTCGCCAGTAATCATTTTGACGCAAATGCCAGCACTCTGACAAGCCGCAACCGCTTCAATCGCTTCAGGGCGTGGCGGGTCAATCATGGCTTGCAAGCCCAGAAAAATGAGTCCGTCAGAAATGTCTGCATGAGAAAGCGTGGTCTTGGAGCGGTCGAATATCTTGTAAGCAAAAGCCAGCACCCGCAAGCCCTGCGAGGCAAGCGTATCAGCCTGCTGGAGAATGCGCTTGGCATCTAAGGTGGCAAGTTCCCCCGTGTCGGAGAGTGCCGATTGCGCGCGTTCCAATAGCCGCTCGACAGAGCCTTTCACATATACCACGGTGTCATTCATCTCTTGGCGTGCGTGTAAGGTGGCCATGTATTGATAAGCCGACTCGAAGGGAATGGTATCAACTCGAGGTAAATGCGAGAGCAGAGTTTTGCGAGTAAAGCCGGCCTTCTGGGCAGACACGATAAGTGCGCCTTCTGTAGGGTCACCCTCGATTTTCCATTGACCATCAACAAAGATGAGATTGGAGTCATTGCATAGCAAGCCACAGATGAGCGTTTCTTTAAGTGCTTGGTTTTCAGTAGCAGAAACGGCTTGTTCGCCGTGCATGAACTGCCCACTGGGCTCGTAGCCGACGCCAGTAACGCTGTAGAGCTTACTGCCTGCATAAATCTTCTGCACGGTCATCTGATTTTGTGTGAGCGTGCCCGTTTTGTCGGAGCAGATAACCGACGCGCTGCCGAGTGTTTCGACAGCAGGCAGTTTGCGAATAATCGCATTGCGTTTTGCCATTCTGGCAACACCAATTGCAAGCGTGATGGTAACTGCCGCAGGAAGCCCTTCTGGAATAGCCGCAACAGCCAACGCCACTGCCGCCATGAACATATCCACCCATCTTTCACCGCGCACAAGCCCGACCACAAAAGTCAAAGCCGCCAGACTCAAAATGACATAGAGCAAGACTTTGCTAAAGCGTGCAATCGATTGCGTCAGGGGCGTCTCAAGCACATCAGCTTCGGCAATCATCTCGTTGATTTTGCCGATTTCCGTGTTGCGACCAATGGCAACCACGACACCAACCCCAGTGCCATATGTAACCAGCGTCGAAGAATATGCCATGTTGCTACGGTCGCCGAGGACGGTGTCAGCATCGAGTGCATCGGTTTGTTTGATGACGGGGACGGACTCGCCAGTCAGAGAAGATTCATCAACTTGGAGTTCACGCACTTGCACAAGGCGCAAATCGGCAGGAACTTTGTCGCCAGATTGTAAGAGCACTACATCGCCAATCGTAAGTTCTACGGAAGGAATGCGCCGCTTTTCACCATCGCGTATCACCGTGGCTTCGCTGGCGACCGACTTGGCAAGAGCTTCAATAGCCTTGAGCGCCTTCGACTCTTGAATAAATCCGATAACCGCATTAACAAACACCACACCAAAAATGACAGACGAATCAACCCACTCTTGCAAAAGCGCTGTAATGACCGTGGCAATCAGAAGAATCACCACAAGTGGCTGGGTAAATTGCTGCAGAAAGAGTTCTAAGGGTGTTTTCTGTTTTTTCTTGGGAATAGCATTCAAGCCGTATTTTGACTGGCGCCGCCGAACCTCCTCTGAAGAAAGTCCTTGCGTAGGAGAGACATCAAGCTGCTGAAGAACATGCTCGACATCTAATTGGAACCAAGTGGTGCTTTTTTTGAGCTCTTTTTCAACAATCATGATACTGCAAAATTTGATTGCAAGATAAAATGTATCTTTGCTCGAGCCATAAGGGCGCGCATGCACACCACTGTAGAGTAAAACATCTTGAGCAGAAAACAAAAAATGGAGTAAGCATGAAGAAAAGCCTCTCGCTGACAATCCTGCTGCTAAGCATTTTTCACACGGTGAATGTGCATGCACAAGTGGGTTATACGGATGCGTTTCCATCTTTGCCAAATTTTTCTTTCCCCTTGGAGATGGTGCATGCGGGAGATGGCACAAACCGGCTCTTTGTGGTAGAGAAAGCAGGACGAATTCGCGTGTTTCAAAATCAAAGTAACGCCAACAGCTACACGACATTTTTAGACATCACCGACCGTGTAGTGCTAAGCAATCCGCCAAACAGCGATGAGCGCGGGCTACTTGGTTTAGCCTTTCATCCAAACTACGCCACGAACCGACAGTTCTATGTCTACTACACACGCGACACGGTCATCAGCGGCATCGGTACACGCATGAAGATGATTCTCTCACGCTTTCAAGCCAGTGAGTCAAACCCGAATGTGGCACTGCCAAATAGCGAATATCGCATCTTACAGTTTGTGAAAAATCAGAACAATACCAATCACAATGGCGGCAAAATTGCATTTGGTCCTGACGGCTTGTTATATGTTTCAGTCGGTGATGGCGGCGGCGGTGGCGACCCGCAAAACAATGCGCAGAACGTAAATAACCTATTTGGCAAAATTTTGCGCATTGATGTCAATGGTGATGATTTTCCAAGCGACAACGACCGCAATTACCGCATTCCGCCAACCAATCCATTTGCGTCGGGCGGCGGACGAGCGGAAATTTTTGCATGGGGCATTCGCAACATGTGGAAGTTTTGCATTGATAACATTGAGGGCATAATTGGCGGCGATGTCGGGCAAAATGCACGCGAGGAAATTGACCGTGTGGAGCTTGGCAGAAATTACGGCTGGCGCTTCATGGAAGGCGATTTGCCCTACAACATTCCAAACCCCGCCGATACCAACGGCTTGAATCTTGCGCCACCAATTCACGTCTATCCACACACACAAGGACGGTCGGTAACTGGCGGATTTGTCTATCGCGGCAGCGCACTGCCTGAACAAGTCGGTCGCTACATCTTCGGCGACTATGTCTCAGGGCGAGTCTGGTCGCTCAACTTGAGCACAAATGCGGTCACGCAACTCTTTCTTGCCAGTGGCATCAACATTGCAAGTTTTGGGGTTGACCAAAATAACGAGCTCTACTTTTTGGGCTTCAACAACGGACGGATTTATCGCTTTACAAACACAGCACCACCGCCAACAGGCGATGCCGTAGCGGGCATTGGCATTTGGTCGGCAATGGGAACGGGAGTAAATGGCACGGTGCGTGCCATTGCGGTCAAAGGCGATGAAGTGTTTGTGGGCGGCTCATTTACGCAAGCAGATGGTGTGCCCGCAAACAACATTGCGCGCTGGAGACCGGGCGAGGGTTGGACGGCATTAGGTAGCGGCGTGAGCGGTACCGTCAATGCCATTGCCATTGACCAAAATGGAAATGTGCTGGTCGGTGGAACATTCACCACAGCAGGCGGCGTGTCGGCAAACAACATTGCACGCTGGAACGGCACAGCATGGAGTGCACTTGGCACCGGCACAAACGGCTATGTCAGTGCGATTGCCGTAGCACCAAACGGCGACATCTTCATCGGAGGAGCATTCAGCCAAGCAGGGAGCATTGCGAATGCAAATAACATTGCGCGCTGGGATGGCACAGCGTGGCATAGCTTAGCAGGCGGCATGAACAATGAAGTGCGTGCCTTAGCACTCGATGCCAATGGTAACCTATTTGCAGGCGGCAATTTTACCACAGCAGGCGGCGTAAATGCCGCAAACATTGCGCGCTGGGATGGCTCGTCGTGGCATGCGCTGGGTGCAGGCGTAGATGCTTTCGTCAATGCAATTACTGTATTGCCAAATAATGATGTAGTGGCTGGAGGTATTTTTATCAATGCAGGCGGTGCACCAGCCAACCGCATCGCACGATGGACAGGGAGCACTTGGCAGACACTCGGCACAGGCGTCAGCGGATGGGTCTCTGCCTTAGCATCCGTGGGCAATACCATCTACGCAGCAGGCGGATTTGTAACCGCTGGCGGGCGCATTGTTAATCACATCGCGCGCTGGAATGGATCAAGCTGGGAAGCATTAGGGCACGACGCCATAGGAGCAAACGCAACCCTCAACGCACTGGCAGTGCAGGGACAAACCCTATTTGCCGCCGGCAATGCCACCGCATTCGGAGGCATTGCAGCAAACGGCATTGCACAGCTTGAAATGCCAAATGCGGCGGAAGTTCGCTCCGTGTCAGCAGGAAATAGCTCACACACTTTTGCAGGCACAGGCGTCAGCATTGATTTTACAAGCGTAGCCAATAACGGCTCTGTTAGTGTAGCTCGCTACGATAGAGCGCCGCAAAATGTCATCGGTATTCCGCAAGCAAATGTCAGTTCGTATTGCTTCGTGATAACGCAAACGGGACTGGGCACATTCAATGCGCTCTTGCGCCTAAATCGGACGCAAATTCCAAACAGCGGTATTTCAAATCCTGCTACGGTGCGCGTGTATCGACGAGCGACGCCCAATACAGGCACATTTGCAGCGCTGCCGAATGCCTTTACTTCAAGTGCGCCTGACGAAGTGCGTGCCACAACCAACTCATTTTCAGAACTTGCACTGGGTGGCGATAGCGACAATCCACTGCCCGTTGAACTCGTGGCGTTTAGTGGCGTGCGCACTGCGAACGGCATTCAACTAAGCTGGACAACCGCATCGGAACGCAACAATGCAGGATTTATTGTCCTGCGCTCATCCACAAGCAACCCACAGCCTGCGGCGATTGCCTCGTATCAGTTCTCGCCTGAATTGCGCGGCAGGGGCACAAGCAGCACGGCAACCAACTACACATTCTTGGATAGAGCCGTGGAGTCTGGTCAAGTCTATACCTACCGCTTGCGTAGTGTAGATTTTGACGGCACCATTCACGACTACTTACGCACGGTAACGCTCGAGGCGCCACGCTTAGAGATAGATGAGCATGAACGCAAGGTTTATGATTACGCTTTGATGCAAAACTATCCTAATCCATTCAATCCCACGACGGTGATTCGCTTTACGATGCGCCAAGCTGGCGTAGCGACGCTGACCATCACCGATGTGCTGGGCAGGGTAGTCAGAAGCGTTACGCTCAATGCCGCCGCAGGTGAAAACCGGTTCAACTTTGACGGCACAGGATTGCCAAGCGGACTATACTTCTACCGACTGCAGACACAAGGATTTAGCGATGTCAAAAAGATGATGCTCGTAAGGTAGTAACAAGAGCACACGAGTGTTCTAAGAGCTGGCTGAAGGCAGAGACAAGGCAAAATGCAAAAGAGTGTGCTGGCGTAGTCAAGAAGCAAGAAGATTTTTCTAACTTAGCTCATCAACACGCACACAGAATGACTTTTGCTGAACGCGCCATTAAGTTTTTCTCTACACTCGATTTGCAAGTGCCGCTGCCAGAAGGCGTGAGCGCCATGAATCCCTACAAAAACCCCGAAGTGATGCAAATTGTCACCGCGTTTTTTGAAAAATTTTTTAATGATGAGAATCGGCGCATTTTTGTCTTTGGTATCAATCCGGGGCGATACGGTGGCGGCTTGACCGGCATTGCCTTTACCGACCCCGTTGCCTTGCACAAACACTTGGGCATTCACACCTCGCTCAAAGGTCAGCGTGAGCCATCTTCGATTTTCATTTACGATTTTATCGAGAGCATGGGCGGCGCTGAAAAATTCTACTCAAAGTTTTATTTCACCTCGCTCTCGCCAATTGGCTTTACAAAGGATGGCAAAAACTTCAACTTCTATGACGACAAAAGCTTTGCCGAAGCACTGCGACCGTTTATTGTGCAAAGCATTGTAGAGCAGCTCAAGTTTGGCGCTGTGACACGCATCGCCATTTGCTTAGGCACAGGCGAAATCTATAAGTTTTTCAGGTCGCTCAATCATGCTGAAAATTTCTTCGAGGAAATCCTGCCCGTCGAGCATCCGCGTTTTATTGTGCAGTATAAGCGCAGTCGCATGCATCACTATCTGCTAAAGTATCACGAGGCATTTGAAGCGGCTCTGAAACTGGTTAGTTGAAACAAGCAAGTGCAATCCCCTGTCAATCACTTCGGTAGAAAGTTGGCAAATGCGCTGGCAGAGTATGATGCAGGTGGTGTATAGCCGCGCTGGAGTTTGAGATATGCAAGCGAAGCAATCATGGCAGCGTTGTCGGTCGAGTAAATCGGCTTTGGAATATGAAGTGAGAAATTTTTTTCTGCGCAGACTTGCTGGAACCTTCGGCGTAGTTCGGAGTTGGCGCTCACGCCGCCTGTGACGCTGATAGTTTTCAGCCCGAAGGTTTCGGCAGCCAAAATGGTCTTTTCGACCAAAACATCTACAATTGCGGCTTGAATAGAGGCACAAAGGTCAGCCAAGTGTGCTTGCACAAAGGCTTCACTTTTATCGCGCAGAAAGGTTTGCACAGAGGTTTTTAGACCAGAAAAACTAAAGTTAAAGTTGTTTGGGTTAGCGTGTGCAGAATGTGCAGTGTGCATGAGCGCGCGTGGAAACTTGTGAAAGTTGGCATCGCCTGACTGGGCAAGTTTATCCATCGCTGCGCCAGCTGGATAGCTCAAGCCTAACATCTTCCCAGTCTTATCGAATGCTTCGCCAGCGGCATCGTCAATGGTTCGTCCGATGACTTTGTAGCTCAAATCTTCTTGCACGATGCTCAGCAGAGTGTGTCCGCCAGAGACCGTCAGGCAAAGGTAGGGAAAAGAGGGAAAGGTATCGGTGCTGCCATCATCGATGAAGACGGAAAACATGTGAGCTTCAATATGATTGATGGGCAAAAACGGTTTGCCCAGTGCGAAAGCAAATGCTTGTGCGAAGTTAAGCCCTACCAGCAGTGCGCCGATAAGTCCGGGTCCAGCCGTTGCAGCTATGAAATCGAGCGATGACTTATGTATATTCGATTTTTCTAAAGCTTGTTCGAGCACGAACACAATGAGCCGTTCATGTTCGCGCGAGGCAAGTTCGGGCACAACGCCGCCAAAGGTTTGATGCGCAAGTTGCGAGCTAATAATGTTTGAGGCAACTTTGCCGTCAATGAGCACAGCGGCTGAAGTTTCGTCGCAACTGGTTTCAAGCCCGAGTATGACCATAACTTAAAACATTAGTTAGTATGGAAAAGCCGCGCAAAGATAAGAAGACCTACTCAATGGTGCGCTTTTCACGCATGTTTTTGTTTCTCTTTGGCGCAAGTTTGGTGTTTCTCTTTCTGCCACGCATTGGTCAAATCCATTTGATTTATCATGTCCATCCTATGCTCTCTTTCTTCCTGACGATTGCTGGCATTGTGATTTGCCTATATGCGTTCATCGGTGGCGAAGGCTTGTACTACAATTACACTGTTGAGAAAGGCGAAAAGAAAGAACAAGGTGAACCGCAAAAGGAATCCTAACTAAAACGACCACAATCTCTCGGAAAAATCTGGTTCTGAACCTAGCTTCAAAAACATGATTACAGCCCTCTCAATCGACGAGCTGAATGCGAAAATCAAGCAAGAGTCGGAATTTGTAAATCGGCTGCGAGCGGAAATTTCAAAAGCCGTGGTGGGGCAAAACTATGTGATTAATCGGCTGCTGATTGGGCTTTTAACCAATGGTCACATTTTGCTGGAAGGCGTGCCCGGGCTTGCAAAAACCCTCACCGTAAGCTCGCTTGCCAAAGCGCTCAATCTCAAATTTCAACGCATTCAGTTTACGCCCGACCTCTTGCCCGCAGACCTTATTGGCACGATGATTTACAACCAGAAGGACATGAAATTCTACACCAAGAAAGGACCGATTTTTGCGAATGTGATTTTAGCCGACGAAATCAATCGCTCACCAGCCAAAGTGCAATCGGCACTGCTGGAAGCCATGCAGGAAAAGCAGGTAACGATTGGCGAAGAGACCTACAAGCTCGATTCACCATTTTTGGTGCTGGCAACGCAGAACCCTGTGGAGCAAGAGGGCACCTATCCTTTGCCAGAAGCGCAAGTTGACCGCTTCATGATGAAGCTCAAAGTGGGCTATCCTTCACGCGAAGATGAGTTGGAAATCATGCGGCGCATGGCACGCACCGAACCGCCAGAGCCCATTGAGCCCGTCGTTACGCCCGAAGAAATTTTGCGCGCCAGAAAAGTTGTCAATGAAGTCTACATTGACCCGAAAGTGGAGCAGTATATCGTCGATATCGTGTTTGCCACCAGAGAGCCAGAAAAGGTTGGGTTAGCGGAGCTGAAGCCGCTCATTGCCTACGGTGCTTCACCACGCGCCACGATTTACCTCAATCTGGCGGCACGAGCGCATGCGTTTCTCAATCAGCGCGGCTACACCACACCCGAAGATGTGAAAACCGTCGCCTACGACGTGATGCGGCATCGCATCATTCTCACATATGAAGCTGAAGCCGAAGAAGTCAAACCTGAAGACATCATTCGTCGAGTGCTTAATGCTGTGCCTGTACCATAGCTAACTGCAAGTTCCTTGGGGACAAGTGGCAAAAGCGAAAGAAAAAAAACGGCAGAGCACCTCTTCCAAACCTGAGTCCGAGCGCGGGCTAACACGCATCGACAGTCGCGATACACACGGCTGGATGATGCGACTGTGTCATCAGGGCACGGTCTACACGAAGCTCTTCAGCGATGGGGTTTATGGCGGCACCAAAAAAGCGCTGAAGGCGGCACGCAAGTATCGTGAGCAACTTGCCAAACAATTAGGCATTGAATCATTAGAGAAGCGACGCAGGGTGCGTCGTGTCAGCACGCAAAGTGTGCCAACTGGTGTTGTTGGCGTATATCGCGGCACAAGTAAGACCAAAAGTGGCAAACTGCGTCATTACTATGCGGTAAGCTGGAGCCCTAAGCCAAATAAATTGAAAACCAAATCGTTCTCGATTGCTAAATATGGCGAAGCAAAAGCCTTTGAGCTGGCAGTTGAGTATCGCAAAAAAATGGTAAAAAAAATCATTGGCGATTTGCCAGATTTGACTGCACAAGAACAAGCACCAACAAAACGCTACATGCCTGCTGATGCAGTGATGAACGCGCAGGAAAAGTCCGAGAAAAGCAAAAAGAAAAAGCGAAAAAAGAAAAGCGACACTTGAGCATGCCTGAAACACTGCCCAAAGAAGTTTTCAAAAAAGTGCGACAATTGGAAATCCGCACGCGTGGCTTAGTCAATAACATCTTCAGCGGAGAATATCACTCGGCATTCAAGGGCAAGGGAATAGAGTTTGCCGAAGTGCGAGAGTATCAGTTCGGCGACGATGTCAGGGCAATTGACTGGAATGTCTCAGCCCGCCGAGATGATGTCTTCATCAAAGTCTTCGAAGAAGAGCGTGAGCAAACCCTGATGATTCTCTTCGATGCCTCTGGCTCTGGAGTGTTTGGCTCAACGCATCAATCCAAACGCGAACTTGCCGCAGAAATTTGTGCCACGCTGGCATTTAGCGCTATCAAAAACAACGACAAGGTCGGATTGATTATCTTCACCGACAAAGTTGAAAAGTTTATCGCCCCACGCAAAGGCAGAACGCATGTCCTGCGAATTTTGCGCGAGATTTTTTTCTTCGAGCCCCAAGGGAAGCATACAAACATCTCGGCAGCGCTCGATTTTGCTACACGCGCACTCAAACGCCGAGCTATTGTCTTTCTGGTCAGCGACTTGATGGACGATAGCTACATTGACAAAATGAAACTCATCAACAAAAAGCATGATTTTGTAGTTATTCACATCACCGACCCGCGAGAGTTGTCTTTGCCAGAAGTCGGACTCCTATACCTTGAAGATGCAGAAACCGGCGAGTGCTACCTTGTAGATACCTTTGACGAAGAATTTCTCAAAAGCTATGAAAGCCGTATCTCACAAGTGCAAGCCAATCGCAAGGCGCAATTGCAACGGTTGCAAATAGATGTGGTACAAGTATCAACAGATAAATCGTATATCAAACCACTTGCGGCGTTTTTCCGCCAGCGTGAAATGCGTCAGTAGTCGTGCTATGAAAAAATCTGGATGGTTTTGGCTTTGCTTGGCTATCAGCTTCACACAAGCACTATCGCTACAAGCGCAGCAACCTGTGGCAACACTGTCGGTTGAGCCCGATACCTGCACCATTGGCGATGACATTTTCTACACCATCAGCGTGCTGAAAAAACCCTCGATTCGCTTGCAGTATCCATCTCTGAACGATTCAGCAAGTTTCCAACCGTTTGAAATTCGCCAGATGCAAACCCTGCCTGCAGAAACGCAAGAAAAAATGACCCTCGAAAAAATTCGCTACAAACTGACCATCTTTGATACAGGCATGCACTATCTGCCACCCATTCGGCTGGTCTATACAGACCAAGAAACGCAGCAGCAAGATTCGCTGACTTTGGAAAGCCGAAGCGTGTATGTGCGGTCGGTCTTAGACACAGCAAGAAAGGATATTGTCGACATCAAGCCAGTGCGAAGTGTGCCAATCCCCTTGTGGGTGTATTTTGCTGGCGGTGGACTGCTGGTGCTGCTGGCAGTAGGGATTTACTTGCTTGTGAAATATCTCCGCACACGTCCGAAATTGGTAGAGCCAGTGTCTGTGGCACCAACGTTAACCCCCTTTGAAATTGCAAATGAAAAACTGAAGTTGCTTGAAAACTATGCCTTGCAATCGCAAAGCGACTTCAAAGCTTACTACACGGCGCTCAGCAATACTGTGCGCGAATTTTTAGAGCAACACTACGGATTTCCAGCAATGGAGCAACTGACATCAGAAATTGATGCTGTCATGCAAGCCAGAAGACCAAAAGAAGAGGCAGAGCGCATCAGAGTGCTACTGGAAGAAGCCGACCTTGTAAAGTTTGCAAAATTCCAGCCCGAAGTATGGCGTGCCCGAGAAATGTTGCGTCTTGCTTTCCAGATTATTGAGGTCGGTAAGCCAAAAGAACCAGATGCTGTGAAGGAGAAAAATGCCAATGTTTGAGATATTTTTCCGAGAAGAATTCTCGTTTCAAAATCCTGAAGCACTCTGGCTACTCTGGCTCCTGCCAGTGTTGGCATTTTGGCAGTGGCATCGGGAGCGGACGGGAAAGGTAGCGACCTTGGTGTTTTCGGATGTCAGGCAAGTGATGCAGACCCGCCATAGTGCATTGAGTATGAAAGCCTTTCGGTATAGCACGCTGATATTGCGGCTGTGTGCGCTGGCATTCTTGATTGTGGCTTTGGCAAGACCGCGCCTTGAGAACCAAAAACAGACCATGTATGCCGAAGGCATTGATATTATTCTCGCCATTGACCTCTCGGGCTCAATGCTGGCTGAAGATTTTGAGCCCAAAAACCGTGTTGAAGCCGCCAAAGATGTTGCGATTGATTTCATTAACAAACGCATCAGCGACCGTATTGGCTTGGTAGTGTTTGCTGGGCAGAGTTTTACGCAGTGCCCGCTGACGCTGGACTACAATTTGGTTAAATCAATGATTGCAAAGCTCAAGGCTGGCTGGTTAGAAGAAGATGGCACGGCAATCGGCTCGGCAATTGCGACTGCCACCAATCGGCTGCGAGAATCCAGCGCAAAAACAAAGCTCATCATTTTGCTGACGGATGGACAAAACAACGCTGGAGAAATTGAACCCATTACCGCCGCTGAATTGGCGGCTGCATTGGGCATCAAAATCTACACAGTGGGCGCAGGCACACAAGGCTATGCAAACTATCCCTTCGAAGACCCACTATTTGGCAAACGCTACATGCGCGTCAAAGTCGATGTCGATGATGCCATGCTGACACGCATCGCTGAAATCACAGGCGGAAAATACTTTCGTGCCACAGACTACGAGAGCCTCAAAAAAGTCTACAAGGAAATCGACGCACTGGAAAAAACGAAAGTCGAAGTGGAAACTTATGTGGAATACAAAGAGGAATTTGCACAATTTCTTGCGCCTGCCTTGCTCTGTTTAGCGCTCGAGCTACTGCTTGCCCATACACGATTTCGTAAAGCTCCATGAGGAAATGCCCTAACGCATTGCTTTAGTGTATGCATGCCGAAAAAGTGCTTCATATTCGGGAGTAAAGCGAACATTGCGCCGCTGCATCACAGTTCGTGCCACTGCCAGAGCTTTCTCTAAATCGTAATTGACAAAACCATCGGCGCCGCCCCATTGGAAGTCGCCAATCGTCTTAGGTGGGAACCCTGCACCAAAAATGTTCGAACTCATGCCGACCACCGTGCCTGTGTTGAACATGGTGTTAATTCCGCACTTGGAGTGCTCACCCATAATTAGTCCCAAGAACTGCATCTTTGTGTCAATTTCTTTGCCATTCACATTCATGCGAATGGTGCTGTAGTTGTTCTTCAGGTCAGATGTGTTGGTATCAGCGCCTAAATTGCACCAGCTTGAGATGTAAGAGTGCCCCAGAAAGCCTTCGTGCTGTTTATTGGCATAGCTTTCTATGATGCTACTCTCAATTTCGCCGCCTGCTTTGGAATAAGCGCCGATGTAGACATGGTCATAAATTTTGGCGCCGATTTTGACCGTCGCACCTGTGCCGATAAACACATTGTTCATCAGCACGGCATTGGGGAAGATTTTGGCATTTGCAGAAACATAGATGTATCCATCAGTGGCGTCGAGAACAGCACCGGCACGCACGTCGGCGCCAGCACCGATGTAAATGCGTGCATCATTGACAAGCACGGCACGAGGATGCACCTGACCGTGAATCTGTCCAAACTCGGCACACAGCGGTGCTTCACGACGAAATTCTTCGGGATGAAGTCGCACCAAATCCCACATGAAAGCAATGTAGCGGCAATCAACTTGCGTGCTGGAAAAGCGCTCGGAAATCATTTTAGCATCAATGAGTTCAGGCAAAGTGTCGCCAAAGACTTCCTTCGGATTGGCACGGAAGGCAATAAGCTGTCCGCCATTAAAATAAGCCTTCCCAAACTCGAAGGCACCGCTCAAGACCTTTTTGGCAAAAAATTGGTCGCAGATTACGCGACCGTTGAGAAAGAGTACATCGTCGTCAGCAATGTCGTTGATAGCGTGGTTTGGCAGCACAAGTCGCCAGTGCGGTGCCAGTACGGGACGCATGTGCAAGCCTACTTTCAGTGAGGGAAGCGCCACTTCAAACTTTTCACGAAGCGAGCGCATGCCCAGCGTCAGTTCATAAATCGGCTTGAGATGCAAAAGCGGACTGAACTTATGGACGCCATCATCTTCAAAGAGTATGACTTGCATAGCTTACTGTTATGGCTTAGTCAGATTGCAACAACATGAAGCGAATTTGGCATAACGCTTACACTGATGCAACCTTCAACATGTTCATAGACTTCGCCATCTAAATGCAAGGATTCTGGACGAGAAAGATGAATGACCGCATGCTTGATTTTGGTATAGATAACTTGAGAAGTATGAATGTGCGTACCGCGCATAAAAGTCAAAACCCAGTAAGGTAATTCAATCATCGGGAATGCTTTCAGGATGCAAATATCAAGCCAGCCATCGCGCATATCGGCTTCAGGCGCAATCCAAAACTTACCGCCTTCACGGCGACCGTTGCCAATCATTACCGAAAAGACATTTTCTGTCACGGTCTGAATGCCGTGAGGTGTATGTAGCTCAAAGGTCATTGGTGCAGCGCGATGCGTACGTGCCACTATCCACAGCGCATAGAGATAAATCAGGTCGCCACGCAGATGTGGCACAAGTTTAGCAACACGAGCAATTTCGCCCGTAAAGCCAATGCCTAGCGAATTCAAAAATGCTCGCTGAACATGAAACCCGTGCTGCTGGAAAGAAACTTGACCTGTATCAATTGTGCAAGTGGCAGAGCATAGCACTTTCTCAACAGCACTCTCAAGGCGAACCCGGCGCGGAGCTCTATTGCAAGAAAGATTGCTATAAAAGTCATTGCCTGACCCCATCGGAATGCAGCCTAAGACCGTATTGGAATGAATCAGTGGTTGTGCAGTTTCATTGAATGTGCCATCGCCGCCGCAAGCGACAACGGTATCGACCGAACATTTGACGGCGCGTGCAAATTCTGTGGCATCGTGTGGCTTAGTAGTGAGTTGAATTGTGGTATCTACCTGTCGGGCTTTTAGTGCATGATGCAAAGGTTCGACATGACGTTTGGCTTTACCGCGGTTAGCCGCAGGATTCAAGATGAACCAATAGCGGCGCAATGCTGACATGGTGTGCATGGCTGGTGGATGTAAGGAACGAACAAGAGAAGCATGCATTGAAGAATGTTCTGGATGCATGAAGCAAGCAAGATTTATGTTGTTTGTAAAAAGTGGCTCTGAATCTGCAACTGAATCTGTATCTTACCGCTGTGAATTGAAAGGATATGCCCGTACGCACGTTTGTTGTATCAAGCGATTCGCTTTCTGGAGCGGCGTCAAGTCTTTCGCTTGAAAAATATGAAAAAGACTTAAATGCGGCGCAATGGGAAGCTGTGCGCACCACTGAAGGTGCTGTGCTAACCATTGCTGGCGCAGGCACTGGTAAAACTAAAACCTTGACCTATCGAGTCGCCTACTTGATTGAGCTCGGTGTGCCAGCCAGCACGATTTTGCTGCTGACCTTTACGCGCCGCGCCGCAGAAGAAATGCTCAACCGTGCAGCTGCCTTAGCAGGACCAGCATGTAGCCAAATCTTAGGCGGCACATTTCATGCCTACGCACTGAAATTGTTGCGTCAGTATGGCGCACACATCAAACTAGCAGATAATTTTACCGTGCTCGACCAAAGTGATGCTGAAGATGTCATTGACCTCGTGCGCACGGCATTAGGCTATCACAAAAAAGGCAATGCTGTAACAGAGAAACGCTTCCCAAAAAAGAGCACGCTCTACAGCATCATCAGCACCGCCGCAAATCGCAACATGCCTATTGAAGCCGTAATTGAAAGCACCTACCCACATTTTCTCTCTTTAACCGACGACATCAAAAAAATTGCACAAGCCTACCACGACTATAAGCGCACAAATGCTCTGGTAGATTATGACGATTTGCTAACGCTTAGCGTGGAGCTACTGACCGAAAAACCCGATGTCCGCACGCGCATCAGTGGTGCTATACGCTACATCATGGTGGATGAATATCAAGACACCAACTTGGTGCAAGCTAATTTGGTAAAGTTGCTTTCCGAAGTGCATGGCAATGTGATGGTCGTCGGAGATGATGCCCAGTCCATTTATGCCTTTCGTGGGGCGAACTACCGCAACATTTTTGATTTTCCAAAGCTATTTCCGAACTGCCGCATCATCAAACTTGAGGAAAATTATCGGAGCACCGAACGCATTTTGGATTTGACCAATGCCGTCATTGCACAAGCAAAAGAAAAATTTGCCAAACGACTCTATACCACCACCAAACTGGGCGGCGAATATCCTGCTATTGTGCCTGCACAAGATGAGCGCATGCAATCCAAGTTTGTGGCGCAACGCATTTTAGAACTGCGAGAAGAAGGACTGGCGTTGAGCCAAATGGCAGTTCTCATGCGCAACAGCCGTGATTCATTTGACCTCGAGCTCGAGCTGCGCAAGCGCAACATTCCTTTTGTCAAATACGGCGGGCAAAAAATCACCGAAGCGGCGCATATCAAAGACTTTGTAGCCTATCTCAAACTGCTGCATAACCCAAAGGATGTGCTGAGTTGGAACCGCATCTTGAAACTTCTGCGCGGCATTGGTCCGAAAACTGCACAAGAGATTAGCGAATGGATAAAAACTGCCCCAAACCCATACCGTGTTGATACATCAGGTGTCTCGCCCAAATATCTCGAATCCTTGCGCCAATTGGCAGAACTTTTCGCCGAGCTGACAGCAAGCAACACCACGCTCATAGACAAAGCTGAACGAATCTACAGCTACTACCTGCCTCTCATGCGTGAGCAGTATTTTGAAGATTACCCCAAGCGCCAAAAAGACCTTGAAAACTTTCTTACCATTTTGACCAATTACTCATCCATTGAAACCTTGCTGACAGACTTGGCATTAGACCCTATTGACCTTTCTGCGATGGAGACAAAGGCAACGCAAAAGGATGAATCACCATTAGTGCTATCGACTATTCACTCTGCGAAGGGACTGGAGTGGGAGGCAGTGTTTCTCATCAATGCACTCGATGGGATTATTCCATCACGCTATGCAGTGAGCAGCACAGAAGAACTCGATGAAGAATTACGCTTGCTGTATGTTGCCCTGACACGCGCAAAAAAATATCTCTACATTTCATACCCGATTGTCTGCGCAGGACCTGGTCAAGAGCTTTACTTTGGCAATCCTTCGCGGTTTCTGGCGGATGTGCCTGAAGAGAGCTATGAAAAAATTGTGCTCGTTAAGGCAGGGTCAGCACCACGAGCACTGCCAGCAAAGAACAAGAATGAGTAGGGCTTCCGAGCATCAGGAAGGAATGCACACAACAATAGCACACGGAAACACGGATTGACTTTTCCCGTTCTTGCAAAGGAATCCACTCATGGATGCTTCACTTCGTTCAGCATGACAAAACCGACCGTGTCATTCCGAGCGCAGCAAGGAATCCATTATGGATTCACTACGCTGCGCTTCGTTCAGCGTGATAAACTGTAGCATACTTGAGTCCTACTTGACCAGCATCATTTTTTTCGTCTCGGTAAATTCAGGTGTGGTCAGGCGATAGAGATAGACGCCACTGGCAAGACCACTTGCATTGAAATTGACCTGATATGTGCCAGCGGGCTGACGCGCATTAACCAGCGTGGTAAGCTCACGTCCAAGCATATCGAAGACACTGAGCTTGACAGTAGTAGATATGGGCAATTGATAGCGAATAGTGGTCGTCGGATTGAAAGGATTAGGATAATTTTGTGCCAGCTCAAAGCGTGTGGGTTTAGGCAACATGTCATCATTGACAGATGAAGCCCCAGTGATAGGCAGTTGAGCAAAATCGCGTTGGAGAATGGCACGAAGTTGCGCCGCACCAACCCCAAACCACTGTGCTAACAGAGATGCATAGACTTGACGGAAATCAAACTGCATGGCTAATTGGTTATTCACCAGATTAGTCAGATTAGGGATAATTCCGCCGCGAACAGCTTCGCCGACAATGAAAAGTGGTGCGGCAGTGCCGTGGTCAGTGCCCATGCTTCCGTTTGAGCGAACGGTTCTGCCAAATTCTGAAAAAGTCATCGTGAGCACGCGCGGTGCCACACCTAAGCGACGCAAATCATCTTGAAAAACCGACAAAGCTTGCGAGAGCAGGCGCAGAAGGTTGGCATGTGTGCCAGCGGTTGTATCAGTGGCGGTAACTTGTGCCGCATGAGTATCAAAGCCGCCAAGTGAAACGTGGTAGATGCGCGTTTGCAATCCGCCAGCAATGAGGCGCGCCACAATGCGGAGCTGGTCTGCCAAGCGGTTCGTGTTTGGCGCAGGATAAGTGGCGCGATTTTGCGCGCGGTCAGCTGCCGCCTTAATTTGCGATGCATATTGAATGGACTGCAATCCCACGCGCCGAATAAAGCGCAATTCATCACCGGCAGTGGTGTCGGGCACAGTGCCAACATCTACCGCCGAATTGCCGCTAATTAAGCGATAAAATGTATCGGGGTCTTGAAGGGCGATACCAAGAAATTGAGAGGACCCACGCAACATCAAAGAAAGCGTGGAGCCAATCTGAAGCGCTGGCGGGTCTGGCGCATTGGCACGTGGATACCCATCAGGAAAGTTCGGGAAAAGCGTTTCTAAAAACCGACCGACCCAACCTGAATCCAAAAATTGATTGGAATCTGAAGCGGTCATCCAAATATCCGTTGCTCGAAAATGCGAAAGGTTAGGGCTGGGATATGAGTTGCACAAGCACGACTTTGCCTTCATCGTAGAGCGTTTTCAGCTCAGGCATAGCTGGATGCAGTCCTGTCGCTGGCGTCAGGCGCAACACACGATTTTCAGGAATCGCAATGTTGGCGCGTGCTTGCTGATAGGCACTGTATTGGTCAAGGGGAATCACCGTATTGAGCCCATCATTACCGCCTGAGAGTTGAACAATCACCAAGATGCGCTCACTGGAGAGCGTGCTAAGAAGATGCAAGGCGGGAGTATGCGCAAGCGCCGACAGAGACAGCCCGTTAAGTGTCAGCGGTATGCCTAAAGCTGAAGAAAGCCGCAGAAACTGTCGCCGATTCATGGCATGCAGGAGTTAGAGGTGATAAAATTGCTTCATGAAGTTATGAAAGTTGATATTCTGCCATGCGCAGCATAAAGCGCAAAAGATTTTGCAAGCGCATATCTACTGCTCGCCGCTTGTTCATATCGTTAGGATTGCGCATCAAATCATTCCATTGCTCGGTCCATTCGTAGTAGGGCACGCCGGGCATAAGCACATTGTCAACAAGGTCTTGGATTTGTTCGTCTGAGAGTTCCACCGCAAAAATTTGCCGCGAAAGGTCGCGCACCATTTGATACGGTGCTGAAGGATTCGGCAGCGCCTGAACTATCGCAATGCGATTTAAGTTTGCGGCGGTAACAATAGCATCGGAATAGCTGTGTCGTGCAGGTAAAGTTGCTGAGTTAATCCAAAGCCGGTGATACGATGGCTCTTGGTAGTATGCTTCCCAGCCAGCAACTGTCGGATGCTGCATCAAATTCATCTGTAGGGTGCTGAACCAGCTGATGTAGCGTTGCATGGCAGGAATCAGTTGAGTTTGCTCGGTTGGATTGTTCGGAAAAAAGAAACGGTGCATGCCTACGATGAAGTCAGCCGGACTTTTGATGAAAGCGCCCATAGTTTGGGCATCAAAAAAATGCTGGCTGGCAAATAGTGTGCGCAGCACAGGGCGCAGTTCGTAGTTGTTCTGCCGAAGCAGTTGTGCAAGCGGCTCAATAACATTGCGCTCCACTGTAGAATCAATCACATAATAGACGAACCAGCGATAGAGTTTGCGCACAAGAAAGCGTGCCGTTTCAGCTTGCTGAAAAATCATGTCAAGCAAATCTTTGAGCTCTTCCATGCCAGCGCTGGCAGAATTGCGCCCGCGAATCACTGTGTTTTGAAAAGCAGATGAAAATTGCTTGTTGCCTGTATCATGGCGCGTAACATCAAAGACTGTGCCAATGGGAACAGTGGTCGAGCGGTATCCGACATCGCGCCAGCCCGTCAAGACACGAGCGGCAGCAGCTACATCTTGCTCGGTGTAGTTGGTGTAATTGCCCTGCGCAAGTTCAGGTCCCTTACCAATTGTAAAGAGCTCAAAAAGTTCACGCGCATAGTTTTGATTGGGGCGACCAGCAACATTGACATTGCCATTGAGGTATCGTAGCATGGCGGGGTCAATCGTCACTTCAAGCGTGAGCGTTTTGAAATTCCCCAAAGCAAAGCGGCGAAACAGTGCATTTTGACGATAGAGATAACGCGCATCTGCATTTGCCGCTCTATCCGAGACGAAGTGATTATGCCAAAAGAGCGTCATCTTTTCAATCAGCGAAATAGGCTGATTAATCATCAAGCCAATCCACCATGCGCGAAGGTAGGAGTAATATCGCCCGTCAGCATTCTGTTCGTTGTTGAAAGGTTGGTCGTGCCAAGTTTGACCCGTCGTAATATCAATTGGCGGTTCAGGAGCAGGTCGGTCTTGAAGGAGCTCGTCAAGTGTAGCGTTCAACCCTTGCTGCACGGCTTGACGAATTTGCGCAGGCGTGGCACCAAACATAGCACGGCGCAGAAGATGTGCCGCAGTTTGTTCGTTCCAAGCCCCTGAATAAGGCTGAAGACCACTTGTGGGACGGCGGCGGGCGGCAGTCTCAGACGCATGATGCTCACGCTCGGCAATAGAGACTGACGACCTTGCATGGGTAAGCGATTGAAAAAACTGACGGCGGTTCATGGTTGATGTGAAATGGTTTGAGACAAAGTGCACAGACGCACATGGGCAAAAATAGGTTTAAAACGATTTAGAGAGCAAAGGCTTAGAGGGAAGTTATCAATGTCAGTTGGTGCAAGCCGCCCATCACGCCCAGTGATGAAAAAGCATAATCAAACTTGAACCGTTCAATTGCGACGCCTAAGCCTACTGAAAAACCGGCAAGTCCCAGCGTGCCAGTGAGCGAAAGGTCCTGACGCTGCAAGTTGCTGTAGCCAAAGCGTAGCTTGAGTGCGTCGGTCAGCGTAAATTCTCCGCCAATCGTGAAATTGCGAAATCGCAAAAAGAATTGTTCGCTGGCATCGGCAAGACGAATGAAGCCGAGTGTGAGTTCCAAAGGCAGACCTTCAGGTTTTTTGCTTATGCTGAATCGAACATCGACGGGCAGGGGCTCAGAGGCGCCATCGAAGGTGGAAAGTTGGCTGCCGAAATTGATGATAGCAAATCCGATGTGCAGTTCTTCCGAAGGAATCGAGAGCAAAAGTCCAGCATCAAGGGCGAGTGCAGTAGAGCGAAAGTTTTGAATGGCAGAGAAGATGAATTTTACGCCCAGACCGCCGCGCAGCGTGCCAAAGCCAAACTGTTGCAGAGCACGCGAGTATGCCAAATGCAGAGCAACATCATTAGCCGAAAATGTGCCGAGAGTATTGCCTACTTCGTCCGTCTCGTCAAAGCGACCGTAATTGACAAACGTGATGCCAGCACCGAAGTCACCAAGGTTCTCGAGTTGGCGACCGTAAGCTAAAAATCCTGAATTGATGTCAAGCAAATGTTTTTGAAAACTGAACGACGCCTGTTTGTGTGTAGCGGAGTCTAAAACGGCAGGGTTTTGAAAGAAGCTATTGATGTCGCCAGCAAGTGAGGCGCTATTGCCGCCCAGTGCTGCGATGCGAGCGCTGCGGTCAAGCCGCAGAAACTCATAGACAGAAGTTTGAGCACAAGCAAAAGAAGCAGAAAGTGCAAGGTAGAGCGTGAGCAGAAAGCGCATGCGTTGCCTGTAAGCTAAGTTTGAAGCAAACTACGCAAAATGCTGGGTCTTGTCAAGGTAAGTTGATATGGGCTCATCATGATTCGCTGGCTAAGTATAGGTTGTGTTCCTCGATGTAGCGAGCCACAACGGAAGGAATTTTGCGCAGAGCGGCTTTTCTTTGGTCGGGTTTAGCAAGTTCAAGCCGGAGCATGCTGGATGAGAGGGGCAAATCTAATTTGATAAAGCGCACAGAGGCGTTTGGAAATTCAGGCAGAAGTGAAGGCGGTGAGCTTTGCACTTGCCGTGAAAAGACCAAGAGTTCAGCCATTTGCAAAATTTTATCCGGCGATTTCCATTTTGAAAAAATGCGGTAATTGTCTTCACCAATTGCCAGAAAGAGCTTGGCGCCGGGATACTGTTCGGCAAGATGTTGCAGGGTTTCAAGCGTGTAGGAGGGGTCGGGCTGTGCAAGTTCCCAATCACTGGCTTGGAAGCATGCGCCAGTTTCGTTGAGGTCTTGTGCCAAGAGCTGGGTCATGGCAAAGCGCTGTTGGTCAGTAGCGGTTGCCCCAGACTTGAGTGGGTTGCGAGAGACGCTCAAAATGACCGTATCGGGTCGGAGCAATTCTCGTGTCAAGGTGCAGAGTGCAAGATGACCCAAATGTGGCGGGTCGAAGGTGCCGCCGAACAAAACAATCGATGACAAGACTAGCTACTTGATTATGGTTTGACTGCTTTGCAACAGTTGCTCTTTGACAAAGGCTTTGAAGCCTTCAACTTTATACTTCTTGTCAGGAAATTTTTCCTCATACTTTTCAATCTCGTTTTCAGCCTCTGCCCAACGCTCGCGCACAATAAGCGTTTCAATTTTGCCCAGCAAGGCTTCTTCGTAGTAGGGACTATCGGGATAGTTGGTGAGAACTTCGTCAAAGTAGAGTGTGGCGGCACGGTAGGCGCGAAGTTGGATATACTGCTTGGCAGCATCGAGGGCTTTGAGCGCCAGTTTATTTCGACACTCCATAATTTTTTCTTCGGCAAGTCGGAGCGTGTCGAGCTGACCGAGTTGGGCGTAGAGCCGCGCAATGAGAGCTTCATAGGTGGCTCGGCGTGCCGAATCAGTCGCTTCAGATGCCAAAAGACGCAGGTCACGAATTTCATTTGCAAGACGTGCCGAATCAGGCACAGGATAAGTGTCAATGTAGCTTTGAAACTGTGCAATCGCTTTGCGGCTGTATTCTTGGTCTAAGCTATGAACAGGAGAGAGCTTGTAGTAGCACATAGCAATTTGGAAAAAAGCAATCCGAGCATACGGCGACGAAGGCACATTGCGCAAAAGTGTCTGATAGGCTTCTGCTGCCAGAAGATACTGTCCATAAAAGAAATAGCTCTGTGCTAAATAGAATTGCACGTCGTCTTCGTATTCGGTAGCACGACTGATGTAAGTGAGTTTGTTCAACTCAAGTTGTGCACCGTAGTAATCTTTCTGGTCGTAGAGCGACTTTGCATACTCGAATCGCCCTCTGAGAGAGTCATCAAATACTGCTCGTGGTGTACTGCATCCGACGCCTGCAAGGATTGCACCTAAGCAGAAGAAAGCACGAGCAATGCGAAAAAATGCACTCATCTGTTGAAGTGTCTATCGGCTTCTGACGCTGAAAAACAAAAATACAATAATTCCAATTGCTCCGATGATGGTAAGCGGCGCGGCGGCACTTTCCCAAAAAGAGGGCAAGTTAGGCTTGAAGGTTTCGGCAAAGCGACGGTCTTCGCTGGCGGCAAGCTCATCGACATTGAGCGTGTCTTGCCAAGTCAGGGTAAAGTGCCGCACAAGTAGGGCTTGCTTTTGTGCGCTAAGCAGTTTGCTATCAAAA
>AFSR01001288.1_pt1 | contig 110616 bp, 101 predicted proteins | sample 296848 | NCBI WGS metagenome assembly AFSR01 (sample SAMN02954305, study PRJNA68063) | hot springs metagenome | biome: terrestrial; feature: Mushroom and Octopus hot springs; material: microbial mat core samples; isolation source: Yellowstone National Park Mushroom and Octopus hot springs ...
CTGTCGCCGATGAATTTTCAATCATTCAAGTCATCAGTCGCAATAGTTTAGACAATCCAATTTTTGCGCGTCGCGGCTCCGATGTTTCGCTTACTGCACAAATTTCTGGCGGTCCTTTCCTTCCCGGAAGCGTCGATTTCTATAAGTTCATCTTCAAAAATCAATGGTTTACGCCGATTGTCGGCAACCTCGTCTTCATGTTCAATAGCGAGTTTGGCTACCTTGGTCGCTTTAGCGAGAGTGATTTTGTCTTTCCACAAAATTTCTTCTTCATGGGCGGCAGTGGCATTTCCTTCATTCCAACTATTCCCTTGCGTGGATACCTTGACCAAAGCATCGGCAATTTTGAACCCGGTCTGAACATCCCTACAGGCAATGTCTATACCAAATTTACTGCTGAAATCCGTTATCCTATCTCACTCAATCCGCAAGCGACAGTATTTGCACTGCTGTTTGCAGAAGGTGGCAATGTCTGGCGTAGATTTGGCGATGTAAATTTGGCTGACCTCAAACGCTCTGCGGGTATCGGCTTACGACTGTTCTTACCTATCATAGGTCTTGTGGGGCTCGACTATGGCTTTGGGTTCGACCCAGTGATTTCACGCCCTGGACAGGCTAATCAAGGCTGGAACTTTATCTTTACCTTTGGACAGTTTGCACGCTAAAAGAGCATCAATACGGACTGTTCTAATGTCACAATACGGTAAAACGGGTTGCGCATCATACTACTTTTGCTAATGGGCGCACTAACTTTTTGCATCCAAATCCAGCATTATGACCAAACGTCTTCTTAGCGGCATGCGCCCGACAGGCAAGTTACATTTAGGACACTACACTGGCGCTTTAGAAAATTGGGTTGCGCTCCAGAATGAATCCTTGCCCAACGGCGAGCGAGCTTACCAGAGTTTTCACCTCATTGCCGATTATCATTCGCTTACGACCAATCTGGATACCTCGCAGCTCTACGCCAATTCAATTGAAATGGTCATTGATTGGCTGGCTGCTGGCATCAATCCTGAGCTTAGCCCCATATTTCGTCAGTCGCAGGTTAAAGAGCATACTGAACTGTTTCTGATTTTCTCAATGCTGATTACGACCTCTCGCTTGGAGCGGAATCCATCTCTCAAAGAACAAGTGCGGGACTTGGCACTTGATACTGTGACTTACGGTCACTTAGGCTATCCTGTCTTGCAAGCCGCTGACATTTTGCTCTACAAAGGTGAGGTGGTGCCCGTCGGCGAAGACCAATTGCCACACATTGAAATCACTCGCGAAATCGCACGACGGTTTAATCAGCAGTATCCCAAGCCAAATGGTCAAGCTGTGTTTCCTGAACCTGAAGGTAGGCTGACGAAATTTGCTCGCCTTGTCGGGCTTGATGGTAAAGCTAAAATGTCTAAATCACTAGGCAATACGATTCTGCTCTCTGACTCGCCGGAAGAGGTCATGGCAAAAGTGCGCCTTGCTGTAACAGACCCACAAAAAGTGCGCAAGCATGACCCTGGCAATCCTGACATTTGCACGGTGTTTAGCTATCACAAAAAATTCACGCCGGAGGCGCAACAAGCTGAAATTGACCGCGATTGCCGCAGTGGGGCGCTGGGTTGCGTGGAGTGCAAAAAAATTTGTGCCAGCCATATCTCACAATTTCTCGCTCCAATTTTGGAACGTCGTCAGGAATTTGCTGCAAAGCCAGAAACCGTGCATGAAATTCTTCTTGCTGGCGAGGCGCGTGCGCGTGCAGTTGCTTGCGAAACGATGCAAGAAGTCCGTGAGGCTATGAAACTAGGATAGAAAAAATAAGGTCGCCGACTTGGGGTCGGCGACCTTTAAGGAGGTGCTCTATGAAAAGCCTTGCAGAAACCATAAACTGCAGGGCACTTACATCTAACGAAAGTGCCTATAAAAAAGTTTTACCCTATCACATTCTTTTTTGTGTTTTGGCGCATACGGTATGACACGGCTCACATTCCCTACAAATCCGTCAGCGTGATGACAGCAATCTCAGGCGACACGGTGCGAATGGGGGTAGCTGAAAAGCCCACGCCTAGGTTAACGTACAGTTTCTGGCGACCACCTTCACCCTCTTCGTATAGCCCACGCGGATACTTGTAGAACAAATCTATCGGATAGATTTCCACGCCTGCTAAGTCCAAAGAAATCTGACCGCCATGCGTATGACCAGCTAACATCAAATCAATTCCAGCGGCTTTGGCGATGGTGAAATAGTCAGGGTAGTGGCATAGCAGCAGGTTGAACCCTTCAGGGTCTGCCTGTTTGAGCGCCTTCTCCAACAAATTCGGATTTGAGCGCGTAAAGTCAATGCCGATGACATTCAGCTTATCCCCACCGATTTTGAGCACGACGGTCTCATTGCGTAGCAGGCGCTCTCCATGTGCCTGCATAGGTTCTGTGAAATACTCAAGTCCTACCCATTCATCATGATTACCAGCGCAGGCAAAGGTGCCGAATGTCGACTTGAGGCGCCGAAACCCTTTGACAAACGGCGCAATTTCATCTTTTTGAGTGGCAACAAAATCACCCGTGAGCGCCACAAGGTCAGGATAACATGCATTAATGACTTCAGTAATTTCCTCCATGTTGCGCTGCGTCATGTAAGGACCGGAATGAATATCGCTAACCTGCACAATTTTCAAGCCGCGTAGTGAAGCAGGCAAATTGGGAAAACGCAGTGTCATGCGATGGATGATAAAATCCGTGCGATTGTTGATGATGCTGTAGCCTGTAATCACGCTGGGTGCTGCAAACCCCAGTGACAACGGCGCTACTTTTTTCAAAAACTCTCGCCGTGAGCGGTGAATTGCGTTGGCATGATGGTCTTGCTTTGCTTCCAACGCAAGTGCTTCACTTGCATGGTCATGCTCTATCACCGGCGCCTTATGAGCGTGCGTCTTGAAACGTTGGGCGATTTTCTTTGCAAGAGCAGATATGCTTCGGAAGAGCATCACTGCTGCGTCTGCAGGCACAAAAGTGGCAAAGGCAAGAAGTAGCCAGAGAATCCATGCGCTACCAACAAGAAAGACTGCTTGAGTGAGCAGGGAACCGCGCAGTGTTTCCATACGGTTGAGTGCAAAGCCAAGCGTAGGTAGCGCCATGAGAAGCGCAATGATACTTGCTGCTATACGCTTGCTTCGTTTCAAGTTTTGAGGGTGGAAATGCTCCAACAATTGAGCTGCTTTGCGATAAATGTAAAATCCCGCTGCAAGGTGTAAGCTGAGATACAGCAGAAACGACAGAACCGTAAATTTTGGCATAGCTGTTTTTTGTATGCAATGCGAATCGGCGGATGCCTTGCTAGTGTTCGGCACTGGTAACCTGATTGTTACACTGTGCGTTCCTCATGCGAGTCCGCTCGCTGATGCCGCCCCAAGCAATTGTCACAGATGCCGCATTTTTCTGTGTAACGTGCTTCGCCAAAGTAGTCCAAGATAAAATTACGACGGCATAGCTTGTAGTGTAAGTAGCGTTCCATGGCACGGAAGCGCTTAAGTGTAACTTCGGCTCGACGTGCCAGCAGGTTCCAATCTATTGGGAGCTTCTTGGGTAAAAGATGTGCAGCCAGCATGGTCAGCGATAGCCATTCTTTTGACGCAAATCTGATAATGCCACGCTCGTGAAGCGCTCTGAAGGTTTGCAATGCCTCTGATGCCGATACACCAGCTTTCTCTGAAAACGCATTCAGCGAAAACATAACCTCACGACTGAAACATTCGCTGCCGAATGAGCGGAGCATTTGCTCCAGAATTCTTTTCTCGGCAGGCTGCGTGGCTTGCTGAAGTAGCATGTTGAACTCGCTTCGGCTCACCTCTACTTTCATGGTTTCGCTTGTAGCTTCACCCGAGTGATTATGCACGAGATTATGGCGTTCTAACAGTTCAAGTATTGCCTCGACTTTGAGACGGTTAAACTGCTTGCCATATTTTTCATAGAGTTGCTCCAAGAGTGCTTCTTGCGCGATTTCAATGTGTGTGCCTAATGCGCGTAGCTCTCTGAAGAATATCTCCACATCGGCACGCGAGAGCAAACTATTTTCCAAAAAGTATCGGCGGCGCTCAAGGTCGCTCTTGGAGAAGAGTAGCACGGCAAATGCCTTTTTTCCATCACGACCAGCTCGCCCTGCCTCTTGGTAATAGGCTTCAAGGGTATCGGGCGGCTCAAGATGCACTACAACACGCACATCGGGCTTGTTGATGCCCATACCGAATGCACTTGTAGCACATATTACTCGATAGTGATTTTTGAAATACGCTTCTTGAATGCGGTTTCGCTCTGCATCGTGCATTCCAGCGTGATAGTATGCCGCTGAAATGCCGTGATGGATGAGAAATTTAGCCGTCTCCTCCGCCAATTGTCGGCTCATGGTATAGACCATAGCGGCACCGCTGACCTTGTGCAAAATCTCCAACAGTTTTTGGCGCTTATTTTCCAGTTGGAAGACCGACAAGCTCAAATTGGGTCGCTCAAAGCCACCGATGTAGAGATAGGGCTGTTGCAGGTCAAGATAGGTTTTGATGTCCTCGAGCACTTCTTCGGTTGCCGTTGCCGTCAGGGCCAGCATGGTAGGACGCTTAGGCAAGCCAAGTTGAGCAATGCCTGTGGCAATTTTTTGATAGCTTGGTCGAAAGTCGTATCCCCATTCAGAAATGCAGTGAGCTTCATCGACAGCGACCAGAGAAATCTCGGCACCATAAGCAGCTTGGATGAATGATGGACTATGCAAGCGTTCTGGTGCTACAAAAAGCAGTTTGAGTGATTTTTGACGCAGTTCAAGAAAAATTTTTTGTGCGGCGCCCGGACTGGTTTGGCTGTTTAATGCAGCGGCTGGCACACCTCGTGCTTTGAGGGCATCGACTTGGTCTTTCATGAGCGCAATAAGCGGCGAAATGACGAGTGTCGTGCCCGGTAGCATCAGCGCAGGCACTTGGTAGCAGAGCGACTTACCTTGACCCGTTGGCATTACTCCCAGCGTATCGCGCCCACTAAGCAAGCTTAGAATGACACTTTCCTGCCCACCACGAAATGCTTCGTAGCCAAAGACGTTTCTGAGTATGGCTAAAGCTTTTGCGGCAAGCGTCGCCTGCATGGGTTCTGACGAGGGTACTGTGCATTTTTCCCGTGCAGAAGACGGCTTTAGCTGTGCATTGGCAGCGTTGCTCATGCTTGCACGACTTCGGTGATGGGCGAAGTTTCGTAGCTAGTCTTGAATGTCAAGGGCAATTTGACCGAGACGACAGCGCCTCCTTCTGGCGCATTGCTCACATCAATTCGCCCGCCATGTTCATTGATAATCTTGTAGCAAATGGCAAGTCCCAAGCCAGTGCCGTTGGGTTTTGTCGTGAAAAATGGGTCAAAAATTTTAGTTAGGATGTCTTCTGGCACGCCCGGACCAGTATCCTGAAATTGGATTTCTAAGCATCCGACTTCCTCTTTGCCCTGCTTGAATGCACTGGGTTTGACCGAGAGAAACAGTTGCCGTCTTTGAAGCTCTTTGGCTGACATGGCTTCTATAGCATTGAGCATGATGTTGAGAAAGACCTGACGAATTTGTTCAGGGTCGATGCGCAAGGTTGGCAAGTCTTCGGCATAGTCGCGCACAACCTCAATGCCGCTGCGCTTGAAGTTTTCAGAAAGTAATGCGATGACTGATTCCAAAATGTCGGGGATAGAGCTGCGAATGATTCTCGGGCGTCGGTGACGGGCAAAGGCAAATGTGCTTTCGATGAAATTGTTGATGCGGTCGACTTCCTGCAAGATGCGCTTAAGATATTGATACGGTTCAGTGTTTTCATCCATGTCAATCAAGACGGCTTGCACCATGGATTTGATGCCTGCTAGTGGGTTTTTTACTTCGTGCGAAATGGCAGCGGCGATTTCACCAAGGGTTTGCATTTTTTCGGCTTTTTCAGCTTGCTGGCGGCGACGGCGAACTTCTGTGATGTCTTTGAGAATCATCACAGCACCATCGAGCTCGCCATTCTCTTTGACGCGTGGCGAAATGGAATAGCCAATGGTCTTCATTTGTTCGCCATGTTGGATGAGCATTTCACTTCTGAAGCTATACCCAGATAGAATTTTTTCGCGCTCTTCGACCGAAATGCTAAAAAGTAGAGACACATCCTTGCCACAGGCACTTTGCTCACTGATGCTGATGATTTCTTCTGCCGCTGGATTTAGTGCCATGATACGCAGCAGCCTATCCATTACAATGATAGGTTGTGGCAATTGGTAGATGGAGTTGGTCTGTGCAGGTGCAGTAATGGAAGGAAATGGAGTAGTTAGGGCATAATGCTGAAGAAGCATTTTCTGCCGTTGTCGTAGCGCTCGATGCACGGAGTCAGCCGCTTCGATGCTGTTGCGTGTCACATCATTTGAGTATAGCAACACATCGCTTGCCCCTGCACGAAAACTTTTGACCACTAAATCTATGCTTGGCGTTGACACAAAGCTAACGATAGGCGTCGTCCAAAGCTTTTCTCTCAATTGCCTAATCATCTCTAGGTCACTTTCTTCATTGAGCACCTCAATGTAAATGATGTCTGTGCCGAACTCAATTGCATCGACAAAGTCAGGCGTATAGAGTTCGGTCTTCATGGACTGCAAGTTAAGAACTCGCATCAAGAAAGCTGTGCGTACAGAAGGATAGGCTACAATCGCCACCTTTGGCATAGTTTCATCACCGATTGAGTCTTTTCAAAAAGCTAACTTAAGATACGCTCTCGCTTCAGCATAGCCACATCTTGTGCGCAGTGATGTCATAGACTCATGGCTTTAACAGCACATCCAATGGCTTTGAGATATTTTTCAGGCTCTGTGATTTGTGCATCCAACACAAAGTTCTTAGGTAATGTGGCTCTTGTAACTGGCACTTTTACCGCATTTTGGATAAAGGAAATCACATCATCAGTTATGGCGCTGCCAATCAAGCTAATTGAGCTTGGTGCAGGTAACTTACGAAGAGCAGTGAGCGCAAAATATGCAGCGTCAGTTTCTGCTTCCAGTGTCCAGTAGTTTAGTGTCTCGATATTGGGTATAGACGAGGAGCTGAGGGCAAGATAGTTGGGTTCAATTTCCAAGAGCACCATGCGCTTGTTGGTATGGCTTTGCAAGTAATGCATGGCAATATGCCCAATGTCAATGAGATTGATTTCTTTACGCAATGGTAGCAACAGCATCCTTAGGCGTGTCAGGTACCGCCGTGGCAGAAACACCAAAACATAATGTTCATACTTACCGTTTAGTGCGCTACTGACTTGCACAGCTTGCCAGATGTAGTCGTTGGGCTGACGCAAAAACAGCGCCGCTTCAGCTTGGCACTCTTCTTCGAAGAGAGCTTCTGGCAAATTTTTCTCCACTTGTATTTTTAGAAACTTTGCACCAGTCAAATTTAGGCAGACAGCCACTTTTTGAGGGGTAAGCTGCAAAATTGCCTTGCTTAATTTCTGTGTTACTTCAGAGACCAACTTTGGATAGCCCTTGTCCAGTAGGTCGCTGTAAAGGTCGGCATTGAAGAGTAGCTCATCACAGCACTGCACATAATACCATCCTGTCTCTCCACGATTAACATGTGCTAGGCGAACAGAGGTCCTTTCTATCGAGATACCAATTTGGGACATGGTTGATTTGGATTACTCCACTGTAAGATAGGCTTTGAGCACTGATAATCGTTCCGGTGTGATGCCTTTGACTTCTAATAGTTCATCAAGAGAACGGAGTCTGCCACCTTTATAGTTGCGAAAGCGAATGAGGCGGTCTGCTAACACTGTTCCGATTTCAGGGAGCGCTTCAAGCTGCTCTACCGTTGCGATATTAAAATTGAGCTTTCGTGTTGGTTCAGGTTTCTGAAACTCTGCAAGGCTTTGTTCATAGCGCTGTTCTTCTGCTGCAAGCAGGCTATCGGATTCTGCGCCTATGAAAAGTTCAGCCTGTGCCTTTTCTATGAGCTCGCTCCGCTCGCGGTAGCCCGCTATGAGCTTGAGTGCTACCCCTGCTAAGAAAAACAGCAGAAGGCAACACAACACGGCGACTTCGGCACGCAACAATCCTAAGCGAGTGGAGAGTTGATTGAGCCAATTCATTTGCGCAGAATAAAGTGGTCGTAAATATCGCAAAAATCTGCAGGGTGGGCAAAAATAATTGCTCCTGTTCAGGGTTGCAGCTGGATACTAAGGTTCCCAATTCCCTTTTTCTGCATTAAGGCTTCCAGCTCTTGTGTAGTCTTTGGAAGAGCACCAGACAGCACAACACAACCATCTTTCGTGATAAGTACCATGTCTTCAATGCGCACACCAATATTCCACCACTTTTTGTCACATGGCGACCCCTCAGCAATATAGATACCGGGTTCTACCGTGATAATTTGATTTTCGGCTAATACGCCTGTGCTTGGGTCGTGCACATCTAAGCCAACATGATGACTTGTGCCGTGCATGAAGTATAAGTGGTAATCTTTGCGCTCTCGGATGAGACCCAGTTTAAGCAAGCCTTCTGCTATGACTTCTACAGCTTTAAGGTGTGGAGCGTGGAAGGGTGCGCCGGGTTTGCACTCTGCAATAGCAGCGGTCTGCGCCGCCAGTACCAGTTCATAAATCTGGCGCTGTGCATCGGAGAATTTTCCATTGACTGGAATCGTGCGGGTAATATCTGCTGCATAGCCACGATACTCACCACCCATGTCCATGACGACAAGCTCGCCATCTTGCATTTTTTTGCGTGTCGCATCGTAGTGAAGAATCACACTATTTTCGCCTGCCCCGACAATGCTCGGATACGCTGTGTATTCACATCCCATTTTCTTGAAAACATACTCTGCCACAGCAGCCAGTTCGTACTCATACATATTCGGCTCGCACGACATAATGGCTTGCATGTGCGCTGCCATGGCGATTTCTACTGCCTTGCGAATCAAGCGTATTTCTTCGGGGGATTTTGTGACGCGCAGTTTTGCTAAAATGGGCAGGGCATTTTGCACGGTAAAGCCTTCAGCCCTGAAGCGCAGTTCTGCTTTGCGCTGTGCCTCAGGAAATGAACGGCTTGTTGGGTGGTAGGGGAACATGACAACCTTGAAACGTGCTTTTTCCTCTTTGAAAAATTTATCGAGAAAGATTTCAAAGTAATCAACTGTTTCTGTTGCTGCCAGTTTCAAGATATCTTTTGCTCCCTCTTTGCCCAAGCGACGGCCTGTCCAAATCTCTTCTTTCGGATTGCGTGGCTGGACAAATAGCAGCTCTTGTGTCGTTGTCGTGCCTACTGAAATCGGGTATTTGAAAAGCATCAGCACGCCTGCAGGCTCGCGCAAGCCTGAAAGGTAGTAGAGCGAGTTATCTTGGCGATATGAGTAATTTACATCGTTACTGCGGTTTTTGACATCGGCGGCAAAAAATAGCGCTACAGCACTATCTGGCATGTGTTGAATGAACCGCTCACGATTGCGCTGATGAAATTCAGGTGGCAAGGCATCTTCATCTTGCCACATCGCTACTAACGGCACTGGCCTATGGCATAAGCCCAGCAACACAATGCATAGGACACTGATATACAGAGATAGACTTGTTCGTCGCATATCTGGTCCGCTACCTACGGTTTGGAAAGTGTCAGATGTAAATTTCTGCATTCATTACCGTTACGGCGTAACCGCTAATCCAAAGATTGCATACTTCACCATTTTTGACCTCTAGTTCTGCCCATACTCTTCCGCCGCGGTCAATTTCATAGCCTTGCTCGAGCGTAACAGGCACTCGCCCTTCACCTGTTACTCGACCATTCTGATAGAGATACACAGCAAGCGGACCTTGCGCCGAACCTGTAACAGGATCTTCATCAATGCCTAGCGAAGGCGCAAAAAAGCGTGAATGTGCAGCACTTGTCTCGTACTTGGTGTCGGTTGTGAAAGCACAGAATCCTGTGATGTGGTATTTCTGCGATAGCGTTTTCAGGTCGGTGATGCTCGGTTTCATCTTGAGTAGCGGTTCGCGATTGACAAACGGAATGTAGATGTAGCCGTTGTCGGATAGCCAGATGGGCAGACTGCTATCCAACAGCTCAGTTGGTATAGCAAAAGCTTGGCAGAGCTCAAACTTGTGTCCCTTGTATGGTACGAACTTTGGCAAGGGTAATCCCATGGTAACGCGGACCTTGCCTTCACTTTGATGCACACGAACAGGCAGTATCCCTCTACGAGTTTTGACTCGCAGTTCCCGCTCGCCATCCTGACCCAAATCATAGAGTTTAACTTCAGCCAGAGCGTGAAAGGCGGCAATTGTGGCATGACCGCACAAGTCTACTTCTGTGCGCGGTGTCATCCAACGCAACTCAAGGTCATAGGAATCATCTTTTGCTGGAAGCACGAATGCTGTCTCCGACAAGTTTATCTCTCGTGCAATTTTTTGCATCTCCTCGTCAGAGAGTCCTTCTGCATGCATGATTACTGCGGCAGGATTGCCAGTATAGGCACGGTCAGTAAAAGCATCAATGTGCTTAAGTTTATAGGTTCTCATTATTGCATTGAGTTAGTTTTAAGTAAGTGTTTAGCTGCAAAAGTAATCATCTCTTCTTTTGTGCAAAAGTATAGCTACAACTACAGAGGTATGCTAACCAACTGAACCGATAAGCTAACGCAGGGCTACTTTTTGGCACACTCTGGCTACGGCGTAGCACTCAGGGTAGAGCCGCAAGCAGAGCTTGAGAAGGGCAATTCGATATGCTGCTGTAGGCAAGTTGGCAATGGTAGTAAAAGTTGGCTGATGCAGCTGCTCTTCGCCTCTGATTTAGCTACGAAAGCTCTATCCCTCTTCTCTTTGTGAGAAGAGGGATGAGAGGTCAAGCCAGCACTTTTACTTTGGAGAGAGCATACTCGAAGTCTTCAATGATATCATCGATATGCTCAATTCCCACAGAGACTCTGATGAGTTCAGGCGTTACGCCAGCGGCGCGCTGTTCTTCTTCAGAGAGCTGTTGATGCGTAGTGGCAGTTGGGTGAATGACTAATGTTTTTGCATCGCCTACATTTGCTAAGTGACTTGCAAGTTGGAGATTATTGATGACTGTTTGTGCACCGTGAAATCCGCCCTTTACGCCGAACGAGAGTACTCCGCCGAACCCATGGCGCAAATACTTCTTGGCATTCTGATGATACTCATGTGACTCCAGTCCGGGATAGCTGACCCACTCGACGGCATCATGCTTTTCAAGCCAACGAGCTAATGCCAGTGCATTTTCGCAATGGCGATCCATGCGCAGCGATAGTGTCTCTAACCCTTGCAGAAAAAGAAAGGCGTTAAATGGTGAGAGTGCAGGTCCTAAATCACGCATGCCTTCTACGCGTGCACGAATGATAAAGGCAATGTTTGGAAATCCATTTGGATTGCCTTTGCCAAACACTTCGTTAAAGCGCAGACCGTGGTAGCCGGGACTGGGCTCCGTGAAAACAGGAAAGTTTCCATTTCCCCAGTCAAAATTGCCTGAATCGACAATGATGCCGCCAATGCTGGTGCCATGCCCACCAATCCACTTCGTTGCTGATGCAACAACAATATCGGCTCCCCATTCAATCGGACGGCACAAGTAACCTGCTGCACCGAAAGTGTTATCTACAATCAGCGGAATGCCAGCATCATGTGCAACCTTAGCAATTGCTTCTAAGTCTGGTATATTGAACTTAGGATTGCCAATTGTCTCAAGGTAGATCGCCTTGGTTTTGCTATCAATGGCAGCCTTAAAGTCGTCGGGGTTGTCGCCATTGACAAACTTGACCGTGATGCCTAAGCGTGGAAGCGATACTTTGAATTGATTGTAGGTTCCGCCGTAGAGATAACTAGTGGAGACAATGTTTTCGCCTGCTTGTGCAAGAGTTGTAATTGCCAGTAGCTGTGCCGCTTGCCCACTTGATGTGGCTAGCGCAGCCACGCCACCCTCGAGCGCCGCTACACGCTTCTCAAAGACATCATTTGTTGGATTCATGATGCGCGTGTAGATGTTGCCAAACTCTTTGAGCGCAAACAGATTAGCACCGTGCTCGGAACTATTGAACACATACGACGTGGTCTGATAAATTGGCACGGCTCGACTGTTGGTCGTTGGGTCTGGCACTTGTCCCGCATGGACTTGTAGGGTCTCGAACCGATAGCGACGTGTTTTCCCGTTTGTTTGCGACATGGTTAGATGATTTTAATCGTTAGAAAAATAAACATGCCTGAAATTTATGAGATTTAAGCCGTCTTGCATTACGTTTGCATGTACTGTTGTGTTATAGAGCAGCGAGTGGAAAATACCAATTGCAAAAATACCTCCAATGGGTATAGCAGCCTGTCAAATCGTGGTCTCGACTTGCACATGGATAAGAAACCAAGCAACTGCTAAGATTTCACTATTTTGCCTTGCTCAATGATGTGGAAGAATTGGTGCCTGCGACTCTAGCGGAGAGCTATGTGTGTTGAGCGGAATCCGAAAATTTGGGAATTTTTTACTCTTTTGCCGTGTTTCAATTGGGCCTTATTTTAGGGTTCGAGGGGTAGTGGTAAACCTGCATTTAACCTGCATTCACGTTACATTTTGGGAGGGAAAAGATAGTGGGTCTGCAAGATGATGTCGCATTGCTTGAATTCCAAGCTATTTACGCTCTCGAGTACCTTGCCGAGCAAGTTAACTTAGCCTTCAGTACTGCCGCACTTCACGAGCGTTTTCGTCACACTGCTCTTTCGCAGGCAACGCTTCTGCAGCATCTTGAGCACGAGGGACAGGTGCTTGGGTTATCTTTGCGTCGGATGGGGATTGCGGCTAAAGATTTTGTGCGCCGGCAGCCTACCAATTCCCTGATTCTCCGTGGGAATGAGCTGCTGCTGGTCAAACAAGTCTTCAGAGATGAGCATGTCAAGGTTTACAATTTTTATACCCGTGCCGAGCAAAAACTCTCTGTAGCTGATATTTTCCAGGGCAGAAGCGTTATTGAAATTCTCATCTTTGATGGGGCTATTCAGACCTTTATGACTCGACGCTCGCCGCACCACCAGCACAGCCACAGTGGCTATGGCAAAAAGCCACAAGACCAACACAGCATCGGCTTTGAGCACAAAGATCACCTCAGCGTAATACTTAGTCGCCTATTTGAGTTGCTCAAGGAAGAACGGCGCGACTTCAGCGTTGTAATTGCCTACGCAGCCATTGTCGGTGTGCTCTCGCTCATTGTGCCACTTTCTGCCTCGGCGATTGTCAACTCCGTTGTGTTGGGAGTCTTTACCAATCAACTGGTGTGGCTTTGCATCATTGCTGCTATTGGATTGCTTATTATCGGCGTGTTTGATGTGATGAAGCAGTATGTTGTTGATGTCTTGCAACGCCGCATTTTCGTGCGCACGGCTTTTGAAATTGCGCACCGCTTACCCAAGATGAAGCAATCCTCTCTAGAAAATGAGTACCCGCCAGAGCTCATCAATCGTTTCTTCGATGTTCTGACCATTCAGAAGACCATTGGCAAATTCTTGCTCGACGGTGTCGGTGCCACGCTAACGATGGGGATTGGCTTATTTTTGTTAGCTATTTATCACCCATTCTTCATTCTCTTCAATTTTAGTTTGCTAGCGTTTATCCCTGTGCTGATTTTTGTCTTGGGGCGTGGGGGGTTGGTTTCCAGCATTAAGGAATCCAAGAAAAAATATGCGCTGGCGTCATGGCTCGAAGAAATTGGGCGCTGCCAGACGAGCTTCAAACTCTTCTCGACTCCTGAATACATCTACGAGCGTGTCGATGGTATTGCAGTCGAGTATGTGAAAGCGCGCCATGCACATTTTATGGTATTGGCGCGTCAGATTGCTGGCTCTGTCTTCTTCCGAGCGTTAGCTATTGTGGGTGTGCTTGGCATTGGTGGCTCATTAGTCATTCAAGGGCAACTCTCGATTGGGCAACTGGTTGCGGCAGAGTTGATTATCGTTGCCATGCTGAGCTCCGTTGAAAAATTGGTCTCCCAGTTTGCAGAGCACTACGATTTGCTCACCGCTATTGACAAACTCTCATACCTGATTGATAAGCCACTTGAGAAAGAAGGTGGTCTTGCCTTCGAGCGCAAACCTGTGCCACCAGACATTCGCATTACCAATCTGTCGTTCAAATACCCTGATGGTCCTGAGGTATTCAAAGGTCTTTCACTTTTTATCAAGAGTGGCTCTCGTGTGAGTTTGGTTGGAGAGAGCGGTGCAGGGAAAACTACCTTAGCGTCTCTGCTTGTCGGAATTTATCCACCAGATAAAGGGCTCATAGAGTTTGATAACTACGACATTACACATTTGAATCTGCGTGATGTTCGTCAGGCAGTCGGGGTTGTTATGGCGGAAAATGAAATTTTTGAAGGCACCATTGCTGAAAACATCTTGATGGGACGGCACTTTTCGCAAGAGCAGTTGGATTGGGCACTCAAGACGGCACAAATCTACGATGCTATCCGTGCCCTGCCCGACCGCCTTGATACCATGCTGACCTCTACGGGTAACAATGTGCCGCTTGGGCTGATTCGCCGCATCATCTTTGCGCGTGTCATCATCTCCAAGCCCTGTATCCTCATCTTGGATGAAGCCTTCGGCGGCTTGGAGGAACGCACGAAATTGCAGCTCATTCAGTCGCTTTACGCAGAACGATGCTGGACAATTATTGACATTTCGCATGACGCTGAACTTATCCGTCGCTCCGAGACGGTCTTCGTCTTAGATAAAGGCATCATCTGTGAGCAAGGCTCACCGCGTGAATTGTCGTTCCGTGCCCATAGCCGATTTGCGGAACTTTTCCCTGACCTTGTGCGTCAAGTCATCTCCGAAAAAGAGGCAATGGACTTGGCAGACAAAACCATACAACTGCGGATTAGTAGTGACACGAACAAAAACTCTTAACTTTTGAGCACCGAGAATGGCAGCAGAAAAAATTCAAATGGTTAAGGTTGAGACTGGCGTTACGAATGGTCACAGTCCCGTGCATCGGGAGAAAGTTATCATTGAAGATGTCGTGCCCTACTACTACACCACGGCGCTTCGTATGGCTCATGCTCCGAAAACGGCTGAACCACTGGCGCGTGGGTTTGGCTTAACACTACTGGTGATTATCCTGATTGCTTTCATTCCAAACACTTGGCAACAAAACGTTGCTGGGTCAGGCACGGTGACATCGTTTGTGCCTGCTGCCCGACCGCAGACCATTGATGCACAAATCGATGGGCGAATTGTCAAATGGTATGTAAATGAAGGTGCTATGGTTAAGCCTGGCGATACGATTGTTACCTTGCGCGACATTGACACCAAGTTCCTTGCTGACAACTTCGTAGAGTATCAACGGGCAATTCGTGAAAATACGGTTCGTGAAGTGGAGCTTGAGGTGGTGCAAGCCGAAAACAAGGTTCGGCAAGCTGAACAGAAACTATTGGCAGCAAAGCAAGTTGTCAGCCAAGCCAATGTGGATGTGCAGATTGCCCGCATACAGTATTGGCGTGCTGTGGATTTAGAAAGCCAAGGGTTGGTGGCGCGTAAGGATTTGGAAAATGCTACCATCAAGCTACAAAAGGCAATTGCCGATTCTGCTAAAGCGGCTGCCGATTTGCAGGTTGAAATTCAAGCTGTCGAGAACGCAAAGGCTGAACTTGCAGCAAAACAGCGGAAAGCTGAAGCCACGATTGCAAAAGCCGATTTGGAATTTGGCACAGTGGCAGTGCGCCGCAACTTGAGTGTGGTCATCTCGCCGATTGCTGGACAAGTGACACGCATAGCACAAGCTGGTCCCGGTCAAACGGTTAAGAAAGGTGAAGCGCTTTGCGTGGTTACGCCCAGCTCGACCGAAGACATTGCGGCTGAGATTTTCGTCAGCAGCTTAGATGCCGCTATTATTGATACGGGTCGACCAGTGCGACTGCAGTTTGCAGGCTTTCCAGCCATTCAAGTGTGGGGTGGCGGCTGGCCATCGCTCTCTGTGGGAACCTTTGGCGGCAAAGTCGCCGTCATCGATGCCGTCAATGATGGCTCGGGCCGCTTCCGAGTCCTTGTGGTGCCTGACCCTGAAGATAAGCCATGGCCGAACCGTACTTACCTCCGGCAGGGCACAGAAGTGACAGGTTGGATTTTACTCAATGAGGTCAGCTTAGCCTATGAAGCTTGGCGGCAGCTTTGCGGATTTCCACCCATCATTCCAGTGCGACCGAGTGGCATAGACAAAAAGAAACTCGGTGCTGAAAAAGCAAAGACTTCATCCGATAAAGAAAAAGAGTAGAGTAGTCCCACAAAACTCTATTTCTGATTACAGGAGGAAAATGGTTGCTCAAGGCCTGAAGTCCTTTTTGCCCTTTGCTATCCTTTTGCTGCTTACTGCTAATGCTTGGTCTCAACAATATGCATCGTCTAACACAGTGCCTTTAGATTCCTTGTCGCTGGAGCAATACTTAGACCTTGTTCTTGCGGCAAATCCGACAGCTATCTCTGCGGCTTTGGAAGCCGATGTTGCCGAAGCGACAGTGCAAGATGCATACGGTGCATTCGATCCAATTTTTGAAGGCACGGTTGAACGCAAGACGAAAAGCGGCTTGCCTACTGTGGATTTCATTAGTGCTGGCATCGAGCTTCCGATTGGTTCACTTTTCGGTCCGAAATTCGTTGCCAAATACAAGCGCGGAGCAGGCAGTCGCGTGGATTTTGTGAATAGAACAGACCCGAGCGGAGAAGCTGAAATTGGCTTGAAACTTCCACTTTTGCAGGGCATTTTTTTGGACAAACGTCGCGCCCTTTTCGAGAAAGCCGCCCTGCGCCCCGACCTTTCGCGTGCAAATGAGAAGCAAATCAAGAACAATCTGCTGCTCACCGCATCGGAACGCTATTGGGATTGGGCTGAGGCATATTCGCAGCTTCGCATAGCTCAACAAGTCTATGACATTGCCGTTGTGCGTGCTAATGCCATAGCCGAGCGCGTTCGGCGCGGAGAGACGGCAGCACTCGACAGCATTGAGGCTTTGCAAGAAGTCGCCAAGCGCTACGGCGATGTGTTGAAGGCGCAGCGCAAGTATGAATCGGCGACCATCAAAGCCGGGGTTTTGCTGTGGAATCAAGATGGGACGCCGCGGGCACTTACGGCAGTGCCCTATTCTCTGCCTCCAGCCCCAATGCTAACACCGGAACAAATTGAACTTGACCGCATGCAAGCCTTAAAAAATCGCCCCGAATTCATGCAGATTGATGTCGAGCAACGCTCGGCGGATATTGATGTGCGCTTTTCTTACGAATTTTTGAGACCGAATCTGGAAGCACAGTTTCAAGCGTTGCAGTATTTTGGCTCTGCTTCTGGTTTTGATTATCGCATTGGGCTCTCAATTTCTCAGCCACTCTTCTTCCGAGAGGCTAATGCACAACTTCAACTTTCGCAGATTAAGGCGACACGCACAACACTGAAGCGTCTGGAAATTGAGCGTAAAATCCAAGCTGATATTGACGATGCACTTTCTGCTATCGGTCGCGCTCTGGAGCGCATTGAAGCTGCTGAACGCGAAACGCGCTATGCTTACCTCGTCCAAGAAGGCGAACGCAAACGCTTTCTTATGGGAGAAAGCTCTCTGCTCATCTTAAATTTGCGCGAGCGAGCCACTGCTACAGCAATGCAAGGACTTATTAATGCACAAGCAGATTATTTGCGTGCTATTAGCAACTACCTCTGGGCAACGGGCAAAATTCAACAACGCTGGATACGCTAAAATCTTCCTTGCACCGCCCTACTAAACATGATGCGATGCCATCATGGGCAGAGCAAGAATCATTCACGGCAAGACTTCAAAGCGATAATGTGTATCCCGCATGGACTAAAACTACTGTCAGCATGAGTTTGATTGAACCAAAAATAGCTTGGTGGTGCAAGATATGTAGTAACTCATGCAGTGCAACTACTCTCTTACTATCAAGGTACGCTGCGAAGTCCAGCCTACGCCAAAATAACCTAACGGGAAGCGGTCTGGGTTGCTGATGTTCCTGACATTAGAGCGAATTGGAGCAGGTGGTGGGTTAAAAGTGCCGCCGCCACCGCCTTGCGTTTGAGCAAATAATGCGCGCAGATACTCATAGAGCGATTCTCCTATTGAGATAACTTTCACTAAGGCTGTGTCGCCGGGCTGGAAGACGATGTTGCTCTGCGGCTCTAATCCACGCAAAGTTTGTCCATTGAAAAATTTGTCGGAACGAACGGTTGCAAATTGGTTGCCTGGTCGGATTTCCAGTGCATCACGACCGTTTTTGAAAAGCTTGATAAAGTAGAAATTGGTTACATCGGCTGGGTCTGTAAAGTCTGCTGCTATTGTCAGGCCGCGCGTGGTATCAAACGGAGAGGTGCGTCGAGGACGTGCATAGACGGAATCCAACGTGCCGCCGCGGCGTGCCGAATCAAATCCAGTCTCATAGATATCGCCATTGTACTGGATTTGTAGCTTGTAGCCAAGCTTCTCTTCTACGACGAGATTATTTGTGATAAATGCGCTGTCGCGCTCTGAAAAGTTCAAGCGCCACTGTCGTCCGTCTGAACTGATGATGCGCACTTCGGCGTCGCGCACCAGTGGCGGTCGCACCCCATCAAAAAAGCCGATGCTGCGAGTAAGTTTGATGCGTTGAAATGCAGAGTCTGGTTCTCCCGCTTTGCGTTCAATGATGCCCTCTACAACTAGGCGAGGCTGGTCGCTTGGCAGCGTAACATCTATGACATCTTGGCATGCTGAACAGAGCAGCAGGCAAAGCGCTGCTACATACTTTAGCACAGTGGTCTTTCTACCCCTTGGATGAATTGCTGTGCGATTCATGCTTGGGTTAATGTTTTTAATGTTTTAGAACTTGAATTCCCATGATACGCTTGGCACAATACCAAAGAAAGCTAAGCGTACAGCTTCCCCTTGGAAGCGATTATCACGATTTTGACGGAAAGTGATAGAGGCAGCGTTGCGGCGATTGTAGGTATTGTACAGACCAAATACCCATGCTGATTTGAAGCGGGAATCTGGTGCGCTAGCATCCCATCGGACTGAGATATCTAAACGATGATAAAGAGGCAAGCGCTCTGCGTTGCGCGTGTCGGGAAACTGCCTAATGATTGCACCTGAGATTTCATATGCTCCGATTGGGAAATTGGTCGGAATGCCTGTCTGTAAGACGAAATCAGCAGAAATAGTCCAAGCATCATTTAGCTTGTAGATGCCTACGATGTTCAGATTATGCGTGCGGTCAAATGGGGAAGGGTACCACTCGCCGCGATTGATGCCCGGTCCGCCATCGACACCTTCGACCTTTCTTTCGGAGCGAGAGAGTGTGTAGCTGAGCCAGCCAGTCAGTTTGCCTGTATTTTTCCGTACAAAGAGCTCCAAACCATATGCTCTGCCAATGCCGCGCAGTACCTCGGTTTCAATGTTGTTGTTGCCAAAGAGATTAGCACCGTCGACAAAATCAATAAGATTGCGTAGGTCTTTGTAATACGCCTCGAGTGAGATTTCAATATCGTTATTGAATAGGTTCTTGAAGAAGCCGAGAGAGACTTGGTCAGCTACTTGTGGCTCAAAAAACGGTCCGCTGGGCGTGTATAGGTCCAGCGGGGTTGGGGAAGCCGTGTTGGAAACAAGATGCAAGTTTTGACGCGTGCGGTTGTAGCTTGCTTTAAGTGAAGTAGTCTCATCTAGCAGCCATCTGGCGGCAAGACGTGGCTCAAGACCGAAAAATGCGCTAATAATTTGCCCACGGCTGAACTCTGTAGTGCGTAACACTATGCCATTCTCGTAGCGTCCTGTAATTTCGCTGAATCGTAAAGGTTTGCCGTCAACATACTCACGAATTGGCTCGGGACCGAAGCGGTAGAAGAAGTTGAATCGCAAGCCGTAATCCAAACTAAGTTCTTTGGTCAGAGCAATTTCATGACGAATGTAGAACGAGGGCTCGAACGCATATTTTTCATCGAGTGCAGTTGGACGAATAGGCGAGTCGCGTAGCGGTTGCACCCTACCTGGCACAAATTGGTAGTAAATCAGCTCCGCGCCCACATCAATTTGGTTGTCTTCATTGATAAAATATGTGAAATCGGCTTTGAAGGTTGGACTGATGATGTTGGAGTTGACCTGCAATTCTGAGCCCGGCGCTAAGACTCGCAGTTCATAGTCGTAGTTGCTATAGACTGCAGTAAAGTTTGAAAAGAGACTGCGGCTGAAGAGATGATTCCAGCGCACGGTGAAAGCGACATTGCCGTATGCATTGCCGAAAAAGTCTGCTAACCCAAAATCATCGCGCCCAAGATAGCCAGAGAAAAAGAGACGGTCATTTTCTCCGAAATTGTAATTGGCTTTGAGATTGAGGTCGTAGAAGTATAGCACTGTGCCGCGAAACTCACGAGAGAGGTTCAGGAATAAATCCGCATAGGAACGCCGAGCAGCAATGAGAAACGAGCCACGCTCTTTGACAATTGGGGCTTCAACCAGCAAGCGGCTACTCAAGAGCCCAATACCGCCATTGAATCCAAACTCACTCGGGTTACCATCGCGCTGACGCACATCCAGCACCGATGAAAGTCGCCCACCGAAGTTAGCAGGAATCGCTGCTTTATAGAGCTTGAAATCCTTGACTGCATCGGCATTGAAGACAGAGAAAAAGCCCAACAAGTGCGAAGCGTTGTAAATGGTTGCTTCATCCAACAGAATAAGGTTTTGGTCAGCACTGCCGCCACGCACACTAAACCCTGTTGACCCTTCTGGTGCCGACACACCCGGGAGCAACTGCAATGTTTTGAGAATATCAGTCTCGCCTAAAACAACAGGCACGCGCTTAGCCGTCTCGGCATCCAGCTTGGTGGCACCCATCTCAGTGCTGGTCACGTTGCTGGACACGCGTTCTGCCGAGACTGTTACTTCCTCGGCTTGAATATCGGCTGGCTCTAAGAAGAAATCCTTGTTCAGGTTGCGCGTGAGGGAAATTTTCTCTTGCTGTTCCTTGTAGCCTACGCTGCGTACAATAACCGTGTAGACACCCGGTTCAACTGTTACGGAGTAAAATCCATATACATTCGTGGCAGCACCTTTGGCGATTTCCTTGAGCTGGACGGTTGCCCCGATGAGTTCTTCTCCCGTTTTGGCATCGCGCACATATCCGCTTATGGTAACCGTTTGTGCAACCGCCTGACTCATCAGACAAACGAAGAAACTTAGCAAAAACAAACTCTCCCTTTTGAAACCGGTCATGCCCATCATATATGCAACGCTGATTTAGGTGATTTCGGATGCTGATATGGCTGCGTAAGGAACATCGGCAGCAGAAGTGCCAGCCCCATAACAATACGCAGGGCAACAAACGTTTCAGTGTGTTAGCACCTTTTCATTTCAGGCTATTCGAGGCTGCTGTTGCACATTCTGCTGATAGCAGGCTTCGTGGCGAAAAGCACCAACACGTCGCCACGCTGGACGACCATGTCAGGAGTAGGTATACCCAAAATTTTTTCAACGGTGCGAGAGCGCAGACCCAAAAGCCGTGGCTCCTGCTCAACACGCTTGATGGTGATAAGATTGACATCAAAGTTTTCACGCAATTGCAACTCACCTAAGGATTTACCGATGAATGCTTCTGGTGCACTCACCTCCACGATGGAGTAGTCGGAAGACAGTTCCAACGAATCAATGACACCGCGATACATGAGGCTATCGGCTAATCGCTCTGCTGCTTCCACCGCTGGAGAAATCACTTCCTCAATACCCAAATGCCGCAAAATGCGTTCATGCGTTTTCGTTGTTGCACGAGCAATGATACGCTTTACCCCGATGTTCTGCAGTGCAACAATTGTCAGCAGTGTTGCCTCAAAATCATCACCAATCGCTACGATAACTGCATCTAACTCTGTCAATCCTTGGTCGCGCAGAGCTTTTTCTTCGGTCGAGTCTAAGCGAACCGTGTATGTGACTTTATCCTTGATATCCTCCAAGCGGTCCATGGAGGAATCAATCGCCAAGACTTCTGCACCTTGCTTGGCAAGCGTGACGGCTAAATGCGCACCGAAATTTCCAATGCCAATGACAGCGACTTTTTTGGTCATGGTCAAGAGACAAGAACGGTTTCTTCTGCATAATCATACGAGGCGCGGCTTTGCTGCCGCATCAGCGCAATAATGACATTGAGAAAGCCTACGCGCCCTACAAGCATAGAAACAATGATTACCAGCTTTCCGGCATTGCTAAGTTCAGACGTAATGCCTGTCGATAGCCCAACGGTGCTGACTGCCGAGACCACTTCAAAGAGCAAGGCTTCGAACTTAAAATTTTTCTCTTGCTCGGTGATAAGTAAAATGAAGAGTGCCATTACAATGTAGAGCAGTGACAGTAGCGTCGTGCTGAAGGCACGTGTAATCACACGGTCAGGAATGCGGCGACGAAACAGCTCGATTTTCGTTTTGCCAGACGCAATAGCAACGATGTTGAGAATGGCTAAGGCTGCCGTTGTTGTCTTAATACCACCGCCTGTGGAACTTGGCGATGCCCCAATCCACATGAGTGCCACAATAAGAAACAGCGTCGGCGTAGCTAAGGCACCAATGTCGAGAGTGTTGAAACCCGCCGTGCGTGCAACGATGGAGTGAAAGCAAGCTGCAAACAGCCCTTCTCCGATGCTCATCTCTTTCATCGTGTGCGAGGCTTCCAAAGCGTAGATGCCTACCGTGCCAAGTCCAATCAAAATTGCTGATGTCAAAAACACAAGTTTGGCGTGAATCGATAAGCGAGCATTGGGTTCACGACGCAATTTTGCAAACACAAATCCAGATAGACTTGCCAGCGCAGGAAACCCTAAGCCGCCAATTACTACGAGACACATGATGACCGAGAGAAACAGCAGGTTATCCTTGCACATTGGCGCCGCCAAGTTTTCAGGTAGCAACGCAAACCCAGCATTGCAAAACGCTGAAATCGCATGAAACCCTGCAAAAAACGCCGACGACATTGGCAACTGCACCTCATCAAGATTCAAAGTGTGATAAATCAGCACGGCGCCGATTGCTTCTACGACAGTGGTGTATAATCCGATTTGCAGCAGAATCAGGCGAATTTTACCCAGACTTTCTTCGCCAATCAGTTCTCGCAATGCAATGTATTCTTTGAGCCGTGCGCTGGTGCCTGCCGCAGCGGCAAAAAATGTGGTCAGCGTCATAATGCCTAATCCACCAATCTGAATCAGCACCAACAAAATCCAGTGTCCTGTGTGAGAAAATGCTGTAGCGACATCGAGCGTCACCAGCCCCGTGACGCAAACGGCACTTGTTGCCATAAACAGCGCATCAATGACAGCGATAGGCTCACCTGCCGTGGCTTTAGGCAAAAGTAGAAACCCTGTGCCGACCACGGTCAGTAGCAGAAAACTTGCCAGCAGAATTGTGGCAGGCTGAATGTTTGCGGTCATCACACTTGCGCTGTAGCGCAGTGTCGCGGGAAGCAGTGCCAGAATCACAAAAAACTGTGTAATTACAAGGTAAAGACTGGTGAGGTTTTCGGGCGTCAGTTGCGGGTTGAGCGATGTCAGCATGCGCTCGACGGCAAAGGGAAATAGCAGATAGAGCAAAATTACCGTGAAAATGCTAAGTTCCAACCAGTGTTTTTTGAGATGCTCTACTTTGCTGGGCGAGAGCACCAACTTCAGAAAGGCTTGCAGGGCAAACAGATACAGCATCGTCAGTTCAAGATAACTTGCCCATTTTTCCTGTTCAGGCGATAGGAAAAATCCAATGCGCGCCACCAGCGATAGCACGGCTATAATTCCCAAAACTATCAGCAGCTTGTCAATTGTCTTGAGTAGCGTTTGCCGATGCGTGTCTATCCAGTCTGTAATCGTTTTCAAGCGCAAGGTGCGTTCTTGGGCGATTGGCTCAAGCATGGTGGTATTAGCTCACTTTTAGAAGCGATTAGGCTTGACTGGCTGCAGGGCAATTTTGCACACAGCGTCTATGCTTTTGAGTAAGATACAACTCTGCTTTAGAATGCGGCAATTTCAAAATAGCGTCATGCTTATCGCTCTTTGCACGGTCCTGTGTTAAGTTTGGCGCTATTCTTTTTTGCATCATGGTTGAACTGCTTTCACCACTTGCGCTGACTGGTCTATTTTCTTTGGCGGTGCCGCTTGCCATTCACTTGCTGAGTCGGCATTATGCGCAGGTCATCAAAGTCGGCTCAATTAAGTTTCTCAAGGCGGCAGAGCCAGCTACGTTTCGCCGTTTTGCGCTTTCGGAGTGGTGGCTATTGGTCTTGCGCCTTTTGTTGCTAACCTTGGCTACTTTGGCGCTGGCGCGTCCCGTTTTGCGCGCACGCCTTGAGAGTCGCTCTGCGCCCGGTTGGGTGCTTGTCAGTCCTGACCTCTGGCAGCGTGCCACCGACCCGCATTTCTACCACTGCATCGATTCGCTGCGTGCAGTGGGCTATGAACCTCATTTGCTCTTGCCCACTTTTCCCGCTCTCCCGCCCGATAGCGTTGCCACTGAACCTGTTGATGCTTGGTCTATGCTCGAAGAACTTGACCACTTGCTGCCTCAAGATACTCGCCTTGTTGTGCTGACTGGTGAGCAAGTGGCTTTGCTACATGGCAAGCGTCCCACGCTCTCACGTGAAGTGGTTTGGCTTACTTTCCCTCATACCGAGAAAAAAACATGGGTTCATCATGCCAAACATGTTGGCAAGGATAGCGTGTGGGTCGTGCTGGGCGAAAGCCACAGAGATTACACCCGTTTTCAGACCAAACTTATTTCGTCGCTTGCGGCTGCCCAGCAGCGATACAGCATTCCACCGCCAGCGCCACTGCAGCGCTTTGCCATCTTTTTTGACGACTCCACCCAGCACGATGCCGAATACTTGCGCTACGCCTTGCAGGCCATCCAACAACAATTTTTCCATGATTTCCAACTTACGATGCGCCCCATCCGTGATACGGCGGCACTCCGCTTGTTGCCAGACATGCTCTTTTGGCTTTCAGCGCATCCCTTGCCTACATCTCTCATTTCAACTCCATTCATCTTGCGATATGGTGGCAGTCGAGCTTCATCTATTCAAAGTGTGATAGTGCTGCCAAGTGGCGAGTTGCTCCAAATGCGCCAGCGGACATTCAGCTCGCAATACCGCCATGCACTTTGGACCGATGGATTTGGCGAGCCCATCTTAGAGCAATGCCGCACAGCTAACGGCAACGAATACATTTTTTACAGCCGTTTTTCGCCCGAATGGAATCAGCTTGTCTTTTCACCGATTTTCCCCGAATGGATTGCGCAACTTGTGCTTCATGAACTATATCAACCGAATATGCCCGACCTGCGTCGCACGACCGACCTTCAACGCTTGCCGCACCATGCGCCTACTGCGCCACCTTCAGCGTCTGCATCCGCATTCGCAACCGCAGCACAGACACCGCTTGCCTTGCCACTCTGGATTTTCGTAGCGATTTTGTTTATCATTGAGCGCGCACTTGCGCATCGCATCTCAACATAGAATCGGACTGGAACTATCATGTCGCCACTTCATCGGCTTGCCTCATACTGGAATCGACGAGTGCTCATGAGCCTTGGGCTTGTGGCTGCTTCAGTGGCATTAGCTATCGTGCTGCCCGTTGCCGCCTTTCTTGAGCGACCGACTGTGCATGCCGCATGGATGTGGATAGCGCTATCGGTTGCAGGATTTTTTTTGCTCTACTTGCTTTGCAAACATCGATTGGCGACTCCAGAAAAAATTGCCGAGCATCTGAATCGCACCGACCCGCGATGGGAAGAAAGTGCGCAACTTTTGCTCAAACCAGCATCTGAACTTTCGCTCTTGGAACTTAGGCAACTTCAGCGATTGCAAGCACAGCCTTTGCATGCCGAGGCACTTTTGCCTAACCCTTTTCGCCCAGCTTTGCAAGTGGCTCTGGTCAGCATACTGTGCGGCGCATGCGTGATGTGGCTTGGTTACAGTTTGCGCACTGAACAGACTCGTGCTACCCAAGCACCGCCGCTCTCTCGCACCGCCACTCTTTTGCCTACGGTAACTCGCCTTAGCGTAGAGCTTGTGCCGCCGCGCTACACCCAGCGTGAACGCCTCACCTCACCTTCGCTTGACCTTCGCACCATTGAACAGACCACAGCGACATGGACACTTGAACTTTCGCAGCCTGCACGCACTGCCCGACTCATCTTCAATCATGACGATACGCTTTACTTCCCCGCACAAGGGCTCATGCGGCAAGTGAGCACTACACTGTCTCGCAGTGGATTTTATTTTTTGGAAGTGGAAACGGAACACGGCATAGAGCGAAGCCATTACTACAAAATTTTCCTTGAGCGTGATGAGCCGCCAGCGATTACCATTCTTGAGCCGCATCAGCGCATCGAAGTAGATTTGCTTAGGCACTCGCGCCTGACGCTGGTTGCTCGCATTCACGATGATTTTGCCGTGCGTGAGAGCAATGTGCAAGCCGTGCTTGCGCAAGGCAAAGGCGAAAATATCCGATTCAAAAAACTCTTCTTCCCCTTCGATGCGGTTCATCGTGAGCAGCATACCAAGACGCTTGACCTTCTGGCGTTGGGCTTGAAGCCGGGCGATGAGCTCTATCTTACCGTTGAAGCACAGGACAATCGTGAGCCTCAACCGAACCGCACACGCTCCGAGACAGTGCTGATTACCACGAAAGACACCGCCGAAGTGGAAACAGATTTCAGCATGTCGTTACCTGTGGCAGCGCAACCAGATTATTTCCGCAGTCAGCGCCAGATTATCATTGATACCGAGAAACTTTTGCGAGAGCGGCGCACGCTTTCGCCAGCGGCATTTCAAGCCCGTTCTGAAGCCTTGGGCGTCGACCAAAAAGTGTTGCGCCTGCGCTATGGCAAATTCTTGGGCGAAGAGTTTGAATCGGCTATTGGCGGCGCGGCGATGGAAGAAATTGAGCGAAGTCTTGCGCCCAAGGACTCTACGCCGCATCCCTTGCTAAAATTCATCCGTCATGTGCATGATGAAAACTGCGGGCATCTTTCCAAAGCCTCTTTGGCCGCCTTAGAGAAAAATCCGAACGAAACTGCTGTGGAAAAATTGATGAGCCAATTCGTCCATGCTCACGATACCGAAGAGGGCGCTACATTTTATTCCGATGCTATCAAAGCGCAACTCAAAGCGGCATTAGCCGAAATGTGGGACGCTGAACTTTACTTGCGCATGCACAAACCCGAAGAAGCCCTGCCTTACGAACTGAAAGCACTCAAGCTGCTCAAAGCGTTGCAACAAAACTCGCGGCTGTATGTGCAACGCATGGGCTTTGAGCCGCCGACGCTAAAACCCGATGAAAAGCGCCTCAGTGGCAAGCTCGATAAGGTCGTGTCGCGCACCGTGTCGCAAACGCTGACTGTGCAAGATGAGTTTGCCGCCGTGCGCAAGGCTTTAGCCGTCATTTCTAATCTGCGCGCTGGTCAAGAGCTGGTATCTGGAACGGCGTTGCAACACCTGACACAAGGCGGCACAGCACTGGCACGTGCTGCCGAGAGCGACCCCTTGCGTTACCTTGATGCTTTGCAAGCCTTGCGCCAGTTTCTTGATGCAGCCGAGCAGCATGGGCGCGCTCCGCTTGTCTATCTTGAGCCTGTCGAGCGTGCTTTGTGGTCGCTTTTGCCCCAGCCCGAGTCACGCCCTGAACGCCATCATTTGCACATGCCCACACTGGCGAAATCATATTTTCAACACTTTAGCTACGCCCGATAGCATCAGATGGAATTTGCACTTCGTGGCTGGTGGCAATGGGGCGTTTGGCTTGCCGTCGCCTTGATTTTGGTCTACCTTGTTCGCTTAGAACTTCGCCGTCCTAATCGGCGCCAATTGCTCCTACGCTTGCTTGCCGTTGGTATGGCGACGCTTTCATTAGCCATGCTATGTTTAGAACCCATGCATCGCCAACCTATACATGCCAGCGACGCTTTTCTGCTCACTTCTGGTTTTGGCGCCAAGCAAGTTCAGCGTGCTGCCGATTCGATTCATCCTGCACGTGTTTTTGCTCTGCCGCGCGCCGTAGGAGCAGACACGCTTGCCAATTTGGAACTTTTGCCGAATGTTGCCATGCTTTTGCGCCGCTACCCGCACATTCGTCATGTTCACATTTTTGGTGATGGTTTACGCCCCGATGAACTTGAAAGCATTGCTTCTTTGCAAGTGAGCTTGCATCTTGCACCATTGCCTGATGGTCCGATTGCTGCGACCTACCCGCACCGCATTGTGCTTGGCGAGCCTTTTCACGTTCAAGGCACATGGCATACTACGCGCCGCGATTCGCTTTGGCTATATCTTGCCCTGCATGGCGAGCGCTGTGATTCGCTTTTGCTGGTTGGCGAAGGGCAGCTACTTTTCGCACTCAACGCCTTGCCGAAGCAAGCAGGCACATGGCTCTACACACTTTGCGCTCTGCGTGCCGCGCGCGATACAGCATTTGTGGGCACAGTTCCCATCCATGTCGTGCCGCCGCAACCCATCCGTGTTTTAATTCTGGAAAGCGCCCCCAGCTTCGAGACCAGAGCCCTGAAACAGTGGGCTTCCGTCACTGGCAACGCCTTGGCAATTCGCAGCATGGTCAGCCGCGAAAAATTCTTCACCGAGTTCTTGAACATGGCACCATTTGCGCTTGAGAGGCTGACTGCCAGCATTCTTGAAAAGGTTGATGTGGTCATCACCGATGTTGAGACCGTGCTACGTCTATCGGCACCTGAGCAAGCCGCCTTGCGTCAAGCTGTGGAAGCTGGGTTAGGACTTTTGATGGCGCTCTCTGACGCACCGGCAAAGAGGTTACGAGAGCATGATTTTTTCTTGGGGTTTTTTACGGCAGTGCCAGAGTCAAATGAGGGGCGCTTTGTCAGACCGCAAGGATTTTCTTTGCGGCAGTCATCGGGCACAGCGTTGCCTATTGCGCCACTTCGGCTGCGCCATCGCTTTGGTGCAGAAGTTTTGGTGCAGGATGAAGCGGGACGAGCGCTGGTTCTTGCGGCGGCAAGGGGCTTGGGCAAAGTCGCCGTGAGCATTGTGCAGGAGACCTTTCGCTGGGCTTTGGAAGGACGGCGTGAGCTTTATGCCGACTACTGGAGTCATATCCTAAAGCGCCTTGCTCGTCCGAATTTGGAAACGGACCTTTGGGCGCATAGCATGCTGCCTACGGTGGATTTGCCTTGTCAGCTTACCCTGCGCACACTTTCCGCTGCACCTTTTGCAATAGTCAAGTTGCCCAGCGGTGCGTATGATACGCTTTTCTTCCGACAACATCCTATTGAGCCCACGCAATGGGAAAGCATGTTTTGGTCTCGCGAACCGGGCTGGCATCAGGTCTGGCGCATGGGCACAGCAGATAGTGCATCGGCGGCATTCTATGTGCATGCAAGTCATGAGTGGGCACCGCTTCGGCGTGCGCTCATGCAGCAAGCGACGCAGGCATTTGCTCATTTGCATCCCCGTGATAGTGTGCGTGCCAGCGTGGTGCAAACTTACGAGCCAGTCTCGCCGTGGTGGTTCTTTATGCTGTTTGTGGTCGCCGCCGCGTATCTGTGGGCAGAGCGGAAATTCTAACGCTGTAGCGTGCCTATCTGCCTTCGGATACGCTCAATTTTGCAACTGCCTTTGGTTGAAGCCGACCGATAAGCTGTTCAGCAATTTGCACGGCATTGGTGGCGGCGCCTTTGCGTAGGTTATCGGCAACAATCCACAGGTTGAGACTTTTTGGCTGCGATAAATCGCGCCGCACTCGCCCGACGAAGACCTCATCTCGCCCGTAACAATCTATCGGCATCGGATAGAGACGCTCGGCTGGATTATCCTTGAGCACCACACCCTTTGTGGAACTGAGAATCGCTCGCACTTCATCGAGCTCAAAATCATTTTCAAACTCGATATTGACGGCTTCGCTGTGTCCCCCATAAACTGGCACTCGCACGGCTGTAGGAGATACCTGAATGGTGTCATCTCCCATAATTTTTTTCGTCTCGTTTATCATCTTCATCTCTTCCTTGGTGTAGCCATGCTCGACAAATTCATCGATTTGCGGCACCACATTGAAGGCAATGGGATGAAAATGCGTGTAGCGTTCGGGCTTTACGCCTGCCAGTTCGGATTGCAGGGCTTCTAAGCCGGTTTTGCCTTTGCCTGTTACCGATTGGTAGGTTGAAACCACCACGCGTCGCACTCGGTAGCGGTCATGTAACGGCTTGAGCACCATGACCAGCTGAATGGTCGAGCAGTTTGGATTGGCAATAATCGGTGCGGGGCGTCCTGTTGCGTCAAAAATTTTTTCGGCATTCACTTCGGGCACAACTAACGGCACATCTGGCACCATTCGAAATGCCGAAGAATTATCAATCACGATGGCGCCTTGTGCGGCTGCAATTGGTGCCCACTCTCGGCTGACTGCCGCACCGGCTGAAAAAAGTGCAATATCCACATCAGCAAATGCCTCCGCCGACGGCACACGCACCAAGTGCGACCGACCTTGAAATTCCATCACCTGCCCAGCTGAACGCTCGCTTGCCAAAAGCACCAGCTCACGGACGGGAAATTGGCGTTCCTGCAGGCACGCCAGCATCGTGCGACCAACCAAGCCTGTGGCACCCAGTATGGCAACTTTGTAAGAGAGTGGCATGGCAAATACGGTAGATTACTGAAGTTGTGATTGGATGATGCGTCAAGTGTAGCAATGCTGTTTGCTCAATCCCTTGCTATAGCATTGCGGTTTTTTGCAAATCTATGATTTTTTCAATTAATCTCTTAACCGATGTTCCCTGCCATGCAGATTTTTGCGCTTCAGGCAAAACCGAGCGAGAGTGCTCATGCCGTTTTGAGCCAAAATTTTCCGCTATTTTGATTTGGCAAAGTTTGAAAATTTATTAGCTTCCGAACCTGAGTTTTTATTCGTCAAAAAGTGAGCTATGCACCATTACGCACACCTCTCTCGTTACCTTCTCATATTACTTTTTTGCCTTGTCATGAACGATTCTGCTTTCTCACAAGGGGGCACACGCTATCAATTGCCGCCCAAGGTCTTCATTGACCTCATTGATGCGCCGCCCACACCCACTGTGAGCCTCTCTCCGAGAAATGATGTAATGCTGATTATGGAGCGCCCAAGTCTGATACCCATTTCCGAGCTGGCTGCACCGGAGTATCGTCTTGCTGGCTTGCGTCTGAACCCGCTTACAAATGCTCGCAGTCGGGCGATGTATTTCACCAAATTTGTCATCAAAGTTCTCGAAAGCGGCAAAGAAATGGCAATTACCGGTCTGCCAAGTGATGCGCGTCTTGGCATGCCGCACTGGTCACCTGATGGCAAACATTTTGCTTTCACGCTCACGCGTGCCCACGGTGTCGAACTCTGGATTGCTGAGGTCTCCACAGGCGCCGCAAAAAAGCTGCTTGATGCCCAACTCAATGACATCTACGGCACGACCTTCGTCTGGCTTCCCGATAGCAAATCGCTCATTGCCAAACTGGTTTCCGACAAGCGTGGTGCTATGCCTACGGCACCCACAGTGCCCTCTGGTCCGGTGGTTCAAGAAACTTCTGGGAAAACTGCCGCCGCTCCGACTTTCCAAGACTTGCTAAAAAATGAGCATGACGAAGCCCTGTTCGAATACTTCCTTGCCTCAAAATTGGTGCGTGTCTCACTCTCGGGCAGCATCACCCCGCTAACCAAAGAAGGTTTGATTACCAGCATTCAACCTTCGCCCAATGGCAAATACCTACTCGTAGAATCGCTTCATCGACCGTTTTCTTACCTTGTGCCTGCCTCGCGCTTTCCTCAGAAAATCGAAGTGATTGACCTTACAGGCAAGCTCGTCAAAGAGATTGCGGATTTGCCGCTTGCAGAAGATATTCCACTCGGTCGCGATGCGGTGCGCAAAGGTGTCAATGCCTGCACTTGGCGCCCGGATGCGCCTGCTACGCTTTACTGGTCAGAAGCTCAAGACGAAGGCAATCCCAAAGTCAAAGCCGATGTGCGCGATAAGCTCTTTATGCTAAGCGAACCTTTTAGCGGCAAACCACAAGAGCTACTTGGGCTTGGCTACCGTTACCAAAACGTGCTGTGGAGCGACAGGGGCTTTGCGCTGGTTAATGAGACTTGGTGGTCAACACGCCGCATCCGCACTTGGAAAATTAACACCGCCTCGACACCCGCCTTGCCTGAACTGCTCTTCGACCGCTCTTTTGAAGACCGTTACACCGACCCAGGCACACCGGTCATGAAGACCCTGCCCAATGGCAGGAGTGTGCTGCATTTGGCTGATAATGGTCAATCGCTCTTGCTTATCGGTGATGGCGCTTCTCCCGAAGGCGATAAACCATTTATTGATAAATTTACCCTTTCTTCAAAGCGAAGTCAGCGCCTGTGGCAATCTGAAGCGCCCTACTACGAATACCCTGTTGAAGTGCTCGACGACAACGGCACAGTAATTCTTACCAGCCGCGAGTCGCAGACTGAACCGCCGAACTATTTCATTCGCAATCTTTCCAAAAACACTCTGACACCGCTGACGGCTTTTCCGCATCCTGCGCCCGCTTTAGCCAAAATTCAAAAGGAGCTTATCAAGTATAAGCGCGAAGATGGGGTCGAGCTTTCTGCGACGCTCTATCTTCCCGAAGGCTATACGCCTGATAAGGGTCCATTGCCAATGCTGATGTGGGCGTATCCGCGAGAGTTCAAGAGTGCACAGGCTGCCAGTCAAGTGGTCGGCTCGCCGTATCGATTCTCACGCATCAATTGGGGGTCGCCGCTCTTTTGGCTGACTCAAGGCTATGCAATTCTCGATGGTCCAACGATGCCCATCGTTGGCGAAGGCGGCAAAGAACCTAATGATACATATGTGGAGCAGTTGGTTGCCAGTGCCAAAGCCGCTGTCGAAGAAGTAGTGCGCCGTGGCGTTGCTGATAGAAAACGCATCGCTATTGGCGGACACTCCTACGGTGCCTTCATGACTGCCAATCTTTTAGCACACTCTGACCTTTTCTGCGCTGGTATTGCACGCAGTGGCGCTTACAACCGCACCCTTACGCCTTTTGGATTTCAGAATGAAGAACGCACGCTGTGGCAAGCACCTGATACCTACATCAAAATGTCGCCCTTCATGCATGCCGATAAAATCAATGAGCCGATTTTGCTCATTCACGGCGAAGCCGATAACAACCAAGGCACTTTCCCTCTCCAAAGCGAACGGCTCTTCAATGCGCTCAAAGGGCTTGGCAAAACCGCTCGCTTCGTACTCCTGCCCCTTGAGTCGCATGGCTACCAAGCACGTGAGTCAGTTCTGCACATGCTCTACGAAATGCATCAATGGCTGGAAAAGTATGTCAAACAGGCAAATACCAACACCTCGCTGGCAGATTGAGCGCAATAGGTTAGGTATGAATCCCTGCACGCCGTCTTCGCGCCTTGGTTGCACGGCTGCAGAGTACCACCAGCTGACACCAGTGTTCTTAAGTCAAAATTGTATCTTCGCACAAGCGCTATTTCCAATCAACATTTGTCTGTATTACGCTTATGCCAAATACTTCACTGAGTCCCCGTTGGGCACGATTGCAAAAAGTCGAGGAAATCGAGACTGACCAATACTTTATCGATGTCTATGTCTGTCCTATTACCACTGAAGAGTTGCGTGAAAAATATCTCAATGAGCCGCCCGTTCTCTACGCTTTTGCGGTGTTCGATAAACAAAATACCTATCTGCTTAGCTATGCACTTGAGATGCGTGAAGCCATACGCATTTTGCCCGATGAAACAGAGGAAACCTACATTGGCTATTTCCTTGAAGCCTTTTGTGAGCATCAGCATTTTACTTGCAAAAACTTCAAGGAAATTGAACCTGATTTAGAAACCTGTGCGTACAACTGTTATTTCCCTTATTGTTGAGTATAATGCAGTAGAGAAAATGTTAGAATACGACCGCGAGATGGCGCAAAGTCAGAGCAAGGTCAATGACAACCTCTCATGAGCGCGCTGCACATATTTCTTTTAAGACGCTAGAGAGCTGTTCGAGGTCAAATGGCTTCGGCAGCACCTTGGAACTGGAGAGATACCGAATTTCTCGCTCTTCATCATCAGAGAGTGTTCGCCCTGTCATCACCAGCACGGGGATGGTGTTATTCTTTGCACATAGCCATCTTAAAAATTCCAAGCCGTTGCAGAGTGGCATCTCATAGTCTGTTATGATGAGCTTCACTTTATCTGCAAACTGTTCATACAGTTGGATAGCCTCCTTGCCATTTTGTGCGGTTACAACATCACACACTTCCAAAAACCAGTCTCTGAGTAACTCCCGTAGCATAGGGTCATCTTCAACTATCAGCAGCATGTTTGTTAAGAGTTTTTTGTTGCTTGAAAAGTAAAATTCTCTCTGCAGACAATTTAGGCTTTTTTCGCTAAAGAGAAAATTTTGTAATATGGAAGGCGACGAAACGAAAGAACGACTGACAACAACTACAACGAAGGAAAGGACCATCCAAGATGTGGGCACGCGCTTACGAGAGGTTCGTATGGCTCTTGGATACAGCCAGCAGTATTTTTCAGCACTACTCAATACCTCAGCAGGCTTTATCAGCGAAATCGAAGGCAATAAGAAATCTCCCGGTATTCAGCTTCTCTATTCGCTATGGCGAAAGTTTAATATCAACATTAATTGGCTACTGACCGGAAAGGGCAACATGTTTAATTCTCACTCTCGCATAGAGCACACACCACCTTCTCCAGAAGAGCGTTCTGACACAGAGCAAGAACTTTCTATTCACCAGCAGATTATTGCACTTCAGCAAGAGAACGAGAGGTTGCAGCAAAAGGTGCGAGAGCTGCAGTCGCAGGTTAATTTACTTTCCGACCTAATCATTAGAATTAAAAAGTCATAAAGACGGGGCAAAGACTTACCGCATGCGGTTGTTTTAGCACTTCTTCTTGGGCTCGTTCTACCATCATGCCACTTTGAGTTTGACAAAGGGCACTTTTCCTCCGCACTACTTACCTTTGATGCTCTCTAAAAGGTAGGCTGCTTCTTTTTTGCGCTCTTCGTCGCCATATTCTTGCACTTTGAGTGAGGCAATTTCTTTCAGCTGTTCGCGTGCTTGGTCGAGTTTATCGTCTTTTTGCAGGGCTCGGGCATAATCTAAGCGGAACATGATAAAGTCGCCGCGCAGCTCAACGGCTTTTGCAAGATACTTGATGGCATCATCCAAGTTGCCCCACGCCAGCCCTAGCGGCATGCGCATCACTTCAGGAGTTTCCGAGAGCTTGAGATGCGTGCGTCCTAAAATGTAGTAGGCTGTTGCCAGCACTTGCGGTCCAGAGCTATTGAGTTGAATGGCTTTTTCGGCGTCAGCTTTCGTTTGCTTGACCAAGTCTTTTACACTCAGCACGCCTTTGAAGAGCGCTACTTTACCGTTCGCAGCGGCGCGGCGCACATATCCGACCGAAGCTTGCGGATTAAGCTGAATGGCTTTATCGGCAAATTCTTTAGCTTTAACATAAATCTGCTCTTGCTCACTTTTCGGTCGTGTGTCCCCATAGACCACATAGACACGCGAGGCGCGCCAGAGAACTTCAAAGTCGTTCGGAAATTTACTGAGCGCATCGTCGACTTTAGCCTTCGCCTCTGCAATTTTGATTTGTCCCATAAGTGCATCAATTTCATCGCATATCGCTTTGGACTCCTGAGCAAAGAGCGACATGCTGTGCAATCCAACCAAGGCAAGTAGCAAAAGTAAGGTTTTCATATTCCGTGAAAATGGTTAGGTTACACAAGGCGCATATAAGTTTTGGCGAAGATACAAAAAGCCTGATGTTTGCAAATTAAGGTCCCCTGCTGTTTTTGGATTGAGGCAAGCGCATGTAATTTCGTCAGCTTTTTGTCTTTATCAACAAAACCATCCATACACCAATGGCACATTTGCGACTTCTCATTTGCCTTTCTTTTGGCTTTTGCCTTTGCGCTAATGCATTTGCGCAGCGCGAACAGTTCGGCATTCGCTACGAGCAATACGGCGTTGTAAATTTGGACAAAGCTGAACCAGAACTATCGGGCAGTTCGTTTGGTGCCTTTGCGCTGACGGGCAATGCCTCGTTCAAGGTGTTTTTGGATAAGCGTGGGGCTTCGAGCCTCACACTTGGTGCGCAGTATCGCTATGTTCGGCTCGAGCCAGAGGTTCGTCTTCCTATTGTTACAGCTCCGCCGTCGTCATCTACGGTTAATGCGCCTCGTGAAGCACATCTGCTTTTTCTTGACCTTGTCTTGCAGCAACGGCTATCGGATATTTTTACGCTCCTTGTCGCCGTCCGTCCTGGTATTTTTTCTGATTTTCGCAACGTCGTTCTCGACCATACTCGTCTTGAAGGGGCGGCATTTTTGGATTGGCACGCTGGTGATGAACTCACGCTGGGCTTTGGTGCATCGCGCACCAGCAACTTCGGTCGAGTCTTGATTGTGCCCATTCTGCATGTCATTTACTTTGGCGGCGAAACATTTATGATTGATGCTATTATTCCACGCAACCTTGATGTGATGTTTTATCCTTCCAAAGAGTGGGAGCTTGGACTAAGTTTTCTGCTTAACGGCAGTGAGTATCGCGTGGGGGATGCTACGCTCAATAGCCTGAACATGAACCAATTTGGCTTTGCAAACTTGACCGCTGGACCAATTGTTCGCTATCAGTTTTTGGAAAAGACCTATCTCTCGCTCGAGGGCGGTTACACGCTACTGCGTCGCACAGAGCTTGCCGACAATCGGCTTTCAGGTGATGCACGGTTTCTGCAACAGTTCAATCCTGCCAATACATGGTTTTTGCGTGTCGGCATGCAACTGATGTATTAAGGTTGCCAGTGCTGGTTTTGCGGCACGGTTGCGCACTTGTGTTTTGTCATTCCCAGCATTTTCTTTGTGTCATTCCGAACGCAGTGAGGAATCCAGTGCATGGATGCTTCGCTTCGCTCAGCATGACAAGAGCGGAAGTGTCATTCCGAGCATTTTCTTTGTGTCATTCCGAACGCAGTGAGGAATCCAGTGCATGGATGCTTCGCTTCGCTCAGCATGACAAGAGCGGAAGTGTCATTCCGAGCATTTTCTTTGTGTCATTCCGAACGCAGTGAGGAATCCAGTGCATGGATGCTTCGCTTCGCTCAGCATGACAAGAGCGGAAGTGTCATTCCGAGCATTTTCTTTGTGTCATTCCGAAACGCAGTGAGGAATCCACTGCTAATGAAGAATTTCCCTTGACCTCACCCTGTTTCGGCGGTGCCGAAACGTCCCTCTCCTTGCAAAGGAGAGGGATGTCTGCGCCAGCAGACAGGGTGAGGTGCTGGATGCTTCGCTTCGTTCAGAATGACAGCGCATCTGCAAGGCATCGGCACAACCTTTTCATCTACACGAGGGGCAGTGACTACTCTCTTAGTCTTTGGCGACGACACGGAAAGCATCTCTGCCCAGAAAGCGGGCTTCGCGACCTAATTGCTCTTCAATGCGCAAGAGTTCGTTATACTTTGCGATGCGGTCGGTGCGCGAAAGACTGCCTGTTTTGATTTGTCCAGCATTAGTGGCTACTGCCAGTTGAGCAATTGTTGCATCTTCTGTTTCGCCACTGCGGTGCGAAATGATGGTCGTGTAGCCGTTGCGGGTTGCCATTTCTACGGCTTCCAGCGTTTCGGTTAGCGTGCCAATTTGATTGACCTTGATGAGAATGGAGTTCGCAATTCCCATCTTGATGCCGCGCGCAAGTATCTTGGTATTTGTAACGAAGAGGTCATCGCCGACAAGTTGCACTTTTTGCCCTAATTTTTTGGTCAGCATCTCCCAGCCTTCCCAATCATTTTCTGCCATGCCATCTTCAAGCGAAATGATAGGATACTGCTCTACCCAATTTGCCCAGTAGTCGACCATTTTCTCCGATGAGAGCTCTTGCTTTGAGGACTTTTTGAAGATGTATTTTTTCTTGCTGGGTTCATAGAATTCTGAGGAGGCTGGGTCGAGAGCAATCATGACATTGCCAGCGGCAGTTGGGGCGGCAGTGCTTTTCTTTGATTTTGTGGCTACTGGCGCAGTGCTTTCACCAGCTTTGTAGCCAGCGCGACCAATGGCTTCAAGGACCAGTTCAATTGCTTCTTCATTGGACCTCAGGTTTGGCGCAAAGCCGCCTTCATCGCCAACGGCAGTGCTATAGCCTTTTGATTTCAACAGGGCCTTGAGGGCATGGAAAATTTCTGCACCGCATTGCAGGGCTTCGCTGAAAGTGTTAAAGCCCAACGGCACAATCATGAATTCTTGGAAATCCACATTGTTGTCGGCATGTGCACCGCCATTGAGCACGTTCATCATGGGCACGGGCAGGGTTCGGGCAAGCGTGCCACCGATGTAGCGATAGAGTGGCAAACCGGTAAAATCTGCGCCAGCCTTTGCACAGGCTAACGAGACACCTAAAATGGCGTTAGCCCCCAGCTTGGATTTATTTTCCGTGCCATCTAACTCAATGAGTTTATGGTCAATTGCGGTTTGCTCGGTTACCAGCATGCCGGTGAGCGCATCGTTGATAACTGTATTGACATTTTTGACAGCCTTGAGCACACCTTTGCCGAGATATTTTTTCTTGTCGTTATCGCGCAGTTCTACGGCTTCATGCTCGCCAGTGCTAGCGCCACTGGGCACTGCGGCACGCCCAAAGGCATTTTCAGCATAGACATCAACTTCAATGGTTGGATTGCCGCGAGAATCCAGAATTTGTCGGGCGGTAATTTTTTGAATGAGTGGCATACTTCAAGTTGGATAAGCGTTGGATAAATTTTGCAACATTATGGGCAGGCTAAATATACGCCGTTTAAGCAGGATTTACAGGGTTTTAAGCCCATTTTTACTTTTGCTCAAAAATCTACTCATGCTGGCGCTTGAGAATTTCTACTGGAACGCCATGTGCACCAAGTAGCGTGTTTAGCTCACGCTCCATCAGGGTTTGGGCATCGCGAAGCAAGCCTGATGCCAGCACCTGTTGCCGTGCTTTTTCCTGCAAGCGATTGACAGCCGCTTCTCGTTCTTCACGCGTGATGTAGTTCCACCAGCCGCTTTCGTCGCGCACCACTTCGTAGCGCGCCATCTCCAGCGAGAGCAGTTTCGGTTCGGGAAACTCTGCGATGATTTTCGTCGGATTGGTGGTGATGCGGAGCAAAAATTTTTGCTTCAAGTCGTAGCCTGCTTTGGCATTAAAGATGCCGCGCACGACCAGAATTTTCGTGCTGCCCAAAAAAGTGTGCGTGTAAGTATCTTCCACCATGAGCGACTTGGAGACGGTTGCCAGTTCCAGAATGGGTGCAGATTGCTGCACAACGACGATTTCATTGAGCCGCACTTCAGGGGTGAAGTTGAAGTTGCGCCGAATCCCCTCTGCTGCATTGTGTGCAAGGTCCGTTGGCACTTTTACAACAATCACATACACTGCCAACGCTATCGCCAGCGCTGCCACGCTCACTGCTGCACTGACCAGCACAATTCGTGTCGAAAGGCGCATCTCTGACGCATTTGGATTTTCTATCTTGAACTTACACATTACACGGCAAAATGATTTGGACTTTTTATGCGACGCTATGCTTTTCTTGCTCTTTCTTTTAGTCTGCTGAGTTCCTCTGCATTGGCTCAGACCATAGAGCATGATTTGGTCAACTGGTCTGGTGCGATGGTCACCGTTCGCTTTGGCGAAAGCCCATGGTCAATGCAGGTCTTTGCACAAAGCCGCATGATTAACGGGCTATCGCAGTTTCAGACTGTCGTGTTTTTGGTCTATGGGCTCTACCGAGTAGTGCCTTCCACTTCGTTGGGCGCAGGCTACATCATTCTGACGCCGATTAACAACCGCATTTTGGATATTTTTTCATTTCAAGTCTGGCATGATTTCAAAGTCGGTAAAGTGCCAGCCGTCCTTCGCTTGCGTGCAGAAAGTCTGGCATGGCACTCGCTACAAGATGCCTTCTTTGATGTGATTCGTTCGTGGCGACTTCGGATTCGTCCTGAAATTGCCCTGCCAGTAGGCGGCAATTACTCATGGCTTATCAACAACGAGTGGTTTCTGACGTTTGAAGCGCCAGTGTGGAATCAGAATCGGTTTCAGACCGGGGTGCGTTATCGGCAGTCGGGCATCATTGTAGATGTGCTATACCAGAATCGGGTCATCAACCGCACGCCGCCGCTCCCGGTGCGAGTCGAGCACATCATTTTACTGAACTTTTTTTACACCCTCATGCTTTGAGCATTTGCGTCGTGTGGCAAATAGGCTTTGAGAGCGTCAATGAGAGCGGCAGGCGGACGGGAGAGTTTGCCTGACCGACTAAGAAAAGCATGCGTGGTGTAGCCCTCAAACAGTTTTTGACCAGAGCGTTTCTCAAAGCCTTGGTAAGAGAGCGTGATGCGCACATTCTCGAGCTTTGCAACGTGGGTGTTGATGAGAATTTCGTCATCGTATCGAGCTGGCGCAAGATAGTCCAAGTGAGCTGAGACCACGGGGAGCATGATGCCAAGCGATTCAAGGTCTTTGTAAGCAAAGCCGCACTCGCGCAAAAGTTCGTTACGAGCCGCTTCAATGAACTCAAAATAGCGTGCGTAGTAGACGACTTGCATCTGGTCGGTGTGTGCGTAAATGACACGAAGCGAGTAGGTGAAGACTTTATGCGGCGGTTGCGACATTAATCTTCTCTCCACACGCCCATTTTCGCATACTTTTCAATGCGTTCTTCGACCAGCTGTTCTGGCGTTTTGCTCATGAGTGGCTTGAGCTCTTCCAGCAAAATACGCTTCAAGGTTGCTGCAGTCTCTTCAGGATTGCGATGTGCACCGCCGATAGGCTCGGGCACGATGCGGTCAATAATTCCCAGTTCCATCAGGTCAGGGGCAGTGAGTTTTAGCGCTTCGGCGGCCTGCTCTTTGAAGTTCCAGCTTCTCCACAAAATGGAAGAACAACTTTCTGGCGAGATAACCGAGTACCATGCGTTTTCGAGCATCAGCACACGATTTCCGACGCCGATACCGATTGCGCCACCAGAGGCGCCTTCGCCGATGATGACAGCGATGATAGGCGTGCGCAAGCGCGCCATTTCAAAGAGATTGCGTGCAATAGCTTCAGCTTGTCCGCGCTCTTCGGCTTCGATGCCGGGAAAAGCACCGGGCGTATCAATCAGCGTAATGACAGGTTTTTTGAACTTCTCGGCTAATTTCATCAAGCGCAAGGCTTTGCGGTAGCCTTCTGGATTAGCCATGCCGAAATTTCGCATCAGGTTCGATTTGGTATCGCGCCCTTTTTGGTGACCGATAATCATGACTGTCTGCGCTCGCCCGTCTTCATCGATCATGCGTGCAAATCCGCCGACGATGGCTTTGTCGTCACCGAAGGCGCGGTCGCCTGAGAGTTCTATGAAATCCTGCGTCATCATGTAGATGTAATCCAGCGTGTAGGGGCGCTCGGGATGGCGTGCCAGTTGCACGCGCTGCCAGCGAGTTAGGTTGCGGTAAATCGACACGCGCAGTTCTTGCACCTTTGCCTCGAGCTGCTCAATGTCGCGCGCCAATTCTTCGGCTTTGCCATTGCCGCTTTGTAGGGCAAATTGGCGCATTTCATTGAGTTTCGTCTCAAGCTCTACAATCGGCTTTTCAAAATCTAAAACCACTTTTGCCATAATGCTACCTTCATGAGTTATAGTTCTGGCAGGGTAAAATGATACGCAAAATCTTGCTTTTTAGAAACTTCTGCCATCGCAGGCGTCTCTGTCACCGGTAGCGGTTGTGGTATGCCAACCGCAGTTTGATGTTTGAAGGCATTTTCCTAAGTTTGCTGCCAAGTCAGACATTTGAAGAACATTGAAACGAATACCGCTCACTTGAGCGTTGTAAGGACGATTTCAGACTTCAATCTATCTCTCTTGAACAAAGCGTATCACCTCAAGAGGTATAACCGATGAGACACCTTCATGCAAAAGTTTTGATACTTGCCACGGTGTGTTTTGCCGCGGTGCTTTCCTACGGTTTTCTGTTCAGCGATGCTACTCTCACATCTAAGTCAGATGCGGTCTCTGAAGCGGAGGTGCCCAAAGATGAGAGTGGCTGTTTTTCCTGCCATTCCCAGCTTCTTGGCAAGGCTGGCATTGGCGCGGAAATTTGGGAGCGCGATACGCACCACCGAGCTGGTGTAAGCTGCGTCGGATGCCATGGCGGTAATCCAAGCAAAGACATCACCATGGCGAACTTCCAGTTAGCGCATCAAGACATCAAGGATGCCAAAGGCAAGGTGATTACACCATTTATCGCACGCGGCGATGCCAAAAAGCAAATGGAATGGTGCGGCTCTTGCCACGAGAGCGCCGAGAAGATGCAAACCTACAAGCTCTCTAAGCCCGTTGAAAAACTTGACTTGAACATCAATGCAGTCTATGCCGCCAGCTCACATGGTGTAGCGGCTTTGAAAGAAGGGAATGCGGCGTCGGCAAGTTGCGTTAGCTGCCACGGCGCACATGGTGCGATGACTGCCGATAACCCACTTTCGCTCACTTATCCGAAGAACATTGCCAACATGTGCGGCACCTGCCACGCCAGCGAAACTTACATGGCAGCTTCCCTTGAAAAGAAGGGCAAGAGTTTTGAAAATCACATTGAGGCATACATGGAAAGTGTGCATGCCAAAGCCATGTATGTCAAGAATGACTTAACCTCACCAACCTGCAACGATTGTCATGGCAAGCATGGCAATCATCCTGAAGATGTGGCTGATGTAACACATGCTTGCAACTCCTGCCATGCCTCTATTGCATCTGCATATGCAGAAGGACCGCATGCGTCGGCTTACTTAGCCGCTGGGAATAACGGCTGCATCAGTTGCCATGGTTCGCCAAATGGACACCGCATTGCAAACTGGGGGCATGAAAAAGTTGGGGTTCAGGAAGGAGCACAGTGCCTAAACTGCCACAACGCAAATGTGCCTGAAGCGCCTGCCTACAAGGTGGCTCTCGATGAGCTTATGGCACAGTTCAACGCCACACGACTTCTTGCTGGCGAATTGAAGACAGCGGCAGATTCAGTGCGCTATGCACGCTCACGCGGACTCTACACCCGAGCCAAGTATTTTGCAGCCCCACTCAAGTCACTTGAAGACTCTCTGCAGATTGCTTGGAAATTCTTCGAAATCGACCGCTACAACATTGCACTCGACACGCGTGAGGATTCACTCAACGCCCGCAAGCTGGTGCCTGTGCTACTTTCCTTTGTTAAGGACGAAGCCAAATTGAGCGAGTTGAAAACAGCCGACGACTCTTTGGCTTTAGCTATTGAGGTGGCTGACTACGCCAATAGCTACCGCAAGTATCAAGCCAACTTGCGTGCTATGGGAAGCGCCACGAAACTGCATGCTTACCTAACGGATTTTGAACGGACCTACAAAGAGGCGCGTGAGTTCTTCGAGGCTCGTGAAAAAGAGGCTATCCCTGTCAGCGAAGAACTGGCGTATCTGGAAGAGCTCAAGCGCCAAGCCGATGCTGCTGGCGGTAACCATCATGTGGTGCGAGCCGCTCTCTTTGAAGCCAAGATGGCTGAAGGCTTTGTGGTCAAAGATTCAGTCAAGGCATTGGTGCATAAGACTGAGCAATTGGTCGCCACACGCAACACGGTCTTGCGTGTCACACTAATCCTGACTGGGTTGCTTATTGTTGGATTGGGTCTTGTCGTATCCAGAATTAACAATGAAAACCGCGAGCGCGGGCGTTAGCCAAAGCACACGGAGTTTTATTAAAAAAGAGTACTTTATGATGCACGCAATACCTAGCGTGCATTTTTTTTAGGCGTGCAAAATCAACACGGAGCGTGAGACAACTTCTAACGCGAGAGCATCTGAATCAGATTTTTGCGGAAGCTAAGTCAGCAGAGCGCAGTAGTGGATGTAAAATATGGGCTATTAAAGTGAATTCTCCTGTGCAGCGTGTCAAGATTGTTGCCCAGCTTATTCAAGCTGCTGAACGTGCCAAACTTGTCGCATGTGAGATTAGCTTAGCGCTGCAGCCTACAATTTTTCAGCAGATTGACAGAGCACTTGCCAAATCACAGGGTCATATTGATTGTATTGTCGTCAACGGATATGTTCCCTCTGCGAAAGATGCTCTGACTGAAGAACAGGTCTGTCAGGTCTTGGAAGCATTTGCGCGCACGGTACAGCCTAGATTTGTTTCGTCAGCTATTTTCTGCTTGCCAGTATTTCTTTTGGACTTGGTGTATCGCAAGGCGCCAAGTTTCTGGCGTAGCATCAGTGCTCACATCATTGACTTGAGATTAGCCTCTGAATTGCCCAGAGAGCTGGCGTACAACTATCCATCTGCTACGACTGAGCCACCAGATGCGCGTACAAAGCGCATACACTTGCTTGAACAGCAACTGACCGAAATTCGTCAGCGCTACAAGGCGACGCCACAAGACCAAATCCCCACCATGCTGCTTTTGGCACAGGCTTACTTTGATGACCGTCAGTATGAAAAGGCTTTTGAAGTCTATAACGACCTTCTGCTACTACTCAATGCTCCAGAGGATTTGGCGCACCGTGCATTGGTCTTGCACCGACTCGGCACCATCCTTCACTTGTGGGGCTACTACGAAAAGTCCCTACAGCATTATCGCGATAGTCTTGCTTTGTACACCAAAGCCGATAATGTGCCAGGCGCGGCTGAGCTGCTACATCAGATTGGTCTTCTGTATCAAGATTTGGGCGAATTTGATAAAGCCATTGATTACTACTCCCGTAGCATTGCGCATAACCGTGAACTTCAGAACTCGAATGCGTCTGCAGGAACCTTGCTCAATCTTGGCATGGTCTATGAAGAAATTGGCTTGCATGTCAAAGCTGTCGAGCACTACCGTGAAGCATTTGAACTCTTTCGCCAGAGAAACAATCTGCAAGGTATGGGCTTAGCCTTGTGGCATGCGGGCGAGGTATATGCCGAGCGTGGACTCTACAAAGATGCAGCCAAGTATTATTTTGCAGCACAGACTCTCTTTGAACGCTTCAGCAATCCGTATCTTGCTGTGGTGAAAAAACATCTTGCCGAGCTTGAGCACACAATTGGAAAACACGAGTATGAACAGCTCATTCAAAGCTTACGCTCGCGCTCTGGTTCAAAAAATTCTGCGACCTCACCAACGGCATCATAGTGCGATATGAAAAGTCTGCTTCGTTTGAATCCCTATCTGTGGCGCTACCGACGAGAACTCTTGGCAGGAGTCGTGTGCGTTTTACTGACAAACTTTTTCATGATGAGCGCACCGAAGTTTGTCGGACGCGCCATCGATACCATGAGCGGAAATTTTACCTCGTCAGATGTGTTGCGCTATGTTCTACTGGCATTGCTGTGCTCTGCCCTTTCAGGTGTATTTATGTTCCTAGTGCGTCAGTTCATTATTGTTGCCTCGCGCAAAATTGAGTATGACCTCAAGAATGATTTTTATGCTCACTTGCAACGGCTCTCACCGCAGTTCTTTCGGCAGAGCAACACGGGCGACCTGATGTCGCGCGCCACCAACGACCTCAATGCGGTGCGCAACTACTTAGGTCCGGGCATCATGTATTCGCTAAACACGGTCTTTCGCCTCATCTTTGCGCTCTCGGCAATGCTGACCGTTTCACCGATGCTGACGCTCTTTGCGCTCTTGCCTGCACCAGTGCTCAGCTACCTTGTCTATCGCATGGGAAAAGCTATCCATGAGCAAAGCCAAATCCTACAAGCCAAATACGGCGAGCTTTCAACCAAAGTGCAGGAAAATCTCGCTGGCATACGCGTCGTCAAAGCCTATGCACGCGAAGAAAGTGATACGGCGGCGTTTGCGGCACTCAATCGCGAATACTACGACCAAAATCTGAAACTCGCACGGCTTCAAGCTCTCTTCTACCCCTCTATGTCCGCACTTCTTGGACTTTCCGTCATGCTGATTCTCTGGATAGGCGGGCAGTATGTGATTCACGGGAAGATGACACTTGGCGACATTGCACAGTTTCTTGTCTACATGACCTCTTTGGCGTGGCCACTAATTTCAATTGGCTGGGTTACCAACATCTTGCAGCGCGCCGCAGCGGCACAACTGCGCCTCGATGAAGTCATGCTCACCCAGCCTGACATTGCAGACAAAGCCAGCGATGAGCAGGTTTCCATCGAAGGGGAGATTGAATTTCGTCAGGTTTCGTTTGCCTATCCCACGCAGCCAGAGCGGCTGGTGCTGAAAAATCTCTCGTTCAAAATTCCGAAGGGCTGCCGTTTTGCAATTGTTGGGGCAACAGGGTCTGGCAAATCAACTTTGGTTAATCTTTTGCCGCGCCTCATTGAACCCACTAAGGGTGAAATTCTCATCGATGGTCGCCCGATTCAGACTTTGCCGCTTCGCTCGCTGCGTCGCGCCATTGGCTTTGTGCCACAAGACCATTTTCTTTTCTCCGATACCATTCGCCACAACATCGCTTTTGGCGTCCCTCACGCCAGTCTTGATGAGATTCGCAAAGCCGCATGGGTTGCCGCAATCGACGAAGAAATCGAGCGCTTCCCTGCTGGCTACGACACTCTGATTGGTGAGCGTGGCATTACCCTGTCGGGCGGACAAAAGCAACGCCTCTCTATTGCCCGAGCCTTGCTCTGCCAGCCGAAAATTTTAATTCTGGACGACTCACTCTGTGCTGTGGATACTCACACAGAAGACACCATTCTAAACCGCTTGCAAGCCGCCACTACTGCCATGACCGTGATTTTAATCAGCCACCGTATTTCTACTGTCCAGCATGCTGACCACATCATCGTGCTCGATAACGGCGAACTCGTTGAAAGTGGCACGCACGATGAGCTACTGGCTAAAGATGGGCTCTACGCCGCGCTCTATCGCAAACAGCTGCTTGAAGAAGAACTTTCCACACTGGAATGATGAAGTGTAGCTATGTTCGGTCTTGCTTCAGCTGCCATAGGGGTTGCCATATCTACCTTACGCTCATGGCTTTGGCTCTCGCCCCAGCATAGAACCCGCACAACCCTCGTGGTATTGATGTATCACAAGATTTCTGACCGCACCTGCGACGCCCTTACAGTCCGACAGCGTGACTTTGCCGCACAACTGCACTGGCTCGCGCAAAATGGCTACACACCCATTTCATTTGCAGAACTTATCGCTTACCATTTGCACCAAACCAACTTGCCCCAAAAACCTATCATTCTTAGCTTTGATGACAACTACCACAACAACTTTGTGTTGGCTTATCCCCTGCTCAAGCAGCTTGGGTTTAAGGCAACGGTCTTCGTGCCTGTTGGATATGTTGGCAAAACCAATGCATGGGACGATGGCTCTGAGCCACTGATGTCCTACGAGACCATGCGGCAGATGACTGACCTGATTGAGTTTGGCATTCATTCGCATTCGCACAAAGACTATCGCACGCTGACGGCTGATGAAATTGCCGCCGATATTGCTGCCGCCAGCCGAACTGCGGCTGAAAGTGGATTTCCCTATTCACCGATTTTTGCCTACCCATACGGTGGGCTACCGAAAAACCCGGTCTTGCGTCGGCAGGTCAAAACCTTGCTGGAGCGTCATGGGTTTCTTTGTGCCGCACGCATCAAAGGCACAGCAAATACTTTGCCCCTGCGTGATAGATATGAAATTTGCCGTATTGGCATTTCAGGCTACGACACCTTAGACGATTTTATTGCCAAGCTCGAGAACGGTAAAGCATAGCTCTACGATGAGCAGCACAACTCTCAAAGGTGGGTTCATCCTGATAGCTGTCATCGGCGCTATTGTGGTGTTTGCTTTCACGCAGCAACTTATTAGCAAAGTGCGTGAGCAGCAGCGCCAGAAAGTTGACCTGTGGGTCAAATCGCTCAAAATGCTCGTCGACACAGAGAACACCAGCGAGATTTCGTTTCTCTTTACAGAAATTGTTAGCGTCATTGATTTTCCAGCCATTCTTTCTGACAGCGCCATGACGCCACTGACTTGGCGCAATGTTAAGCTCGATACCACCTTGCCATACTCGGCACAGATGCAATACTTGCGAAAGCTCATCGCCGAAATGGATGAGCAATATCCGCCCGTAGAAGTGCGCCTCAATTCCCATACTGTGCAGTATGTCCACTACGGCGATTCTGATTTGGTCAAAGCCTTGCAAATTGCGCCCGTGCTGTTGGGCATCGGCGTCGGCATGTTCATTTTGATTGCTTATCTCACCTTCAGCTACATTCGACGCACGGAAACCTCAAGCATTTGGGTGGGCATGGCAAAGGAAACGGCTCATCAACTTGGCACACCACTCTCATCACTGATGGGCTGGATTGAATTGCTCAAACATGCCAGCGACAATCCTGAACGGCAAGCCCAGATTATCTTCGAGATGCAAACTGATGTCAATCGGCTGAACCGTGTGGCGACACGCTTTTCCAAAATTGGCTCAAAGGTTACGGTCTCTCCAGAATGCGTTGCAGAGGTCATCAATAGCGTATTCGACTACTACCGCACTCGGCTGCCGCAGATGGGCAAAAATATCTCCCTTGAAGTCTCTGATGCCTCTGATGTGCGCGTGCCCATGAATCGTGAATTGATGGAATGGGTGTTTGAGAATCTTACCAAAAATAGCATTGACGCTATTGAGCGCCAACAGGGACGGATACAAGCTCGCATTACCGCTGAAGACCGCTATGTTGTTATTGACCTAAGCGACGATGGCAAAGGCATTGAAGCCCAATATCGTGCCGAGATTTTTCGTCCGGGCTTTACCACCAAACCGCGCGGCTGGGGGTTAGGACTGACGCTGGCTAAGCGCATCGTAGAAGATTATCATGGCGGCAAACTCCTTCTCAAAGAGACGGCGGTCGACAAAGGCACAACCTTTCGGATTAAACTGCCACGCTACACCCTGCGCCAATCCTAAGGCGACCTGTTGGCGGCAATTGATGAAATTTTCCTAAATTTCTCGGCGCTACAAAGTCATCTTTCGTCAATTAACTCATTTGCACAGCTATGCAAGCGACTGAATCCGCTCATGCACCTGCCACAGCAACGGCGTTACGACTTCATGATTTTGACCATATCGAGTTTTATGTCGGTAACGCCAAGCAAGCCGCGCATTTTTATCGTCTTGCCTTCGGTTTTGACATCGTAGCTTACTGTGGTCCAGAGACTGGCGTGCGCGATAGAGCCTCTTACCTATTGCAACAAGGCAAAATTCGTTTTGTGCTCACCTCACCACTTTCACCAGATTCTGACATTGCTGAGCATATCAAGCTACATGGCGACGGCGTCAGAGATATTGCCTTCGAAGTCAGTGATGCCGTGGCAGCGTACGAAACCGTAGTTGCACGTGGCGCCAAGAGTGTCCATGAGCCAATGACCTTTTCTGATGAACATGGCACATTAGTTCGTGCCGCTGTTCATACCTTCGGCGACACTATTCACAGTTTTATTGAGCGCAAATCCTACAAAGCGTTCTTGCCGCACTTTGTACCATATGCCTCGAACCTGCCTTCACAATCTGTTGGGCTAAAGGCAATTGACCACATCGTCGGCAATGTGGATTGGTATCAGATGGAAACTTGGGTCAAGTTCTATGAAAATGTCTTTGATTTTCACCAGTTTCAGAGCTTCGACGATAAAGACATCTCTACAGAGTTTTCAGCACTGCGCTCCAAGGTAATGACTGATGTCAGCGAACGCATCAAAATACCAATTAACGAACCAGCTGAAGGGAAAAAGAAGTCGCAAATTGAGGAGTATGTTCAATTCTATCGTGGGGCTGGGGTGCAGCACATTGCTTTGCTGACCGATGATATTCTCCGCACGGTTCAAGCATTGCGAGCGCGGGGCATAGAGTTTATCAGCGTGCCTGCAACCTACTACGATACGCTGCTTGAGCGCGTGCCCGAAGTGCGAGAACCACTTGCCGAACTCAAAGCCCAGCATATTTTGGTAGATAAAGATGAACATGGCTATATGCTTCAAATATTCACAAAGCCCGTGCAAGACCGTCCTACACTGTTTTATGAAATTATCCAACGTCGTGGCTCGAAGAGCTTTGGCAAGGGCAATTTCAAGGCACTCTTTGAAGCCATTGAGCGCGACCAAGCCGCGCGTGGGAATCTCTAATTTCAAGAACTTTTGAAGAAGTTCTTCGTTACACTATGCGCAGTCAATCAAAAAATTATCTAAATGGTATGAAACCATTACGCACATTTGCTCCAATACTTGCACTTGCGCTATTGGCATTCGGTTTTGCAGCTTATCATCTCTCTACAGCGACAGTTATTGCACGACACGCAGAGCCCGTGCTTGCGCCTGCTTTTACACTTGAGACCGTTGATGGCAAAAAGGTGAGTCTATCGGATTTCAAAGGCAAAGGCGTAATTGTCAACTTTTGGGCGACGTGGTGCCCACCTTGCCGCAAAGAAATCCCAGACATGATTGAATTGCAAAAGGCGTATGCAGGCAAGTTTAGCTTCATTGGCATTGCAGTCAACGATAAGCTGGAAAATGTAGTAGCATATGTTAAAGAAAAAGGTATCAATTACCCAGTGGCAATGGGTAATGAAAAGGTGGTAGTAGACTACGGGAAATTGTTAGAAGGCGGACAAATTCGCGGCATTCCAACTTCATTTGCCATCAATTCCAAGGGGGAAATCGTTACTGCCTTTGTTGGTGCTCGTGATAAGCATGCTTTCGAGTCAGTCATTCAGCGCCTTGTTCAGTAACTGCTGAATGACCCTTCAGCTGCATTGCAGTCTAAGATTTGCACTGAGAGCCGCTTGCCATGAAGCTTTGCACTTTTCGTCATCCACACACGGGCGCTGAACATGTTGGCTGTGTCGTTGATGAGCAAGTGTTTCCGACACAGTTCCAATCCATGCTGACACTTTTAGAAACCTGCCAGAATGATTTTTCTCGCATTGAGCTACAACCGTCAGCTTTTGACTTGAGCAGTGTGGAACTGCTGGCTTGTGTGCCGCGTCCGAAGTCGTTGCGCGATTTCTATGCGTTTGAAACTCATGTTCGGCAGGCGCGTCAAAAGCGCGGTTTAGATGTGCCGCCCGAATGGTACGAATTCCCAGCGTTCTACTTTTCAAATCATCACGCCATTACGGCGCCGTTTGCACCTGTCAAAAAGCCCCGTCATTCGCATATGCTCGACTACGAACTGGAAATGGCATGTGTAATTGGCAAAGATGGCATGGATATTTCCCGAGAGGCGGCAGAGGACTACATTGCTGGCTACTGCATCATGAATGATTGGTCAATTCGTGATGAGCAGATGCGCGAAGTCAAAATTGGATTGGGTCCAGCAAAGGCGAAAGACTTTGCCACCACACTTGGTGCCTTTCTTGTCACCAAAGATGAACTTGCAGATAGGAAAGCTGGCAAGGGATTTGATTTGGAGATGGAGGTGTTTGTCAACGGCAAGCGATACGGCGGAGGTAATTTCAAGACCATTTACTATTCATTTGCTGAAATGATTGAGCGCGCCTCTCGTGATGTGATGCTCTATGCAGGCGATGTGATTGGTAGCGGTACAGTGGGCACAGGTTGCTTGCTGGAACTCGATAACTCTCGCTTTCCTTATCTCGAGATTGGCGATGTGGTTGAAATGCGTATTGAGCGCTTGGGCATGATTCGCAATCAGGTGGTGTGAGTGACTTACACAGCGCCGTACTGGCCTACACATTGGTTCCCGCTAGAGATTGTCGTAAATTGAGCACTTTCTTTAAGCAAACTGAAGAGAGGGCTCATGGCAAAGACCATCAATGTGTTTTTCATGGCTGATATTGTCGGGCAACCCGGCGTCGATATTGTCGTCAAGTTACTCAAAGGCTACATCCAGAAATACGATGTGCATTTTACCATTTGCAATGGCGAAAATGCTTATCACGGCAAAGGCATGAGCGCTGAAATTTTGCATCAACTCCGTTCCGTAGGTGTCGATGTCGTTTCAGGTGGAAATCATATCTGGGATAACTTCAAGTTTCACGAAGTGCTCAAGCGCGACCCTAATGTGCTGCGCCCGATGAACTATCCAAAGGGCACTTGGGGCACCGGCATGGGCGTCTACAATCTGCCGAAAGGACTTGGCAAAATCGCTGTGCTGAACCTGCAAGGTCGCACCTTCATGTACACAATTGACTGCCCGTTTCGCACAGCAGACTGGGCACTGGAAAAGTTGAAAGATGTCAAGTATATCATCGTTGATATGCACGCTGAAGCTACAGCGGAAAAAGTGGCAATGGGCTGGTATCTCGATGGACGCGTCTCTGCTGTGATGGGCTCGCATTCGCATGTTCCTACTGCCGATGAGCGTATTTTGCCAAAAGGCACGGGCTACTGCACCGACATTGGCATGACCGGTCCATATGACTCTGTAATCGGCATGGTTACCAAGTCAGCCATTGACCGCTTCATCTACCAAACTCCACACAAGTATGAATGTGCTACCAATGATGTGCGACTCTGCGCCATGCTCATTCAGCTTGACCCTGAAACTGGCAAATGTGTCCGCTTAGAGCGCATCATCTATCCTGAATTTCCGAAAACTGCATCGTATGCCAAACCTGCTACGCCATCTGAACTTTCTCCTTCCACATCTTGAGCAATATGCGTTGAAGTGTGTTCTGACTCTGGGGGCGCTCCTGTCGGTCTTCTCTGCAGTAGCTTGTGCACAGTCGCTTGATACGCTGGTGGTGCTCTATACAGGCGGCGCATTCGGTTACCTTGAGGCTTGTCCGTGTTCCAAAGAAAACTTAGGTGGGCTGGCACGGCGCGCAACCGTGATTCAACAGGCACGTGCCGCGTTCGGCGATAAGGTGGTGCTTGTCGATGCAGGCAATCAATTTCCCACTTATCCAAAGTCAGCGCAAGAAGCCCAACTCTTAGCCCAGCTTCTTGGCGATATGCACTACGATGCGCTTAATCTCGCCGAATATGATTTTACCTACGGGCTGACATTTGCTCAACAGACGCTTTCTGCCTTGCCTACTGTCTCCGTCAATGTCTGCAGCACCGCTGGGCAAGCGCTGGCGCCAAAATATCGCCTCAAAACCGTCGGAGCGTTGCGTGTTGCCTTTCTGGGCTTGCTGACCGAAAGCGCACTCTCAAGTGCCAACGAAATGGCTCAACGCAGCATCCGTCTTCTGCCTGCTACTGCCGCACTTGCTCACGCTTTGGACTCGCTTGCGCATGAACGCCCCGATGTTATCATCCTGCTGCTACGCACGCAGGACATTGGTTACGAAAAAATGCTTGCTGAAAAATTTCCACAGCTTTCTGTCATCATCTCAAACTCGCCGGACTTGATGACGAATCCACCCACGGCGTTCGGTCAATGTCTTGCGCTGACTGCAGGCAACGATGGCGAATACATTGGTCAGCTTATGCTTATCTTCAACGGGCGCGAAAGAATTGCGGCACAGAGCACCTTAGTGGCGCTCTCGCCCAAAGTGGCAAGCGACAAAAAAATTGCTGAAAGAATTCAAGCCTTCAAACAAGCACAAAAAAGAAAGTCATCACCATGAGTTCGAGCACGCCATACGACGATTTTCTTGCGGCGGTCAAATTCGATGCCGATGGACTTGTGCCTGTGATTGCACAAGATGCACATACTGGGAAAGTGCTTATGCTGGCATACATGAATCGCGAAAGTTTGCTCATTACGCTGACTGAAAGAAAAGCCTGCTACTGGAGTCGCAGCCGAAAAGAACTCTGGCGCAAAGGTGCAACATCGGGCAATACACAAGATGTGCAAGAAGTTCTTCTCGATTGCGATGGAGATGCAATTGTGTTGAAAATCACTCAGAAAGGCGGTGCATGCCACACAGGGTATGAATCATGCTTTTATCGCCGCCTTGCTCCAGATGGCTCGCTGCAAATTTGCGACCGCATTGTCTTCGATGCCGTAACCACCTACGGCAAAGTGAAAACTTAATTTTTGCAACGTAGGTTGTATCAGCTAGCAGTGTGAGCAAGCTCTTGAACCCTTGATTTAGCAAACCATGTCTTCATCATTTGTAAAAGCCAAAGCATTAGCGGAGCAAAAGTCGCATGAGCGAATTCAAGCCATGTTTGATGAAATTGCTCCGGTGTATGACTTTCTGAACCGTGTGTTGAGCTTTGGCTTAGATTGGCACTGGCGCAAAGTTGCGCTGCGCATGGCTTATCGGCTGCTTCCGCCTTTGCGTCCCATTGCCGCGCTCGATGTAGCAACTGGCACGGGCGATTTTGCTTTGCTTTTGCGCACATTGCCGCAGGCTGGCGTCGTTGGCATAGACCTTTCTGAAGAGATGCTTCGCCGTGCGCGCCGCAAAGTACCAGAGGCTCGTTTCATGCGTGCGGCTGCAGAAGCCTTACCATTTGAGGATGGCTCGTTTGACCTTGTAACCGTCGGTTTTGGCGCACGCAATTTCCAAGACTTGGAAAAAGGCTTATCGGAAATTCACCGCGTGCTCAAACCGGGGGGTGTAGCAGCCTTCCTTGAACCAATGATTCCAAGGCAGCGCACTTTCAGACGGATTTACCTTGCCTATTTCAAGCACATCCTACCGCAGATTGCTCGACTGTTCAGCACATCAGATTTTGCATATCAGTATTTGCCACTTTCCGTTGAGACTTTTCCGCAGGGTGAAGCATTTTTGGAAAAATTGGGTCGCGCTCGCTTTTCAAGCGGCTGGCAATATGCCTTGACCTACGAGACTGCTATTCTCTACATCGCTCAAAAGTAATTCTTGCGTGGTCTCGCATGTCGTTTTCAAAAATGCTCTTCTTAAATGGCGAAGCAGGGAAACTGGAAGCCATTTTCAATCCTGTAGCGACGCCAAAGTTTTTGGCAGTAGTCTGTCATCCGCATCCGCTCTATCAAGGGACGATGCACAATAAAGTTGTAGTTACGGCGGCACGCACGTTGCATGAATTAGGAGGCGCAGTGCTGCGCTTCAACTTTCGTGGGGTGATGGCAAGTGAAGGGCATTATGCCGATGGCATTGGTGAGCAGCAAGATGTTAAAGCGGCTGTAGAGTTTCTCATCGCGACGCATCAGGGTATGCGTGTGCCAGTTGTCGTGGCTGGATTTTCTTTTGGGGCATGGGTTGGCTTGACATACGGAGCGACCGACTCACAGGTCACGCATCTTATCGGTATCGGATTGCCTACGCGACTTTTTGGGCAGATTCCTTTTGCAGACTCCAACAAACCGAAACTATTTGTCCATGGCACGGCTGATACTATTGCGTCTTTTGCAGATTTTCAAGCGCAGTATGCTCATCTGAGCGAGCCCAAAACTCTGCGCATGATTGAGGATGCCGACCACTTTTTTACGGGCAAACTTCACTTGCTGGCACAAGCTATTCATGACTGGATGAGCATACAGCTTTTGAAGAAGTAGTGCATTAGGAGCCCATCAGGTTCGGAAGAGTTTTGTGCAAAAAATCCTTTGCATAATTATGCATTTCCATGTATAATTATGCACTTTTTTACATCAATCATTCAAAACTTGAAGAATGAGCGGTACGGTTACAGTCTCTGTGGTCGGAGCGTCTGGGTATTCCGGCGCAGAGCTGGTGCAACTTCTTCTGCGGCATCGTGGCGTTCGGCTCCATAAGCTCTTTGCAAGTTCATCTGCGGGCAAAAGCTTTGCCGAGCTCTATCCACGGTTTCGCGGAGAAGTGGACATCGTGCTTGAAACCTATTCGCCTGAAGCGGCTTGCCAGAGCGATTGTGTGTTCCTTGCTCTGCCGTCTGGCGAGGCAATGCACCTTGTGCCAGAGTTACTGGCGCGTGGCAAGAAAATCATTGACCTTGGCGGCGACTTTCGCTTGAAAGATGCGGCGCGCTACGAACGCTTCTACGCACACGCGCATGCTGCCACTGAACTTCTGCCGCAAGCCGTCTATGGTCTTACCGAGCTTAACCGTGCCGCTATTCAGCATGCAACCTTGCTGGCAAATCCGGGTTGCTATCCGACCAGTATCATTTTGCCGCTTGTGCCGCTACTCCAATCCGAAATCATTTCTCCTGAACGCATCACAATTACCTCCATGTCTGGCGTCTCTGGCGCAGGACGCCACGCCTCAATTGATTTGCATTTTTGCGAGGTCAATGAAAGTGTAAAAGCCTATAAAGTTGGTGAGCATCAACATCTGCCTGAAATTGAGCAAGCGCTTTTTGACTTCAGTGGCAAAGCTGTTTCCATTTCATTTGTGCCGCACCTGATTCCCATCACGCGTGGTATTTACACCACTATTCATGCTACGCTGTTGAAGGATGTCAGCGCATCAGATATTGAGCAAGTTTATGCCAACTTCTATGCCCATGAGCCCTTTGTCAGATACAGCGCCACGCTTGTGCCACATCTGAAAGGGGTGGTGCATACCAATTTCATTGACATTGGCTTTAGGATTCGCAAAGAGACTCGGCAGCTTATTGTGCTTTCAGCGATTGACAATTTGCTCAAAGGCGCGGCAGGTCAAGCTGTGCAGAACTTCAATTTGATGTTTGGCTTTGAAGAAACGGAGGGGCTGAAGTGAGCAATACCTTTCAAGATGTGGAGGGCGGCATCTGTGCACCAAAAGGGTTCAAGGCGGCAGGCGTTGAAGCGCGCATTCGCAAGCCCAAGAAAGACCTTGCGCTGATTGTCTCTGAGCCGCCAGCAAGTGTTGCCGCAGTCTTCACGACCAACCAAGTTGCTGCTGCTCCCATTCAGGTGTGCCGAGCGCAACTTCAACAGCATCGCACCTGCTCTGCCATCTTTGTCAATAGCGGCAATGCCAATGCCTGCACTGGCGCACGCGGACTGGACGACGCATGGGAAATTGTGCATTACACAGCGGCAGCGTTGCATGTGCCACGCAGTCAAGTCCTGCTGGCTTCCACAGGCGTGATTGGGCAGTTTCTGCCTATGGACAACATTCGTCAAGGCATTTATGCAGCTGCCGCTTGTCTTGCTCGTAGCGCGCAAGCCAGCACCGATGCGGCTGAAGCCATCATGACCACCGATACCTTTCCGAAGCAAGTTGCTGTGCGTTTCATGCTGGGTAGCCATGAAGTGCACATCGGTGCAATTGCCAAAGGCTCGGGTATGATTGCACCTAATATGGCAACCATGCTCGCATTCCTGACTACGGATGCGGCGATTTCACCATCGGTGCTGCAACATGCTCTCTCTGCTGCCACGCGTTGCTCTTTTAACCGCATCAGTGTCGACGGTGACTGCAGCACCAACGATGCTGTCTTCTTGCTCTCAAATGGACTGGCTGGAAATGCTCTCATTGAAGATGTTCACTCGGCTGACTACTCCACATTTTTTGCGACACTTCAAGCCGTCATGATACGCCTTGCCAAAATGATTGTCAAAGATGGCGAAGGTGCAACCAAACTCATTGAAATTCATATAAGCGGAGCTCATGATGAGGACGAAGCGGAACGCGCGGCACGCAGCATTGCAAACTCACTTTTGGTGAAAACGGCTTTTCATGGCGCCGATGCCAATTGGGGCAGAATCATGGCCGCACTCGGATATTCGGGGATTCGCTTCAGCCCAGAAAAAGTTGAGCTATGGCTGGATGACCTTGCAATCTTGAAGCCCAACTTTCACATCGCGCTCGACGAAGCCAAAGCCAAGGCAGTGCTAAGTAAGCCAGAAGTGGTCTTGCATGTTCATTTGCACCAAGGCGACGCCAGTGTCACATTTTGGACATGCGACCTTTCTGCCAAGTATGTAGAAATCAACGGGAGCTATCGCTCATAACCACTTTGCATAATTATGCATCGGACACTTTCACATAACTTTTTCTTGTGAATGCAGAATGACCACATCATCTACATCGCAGTCATCACGCTATCTGGTGAGCACCGACAAATCGCTGCTCAACCTTGATGTCATTCATGGCTTTCTGACCAATTGCCACTGGGCGAAAGGCATTTCGCGTGAGCTGGTGGCGCGCTCCATTGAGCATTCGCTTTGCTTTGGCGTCTATGAGGTGCTTCCCGATGGCAGGCTGCAGCAAGCTGGCTTTGCACGAGTGATTTCCGACTATGCCACATTCGCTTATCTCTCCGATGTCTTCATCTTGGAAGACTATCGCGGTCAAGATTTATCTGTGCTTCTGCTTGAGAAAATCATGAGCCATCCTGACTTGCAAGGTCTGCGCCGCTGGCTGCTTGTTACCACCTATGCACATGGGCTTTATGAAAAGTTTGGTTTCTCGGCGCCCGCTCATCCTGAAAAGTTCATGGAAATTTTTATTCCCAATCTCTATGAAAAAGAGGCGGCGCTCACTGCGCTCATCAAGGAAGAAAAATCAGCCGTGAAATAAATCCAATCGTCAGCCATGAAAACCTTTAGCTCGAAAGAAGAAGTGTTAATTGAGGCACTGCCATACATCACCACCTACGAAAACAAAACCTTCGTGATTAAATACGGCGGCGCGGTTATGACCGACGACGCGCTCAAGCAGACCTTTGCGCAAGATGTTACGCTGCTGCGCAAAATTGGCATTAACATCATTGTCGTGCATGGCGGCGGCAAGGATATTACCAACCTTGCGCAGAAACTTGGCGTCGAGTCGCGTTTCGTCGATGGCATGCGCTACACTGACGAAAAAATGATGCAAGTCGTCATGATGGTGCTCGCTGGCACGCTCAACAAAGAAATTACGGGACTTATCATCAAACATGGCGGCAATGCCATCGGGCTATGCGGCATTGACAATGGACTATTGCGCGCCAAAAAATTGCAAAGCGATGTGGATTTGGGTCTGGTCGGCGACATCACGCAGGTCAACACGGCATTTTTGCAACTTCTCATGCAGCACGACATCATTCCTGTCATTGCGCCAATTGGTCTGGGCGAACAAGGCGAACTCTACAACATCAATGCAGATGTGGCAGCCACAGAAATTGCTATTGCCATGAAAGCTGAAAAACTGGTCTATCTCTCTGATACAGATGGCGTCATTGTCGATAACACCTTGATTCCAACGCTTGCCAAAAGTGAAGCCTTAGAGTGGATTGAACAAGGCAAAATTTATGGCGGCATGATTCCGAAGGTGCATTCAGCTTTTGAAGCCATTGAGGGCGGGGTCAATAAAGTGCACTTCATCAATGGTGGCATCAAGCATGCTCTGTTGCTTGAAATTTTTACCAATGAAGGCATTGGCACGGAAATCATCAACGAAGATGCGCCCACTACTGCAGCGTCGCAGCGGCGGCGTGTGCAGCGCATCATGGAAGGAGCGGTAAAATGAAGGCGGACTTCTTATCCCTCTATGACCTTGAAAGCCGCGAAGAACTCTTTCAGCTCTTTGAGCTGTGCGATAGGCTCAAGACAGACCACACGGCAAAGCCACTTTCGGGCAAAACAGCGGCACTGCTTTTTCAGAAACCTTCGCTACGCACGCGTGTTTCATTTGAGGTTGGGATTTATCAACTGGGCGGTCATGCCATCTATCTGGGTCAAGAAGCCATTGGCATTGGTGAGCGGGAAAGCGTGCCTGATGTGGCGCGCACGCTCTCGCGGTTCAATGACCTCATCATTGCGCGACTGTTTGAGCATTCCGTGCTTTTAGAACTTGCCGAATATGCAACCGTGCCCGTTATCAATGCGCTGACTAATCACTCGCATCCATGTCAGGTCTTGGCAGACCTCTACACGCTTCGGCAGCATGGTAAGCTCTTCGAGGGCGTCAAGGTCGTGTTCGTCGGCGATGGCAACAATGTGGTCAACTCATGGCTGGAGATGTCGACGCTCTATCCGCTGCATTTTGTCTTGGCAGCGCCTGCCGCTTACAATCCTCACATTGCGACGCTCAAAGCGGCAATGAAAGCTGGAGTTAGCAAAATTGAAATTTTGGAAGAGCCTGAACTTGCCGTGCGTCAAGCCGATGTGATTTACACCGATGTATGGACCAGCATGGGACAGGAGTCGGAAGCTGAAGCCCGTCGGCGCATCTTTCGTCCTTATCAAGTCAATGCCAAACTGCTCTCGCTTGCGAAGCCTGACGCTATTGTCATGCACTGCTTACCGGCTCATCGTGGCGAGGAAATCACCGATGAGGTCATCGATGGGGCGCAGTCTGTGGTGTTTGACCAAGCCGAAAATCGACTGCATGTACAGAAAGCCATTTTGTTCAAGCTCTTGCACACGAGTGCGCCGAAGACCACGCTCCACACACACGCTGGCAAACGCAAGAAACTTCTTTCCACTGATTAGCTCATGGCGAACTGTTTCGTATCTTTGAAGCTCATTTCTTATGGCACCGAATCTGAGCGTGATGCTATGTCTTCATCTGAAAAAGCGCAGCGCCAGTTGGCTATCAAAGAAATTATTTCGCAAAAGGATATTTCCAGTCAAGAAGAACTTGCGCGTGAGCTGGCTTTGCGCGGCTTTGAAGTCAATCAAGCCACGCTCTCACGCGACCTCAAGGAACTCGGCATTGCCAAGGTTTCTACGCCCGAGGGCGTCTGGTATCAGCTTCAGCCTGAAAATGAGGCGCATCGCTTGCGCTCGCTCATCAGCTATGAGATTGAATCCATTCATGCCAATGAAAGCCTCATTGTCATCAAAACCTTGCGTGGGCGTGCGTCTGGCGTGGCTGAAATTTTAGACCGATTGGATATTCCCGACATTTTGGGCACCATTGCTGGCGACGACACCATCTTCATTGCGCCAAGCTCAACGAAGAAAATCTCAACCATTGTGAGGCGCATCAAAGAAGCCATTTTTCAAACGGAATCATAGGGCTCATTAACTCTAAACACGACTCTATCCACTATGCCAAAAGAAAAAATTGCCGTGGCTTACTCGGGCGGATTGGACACTTCTGTCATCGTTAAGTGGCTTCAAGAAAAGTATGATGCTGAAGTCATTACCGTTACCGCCAATCTGGGACAGACCAAAGAACTGATTGGCGTCGAGGAAAAGGCTTACAAAACTGGTGCAAAAAAAGCCTTCATCTTAGACCTGCAAGAGGAGTTTGCGACCGACTTCATCTTCCCCGCCCTAAAGGCTGGTGCGCTCTACGAATGGAGCTACCCGATGGCCACTTCACTTGGGCGACCGCTTATTGCCAAAGCACTCGTCGAGATTGCAAAGCAAGAAGGCTGCACCGCTGTGGCGCACGGTTGCACTGGCAAAGGCAACGACCAAGTGCGTTTCGAAGCCACCATTGCGGCTCTGGCGCCAGAGCTGAAAGTCTACGCCCCGCTGCGTGAGTGGGAGTTCAAATCTCGTGAAGAAGAAATTGCTTACTGCGAGCGCCATGGCATTCCCGTCAAGGCGACCAAAGATAGCCCTTACTCCATTGATGAAAACATGTGGGGCACCTCCATTGAATGCGGTTTGCTTGAAGACCCCAAACTGCCGCCACCTGCTGATGCCTATCAGCGCACCGTCTCGCCAGAGCAAGCCCCAGACCAACCCACGCAAGTTGAAATCGAGTTCGAGCATGGCGTCCCTGTGGCACTCAATGGCAAGAAGATGAGCCCTGTGGAACTTATCATGACGCTCAACACTATCGGCGGCGCCAATGCTATTGGTCGGTTGGATTTGGTTGAGAACCGTTTGGTTGGCATCAAGTCGCGTGAGCTATACGAAGCACCTGCCGCCACCATTTTGCACTTTGCTCACCGCGAGCTCGAGCGACTCACGCTGGACAAAGATACCATGCACTACAAAGCCAAAATCTCGCACGACTACGCTGACCTCATCTACAACGGCTTGTGGTATTCGCCATTGCGGTTTGCCCTCGACGCCTTTGTGAATGAGACGCAAAAAGTAGTTAGCGGCACCGTCGTGCTCAAGCTCTACAAAGGCAATCTGGAACTGCTCGGACGCTGGTCGCCCAACTCGCTCTATGATACCCGCCTTGCCACCTACACCGAAGAAGATACCTTCGACCACAAAGCCAGCATCGGTTTTATCAAAATCTACAGCTTGCCGCTCAAGACCTACTACCGTGTCAATGGCAATCCGCTTTCAGAACAGAAAGTCATTGCAAGGTAAGTCAATCATCAAGGCGGGCGATGTGCCCGCCTCTTGCATTTTTGGACGGCTTGATTTCAGTTTGACCTGCTAACCGCTTGCGCGCTTCTCATACACTACACAGCGATGGGCTCTTCCAGAAAGGCTCTCATCACGGCAGAGACGCCGCTCCCGATTTCAAACGGATAATTGATTTTTTTGAGCGTCATTTCCAATGCGCCGATAACGGTGAGCATATCGAGCTCGTCATAGAAGCCCAAATGCGAGATGCGAAAAATTTTGCCGGCGTAGCTATCCTGTCCAGCCGCGACGGTAATGCCGTGCTCGAGTTTCAGGATTTTGTTGAAGGTTTTCCACTCTACGCCTTCAGGTAGCCAAACGGGTGTTACCGCATTTGAGGGCGAATTGCTGAAGAGTCGCATGCCTAATGCTTCGCAGCCCATGCGGCACGCCATGGAAAGTCGCTGATGTCGTTTCCAGATGTTTTCTATGCCTTCTTGTTTGATAAGTTGGAGCGATTCATCCAGACCGATGACGAGCGAGACCGCTGGCGTGAAGGGTGTGTCGTTGTCTTTGTATGACTTCAAGGCTTTTTTGAGTGAGAGGTAGTAGCTGGGCAGTTTGGCGGTCTCAATGGCGTTGATGGCGCGTTCGGAGAGGGCAACGAGTGCCAGTCCGGGCGGCATCATCAAGCCTTTTTGCGAGCCGGTTACGCACGCATCAATGCCCCAGTCGTCAAAGCGCAGTTCATGTGCACCGACGGCGGTTACGCCATCGACGCAAATGAGTGCATCGGAGTGTTCGCGAATGGCTTTTGCCATGGCTTTAACGTCAGTTGCCGTGCCTGTGGAAGTTTCGCTATGTGTGAAATAGACGCCTTTGGTGTCTGGGTGTTCTTTCAGCGCTTTGATAATCTCTTCTGGCTGAATACTTGTGCCCCACGGCACTTTTAGCTCGATGCAATTGCCAGTGTATTTGCGCGCCATGTCTGCCCAGCGTTCGCCGAACTTACCGCCATTGACGGCAATGATTTTATCGCCCGGCGAAAACATTGAGACCATGGTCGCTTCCATGCCCCCTGTGCCTGAGCAGGTCAGCACCACAACAGGTTGTTTGGTTTGGAAAAGGTATTTCAAATTCTCGTGCACGCGGGTCAGAATTTCCATGAACTCTGGATTGCGATGATGAATCATCGGTGCCGCCATGCGCAGCATCACTTGTTCAGGCACGGGGGTCGGACCGGGTGTGAAAAGTCGTTTTTTCATGCTTGCCAAAAATGATGGTTAAATTTTTATGACTTGCAAATTTACAACTCATTTGAACTTCAATGCACAGCTTTGCATCGCTTTGGAAAGTCGCATGGCGGTTTGCTCAATTGCCTTACATCAGCTCTTGCATTGCATGCTAAAGATGTGTAGTTTTTACATACTCTCTTGCATCTTGCGCCCGTAGCTCAACTGGATAGAGTGTTGGTCTCCGAAGCCAAAGGTTATGGGTTCGAATCCCGTCGGGCGCACAAGCCTTTTCCACAGCTTAGTCCCCTGAGCTACTTGCAAGACCCTTCAAGAGAGAGGCTTTTCGGCTATGCGTATGTGCGCTTTACGGACCCCCATTCGAAGCCATCAGGTTCACAAATAGCTACCTCAACGGATACGAGTTGAACAGTTGGATTTGCAGATAGAAAGTCTGTTGCCAGCCGTTTATTGAAGGCGTCAAAAAGAAATGCGCTGAGTGTCTCGCAAGTTGGGGCTGCTTGGGCCTCTGGGGACAGGTAGGTGTTTTCGTTGAGAAAGGTATTTCGCAAAGGGGCGAGAACATCCTCGAAAGCGCGACGCACATCGGGCAAGTTCAGAATCATGCCTGCACGCGTTTCCCCTGCAAGATGAACACCCACGCGCCAAAGATGCTCATGCGGCACTTCACGCACAGAAAGCGAATGTGAGGCACAAAACTCAAACTTTAAGCATAACTCGGTTCGCACAGGTAACATAGCATGTAAAACGTTATCGTCATCAGAAAGATAAAACGCAGCATATTGGACTTACAATTTCCCCATGTTGCGAAGTGCACGCTTAAGAAACCCACCTGCACGCTCCAGAGCGACTTTTGCTTCAGCATAACTAAGACCCGAAAGGCGCATCATTAGAGCCAGTTTCAGACTGCCTTTGGCGTGGCGTAAGTAGGTTTCGGCAGTGTGATAATCTTCTCCAGTCACCATCATGAAAATACGTTTGGTGCGTTCGCGCAGTTTGTTATTGGTCTGTTGCAAGTCAATCATGAGATTGCCGTAGGTTTTGCCGCAGAGAATCATAGCGCCAGTGGAAATCATGTTAAGGACCATTTTGTGGGAGGTGCCAGCTTTCATGCGAGTCGAGCCCATGATAACCTCAGGTCCCACCAGCGTGCGGATAATCACAGTAGCTTTTTCTTTAACATCAGGATTTGAAGTTAGGAAAATGGTCTTTGCACGTAACGTGCGTGCATAGCGCAAGGCGGCTACAACAAACGGTGTGCGCCGACTGGCACTGATGCCACAGAGCACATCTTGCTTAGAAAAATTAATCTTTTTGAGCGCATCAATAGCGGCTTGCTCATCATCTTCTGCGCCCTCAATGCTGCGGAAGACGGCACGGCGTCCGCCAGCAATGATTGCCTGCACTTGACTGGGCTTGACACCAAAGGTAGGCGGACACTCTGAAGCATCTAAAATCCCTAAGCGTCCCGATGTGCCAGCTCCGATGTAGATCAATCGACCGCCGCAGTGAAAAGCATCTGCAACCAACTCCATAGCGGCGGCAATCTCAGGCAAGCATTGCTCGACTGCTAAGGGCACTTTTTTGTCTTCTTCATTAATTAACCGAGCAATCTCTATGGCAGAGCGCTCATCAATGTCAATGGTATTCGGGTTCTGCTGCTCGGTCAGCAGTTGGGAGAGTTCTTCAAAGAGTTTGCGTGATGATGACATGGATGTTTGGCGTTATTGAGCAATCACAACCACTTTTTCGGCAAACTTTTCGCCTAAAAAATCAATCGGGTGCTGCTCGATATGTTCAGGGAAGCAGAGATGTTCAGCGCCGTAAATCAAGGCGTCGCGAATTTCATCGTCCAAATTGCCGCCCTTCAAGCTGATGAGCTTACCACCTTTTTTGAGCAAAGGTGCCGCCCATTTGCAAAGCTCTGGCATCGCCGCCACTTGGCGACACACGATGGCATCGAACTTGACACCTTTGAGTTCATCGCTGCGCTTCTTTTGTGCCACCACATTTTTCAAGCCAAGCTGGACAATCATATCCTGACAGGCGTTGATTTTTTTGCCAATCGCATCAATCAAAAGAAAAAGCGTGTTCGGAAAAGCAATCGCAAGCGGAATACCGGGCAAGCCGCCACCTGTGCCTAAATCCAGCACACGCTCACCTTTCTTGAACTGATGAAAAAACACGATAGAAAGAGAGTGGAGAATGTGCTTAGAAAGCACGCTGTGCTCATCTTTTCGGCTAATCAAGTTGACTTTTTTATTCCATGCCAGCAAAAGCTCGGCATATCGCCAAAGTTGCTCTTGCTGCTCGTGAGAGAGCGGAAGACATGCAGAAATGTGCTGAACAATACTATCGAGTTCAGTACGCGTCAAAGAATACTGCAGAGTTTTTGATGTTGAGAAATTTTATCAAGATACTTAACTTGACCGCCCACAGCAATGAAACCACAAGGGCACAAGGCAAATATGACAAGTCAGAACGGCACATATCCATACCTGCAGCCGGAATACCCTCACAATGAATATATCTATGCCGTCATTATGGCTGGCGGCGTTGGCTCAAGGCTCTGGCCCCTATCGCGACGCAAAATGCCAAAGCAATTTCTGGATTTTTTCGGCGATGGCTCCATGATTGCCAAAACGGTTGAACGACTGGATGGCATTGTCAGACCCGAAAACATCTTGATTATTACCAACAAATCTGGCAAAGCTTTGGCTAAAAAGCAATTGCCACATATTCCGACGCGCAATATCATCGTGGAACCTATTGGTCGCAACACTGCGCCTTGCATTGCTTTGGCTACAGCATATATCAAAAAGCGTTGTCCTGATGCTATTGCCTGTGTGCTTCCTGCCGACCATCTTATTACCGATGTCAAGCTCTTTCAGCAAACCTTGCGTGCCGCTATCGAGACAGCAGCGCGCACCGAAGCCCTGGTGACGATTGGCATCAAACCCGACCGACCCGAAACAGGATACGGCTACATTCAAGTCAATCAAGAACACACAGACCTGACGACCTCCATCAAAGTGCGCTTTGGTATTAACGCTTACAAAGTTAAAACCTTTGCAGAAAAGCCAGACTTGGACACAGCTAAGCAGTTTCTGGAGAGTGGAGATTTCCTGTGGAATAGCGGCGTGTTTGTGTGGCAAGTCGATAGCATCATTGAAGAATACAAGCGCCATTTGCCGCAAATCTACTTTGATATGCAAAACATCATTCAGGCGATTGGCACACGCAAGGAAAAAAAGGTTATCGAAAGTTTCTACAGCTGGGTGCATCCCATTTCTATCGATTATGGCGTGATGGAAAAAGCCGAATCGGTGTATGTCTTGGAAGGACATTTTGGCTGGTCGGATGCAGGTAGTTGGGATGAAATTTCCCGACACCTTGCGCAAGAGCGTATCATGGATGAGTCGATTGTGCTCAACGAAGCACAGAATGTCTTTGCCATCAGACCCAAAGGCAAGAGCATTGCCGTCGTCGGCATTGATGATGTAATTGTGATTGATACCAAAGATGCTTTGCTGATTTGTAAGCGTGGGCGCTCTCAAGAAGTGAAAACTGTTGTCGATGCCCTAAAGCGTCGCCAGCTTGAAGAGTTCATGTAGTTCATGGGCTTAGAAACACAGTGCGGCAGCGCCCATCATCCCAGCGCGATTGCCTAATTGTGCTGGCAAAATCTCCAAGCCTTCGTGCATAGAATGCAAAGTGTATCGATACAGATGCTCTCGTGCAGGATTGAGGATGAAATCTCCTGCACCTGAAACCCCGCCGCCAATCACAAACTTGCGAATGTCAAGCACAGAGACGAGCGAGCCTAACCCAGCACCCAGCACTTCTCCTACAAAACGCCATGTCTCGATAGCCACAGCATCGCCACGCTGTGCCGCCACGCTAAGTTGCTTTGTATCCAACGTCGAAAAATCGCCTTGGCACAATTCGTGAAGAATCGGAGAAGGGTTTTTTTCCAGCAAAGACAGGGCATACTCCACGATACGCCGCTGACCAATCAGTCCTTCAATGGAGCCGCGAATGCCAGCATGAATGCGCTCACTACGGTAGTCAATTGTCATGTGTCCAAGCTCACCTGCGGCACCAGTGACACCGCGATAAATCTTATTATTCATGATGATGCCGCCGCCAACTCCCGTGCCTAAAGTAACCATCACAAAGTCGCTAAACTGCCGTCCTGCACCGAAATGTGATTCACCGAGTGCCGCAACATTGGCGTCATTTTCTACAAAAACAGGTAGCGAGAGTGTTTCACGTCGCTCCAGTTCAGCACGAAGAATATCACCAAGACGCACTACTTGCCAACCGGGCAAATTGGGCGGGTAGCTAATTGTTCCACCATCCAAGCTTACGACGCCGGGCACGCCGACCCCTACGCCTAAGAGCAACTCCCGCGAATGTGTCTTAAAAGTTTCATGCAGCACGGTTTGAATGCCAGCAAGCATGTTGGCAATAACCACTTCTGGTCCTTTTGCAGCTTCCGTGGGTAGCGTGTGGTCTGAAAGCAGGCGCCCATCTCTTGAAACTGAAGCAACTTTGATTGCCGTGCCGCCCAAATCCACGCCAATAGCGAAGTGTTCCATATCGCTGGTTTTGCTGGGTTGGGCTTAAGTCTATGGCGATTCAAGGAAATCTAAGGCAACTTGTAGCATGGCTTTCAAGCCAACCTGCAAAGCTGATTCATCCACATAAAACCGAGGCGAGTGATTGGCTGCAGCAGTCTTTAGGTCGCTCTTTGGTGTGACGCCAACGAAGAAGAAAAACCCGGGAATTTTCTTTTGGTAGAATGAAAAATCTTCTGAACCTGTGAGCTTGTTAATCATCATCACATTGTCTTTGCCGACAGCACGCTCCAAGCTGGGCACCATTTGTGCCGTAAGCCGCTCATCGTTATGTGTTACAGGATAGAGCTTCCTGATGGTTACGCGAGCATGTGCGCCAGCGCTCTTGGCAATTGATTCGGAAGTGTGACGAATGCGAGCATGAATATCGTTTTGCATCTCTTCATTGAAGGTGCGAATGGTGCCAAGCATGTGCACGCTATCGGGAATGATGTTGTGCCGCACACCGCCATGAATGCTGCCAATGGTGATAATCGAGGGCTCTGCCGTCACATCCACTTGACGACTGACAATTGTCTGCAAGCCCAAAATCACCTGCGATGACACGACAATAGGGTCTACGCCTGCCCAAGGTTTAGCCCCATGTGTTTGCCGACCTTTGATGGTAATCTCAAGGTTATCGACAGCGGCCATAGTCGGTCCAGGGCGATATGCAATTTTCCCAGACTCTAATCCTGCAAAGACATGCAAGCCGAAAATTGCATCGGGTTTGGGGTTTTCCAGCACGCCTTGCTTAATCATGAGCTCGGCACCGCCTTCCTCTCCAGCTGGGGCACCTTCTTCTGCCGGCTGAAAGATAAACTTGACCGTGCCACGCAACTCATTCTTCATGCTAGCTAAAATTTCAGCTACGCCCATGAGAATGGCCGTATGGCAGTCGTGTCCGCAGGCGTGCATGACGCCAACTTCTTGACCGTTGTATGTAGTTCGCACTTTAGAGGCAAAAGGTAAGCCTGTTTCTTCAGTGACAGGTAAGGCGTCCATATCGGCACGTAGGGCGACTACTTTTCCGGGCTTGGCACCACGAAGCAGACCAACTACGCCTGTATGGGCAATACCAGTTTGCACCTCCAAGCCCAGACTTTTCAGATGCTCGGCAACCACTTTTGCCGTGCGAAATTCACGGTTGGAAAGCTCGGGATGCTGATGCAAATCGCGTCGCCATGCAATCACTTTGGGCTCAATGGCAGCAACTTTTTCAGCAATCAGCTTGCGCAAAGCATCTGCACGCGCAAGGCGCTCTGAAGATGCAAAAGTCGATGCCGTCGGTTGCGCCAAACCAACTTGGCTAATTACGATACTGATTGCTACGCTGAATAAGACGATAGTAAAACGGTGCATAAGCCTCTTGAAAGTGTTTGAGTAGCTGGAAGTATTGTATGTAGGCAAAAAATTAGCGTTTGAGCAACTTAAACGCAATTTCTCCGCCCATCTGCTGCTTGAAAGCCAAATTGAGAAAAAGAAGTGTCATCGTCTCCAAGTGACGCGCTTGCAAGAGTGTGCCGCAGTCGACGGGGTCAAAGCCGCTGTCAGCAATGAGCGTTGCCACTTTGGCTTTTGCTGCCGCATCGTTGCCGCAGTAGAAGCCTGTGGCTGAAATGCCATCATAAATTGGATTAGCGAGCACTTTTGCGCCAATGGTATTGTAGGCTTTGACGACATGCGCCTCGGGCAACCATGATTGAATAAGTTCCGCCGCAGATGTATGAGGCGGCACGACCAGCGAGGCAAAGTCAGGAGCAAGTGGGTTGGTGCAATCAATGAGAACCTTGCCACGTAGCTCTGCAGACAAGGCGCGCACCGTGTCTTCAGCAGCGCTCCATGGCACGCCTAAGAAGACCACATCGCCAAACCTTGCCGCTTCGTGATATGACCCCGCTTGCGCTTTGCCTTGCGTCTCCGAGACAAGTTGAGCAGCCTTCTCGACAGAACGGGTGCCAAAGAAAACATGATGACCGCGAGCTAACCAGATTCTGCCAAGTCTGCTACTCATGTTGCCCGTGCCAAGAATACCGATGTTCATAGATTTGAAGCCGCAAATTAGGTCGTGTTCGAAGTCTTATTCTGCGATTGGGAAATACTTGTCAAAGAAACGCTCTAAGGTCATGCGCTGCAAGTCATCGTGATTGAGGTGTTGCGTGCGCTCATAAATCAAATCGGCAAGGTAATCCATGTTGGCATGCGTGTTGGCTTGAATATCTTGCTCAATGAGAGAGCCCAAGAACATCATCTGTTCTGGCGTTAGCGTATTGAGGAATTTGTCGAAGTTTGGCTTGTATATCGGCTTCATCGGTGGCTGAACTTGGTTGCTTGAAGTTACAACGGATTTGTAGTATTGGAAAAATCTACTTGTTGCTTTTGCGCACATCTATGCAGCACCCTTGCGGGACAAAGGGCAACCATCTCAGCGTATCGAGAAGAGTCGCAAAAGTGATTATCTTTGTGATGCAAGGCAAATCAGCAAGCACACACATCTTTTGAACATCCGCTTCTATGAGAACACTCGAAGAAAAATGGCGAGCTATTGTCTTTGACATCATTGATTATGCCTTCGAGCCGATTATCAATATACATACGGGGGCAGTCTTTGGCTTTGAAGCATTACTGAAAAACTATCAAGTTATCGGGTTTGAGAGCGCTCAAGAATTTTTTGATACTGCCTATCGTGAAGGAGTGCTGTTTAAGGTCGAGCTGTTTTTGCGAGAAAAGGCAATTCAGAAATTTGTAACCGCCGGCGTGCATGAGAAAGCCAAGCTGTTTCTCAATGTCGATAGCCGCATTGTCGATATGCCAGATTACCAGCAGGGGCAGACGGCAAAGATTTTGGCACGCTATGGGCTTAAGCCGTATGCAGTAACGTTTGAAATTTCCGAGCAGCATCGGTTTAGCAACACGGAAAGGATACTGCAGATTGTCAGAAACACACGCGCCCAATCCTACAAAATTGCCTTAGATGATTTCGGTGTGGGATACTCTGGCTTGCAGCTACTCTACAACATTGAGCCGGATTTTGTCAAGATAGACCGCTTTTTCATCTCAAATTTGGCGCAGGACGCTAAGAAGCGATTTTTTGTAACGAGCATTGTCAATATGGCTCATCTTTTGGGCATGGCAGTTATTGCCGAGGGCATTGAGACTGAACAGGAATACTATGCATGCCGTAACTTAGGCTGCGACTATGTCCAAGGCTATCTGTTCCAAACACCAGTTACCGACCCTGCACAACTAAAACTCAAATACGACTACGTTGAGCAACTCTCACGCGCAGACCGCCGCAAATACCAAAGCGACCAACAAATCATTTACAACCAAGCAGAGTTCATCCCACAGCTCTCTATTGAAGCCAGCATGGAAGAAGTCTTCAATTACTTTCTTGAAAACAAGCAAACAAGTGTCTGCCCGATTACCACACCGAACAATGAGCCACTTGGCATTGTACGCGAGCGCGACATCAAGTCCTTTGCATATTCGCTCTACGGTCGGCAACTTTTGAAAAACAAATCCACAGCAAAGACCCTCAAAGATTTTCTGGTGCGCTGCCCGATTGTGGATGTCAATACCAAAGCTGAGCAAATGCTCGAGATTTTCTCAAGAGAAGAAGATGCAGAAGGCATCATCATTGTAGAAGACATGCAGTATATCGGCTTTTTAAGCACGAAAGCACTGCTGCGCATCATCAATGAGAAAAATCTGGCGATAGCACGCGACCAAAATCCACTAACCAAGCTCCCGGGCAATACACTTATCCATACCTTCGTCTCGGAAGGATTAGCAAGCGGCACCGACTACTACCTGCTGGCTTACTACGACTTCGACAATTTCAAGCCCTACAACGACAAGTATGGATTTCGCCGCGGCGACAGAGCCATCTTGCTCTTTGCCGATATTCTCAAACGTCACTTTACACGAGAAGATACCATGATTGGGCATATCGGCGGCGATGACTTCTTCGTAGGCTTCAAGAATGTAAAATTTGAAGAGGCATACCAACAAGTGCGCCACACCGTTACTGAATTTACAGAAAGCGTAAAGGCACTCTATGATGAACAAGACCGCTTGAATGGATATCTGACAGCAAAAGACCGTGAAGGAAATCTCAAAAATTTCCCACTGCTTACAGTCAGTGTAGCTATGCTAGAAATTGCGGGGGAAAGAAGCAGTTGCTCCATGGAAGAAGCTAGTGCTATTCTTGCCGAGCTAAAGAAAGTGTCAAAATTCAATACCGAAAAGATTACTGCCGCAACAATGCTTTGCCGTGAGACTGTAGTCAATACAAGTCCTAACGGCTATCCAGCACCAGAGCTACAACCGAACAGCGACACAAGTGATACACTGCCCGATACAGAAATTGATGTGCGTGCATCAGGATTTCAACTGCGGCAATAGACAAGACGACGAAGCGCTTCCTCCAACACTTGCTGACCTGCTATCATCTCAAATTCAATTTCAAGATAAAAGCATGGGGCATGTCGCAATGTGTTGAAGAGCTCTTCTTTGGCTTTTAGACGATGGAAATCTTTCTCGGTGGTAACAATGATGTTAGAACCATGGCGAACCGCTTCACTCAAAATAAAATCAATGTCTGCCGCAGTGTAGTCGTGATGGTCTGGAAAATGTTTGGCGTGCTCGACAATGAGCCCAGCGTACTGTAAAGTCTCCATGAAATTTTTAGGGTCGCCGATGCCTGAGAACGCAAATGCCCATGTATAGAGAAAGGGTTGGGTGCCCAGCGGCACCAGCTCAGAGGAAAAGAAACTGCGCAAGCCTACAATCTTCACTTGCGATTGCACAATTGGTTTCTGAAAGGTCTGCAACCCGTTGAGAAGCGGCGCAAGGTCGAGGTATTTGGTGACTTTAGAGAGCAAAATAAGGTCTGCGCGCCGAATGCCCTGAACAGGTTCGCGCAGTCGTCCAAGCGGCAAGAGACTATCGCGAAAAACATTCTGTTCGGCATGAATGACCAAAAGATTGAGGTCACAATGCAGTTGCCGATGCTGAAAGCCATCATCTAAGATGATGACATCTGGTAAGCGAGATGCAAAATTTTCTTCAATGAAACGAATGCCCGCAAGGCGTTTTTCTGCAACCACCACGATTGCTCGAGGATTGCGCCACGCCAGCATCAAAGGCTCATCACCAGCTTCTGCAGCACTGACACGCACCAACTCACCATCGCAGACTAGCACCACGCCTTTGGTTTTGCGCTTGTAGCCACGCGAGAGCACCGCCACACGCTTGCCTTCACGCTGATAGAATTTGATAATCCAATCCACAGTCGGCGTCTTCCCCGCCCCGCCAACGGTCAGATTGCCCACGCACACCACTGGAATGCGCGAAGCAGAACTGCGCAAAATGCGGCGGTCAAAAAGCCAATTGCGCACCAGCACAAAAAGCCCGTAGATGCAAGAGGCAATGTAGAGCAAAACTTTCAAGCGACAATACAATAAGTTTGGATAAATTTCCGAAGCATTGCTAATTAGCAAAAAACTCTATGCTTCAAATCGTTTTATGCTAAAAGTTTTACTGATTCTGACCGCATGGCTATCGTGCGCAGCGCTGCAGGCGCAAACTCGGTTTGCCATCACCTTCCCAAAGACCCTTGAAGATAAAAGTCTGGACGGTCGAGTGCTGCTGATGCTGACCACCGATAGCACCAGCGAACCGCGCTTCCAAATCCGCGATGAAGTTACAACTGCTCAAGTCTTCGGCATTGATGTCGAAAATTGGCAACCCGGTCAGCCTGCCATCATTGATGCTACCGTCTTGGGCTATCCTATTCGCTCACTATCTGGCATCAAAGCTGGAAAGTATTATGTGCAAGCGCTTCTGCATCGCTACGAAACCTTCAAGCTCAAAGATGGTCGCGTGCTAAAACTCCCCATGGATAGAGGCGAGGGACAGAACTTTCGCATCGCGCCCGATAACCTACTTAGCGACGTCATCACCGTGAACTTTGACCCAAAGAAAAAATCAACTTTTACCATCACACTTACCAAAAAGAATCCGCCGATTCCTGAACCAAAAGACACAAAGTATATCAAGCACATCAAAATACAGAGCAAATTGCTTTCAGAATTTTGGGGACGCCCGATGTATTTGGGCGCGCATGTATTGCTCCCCGAAGGCTTCGATGAACATCCCGAAGCGCGCTATCCACTTTGCATTTTCCATGGGCATTTCTCGGTGGACTTTTCAGGCTTTCGCGAAACCCCACCACCCGCTGACATGGATACTTCCGACTATAACGAACGCTTCAAAATCTATGGCTACAAAAAAATTCAGGCGCAAGAAGCCTATAACTTCTACAAAACATGGACCAGCAAAGACTTCCCGCGATTTCTCATCGTCGAAATCCAGCACGCCAATCCTTACTACGATGATTCCTACGCCGTAAATTCTGCCAACTTAGGTCCATATGGGGATGCCATCACATATGAGCTCATTCCCTACATTGAAAAGCAATTTCGCGGCATTGGTCAAGGCTGGGCGCGCTTTCTGTATGGCGGCTCAACGGGCGGATGGGAAGCCTTAGCCGCACAAATTTTCTATCCCGATGAATACAACGGCTGCTTTGCCGCATGTCCTGACCCAGTCGATTTTCGTGCCTACACGGTGGTCAATATCTACGAAGATAAAAATGCTTATTACCAAGAAGGGCAATTTCGCCGCACGCCGCGCCCCGGAAAGCGAAACTATCTGGGGCACATCAGCGCCTTGCTTGAAGATATGAACATCAAAGAATTGGTTTTAGGCACCAAGTCGCGCTCTGGTGACCAGTGGGATATTTGGGAAGCCGTCTTTTCACCTGTGGGCGAAGACGGCTACCCCAAACGAATTTGGGACAAACTTACTGGCGAGATTGATAAATCGGTTGCTGCATACTGGCGAGAGCATTACGACTTGCAGCACATCATCAAACGCGATTGGGCAAAGATTGGCGAAAAACTCAAAGGCAAAATCCACATCTACTGCGGCGATATGGATAATTACTATCTCAACAACGCCGTCTATTTGATGGAAGAAACCTTGAACAGTTTGGATAATCCTAAAGCTGAAGCGGAAGTCAAGTATGGCGACCGATTTGAACACTGCTGGAACGGCGACCCCACGCTGCCAAACTACATTACCCGTCTGCGCTACCACACGATGTATGTGCCCAAGATTTTAGAGCGCATTGAAAAAACTGCACCAAAAGGTGCAGACCTCAAAAGCTGGCGATATTAGCAATGCTGGCGGCTACAAAGACTCCGCTTTGCTCAAGCGTTCCGCTTGGTCTGAAAATGCCGACCGCTGCAACGGCGTAAGGAGATTGTCTTTCATAATGCGATACACTGCATTCTCGCCAGAGAGGCATACGCCTGCAATCCCTTGACCCGGATAGACCGTGTCGCCAACAAGGTAAAGCCCTTTGAACGGTGTCATGGCGCCTTGCAAATCAAAAATCTTGCGCTCAAGCGTGTTGGGCACGCCACCGACACGCCCGCGATAGCGATAGACCCACTCCTGCCAAGATTTCGGTGTCGAAAGCGTCTTGAACAGAATTTTTTCACGGCGAAAACCGGGCAAATGCTGCTCGAGCTTTGCAAGCAGGAATTGCTCCATATCAGCTTTCTTTTCAGCATAACCTTCAGGCTGAAACCAAATGTCAGGTCGCGTATGAGTAGAAACAGCTAGGAGCCGTGTGCCTTCGGGCTGGCGCTTCGTGTCGTCAGGCATGGAAAGCGAAATGAAGAATGAATCGGATTGGCAGTGCGGAATTTTTTCATCGAGAATAATCTGGTGATGCAGCGTCAGGTCTGGAGAGAGGGTATCTTCGATGGCAATGCTCATCGTTACTGCGCCCCAGCCGAATGGAAATTGTTTTGAGCGCCGCTCAAAAAACGGCTGAAGTTTGCCTTGTGCAATCTGTGCCATATCCCATATCGTGAGGTTGCTGACAACTTGCTTAGCGGTGTAAAGATTAGCGCGCTCGGTCCAAAGTTGATAGTAGCCGTGTTTATCCTGCTCAAGTCGAGTCACACGCTCACGGTAGAGAATCTTTCCGCCCAGTGCTTGATATTTTTCCAAAATGGTTTCTGCCAGCGCCAGCATGCCACCGTAGGCGTAGTAGTTGGAACTGTTGGTGTAAGCCAAGCAGGGCGCTGCATAGAGCAGCGGCACTTCTGCCGCAGGCGCTTGCGCAGTAATCATCAATTGCTCATCACAGAAGCGAATAAAATCTATGCTGACGTGCAGACCATACTGCCGAATGGCATGGAGCGTAGGCTGAAAAAGGTAGCGGAGCTTAGGAAAATCGCTGATGGAATTCTGTCTGTAAAGTTCCCAGAGATCGCTTAGCGAAGTTGGCGGAAAGGCACGATTGCGTTCAGAGACCAGCCAAACAAAATCGCTCAGCTCAAAAATAAGTTGCCAAAACTCCTTAACCTGTTCAAAGGTGCAGGCTGTGCCTGAAAAAAACTGATGATAGCACTCTTCTACCCACTTTAGCTTGTCTTTGTAGCGAATGATACGTTTGCCGCCAACATGAACCGTCATGGATGGATTGAGCTCGACAACGGGAAATTTCAATCCGAGTTGTTGTGCGAGGCGATACAAGGGCTGATGCTCATCGAGTCCAACAATCGTGGTTGCACCCGCTTCAAAGAGAAATTTTTTGCCATCGCGTTTGATGAGGTAAGACGAGGCGCAACCGCCTGCGACGGCAGCAGCTTCCAAAATCAAGACACTAAAGCCACGCTGGGCAAGCAAGCTGGCGGCACTCAATCCACCAAAGCCCGAACCGATGACGATAAAATCATACAACATATACCTAACTGCTTGATTTAAGTTTTCTTAAGCGTTCGCGTGCTGGGCGCAAGTAAAAACTATGTGGATACTCGCGCAGGAGCCGCTCATAACAAGCCATCGCTTTGGCAGGCTCTTTGCGCTCGTTTTCGTAGAGTTCGCCTAAGCGGAAGAGAGCTTTATCTGCATAGAAACTTTTGGGATAAAGTTGCAGCAGTTTCTCGTAGCTTTCGGCTGCCGCTACTGGGGCAATTGTCAGCAGAATCGTGGCACGCTCATAGAGTGCGTTATCGACAAGCGGTGAAGTAGGATACTTATTGAGCCAATCTGCAAATCGAGAGGCGGCTTCATCATACTTTTTTTGAGCCAATGCGCGTTTGGCGGCGCTATACTCTTTGAGGGCATCGAGAGCATGTGGATTCTTGGCAGTATCGGCAAGTGCTTCAAGCAGTAAGAGTCGCAACTCAAGGGCATCATTTGCCGCATCGCGTTGGGTTTCAATTTGAGCGAGCGTTTTCAATGAGCCTTCGTAGTTGCCTTCAAGAAACTGCACAAAGGCTAAGAGATATGTCGCTTCAGCACGCACTTCAGGTGAAGCATTGGGATGAGTGGCTGACTTTTGCAGCGTGTGCTCCAAGCCGCTGAAGTTGCCTTGTGAGAGTTGAATTTTGGCAAGTAGTACTTCAGCTGAGCGTGCAGGTTGAGATTCATAAAAGCGAGCTAAGAGCTTCTTAGCAATTTGTGCTGCCGCAGAAAGATTGTCAAGCCCGTTGTACTCCAAATTTGCCCAAGCCAGATACACATCAGGCAGATTTAGCGAAAGTGGATAGGTTCTTTCGTACTCTTGATAAGCGGCACTGGCTTCTTCGAGTTTGGCTCGGCGTGCGGCACCTGTGAGCAATTCGGCTTCTCGCTCTAAAACTGATGCCAAGCCAATTTTGGCACGCTGCACAAAACTCACATCTGCATTTGCTATAACAATAGCTTGAAAAGCTTTGCGTGCTGCGGCAAATTGCTTCCTTTGCAGCATTTGAGTGGCGAAATTATAGAGCTGTCCGCCGCGCGCATGCGTGATATTGTCGCGATACAAGGCTTCATTGAAAGCTCCGTCGTAGTTTTCAGCCTCGATATAGAGTTGCGTGAGCAATTGAGAAAGCAACTGGCGCGCTAGTGAAGTAGCAGGAAATTTGCTACGAGCCTGCTCCAGAACAGCAAGCGTTTCGTTCAGTGCCGCTGGACTGGACCTCGAGGCGTAACTCATCACTTGCGATTGCACCTTAGCATAGTTGGGAAAGTCTTCTTGCAAGAGTTTAAGATACTCTTCTGTTGCCGCACGGTAATTACCGAGAAAGACATAGGCATCGGCGGCTTCATCTGCAAAAAGCAATTCCCGACTGAACTTGCGGCGAGCGCGCTGCACAAGGTCAAGTATCGCCTCATAAAACTTGTAGAGACGAAGTTCACGAATGATAAGTGAGTAGTCGCTAACGGTCTCGGGAAGTGAGGCAAGTTTGTTTAAGGTTTCGTTTGCTTTGGCGTGGTCGTGCTTTTCTTTGTAACACTGGGCAAGATGGACTTGAAGCGGTGCAATCGTATAGAGTGCTGTTTGACGGGCAATTTCTCTTTGCAAAAAAGGAATTAGCTTGTCATACTGACGCAACTCGCTCCAGCACTCACGCAGGCGTTCAACATAGAACAGTGATGAGGGCTCGCGTTGGTAGAGCTTTTCATAAAGTTCAGCGGCTTTTTCGTAATTACCAGCTTGATAGAGCGCTTCAGCAAGTTGCATATCGCCCTGCTGTGCAAAGCTCAGCCTAGAGAGCATCAGGAAGATGACAAACAGCCCAGCTTTTTTCATGGAAACCTTGCGCTGAAGTTTAGAAGTCACTGGCAAATTTGAAAACGCTTTTTGTGCCTAAAAATTTCAGCATAGCACCTATGTGCCAAACGAAAAAAGACCATGAAAATAGAGTTTACCAAAATGTCTGGCGCTGGCAATGACTTCATTGTCATTGATAACCGCAGTGCGCTGCTGGAGCTGTCGGAAACACAAATTCGTCTTTTGTGTGCGCGCCGAACAGGTATTGGTGCCGATGGTTTGATGCTCATGAATCCATCGGTGCAGTATGACTTTGCCATGCGCTACTTCAATGCCGATGGTAAACCCAGTTCCATGTGTGGCAATGGCGGTCGATGTATCACACGCTTTGCTTCTCTTTCTGGTATGAAGAAAGCACACTTTGTGTTTGAAGCTAATGGCGAAGTCTATCATGCTGAAATACTCGATGAGCGGCGCGTCAAGCTCAAGATGCAACCGCCAAGAGACTTCAGGGAAGCCATTTCTGTCGAGGGCTTTGAAAGTTTTTATGTCAATACAGGTTCGCCGCATGCCGTGCTCTATGTGTCGCCTCTTGAAACCTTCGACGTGCAGAATGTCGGGCGAAAAATCCGCCATCACACCGAGCTATTTCCCGGTGGGACAAATGTCAATTTCGTAGAGCCGCTCTCTGAAGACAGCTTGCGCATTCGTACCTTCGAGCGAGGCGTGGAAGATGAGACACTGGCGTGTGGCACGGGCTGTGTGGCGGCGGCGGTTGTGAGCTATCGCCTGCGTAAAGTGGCCGCGCGCAGTGTCAAGCTACTTGTGCAAAGTGGCGAGGTGATTGAAGTAGAGTTTGATGAGGGAATGCAACATGTTTATCTCATTGGCAGTGCTGATGTGGTTTTTACAGGCTGTATCGACTTAGAAGCATTGGAAAAAAGATTTATGTAGCTATTCGGTTTTCATGGTATAGTTCAAGGTGCCAAACGGCTTGATGAATGCACAGAGCCATTCGTTTTCTTTTGTAAGCAAGTCAATGCGGTATTGAAGCTGGCAAGTTAAGTTGCGCAGCCAAGATTCATCGTATTTCAAAATGCCAGATAGCAAGATTTGTGCTTGTGGAGCGTGCTGACGGAGAAGGGGCAGGATGTGTTCAAGGAGATTGCGGTGCAGGTTTGCCAAAATCAAACTCCATGGTGCCATAGGAAGCACAGCGGGCAGGTCGCGCTGGGCGTCGAGCAACTTGACCTCTATGTCGTGGCAGTGATTAAGGGCGATGTTTTCCTTTGCATTTTCAATTGACCAAGTGTCGTTATCGAGTGCAAGAATAGGGTTAAGATTGCCAAGTTTGCGTGCCACAATTGCCAGAATGCCTGTGCCTGTGCCAATATCTAAGACGTGGTCGTGTGGCGAGAGCACTTGCTCGAGCAGGCGAATCATCAGGCGTGTGGTCTCGTGGTAGCCAGTTCCGAAAGACATTTTCGGATTGATTTCAATAGCAATTTGGTGGTGAGAATGAGCCCATGTTTTGTAGCGGGAAGGCACAATGATAATGCGTGGCGAGACTTGAATTGGGCGCAGCGTCGCTTCCCATTCGGCGTTCCAATTGCGTGTGGGCAAAAGAGTAACTTGCAAAGTTGGGGGCGTCAGTAAAATCTGCGCCAGTGCCGCACGCGTCGCATCTTCTTGGTCTGGGCTCCATGCAGCGCAAGGCAAGTAGGCACGAAGCGTGTCGCCATCTTCCCAGAAGCTTTCATAGCCGATTTGGCGCAGCAGCCCAATCGCTAGGTCAAAGTGCTCGGCACCAATAGGAAGCGAGATTTCTACATAGTCGCTTTTTTCCATAGCCAGAGCTAAAGTTATATTTCGGCGTAAAAGAAGTTTGGCGTAAAAGAGTTTGCTAACTTAATCTGAGAAACGCTTGGCAAGAAAATCCATGACAACAAAGTCGCTCCGAGCGGCACCCAAAACCTCTTCTGTGGAAAGTAAGTCCTCAACATCTAAAAAGTCTTCAGCAAAGCGCGCAACTGACTCGCCTTCTACACCTGCAGGGCGCGCAAAGAGCACAACAACCAAAAAGACTCAAACAGCAAAGCACTCGACTGCTGTTGTCGAAATCAGCCAATCGGAACAACTGGCACGGCGCATTGCCGATTTGGCACTTAGCAAAAAAGCCTTTGACATCACACTGCTCGATGTGCGCCAGCTCTCTGACTGCATAGACTTTTTTGTAATTTGCTCTGCCGATTCCGACCGACAAGTTAAAGCCATTACCGACGCCATCTACGACGGTTTATGCGAAGAGGGCGAAAAACCAGCGCACCGCGAAATTCGTGAGCAGACATGGATGGTCTTGGATTACATCACCGTCATAGTACATGTCTTTCTCAAAGAACGACGTGCCTTTTACGGACTTGAAAAACTCTGGGGCGACGCCCGCTTCATTTACATAAACAGCGAAAAAGACTTGCTGCCCGTATCGTCATGATGTTGATTGGAGCCGAAGACGCACTAACTTCAATTGCTGACAACCATGACGGCACTCTCACGCAAGCAATACATCCATCACATTGAGCATCTGCCTGAAGACTTAGCAGATGCTGTCTCTGGCTTGAGTGACGAGCAGCTCGATACGCCATATCGCAGCGGTGGCTGGACACTACGGCAAGTGGTGCATCACTTGGCAGATGCGCACATGCATGCTTATATCCGAATGAAACTTGCCTTCACTGAACACCATCCAACGCTAAAGACCTACGACCAAAACGCTTGGGCAGAACTTGCTGACGCCTGCGAATTCCCTATTGAGGCTTCCATCCTCATCATTAAGGGATTGCATGCTCGCTGGGCAGCATTTCTAAAATCTATCCCCGAAACTGATTGGACACGCACAGCATTTCACCCCGAAAATGGCGATATGAAGTTAGAAACCTTTCTGGAATACTATGCTGCTCACGGACGGCATCATGTCGAGCAAATTCGCAAACTGCGGCAAGAAAAGGGCTGGTAAGACCACCTAAAGACTACGACTGGATTGCGTCGGGTTTTTTACCCCCAGCTTTGTCAAACAGCTGACCCGCATTGAACCAATCGATTTTGCGTGTCAGATACATAATGAGAACAAGTGTGAAGAAAAGCAAGAGACTGCCTAAGAGCAAAGCATAATCTTGCAGTTGCAAAATGCTAAAGAGAAAGCCATAGAGCACAACCAAAATTCCAGCAAGAATTGCAGCGCCTGTAAGACTTTGCAGCACACTTTTCGTGTAGCCAGCAATCAATCCAATCACGGCAAGACTGGAGAGGATGTAAGCCCAATTGAATCCGATGTGTTCGGAAAGCGAGAGCAATAGCACATAGAAAATCAGTAGTGCTAACCCGATGAGCAAATACTGAATGGGATGAATCGCTGTGCGCATCAGCAGCTCTGTCATGATGAGCGCAATAAAGGTAAGACCAATGAACATGACGGCATACTTGATGCTGCGCATATTTTTTTGATATTCATCAATTGGCAAAAGCAAACGAACGCCAAAAGCTGAGTTGTAGATGCTGTAAGCATTGTCAAACCATGCTTGAGGATAATCACGGTTGAGGTGTAGCACTTTCCATGTTGCAGAAAAGCCGTTATTGGTAGTCTCGATTGGCTGTTCTGGAAGATATGCACCAATTGCACTGGGATGCGCCCAACTGGATGAGACCGTAAGGCGCGTTTCTTTGCCAACGGGCACCACCATAAAGGCTTCACTGCCATTGAGACGGAGCGTGGCAGAAAATCTGTAGAGTGCGCTGTCAGCATGTTTGAAAGAAAGGTCTGAGAGCTTGACGCTTACTCCGCCTGAAAGGGTATGCTGCCCACCTGCATGTGCCGTAAAATCAGCGTCAGGAGAAAACACGCCAAGACGCAATTGAGACCTGTAGGGACTGGCGCTCAGATTACCAATCACATCACGAGAGGGCAAGCCCGGATTGGCAAGTAGAGTCTTGCCCTGCCACTCAATGGGAATAGCGTCACGAATGCCTTTAAGGTCACTAATGCCAATAGCAAGCGTAGCATTGTGCCACTCAATGTTTTCAGGCTGTTCAATACTGAGGGTTTTCAGTTCCGATAGTGAGAAGTTTCCAGAAAGTTGAATCGTGGCGTGGTAGAGCACAACATCATAAATGCCACGACGACGAATTTCTGGCGTCAGCTCTGCACTGATGTTGAGAGTCTGTGGCAAAAGGTATATGTATTTCAAGTTCTCGCCAGTGACGGCAGGGTTACCTTGCGTGCCAAACTGACGCAAAATAACTTTGTAAGGGATAATCAGTACGGCGCCAGCGATAATTTGGTCGCTACCCCATTTATCGCTCACCTCCAACACAGCGGCATTGCGTCGGGCTTCTCGCTCGGTGATAAGGTTGGTAATCAAAGCGGTGGGAATAAGGAGAATAAGCGTCAAGATGGCAATAAGCACAAGGCGCAAGCCGATTGAAGCGCGAAGTGAGAAAGCCATGGGCGTTGAAGCGTGAAGTTACATTGCAAAGATAAGAGGATTTCGCCTGATATGCAGGGTCAAAACTCGCGGTTCATAACATACGAAGCAAAGCGTATGAGAATTTCACGACCTTGCGGGTGCGGTAGCTTGACGGCATATTTCAGGGCTTGCTTGAAATCTTGCTCGATAAGTTTTCTGGCTTCTTCAATCACGCCGTAGCGTTCGTAGATAGCTTTGATTTCAGGGACTCGCTCTCTTTCAATTCCTTTTTGTTTGATGAGTTGCTGCAAGAGTGCTTTGTCTTTGCCTTTGGCGCGTTCGAGAGCTGTCAGTAGCAGGAAAGTTTTTTTGCCCTCCATGATGTCGCCACCTTCTACTTTGCCTGATTTGTCGCCACCCATGATGTCTAATAGGTCGTCCTGCACTTGAAAAGCTTGTCCAATCAGCGCGCCAAAATTGCGCAAAGCCTTGGCTTGAGCTGGTGTAGCATTCGCAGCCAACCCACCAAGCTCGAGAGAGACGGAAATCAGGCGACCGGTTTTTTTGGAAATCATCATCAGGTATTCGTCGAGTGTAACATCGTGGCGGTGTTCAAATTCTTTGTCGTAGGATTGTCCTTCACAGATGACGGTGATAGCTTGCGTGAAGATTTCAAGAATTTTGCGGAGATGAGCGCTTTTGGTGCGTAGTAGAAGTGAGTAAGCCATGGCGTGCATCACATCGCCAGTGAGGATGGCAGTATCGACATCCCACTTTTTGTGAACGGTGAGCCGACCGTGGCGCAACTCAGCCTTATCCATAATGTCGTCGTGAATCAAGGTAAAGTTGTGCAACACTTCCACAGCCAAGGCAATAGGCAGAGCCGGTCGGCTATTGCCAGAAATAGCTTCTGCGCCCATGAGTGCCAGTATAGGGCGAATGCGCTTGCCCTTGCCTTGCAAAATGTAGCGTGCAGGCTCATAGAGCGAGGCAGGCTCACGCTGAAAAAGCTTTTCCAACTCGTGATTGATGGACTGCCGATACGCCTCAAGGCATTGCTCTAAGTCGGGACTGCGACTTGCAACGGAATGTGCTGACATCAAAAACAGATGAGTACAAAATTATTTTGCGCAAAGTTAAGTTGAGATTTGCTGTAATTGAAATGTGTTGCGTTCCCAAAACACGCCACCTACGTAACCTTGAATGGTTTTATCCTGTTCGGCTAAAGCCAAGCGTTTAGCAGCAAGACAGCAGTAGAGTCTATCGATTTCAATACCAAAAAAACGGCGCTGGAGTTTCTTTGCCACAACTGCTGTAGTGCCTGACCCCAAAAATGGGTCAAACACAAGGTCGCCTTCGTTGGAGCTGGCAAGCATAAGTTTGGCAATCAATTTTTCGGGCTTCTGCGTCGGGTGGTCGGTGTTTTCAGGCATAGACCAAAAGGGCACGGTGATGTCAGTCCACAAGTTTGAAGGCGCAGTAAGCCTGAAGTTACCTGATTCGGTCTCTTCCCAATCTTTCGGCATGCCATTTTCACGATATGGTGCAATGACACGCCGTTTGAGCTTGACAGCGTCGGCATTGAAGGTGTAGTGATGTGAGAGCGTGGCAAACCAAATGTCCTCTGAACAATTTTTCCAATTCTTTTTTGCGCCGCGACCTTTTTCTCGCTCCCAAGTGATGCGGTTACGCACGATGAGGTATTTCTCTAACACGGATTGCACGGCTGCCGACATGCGCCAGTCTGCACACAGATAAACGCTCGCCGTCGGTTTCAAAGTCTTAAGCAACTTCGGTAACCACATCTCAAGATAAGCCACATATTCAGCGGTGGAGCAAGCAGAGAACACACGACCGTTAAACGATTTCGTCAGGTTGTAAGGCGGGTCGAGAATGAGCAAATCAACACAAGACTCGGGGAGAAAATCCAAGACGCTAAACAAATCTTGGCAGAAAATCTGGTTTTCAATGTCGCAAAGTGAAGCAGGTCCTGACAAAGTTTTCAACTGCTGTGAAAAAAACTCGATTTCGCTCTCCGACAGCGTAAGTGTGCGATTGCGAGCGGCTCGAATTTTTTCTGGCTTCATAGTTTAGGTTGCAGTATCCTGTCGCACAAGCGGAATAGATTTTAAGGCTTTGATATTTTTTGCGCCTACAAGGAACATGGCGGCGCGTAGGTCGTTTGCCAATTGCATAGCAAATTTTTTGACGGCTTCGACACCCTGCGGTTCAAAAGCGGCTTTAAGAAACGGTTTGGCTAAAGCAACAAGGTCGGCGCCAAGTGCTAAGGCTTTAGCAATTTCAATACCGTTTGAAATTCCCCCCGAGGCAATGAGCTGTACGGAGCGATATTTTTTGGCTTGTCGCAATTGATGCACTTCTTGCACGCATTCTGCAGTGGGCAAGCCCCAGTTGAGCAGTTCACGCAAGCCGCTTTCGGTAAAGCGTTCATCGGCATGAAATTGCTCCACGTAGCGCTGCTGCTCAACCTTTTGCCAGTTGGTGCCGCCAGCGCCAGCTACATCAATGATTTGCACGCCTGCGTCAATTAGGCGCTGCGCCACGCTGCCCGAAATACCATTACCAACTTCCTTTGCAATGACGGGCACATCCAGCCATTTGCAAAGTTTTTTAAGTTGCGCAAGAAACCCTTTGAAGTTGGTATTCCCTTCGGGTTGAAAAAGTTCCTGCGTGGCATTCAGATGAACAATCAGCCCATCAGCTCGAATGAGCTCGAGCAGAAGTCGGACTTGCGCCTGACTAAGCCCAGCGGCAACTTCTGAGGCACCGATGTTGGCAAAAATCAGCGTGGTAGGAGCAAGCGTGCGCACCACAGAAAAACTTTCGCGATGCTGCTCTGACTCTAAGGCTTGACGCATGCTACCGACACCAAGTGGAATGTTGAGTGCCTCCGCCGCCGATGCCAAAATAGCATTTACCTGTGTAGCACCGCGGTAGCCCCCAGTCATGGAGGAAATCATGATAGGGTAGCTGATTTTTCGCTTCAAGAACGTGGTAGAAAGGTCAATATCGTGAAAGTTAAGTTCTGGCGCTGCATTATGCCGAAAGCCGTAGCGCTCAAAGCCGTTGCGCACAGCAAAATCCACGTCGGTGTTAAGGCAAAGCTCAACATGGCGCTGTTTGCGCTGCGTGGTCAGCTCTGAATCCCTTAGCGAAGTACGAGCCCGTGCAGTAGATTGACTCGGCATACACAAAGGCGCTAAAAGTTCAAGTCGTCACGTTTTCGCCGAGCACAAGTACGCCAATAGCAATCAGCAGTAAGTTAAACAGTGCCAGCGGCAAAAGCACTCGCCAGCCCAAGTTCATCAGTTGGTTATACTTGAAGCGCGGCACACTCCAGCGTACCCAGATAAAGACAAAAATCATGAAAACCGTCTTCACCACAAAAGCACCTATTTGCAAGAGCATGAGCACCAGGGGCGGCAACCCAAGCGATTCATCAATGAACGGAACTTGATAGCCGCCCAAAAAAAGTGTGGCAATTACTGCCGAGGCAACAATCATGTTGGCATATTCTGCCAAGAAAAAGGTTGCAAATTTCATTGAGCCAAACTCGGTATTGTAGCCGCCGACAAGTTCCTGCTCTGCTTCAGGCAGGTCGAAGGGCGCACGATTGCACTCGGCAAACGCTGCAACCGTAAAGCAAATAAAACCAATTGCATTGCGCCAGCAATTCCAGTAGAGCGGATTGGAAGTCTGAGAAGCCACAATGTCGGTCATGCGCGTCGAGTTAGCCAGCAGCACCACGCTCACCACCGAAAGTCCCATGGCAATTTCGTAGCTAATCATCTGTGCCGATGAGCGCAAGCCGCCCAGCAGCGAATACTTGCTTCCAGAAGCCCAACCTGCTATGGTCAGCCCATACACCCCAATCGAGGTAATTGCAAGAATGTAGAGGATACCGACACTGACATCGGCAATGACTACACCGCTTGCCAGCGGCACCACGGCAATGGTTGTCAGTGCCGCAAAGAGCGAAATCATGGGTGCCAAAAGGTGGTAGAATCGGTTGGCTGCTGCTGGAGTAACATCTTCCTTGAAGAGAAGTTTCAGAACATCTGCAAAAGGTTGCAAAAGTCCAAACGGTCCAACGCGGTTCGGTCCAATGCGATGCTGAATTGCCGCTGCAATCCGCCGCTCCGACCATACCGTGAGCACAACGCCCAAAATGATAGTGGCAATGAGCGTGATGCCCAGCAAAATGCGCTGACCTAAATCCAGCGTGATGGTAGCAAGCAAGAGGCTTGCAAAGAGTCCTAGTGAGTACTGCATACTGATAGTGGTAGCGTTTAGGCAAATAATCACAAATTATGCCAAAGCACAAAACCGCGCTCTAAGCGCCAGCGTTCTGAAGTTCTTTTTGCAGAGCATTGCCCAAGCGGCAAATCAGGCTGTGAATTTTGCCGGGCAAAACCGTTTGCGAACTGCCCACAAGATAGAGTTTATTGCCAAGCGAGCGAATTGCCAAAACACCATTTTCAAACTCTTTGGTTACTGTAAGCAAGGTATTGAACGCCGCGGCTTGACCCTGCTCCTTTACCCAGAAAATTTCATCGGCAAGAATGTCGGTAATGCGGTTCAGGTCATGAGTCTTTGTGGTAGCAAACTGAACAATGCTACCCTGCTCGGTCATGATAAGGGCGTGGTCTAAGCCATCGGATTCAATCATAGACCAAAGTGTCGCCTTATGGCGTGCAAACTTGGCGCGAAAATCGTCCGAAAGTGTCTCAGGTTCAGCGAGGCGTTTGGGCAATCCTTCCTTGACCAATTTCTGACGCTCAAGAGATGAAGTGGTGGTAGCAGAGGGAGGCGAAAACCGTGCAAGCAAATCTGGACGCTCACTGACCAAAGTTCGCAGAAGGGGACGAATAGAGAGCAAGATGCCCGAGATGCGATTGGTGGCGCATGCCGGATTGATGCGTATGCACATGGAAATGGTGCAATATCCAAGCGGTTCCTGACAGCGAGCACGCTGCTGATATTTGCTTGTTGGCTCAAGCACGGCAAGAATATCTGCCCGCGTGAATTTGGTTTGGGCTTGCTGCGATTCGGTGATAAGCAAATCCCAAAAGAACTCTTGCAAATGCTTAAGCTCTTTGACATTTAGTTTTCTGAGGATTGAGCTGTAGACACTCTCATCAGAAACGGAAGAAAGCAAGTTGTATTTGACAGAATTGAGAGCATCGAGTTGAGCGGTCGACAGTTGAGCCATAGTTTGAGTGCAAGGTTAAGACACTATCAATGGGCTTTAGAAAAGAGCTGTTGAAGATGCTGCCGCACATGCTCAAGCGCAAGTGCACGATGACTGATTTGATTTTTTTCATCAACAGAAAGCTCTGCAAAAGTCTTCGCAAGCGATGGCACTTCAAACACCGGGTCGTATCCAAAGCCGTTTTCGCCGCGTGGCGCTGTTGTAACAGTGCCATGAATTTTGCCTTCAAAGATATGTTCAAAATAGGGCGAGTAATGATGATTTGCAAGATGAAATTGACCGACCAGCGCCATCACAGTGCGAAAGACAGCCTGACGCTGACGAATGTTTTGCATCTTGCGCAGAAGCTTGGCAACATTTTCCGAGTAAGTGGGCTGACGCCCAAGTTCAGCCGCTGCATAATGTGCGGAATGGACGCCCGGCTCGCCGCCTAAGGCTTCAACTTCTAAGCCTGTGTCATCGGAGAGTGCAAGTATGTTCGACACGCCTTGTGCCTTTAGAGCATGAAAAATCTCTTTAGCTTTTTTGAGCGCATTGCCTTCAAGCGAGGGTTCAGTTTCTTCCACTTCAGGGAGCTTGAAGCCTTGTGCTTCTAAGTCTGCAAGGCTGTGAATGGAGAGCAGTGGCGAAAGTGAGTCTAATTTGAGCCGTATCTCGCGCACTTTGTCAGGGTTGCGGGTTGCCAGTGCCAGCATCACTTGGTTAGTATGGAATTTTGTCATGTTTCTCCTTCCAGAGTTGGAATGCGACAAGTGCTTCGTGGCGCAAAAGTTGTTCTGCAGGTAGCGTACGTTGAAGGGGTGGTAGAGCAAGCTCGTGGTAAAGTCTCTCGTCATCAAAACCGATGGCGGCGGCATCTGAGCAGGTATTGGCATAGTAGATTTTTTTGAGCCGTGCCCAGTAAATCGCAGCAAGACACATTGGGCAAGGTTCGCAGGTGCTATAAATTTCGCAGTCCGTCAGGTGAAAAACCCCTAAGCGCTGGCATGCATGACGAATGGCAACAACTTCAGCGTGTGCTGTAGGGTCGTTCGTGGTGGTAACAAGATTTGTGCCATGAGCAATGATTTCGCCATCTCTGACAATGACTGCCGCAAACGGACCGCCTCTGCCCTGCTGCACGTTTTCTATTGAAAGAGAAATGGCAAGGCGCATGAAAGCAGGGTTCATGGTGACCTCCGCACGGAATGGCACTCCAACAGACGCAGCATATCTCTAACAGCGGTGTTCATGCCCACCAAAGCTGCACGAGCCACGATGGCATGACCAATGCTGACTTCTTCAATCACGTCGGAAAGAGAGGCAAAAGCGATGATATTGCGGTAATTCAGCCCATGCCCAGCCACGACACGCAAGCCAAGCGAGCGTCCTAACTCTGCCGCACGGCGCAGACGTAAAAGCTCATGCTCAATTTCACAGGCATCGGTGAGACGGGAATACCTGCCAGTATGAAGCTCAATAAACGTTGCCCCAAGCTTCTTTGCAAGTTCAACTGCAGCTGGTTCAGGTTCAATGAAAAGCGATGTAGGAATCGAGTGTGAAGCAAGTTCGGCAATGAAGGGTTCAAGTAAATCAAAATGCTTCTTGACATCCAATCCGCCTTCTGTGGTCAATTCTTCACGCTTTTCAGGCACAAGTGTAACAAGGTCTGGTTTGGTAGCGATGGCAATGCGTTTCATTTCTTCGGTAGCGGCCATCTCGAGGTCGAGTTTGGTTTTAAGCGTCTCGCGCAGTCGCCGCAAGTCAGTGTCATGAATGTGCCGACGGTCTTCGCGCAAGTGGCAAACGATGCCCGAGGCGCCAGCAAGTTCTGCAAGCACAGCGGCATAGACAGGGTCTGGCTCGGTTTCCTTGCGCGCATTGCGAAGCGTGGCAATATGATCGACATTAACAGCCAATCGCATGAATCAGATAGGTTAAGTTGAAAGAGCAAAGGCTAATGCAATTCTTACAGTGCAGAAGAAAAATTGCGTTTGAATGTTTTCATCGCCTCACATTGAACCAGCGTACTGGTGCCATTGAGCACTTTTGGAATTTCTTCGTAAAGCTCAGGTATGGTGGGAATCAGGTTGCAGATAGCCTTCAGCACGCGTTCAGCTTTTACTTTGGCGTCGCCAGTCAAAGTGTGAGCAGGTAGGCGCGAGACATCTTCCAGCTGTTTTTGCACAAGTTCATAGAGAGCAGGAATTTCCAGACTGTTGTTGACAATTGCGCCGAGCAATTTTTCCATCTTGGATAGGCGCGACAGTTCAGCATCGCGTGCCGTGAGGGCATCGAGCTCATCAAATGCTGCAGGATAGAGCGCATAGAGATACGGTCGCGATTCACGCAGGGCGCATAGAAGCATTCGTGCATCGTCGAGGTCTAACGGCTCAAAGCAGAAGGTGCGGTCCGTGTAGAGAATCAACTTCACTCCGTTAGATGGTAGCATCACGGTCTTTTCTATCTTTACATCGCCATCAAGCGTCTTGTGAGGAACAAGACCCGGAAAATTCTTCGCAAAGCGTGTTTTGGCTTCAGACGCTTCCCACTTCTGTTCGCTATACATCTGTTTTGTGCATAGATTTGTTTGAAAGATTAAACAAAAATTTACGCATTTGAATCTACATGGCACAGAGAAATCAAAAATCTGCGTAGAAAGTTGCCGCACTGACAACGCAAGTGCGTAGATTTGTGATTTCTTGAGTGTTCAAAGCGGCATGCTACTATGAGCTTAGATGAACATTATGCAGAATTTCTCAAGGGCATTGAGCAATACAATGCGGCTATGTTTTTTGAGTGCCACGATACATGGGAGGAAATCTGGCATGAGATTTACGGAAGCGATAAAAAATTTTTGCACGGCTTAATTCAAGTAGCAATTGCGTTGTATCACTTAACGAATCGCAATCCCAAGGGGGCGCGCTCAATGTTTGCCAAAGCCTTTGTGAAATTGGAGCACTATCAGCCTGTCTATCGTGGCGTGGCTGTCACAGAGCTGATGCAGCATGTTCAGACGCACTGCATGCCAATTATTGAGCAAATGGAGCGCGGTGAAGCTGTCACACTCACCGAGCAAATGCTGCCCAAAATTTATCTTCAGCAGTAAGCCATGTCGCTAAAAATCTACAATAGCCTAACGCGTCAAAAGGAAGTCTTTACACCGTTGGTACCGGGGCATGTGGGCATCTATGTGTGTGGACCGACGGTCTATGGGCACTCGCACATTGGTCATGCCAAAAGTTATGTGTCGTTCGATGTGGTGGTGCGTTGGCTACGGCACTTGGGCTACAAGGTCAAGTATGTGCAGAACATCACGGATGTGGGGCATCTGACTGACAATGCTGATGAAGGTGAAGACAAAATCGTGCAGCAAGCCCGACGCGAGCGCTTGGAACCAATGGAAATTGCTCAAGCCTATACACGCTCGTTTTACGAAGATATGGACGCGCTGGGGGTCTTGCGTCCTAATATCGCTCCAACCGCTTCGGGGCACATTCCCGAACAGATTGAACTCATTAAAACCTTGATAGCCAAAGGCTATGCTTACGAGGTTAATGGTAGTGTGTATTTCGATGTCAGCGCCTTTGCTGGCTACGGCAAACTTTCAGGGAGAACTAAGCCAGAGGAGTTAGAGGCAGGAAAACGAGTTGCCATTCGAAGTGAAAAGCGAAATCCAAGCGACTTTGCACTCTGGAAGAAAGCCGAGCCGAACCACATTATGAAGTGGCCTTCGCCGTGGGGATGGGGATATCCGGGCTGGCATATTGAGTGTTCCGCCATGTCAATGAAATACCTTGGTGAAACATTCGACATCCATGGCGGCGGCTTGGAAAACCAGTTCCCGCATCACGAATGCGAGATTGCGCAGTCAGAAGCTGCCACAGGCAAGCCCTTTGTGCGCTACTGGATGCACAACAACATGGTGACCGTAAACGGCGTCAAGATGGGCAAATCGCTGGGCAACTTTACCACGATAAAAGATGTGCTGAAGAAGTTTAAGCCAACAGTGCTGCGTTTTTTCATTTTGCAATCGCACTACCGCTCTACGCTGGATTTTTCAGACAGCGCCTTGCAGGCAGCCAAAGCAGGCTGGGAAAAATTGCAAGAAACTTACATGCGTCTGCAACAAGCCGCAGAAGGAAAAGGCACAATTGAATTGCAAAAGTTCGAGCAGCAATTTTGCCAAGCCATGAATGATGACTTTAACTCTCCGCTGGCAATTGCGACCTTGTTTGACCTCTCAAGAGAAATCAACTCAAGGCTGGCAAACGAAGGGCTGACCAAAGAAGCAAAAGAGACAACGATACAATTTTTCCATACCTACGCTCGTGATGTGTTGGGCATCATTAGCACCGATACGGTAAGCAACGAAGCGGTGACGCTGCACAATGTGTTGCAAAAAGTCATGGAGCTCGTGCTTGAAATACGCCAAGAAGCACGGGCAAGAAAAGATTTTACGACCAGCGACCGTATTCGCGATAAACTCAAAGCAGCAGGTGTAGAAGTGAAAGATACCAAGGATGGAGCTACATGGCGTCTCATAAGCTGAAAGGCTTACAAAGTGCTCGCTTTTTGGCACGAAACGAAAAAATGCTATATTTTCGGCTCACCTTTAAACAACTCAATTCTTAGCGACTATGGCAAAAGTGTGTGTACTAACGGGCAAGAAGCCTGTATATGGCAATGTAGTGTCGCATGCAAACAATCATCGCAGAACGCGCTTTGAGCCGAATTTGCAAAAAAAGCGCATCTGGTTGGAAGATGAAAAGCGTTGGGTGCGAGTAAGGATTTCTGCAAAAGCTCTAAGAACACTTGCGAAAAAAGGCACAGCAATACTTTCAAAAGCACTCAAGGAGCAGCAAGCACTTTAGCCCAAGCGAGTAGCGCACACTCTGTGCTAAGAAGCAAGTCAAAATGACGGCAAGAAAGCAAGTAACCATTTATACAGATGGCGCATGCAGTGGTAATCCGGGCAAAGGCGGTTGGGGCGCAGTGTTGCTCTATGCAGACAAGCGCCTCGAGCTCTCCGGCTTTGAAGAAAAAGCAACCAATAATCAAATGGAGCTGCTTGCTGCTATCAAAGCCCTCGAAGCCTTAAAGGAACCTTGCACAGTCGACTTATACAGCGATTCTGCTTATCTTGTCAATGCGTTTGAGCAAGGTTGGGTAGAGACATGGCAAAAGAATGGATGGAAAACCTCTGCCAAAAAACCTGTGCTCAACCAAGACCTGTGGAAACGCTTGATAGAGCTGAGTACAATGCATGAGGTGCGTTTTCATAAAGTGAAAGGACACGGCGACAATGAGTATAACAATCGATGTGATTTTCTGGCAACTGAAGCGATTCGTGCAGCAGGTCCAGATTAATTTCACACACGTTGATGATACACTTCTCGAAGGTAGTGAGTAGTAAGGAGTAATCAGCATGCCTGACGACATTGATAAGAGTGCGACTTCCCCAGAAAGTTCTGAGAACACGCCAGAAGACCTTACCCCATTGCCTGCCACCAGCGACCCAATGGCTGGAATGTTCCCCAAGAGAGGTCGTGGGATTGGTGCACTCATTTTCGTAATTATCATCTCTGGGCTTTTTGGCTATGCGGCGCTGTTAGCAAATTGGCCAAGAGAGCGCCCAGAAGCCGAGCCACTGCCACCTACAGTTCGCAAACGCCTATCTGGATTGCCGCTTAATGCAAATGTAGTTGCCTACCTGGGCTTAAAAGAAATTCGTCAGTCAGAATTTTGGCAGAACTTTGTGCCTGACTCACTCAAAGAAAAATTACTGGCTGACACCAGTAGCCCTATCGGGCGCTTTGCGAGCATGATGCAGATTAGTTTTGCCCAAGACATCGATACTGCTATCTATACAGAGGTCAATCGCTATGGCGAGGTTAATGTCTCACTTGCTATTTTGATTGGTCGGTTCAATTCAGCAAGACTCAAGCAGCTGGCTGCTCGTGCTCTCGATAGCATTCGGGCTGGAAACTACCTTGGCTACCAGCTTGAGCCAACACTATGGTGGGCAAAGGTGAGCGAAAACGAACTGGTGCTATCGAGCCATGCTGATGCTTTAGCAAACTATTTGCAGCCGAAAGCAGATTTTTGGGCAACCGATTCTACCATCACTCCACTCATTGAACGAGCACAGTATAAATCTCACTTTTGGCTGGCACTGGGTTCAGCCCGCTGGGCATTTGACGCCATGCGCGGTTTGACCAGCGGCAACCGAGACATGCAAGGCATGGGCAACATTCGCAACATTCGCCAACTGGTGCTTTCGCTCAAACTGACCGATGGCATTGAAGGGCAATCTGAATGGATTTATGACAGTCGTGCCGCCGCCTTCTTTGCTGGTGGGCTAATCGGTATCACGCTTTGGGTAACGAAAAACTTCAGCCAACGTCAAAGTGAGAGCATCAAGAAACTGGTTGGCACAATTGACTTCAAGCAAAACCTAGAAGCCTTGATGTTTCATGCCGTCTTGCCAAAAACATTGTTAGAGGAGTTAAGACAAGCCAAACAAAACCTGTAAATCCAAAACCGTATTGCAGAACATGAAAAACATCGTTTCACGAACATTGCCAATACTCTTCAGTTTGCTCTACATGATGGGCTGCGCAGCTAAGCCGAATGAGACCAGCTTGAAAGTCGGTGATGTTGCCCCAGATTTTGCGCTCAAAGCCGATGATGGGCGCATAGTAAAGCTATCTGAGTGCAGAGGCAAAACGGTAGTGCTCTTTTTTTACCCCAAAGATGAGACACCGGGTTGCACAAAGGAAGCTTGTGCATTTCGCGATGCTTATGACGATTTCAAAGCAAACGGCATAGAAGTCTTCGGCATTAGTGTCGATGATGTGGAATCGCATCAAGCCTTCAAGAAAAAAGAAAACCTGAACTTTACACTGCTTTCTGATGAGACAAAAGAGGTCTCAAAAAAGTATGGCGTGCTGGGCATGATGGGCTTTGCGCAGCGAGTTACCTTTCTAATTGACAAAGACGGTATCATCAAGAAAATTTTCAAGGATGTTAAGCCAGAACAGCATGCCAAAGAGGTGTTGGATGTAGCAAAGTCCATGTAACCTAATCAAGAAAGCGGGGCGCGCTCGAGCAAGCCTCGCTACAACTTCTTGAGCAAGGACCTAAAGGTTTGACTGAAAACCTACCGTCGGTGAGCCTCATCGTTTAGCCATTACTTGTGCAACACGGTCCATGCCATGAAAAAAATCATCATCTCAAACGGTGAGCTCAAACTCATTGAGGCGCCGTTGCCTGAGCTGCATGACAACGAAGTCGAAATTGAGGTCAAGGCGGCTGGGGTAAATTTTGCAGATGTCAAAATCCGAAAAGGGTATGAAGTACAGCCAGATATTCCCAAGCCCGGATTTGGCTATGAAGTGGCTGGTATTGTGACACGCACTGGACGAGACGCTCACCGCTTTGCAGTTGGCGAAAGGGTCTTTGGCGTCTCGCACTACGGTGGCGGATATGCCGAGCGTGTGGTCATGCCAGAGTTCAATGTGTTTCGCCTGCCCGTCTATATGAGCTTTGAAGAAGGTGCCGCCTTTCCCATTGCCTTTCAAACTGCCTATCATTTGCTGAAAACCGCAGCGTGTGTCAATGCTGGAGAAACGGTGCTGATTCATGCGGCGGGCGGTGCAACAGGCACAGCGCTAGTGCAACTGGCTAAGCTCTTTGGCTGCCGTGTGGTGGCACTATCAAGTTCCGATGAAAAGCTCAAACGTGTAGCTGCGCTGGGCGCCGACTTCACACTCAACACAACAGCCCCCGATTTGTATGAACGCCTGACTGAACTGGTGCCCGAAGGCTTCAACGCTATCTTTGATGGCAATGCAGGACCACATTTTGCAAAAAACTTTGAACATTTGGCAATGCACGGCAAAGTTGTGTTGTTTGGCAACAGCGCTGGCATGCCGCCACCGCTTGAGCCCTACACACTTGTCTATCGGTCGTTGCATTTGATTGGATTCTCTATGCGTGCGATTACTGCAAACCCTGAACTGTATGAAAAAACCTACGAACAACTGCTGGCATGGCGCAAGGAAGGAAAATGGCATGCGCAAATCGGACATCGCTTCCCATTGGCTGAGGCCATGAGAGCGCATCAGCTACTGGAATTGCGCCAAAACTACGGCAAAATTATCCTCACCCCATAGCGCGAAACCAGTATAGCATAACGCAAACAAAAAAGCCTCAGAGAGTTGCTCTGAGGCTTTCTCGTTTCTTTTTAGAAAGAAGCGCTCAAAATCTGCATGCTTTTTATCGCCAAATTGGCAAGCAAGGATTTTGTAGCGCTTCTACGGTTGCAGACTATTGCAACCAAGGTTGTGCTTACTTCTCGTTGTCATAGTTGCCCTGACACTTTGAAAAAGTGCAAAGCAAAAATGTTGGTATATGAAGTTAAAAAAGATTTGAAAAAATAGATTCAAAAAATAAAAGTCATAATCTGCTAAAGAGCAAAGTTCGGACTTTTTCCAAGTCGTCGGGAGTATCAACTGCCTGTGAATCCATAGTGGTCAAGACACATTTGATGCGGTATCCATTTTCCAAAAGTCGCAACTGTTCCAGACCCTCGACTTTTTCAAGCATAGAGGGGCGCAAGCGCCGAAAAGCAAGCAAAGTGTCGCGACTGTAAGCATAGACGCCGATATGCTTGTAAAACTTTGCACGCGCTACCTCATGGCGCAAATACGGAATCTGACTGCGCGAAAAGTAAAGTGCATAGCCTTCAGTGTTGAGCGTAACCTTCACCACGCTGGGGCTGGCAAGAAGCGCTGGATCAGTGATAGCCTTCACAAGCGTAGTACACTGCGGAGCATGAGGTTGAAGCATCGGTGAAATTGCAAGGTCAATCATCTTTGGATGAATCAACGGCTCATCGCCTTGTACATTGACGATGATGTCTGCATCAAGTCTGTTGGCAACAAACGCCACACGGTCGGAGCCTGTTGCCAGTCGCTTGGGTGTCAGCTCAACACGGCAACCAAAAGGCGACACGGCCTTGACAATCTTCACATCATCTGTGGCAAGAATAACCTCATCAGCTAGCCGAGCTTGCTTAGCGCGCAGATAGGTATGCACAACCAGTGGCTTGCCAGCAATATCAGCAAGCATCTTTTCTGGCAAGCGAGTCGAACCTAACCGAGCGGGGATAACAATGACAACTTTGCGCTTCATGATGAAGACTCCAGCAGAAGCGTGACAGGACCATCATTGACAAGCTCGACTTGCATGGCAGCGCCAAACACGCCTGTCTGAATGTTCAAACTGGAATGTGCACGAAGCAAAGCTACAAAATGCTCATAGAGCATCTGAGCTTGTTCGGGACGGGCGGCATCCGTGAAGCTGGGACGATTGCCCTTGCGTGCATCTGCATAGAGCGTAAATTGCGACACGACCAGTATGCCACCGCCGACATCTACAACCGAAAGATTCATTTTGCCAGCAGCATCATCAAAAATCCGCAGAGCCAGCGTTTTGCGGGCAAGATATTCAGCTTCCTTTTCTGAATCGGTGTGCGTAATGCCAAGCAAGACCAGCAACCCCTGTTCAATGCCGCCAACTTGCTTAGCCTGCACCGTCACAGAGGCGCGTCGCACCCGTTGAATTAAAGCTCTCATCTACTCTATGCGAAAACCGCCTTTACGGCAAAAGGCAATAAACTTTTGCAAATATGCTTTTTCAGAATCAGGCACAGAGCAAAGTGCGCGCATGAGTGCATCGGCAAGCGCCGCTGCATCTCGGTCAGAAATTGTGTACCCATCGTTGGAAAAGTAGCAGCGTTCCCATTCCTCGGAAGGTGCATCAAGTGGCACCCAACCGTGTGCTTGAGCAAGTAGCAGCGTTTCTTCCCAGTAATGATTTGAAAAGTAAAAGCGGTCAGAAGCCTGTACCAAATCAATAGCCATTGGGTCGTCGTTGTCTCTGCCGAAGGATAGCGCGTTCATCTAACTCCTCAACCAAATAACCTCGCTCATCATAACGCTTGACGGAAATTTTTTCACCGAGACGGTAGGTATTGACCTCTTCGAGTTTGCCATCGTCAGAGTAAATCAACTCTTCGCCATCGGGCAAATCATCTTTGTAGGTGCGAATGAGCTTGAGTGTGCCAGTTGCCGTGTAGCGGCGGGCGTCGCCCATGCGCACGCCATCCACATAGCGTTCTTCTGACTCCAAAGCCCCATTGCTGTGGTAAGTGCGCCTTATGCCATGAAGTCGCCCATTAGCATTGACCGATGCTTCCTCACGCAACCGCCCATTCGGATGATAGAAGTAATACTTGACGGTGGAAAGAAGTGTGTCATTGCGGTAAGTAGCCTGCGACTGAACTTTGCCCGACTCATAAAACTCATAAGCAGTGCCATGGCGCAGGCCTTGACGAAAACGAAATTCCGATTTGAGCTGTCCGCTATCGTAATACTCTCGCCGCACACTATCCACTTGACCATTGAGGTAATATTCCTCAACGCGAATTTGCCCTTGTTCGGTGTATTCACGGAAAAACCCGTTTGGCGTATTGCCCACATAGCTCATCTCAGCACGAAGTTTGCCGCTCGGATAGTAGAGCCTCTTAACCGTTGTGTCCTGAGCAAAGGTAATCTGACAGGCGAATGCGAGCAGAATTGCGAGAAAAGGTGCGCTCATGCGTATCCAGTCTTTATTCACCTTGAGAAATCACCTTCGGAACTTTGAAAAATCGGTCTTGAAAATCTGGCGCATTTTGAAGCGCAGCTTCATTTGAAAGGGGTTCAGTTGGCGTATCGTCTCGCAACACATTCACGCGCTCATTGATATTTTGAAGTGGCTCAACGTTTGATGTATCAAGCTCATTGAGCTTTTCAACATATGTAAGAATGGTGTTGAGTTCAGCCGTGAGTTTCTCTTTCTCAGCTTCGGAAAAAGATAGCTTGGCAAGCGCCGCAATGTACTCTACATCTTGCTTAGAGACAGCCATTTGCTTGGTAAATTTTTTCAAAAAGTTACGATTTCTACGCCTTTGCAAAAAATGCTTGAGCCTGTAAGCGTATGAAAATATATCCATTCGGTGATGCCGCGTTGGTCATAGAGTTTGGCAAGGAAACTTCGCCAGAGATACGTCAGCGCATCAGGGCAGTGATGGCACAACTGCAAGCATCACCTTTCAGAGGCTTTATTGAAGCCATTCCAGCTCTGACAAAACTGACCGTGCTATACGACCTGCAACAAACCACCTACCCTGAAGCAGAAATGCATGTATCAAAATTGCTGAAAATGTCTTCAGCGGCAAAGCCACATGCTGGACGCACGATTGAAATTCCCGTGTGCTACGCTGAAGCCTTTGCGCCCGACCTGAAAGCGCTGGCGGCATATCTCAAGTTGAGCGTGCAGGATGTCATAGACTTGCATACGCAACCGCTCTACGAAGTTGCCATGATTGGCTTTGTGCCTGCTTTCCCTTATCTGGTAGGGCTATCAGAGAAACTCTACGCACCGCGTCATGCCGCGCCGCGTCTTGCCGTGCCTGCTGGTTCTGTAGGAGTGGCAGGAAAACAGACTGGCATCTATCCTTTTGAAACACCGGGCGGATGGCAGTTGATTGGACGCACGCCTATCAAACTCTTTCGCCCTGATGCAGAGCCACCGAGTGTGCTACAAAGTGGCGACCGAGTCAAGTTTTATCCGATTTCAGAGCGAGAATTTGCTGAGTATGCTCAAAGAGTGCCATGAGCATTGAAGTGCAAGATGCAGGGCTGCTGACAACCGTGCAAGACTTGGGAAGATGGGGTATGCAGCATTTGGGCATTGCACCAACTGGCGCTCTGGATACCTGTGCATCGACACTAGCAAATTGGTTAGTGGGCAATGACACCACAGCCGCAGTGCTGGAAATGACCCTCATTGGCGCCACACTGCAAGTTGAAACCGACACGCTCATGGCACTCTGCGGCGGAAAATTTGCGGCAACATTGAACGGGCAACCGCTCCCACTCTACCGACCTGTGTTTGTCAGCGCGGGCAGTCAAGTGGCATGCGGCAGAGCGGAAGCCGGAGCACGGTTATACTTAGCTGTATCAGGCGGCATTGATGTGCCCAGAGTGATGAACAGCCGCAGCACCAATTTAACCGCTCGCTTTGGAGGCATGGCAGGACGCGCCTTGCAGCGTGGCGATAGGCTCAGCATCGGAGAATGCACACCACAGGCACAAAAGCTAATGACAGCGCTGAAAGCCCAAAGCAAAGGAAAAGCCATTGCAGCGGCGCCATTTTTCATCAGTCCATCGCTATACAGCGTGCCACGGTCGCCACTTGTGGTGCGCGTGCTGCTGACAGAGCAGTTTGGGCAACTGAAGTCCGAAAGTCAGGCACGATTTTTTCAACAGCCTTTCACGGTATCGGCGCATTCAAACCGAATGGGCTATCGATTGAGCGGCAAACCGTTAGAATTTCAGCACTACGAAGAACAGCTCTCGACAGGCACAGTCAATGGTGCAGTTCAATTGCCGCCGAACGGTCAGCCTATCATCTTGCTCTCGGACCGACAAACGGTTGGGGGCTATCCTGTGATTGCCGTGGTGGCCAGCGTGGATTTGCAAAAGGTCGCGCAAGCAAATGTCCATAGCCAAATTTATTTTCAAGCGATTGCTTTGCAGGAAGCCCAAGAGCTCTATCGCGCCCAACAGCGTGCCATGCAGCTCTGCAAAGCTCATCTTGACTGGAAACTTAACACCATATTGCCATGACGACGATAGACCTCAATGCCGACATGGGCGAAAGTTTTGGCGCCTACACCATGGGCAATGATGAAGCCTTGCTGGATGTGGTCACTTCTGCAAACCTTGCATGTGGGTTCCATGCCGGAGACCCTGCAACCATGCGCAAAACCGTGCGACTGGCATTGGAGAAACATGTAGCAATTGGCGCACATCCAAGTTTGCCTGATTTGATGGGCTTTGGCAGGCGTCTGATGGAGATTACTGCCGACGAGGCTTACGACTTGGTGCTCTATCAAGTAGGCGCGCTCTATGCGTTCGTGAGAGCCGAAGGCGGTCAGCTTTCCCATGTCAAACCACATGGCGCACTCTACACGCTGGCGGCAAAACAGCGTGCGATTGCAGATGCGATTGCAAAAGCCATAGCAAAATTTGATGATAGCCTCACGCTGGTGGGGCTCTCGGGCAGCGAACTGATTAAAGCTGGCAAAGCAATAGGCTTAAGAACTGCAAACGAAGCCTTCGCCGACCGCACCTACCAAGCTGACGGTTCACTGACCTCACGCAAACACCCAAACGCCCTAATTTCAAACGCTGATGAAGCAGCACGCCAAGCTGTAAAACTCGCTTGTGAAGGCACGGTGCAGACGCTGCAAGGTGAAAGCATTCGCATTGAGGCAGATACGCTCTGCATCCATGGCGACGGTCCAAATGCGCTGGAACTTGCGCACAAAATTCATGAGGCGCTCATCAAAGCAGGCGTAAAAATCATGCCCATGAACGCGCGCCACAGTCTTGCTGCAAAAGCCTAACAGCTGCAATGGTTCGCCGTGAAAAAAGCGCAATTTGGGGCGCCGCATTCCTGATGGCAACATCGGCAATTGGACCGGGATTTCTGACACAGACCGCATTTTTTACAGAAAGCATCAAAGCCAGTTTTGGCTTTGCCATACTTATCTCTGTGCTGATTGATGTGGTGGCGCAGTTAAACATCTGGCGCATCATTGCCATTACAGAACTGCATGCACAAGAGATTGCAAATCGAGTGCTGTTCGGACTTGGCTCAGTGCTGACACTGCTCATTGGTGTAGGCGGATTTGCCTTCAATGTGGGTAATGTGGCAGGCGCAGGACTTGGCATGAATGTGCTATTTGGCTTAGACACGCAAAGTGGGGCAATAGTCAGTGCCATAGTAGCCATTGGCATTTTTCTCTTTAGAGAGATGGGCAAAGCGATAGATGTGTTTGTCCAGCTCTTCGGTGCAATTCTCATTCTGCTCACACTTTACATTGCTTTTGCGGCAAAACCACCACTGGCGGAAGTGGCACTCAAGACGGTGTTGCCTGACAGAATTGATGTGCTGGCAATCCTGACGCTGGTTGGAGGCACAGTTGGCGGATACATCACGTTTGCAGGCGGACATCGGTTGCTAGATGCAGGCATTACAGGCAAAGCCGCATTACCCGAAGTAGAGCAGAGTGCAGTGTCTGGAATTCTCGTCACAGCGCTCATGCGAAGTGTGCTCTTTCTGGCAGCAATCGGAATCGTCGCACAGGGATTGATATTGGATAAGGGCAATCCAGCGGCGTCGGTATTTGAGTTGGCGGCAGGTAAAGTGGGCTACAAATTTTTCGGCATGGTGCTATGGTCAGCGGCGCTGACCTCGATTGTCGGGTCGGCTTATACGACGGTGTCATTTCTTGAAACCTTGTCGGCGTTTTTGGGCAAGCATCGCAAAGGGTTGGTTGTGGGGTTTATTGTGCTTTCTACGGCAGTTTTTGTTAGCATTGGAAAGCCTGTAAAAATTTTGATTGCCGCAGGTGCACTCAACGGGGTAATTTTGCCACTATCGTTAGGCGTGATGGTGGCAGCGGCGTATCGTAGAGCGCTTGTCGGAGACTACAAGCATCCGACTTGGTTGGCAGTGTCTGGTGTGCTGGTTGTAATTCTCATGTCAATTATGAGTGTGTATTCAATTGCGACGGAAGTGCAAAAGCTATTCTGATGGTGTTGAGTGCGGAAGTGGCAGGCGATAGGAAAGCTGTGCCAGTGCAGAGGCGGTGTGTGGCAAATCTTTAGCGTGAAGAGAGAGGGCAAGGCGAGAGAGGTCGTGAAGGGTGTCAATGTCGTACCAGCGCCGTAGGGTGAAGAGTCGTGCAGAGAGCGGCACGATTTGTTGGAGTGTGGCGCGGTAGGTTTCGGCAGAACTGTATGGCACATGCTGGAAGACTTCTGGAAAGAAGCGGTTCATGCCGAGCAAGTAGTAACCGCCGTCGTCGGTAGCTCCAAGGCAGAGCGCATCTTGCGAAAGGTGCAAAGTGTCGAAGGCCGTCGAGATGTAGCTCAGGGGCAAATCTGGTGAATCGGTGCCGATGATAACCACTTGTCGAAAGCCGTCGCTAAATACTTCTTGAAATGCTTTGCTCATGCGTTCGCCCAAGTCGCTACCGTGTTGCCTGCGCAGTGTAAGAGGAAGAGTCATGAGCTCAGCTTCTAAGGCGTGACCAGTACCAAGCGTGCCAGCGACATAGCCAAAAATTTTCACATCTGGCAGTGCAGTAACTTTGGCAAAAGTATCCTTCACAAAAGCCGCATAAAGCCGTGCGGCGTCGTGCGTGGCAAGCGGTGGTGTCAGGCGAGTTTTGACGCTACCTGCTTCAGGCCATTTGAAAAACACAATCAGTGCAGAAGCAGACACAAGGCACCAAAGTTTAAGTGCAAAAGATTCCGTCAAAAAGTATTCAAGTGGAAAAAGTTTTGTAAATTAGCGACATTTCAAAAAAGAGAGCACGGGTAAGCCATTTCTGCAAACGCTACTGAACCAATACTGACTTATGTCGAAATCTACAGTCCCAGAAACAAAAAAAGCCAAGAAGGCAGGGGTGTCGCAACCGTCCATGCCGCCTGCCGAAGAAAAAGCTTTAATTGCCGAGCCATATCGCGATGTGGTGGCGCTCCTCACGCTGGCTGCACTGCTGATTTTATTCTTTTGGGAAGCTCTCTTTGGTGGCAAGACTTTTCTAGCGCCAGACAATACTGCTTCGTTGAGCCTACAAACATTTGTCAATGAAGCAAAAGAACAAGGGGTTTTCCCACTGTGGATTCCATATGTGTTCAGCGGGATGCCTTCCTACGGGTCTCTTTTTGCAACAGGTGAGCGAACCTTTGATTTTCTCAATCAGCTATGGTCAAGGCTACTGCATATTATCACCTTGCCTTCGAGCAATGATGTGTCGGATTGGGTCATTGTGTATTTCTTCATTTACGGTGCAGGCATCTACACGCTTTTGCGAATCAAGAAAGCTGTGCCTGCAGCTGCAATGGTGGGTGCAATTGGTGCAACATTTGCAACACTTTCCTTGGTGTGGATTACTGTCGGGCACAATACCAAGATGGTGGCAATTTCTATGCTACCATTTACGCTGGTGTTGTTAGAAAGACTGCGTGAAGAACCAGATTGGAAAAAAAATGTATTCAACTTAGCGGCGTTGGCATTTGTGCTCAATGTGCAACTGCGTTCCACGCATGTGCAGATGGTGTATTACGCCTACCTTGCCGTGGGCGTGTATTTTCTCTTTGAACTGATTTCGACGCTGGCGCGCAAAGAATCGGTGCAGCCGTGGTTGCGTAGCGTAGGCGGCTTTGTGATTGCAGTCATCATTGGTGCTTCTATGTCAGCCGATACATACCTATCAGTGGCTGAATACACGCCTCACTCCATTCGTGGCGCGGCCAGTGTGACCGAGTCAGCCCCAGAGTTGCTCTTGCCCGGCACTGCCGAAAAGAAAAAGCCCGTGGGAACAGGATTGGATTATGACTATGCCACGAACTGGTCGTTTGGAGTAAGTGAAGTGCTGACATTTTTTATTCCATACTACTACGGCTACGGCAACAATACCTACTGGGGACCGCAACCCTTTACAGCCTGTCCGCAGTTTTTCGGAGCGACAATCGTTGTATTAGCCTTAGTGGGCTTGATATACTACCGGCGAGACCACTTTGTTCAAGCGCTGGGCGTGATTGGCACATTAGCCTTGCTCATTTCGTTCGGCAAGTATTTTCCACTGCTATATGACCCACTGTTTTACTATTTCCCCTTCTTCAACAAGTTTCGTGCACCGTCGATGATTCTCATTCTGCTGCAAACCTCTGCATGCATTTTGGCAGGCTATGGCATAAAAGCCATCTACGATTTGCGGCAGCATCAACCTGAAGCACCCATGAAAGTATTCCGATACAGTGCGGTGGCAGCAGTGGTGCTATTGGTGACGGCAATGGTGGGTGTGTCGGGCTGTGAGCAAAGTTATGTCAAAGAATATGCAGCCAGTCCACGCGGACAGATGCTCGTCAAGCAAAATCCCGGCATTCCAAATGTGGTCAAGCGCGTCATTGACCAAGAAAAGATTTTCGAGAAGACGAAAAACGATTTGATTCTGTCGCTACTCTTTGTTAGCGCGATATTTGTCGGCGGTTATTTCTTTGCACGTCGGCGAATGCCGTCAGCGCTGTTTGTGCCGCTGGTAGTGGCAGTCGTAACATTAGACTTGTGGCGTACAAGTGCAGAGTTGCTCAAGGAGCTCAAAGAAGCAGAGGCACAGAAAAGTTTCTTTGAAAAACCAGACTTCGTTGAATTTTTGCAAAAAGATAAGTCCAAATTCCGCATCAATCCGCACGACTTCGGCAAGGAAGCAAACTGGCTGGCTTACTTCAAGTTGGAAAGTGTCGGTGGCTATCAAGGTGCAAAATTGCGCCTGTATCAGGACCTAATTGAAACCGTGGGGCTGGGCTCTACGGAGACGCCGTTTTTCTTCACCAATCCTGTGATGCTGGACTTGCTCAATGTCAAGTATATGGTATGCGGTGTGCCTTACACGGTCGTAGGGTTCAAACCTGCTTTCAATGGCAGTGCGTTTGTCTTGGAGCGTGAAAATCCAACGCCACGCCTGTGGTTTGTAAGGCAAGTCGAGAAAGCCGACCGAGTCGAGATTTTGAAACACATTATTGCACAGTCGTTCAACCCGCGTGAGAAAGCCTATGTTGAAGAAGATGTTCCGCCGCTTGGCACCGTAGACAGCACCAACATGGCTCAAGCCGAAATTACAAGCTACGGCATTCAAGATATTCGCATCAAAGCCACGGCGCCAAGCGACCAGTTTCTCTTCATCAGTGAAATCTACTATCCTGCATGGAAGTGCTACATCGATGGACAGGAGACCAAAATTTACAAAACAAACTATGCCTTCCGCGGTGTGGTAGTGCCAAAAGGCACGCATGAGATTCGCTTGGTCTATGAATCGCGTGCGTTTGAGATTGGCAGATTGCTCTCGATAGGGGCAAATTTGCTTTTGCTGACGATGTTTGCTTTTGCCGCATTTGTGGCAATTCAGCAGCGCCGGACAACGCAGCCAGCAGTCGATAGCGCTCCAACACCCAATGGCAAGTAATGCAGACTTTATTATTGAGCTTCTGGCGCTCTCCAAAGCACCCTTGATTGGCGCCACACGGCTGCGAGCTTTAGTTTCATGTTTTCACACGCCGGCACAAGTCTGCAAGGCAACGCCAGCCGAACTCATGCGCGTAGAAGGAATCGGCGAGACAATTGCAGAGTCGCTCTATGCCCACCTGCGCAGTGCTGCGTTTCAAAACGATAGAGCCATGGCAGAGGCTCAAGTGGAAAAAGCCGAAAAACTTGGTGTCAAAATTCTGACGCTGTGGGATTCAGAATATCCGACCTTGCTTAAGCACATCTATGATGCCCCACCCTACTTGTTCGTGCGAGGCACATTGCCTCAGGATGCTTTGCGTATCGCCGTCGTGGGAACGCGGCACCCAACCGAATATGGCAAGAATGTTACGAAAAAACTCACCGCGGCACTCTCTCAAGCACAGGTTGAAATCGTCAGTGGTTTAGCTTTTGGCATTGATAGCATTGCGCATCAGACGGCGCTGGAGTCAGGCGCAAGAACCGTAGCTGTATTAGGCTCTGGCGTGGATGCAATTTACACTGACCCGAAAGGTAAACTCTATCCACGAATCATTGAAAATGGAGCCATTGTGTCGGAAGAGTGGCTGAGTACTGCACCCATCGCAGAAAATTTTCCCAAGCGCAATCGAATTATTTCGGGCTTGTCGCAAGGCGTGCTAATTGTAGAGTCAGACATCAAAGGCGGCGCCATGATTACTGCCAAGTATGCGCTGGAGCAAAATCGTGAAGTGTTTGCTGTGCCCGGTAGCATTTATTCGCACAAATCCAATGGCACAAACACGCTCATCCGTGAAAGCAGAGCAAAGCTGGTCATGAGCGCCGAAGATATTTTGTCGGAACTGCGCATTCAGACGGCGACCACAGCTACTGCACTAACTTTGCCCTTGCCAGAGCTCTCCGACGAAGAACTCAAAATTTACCAAAAACTCTCTGATACGCCCATGCACATTGATGACCTCTGCGAAGCCACAGGACTTGATGTATCGGATGTGCTCATCATCTTGTTTGAGCTGGAACTCAAAAACTGTGTCAAACAATTGCCCGGCAAGTTTTTTCAGCGCAGTTGAAGTTTGGCGTTTGCGTGTTTTGATAGACCTTGTAGCGCAAGGCAGGCACGGCGTATGAATTTTTTATGATGGCGGTGCGCCTCTAAATGCCCGGCGTGCAATCGAAGCTGAAATAATGCCAGAGAGACCTCCGACGACAATTGAGACGGCAATATCGTAGAGCAGGCGCGCCACATAGCCCCCGAACAAAAGAAGTTGCAGCGCATCAAGTGCCAAACAGCCCAGAAGCGTCGCTGTTACGCTGATGCGAAAGACTTCCCAATAGCTAAGAAAGAGCTTATGAGTTTTGATGTAGTGATAAGCCGTAAAGCCGCCGCAGAGCACCATGCCTATCCCATAGAGATTAAGCTTATTGACAAAAGGAATAACCCCAATGATAAAATAAATGGCTGCCCCATAGAAGATAGAGCGCTTCGGACTGGGCAGCGCACTCGGTGCAGGTTCAGATAAATGGTCTGATTCAGGCATGGGAACTGCACGAAAACGTATAATTTCTTTCAAAAGAGTAATGGAGAAGTTATGGAATCTGTGCAAACTTTCCTCAAAGGTGTGGCGCCATTTTCACTGCTGAGCGATAAAGAGCTCGATGAACTGGCTAAGAAGTTGCTCATTGAATTTTTCCCGAAAGATACATTGATTTTACGACGCGATGTCGACAAAGCCGAGTTTGTCTATATCGTGCGCAAAGGCGCCGTGCAAATTACGCGTGGCATTGTCAATGAAAATGAGCGCTTGGTGAGCGTATGCGGCGAAAAAGACATTTTTGGCGCATCTTCGGTCTTGGAAGACGAAGCCTTTGTGTTCAATGCGAGGACCAGTCAAGACACGATTTGCTACCTTTTGCCCAAAGATGACTTCAAAGCCTTGCTACAGACACACAAAGCGCTGGCTGATTTTTTCTCATCTCAACTCTCCGTGTCGTTAGCGAATGCCTACTTGGAAGGGTCGTTGCGGCTCTCGCAGCGCAAGTCAACTGACGACATGTCGTTGCTTTACAATCCGATTCGCAGCCTGATTAAACGCAGTCCCGTGGTCTGCACCCCAGAGCTGACCGTGCGCGAAGCCGCTGAAGTGATGACTTTAGAGCGCATTGGCTCAATTGTGGTCATCGATGAGCAGCACCGTCCAATGGGTATTCTCACCGATACAGACATGCGGGCAAAAGTTGTGGCAAGAAACATTCCTACGGACACACCTATTTCAAAAGTCATGTCGGCGCCCGTTGTAACCATTGATGCTGACCAGAGCATCTTAGATGGGTTAATGCTCATGACAAAGCGGCGTATTCATCATCTGTGTGTGGTAGAGCGCCACCATGCAACAGAGCGGTTTATCGGTGTGGTCTCAACGCACGATTTGGTGCTGCTACATGGCATCAGTCCTGTGGCTGTCGTCAAGAATTTGACCGCTCAGCAAAATGTGCAAGGCTTGCTCGAGGTGCGTGCGCAGATGGATGCCGTGATTGATGCGCTCATTGTGCAAGGCATTCGCGCACGAAAACTGACGGAGCTTATCACTGCATTTAATGACGAGCTAACGCTCAAGCTAATTGAGTTTGCCGAACGAAAAATGCAGGAGAGTGGCGAAGGCAAGCCCCCAGTAGCATATGCGTGGATGGCATTAGGCAGTGAAGGACGCCGAGAACAAACCATTGCAACTGACCAAGACAACGCCATCGTGTTTGAAAATACGCCCGATAGTGCGCATGCAAAAGCCTACTTTCTAAAACTGGGAGAATTTGTTGTCAATGACTTGGAGCAATGCGGCTTTCCAAAGTGCAAAGGATTCATCATGGCTACCAACCCAGAGTGGTGTGCCTCGCTGAGTGAGTGGAAACGGCACTTTCAAAAGTGGGTGCATTCTGCACATCCGAAAGCATTACTGCACTCGATGATTTTCTTTGACTTGCGTGCTCTCCACGGTCAGTCTGAACTGGTTAGAGCGCTCTACGAAAAACTTTTCAAGGAAATAGAAGAAGCACCGAACTTTTTCTTTTTTATGACACAAAATGCCTTGCGCACCAAACCGCCGATTGGCTTTTTGGGCACATTCGTGGTTGAGTCGTCAGGTGAAAACAAGCATAAGTTCAATCTCAAAGAGCGTGCCTTGCGCCCGTTGGTGGATTGCGCACGAATCTTATCACTGGCAGCACGCAGTATGGAAACCTCTACTGTAAAGCGCTTCACTGTGGCAAAAGAGCGTGGACTTTTGCGCGACATGCTCATTGAAAATGCCATAGAAGCCTTTGACTACCTGATGACGTTGCGACTGGCGCATCATAGCCGGCAGCGCAAGATGAACCAAGTGCCCGATAACTTTATTGACCCAGACGATTTATCGGCAATTGAGCGCAACGCTGTGAAGGAAGCCTTTCGTGTCATTGAAGAGTTGCAAGCTGAGATGCGAGATAAGTTCGGTGGCGGTAGAGAAGTGCATCTCTATGAGTAACTTTGAGAGAAGACGTTAGAAACATCAAGCCACAAAGAGGCACCAAACTTGACAAGCAAAGGCGCAGGCAGATGAAGTGGATAAAACAACTCTTCTCGCAAGAGCCGGCTAACAGCACGGAGTTGCCAGCAGAAGTTGCCAAGTATTTCAGTGGCGAATTGCCGTCCAAAAAATCTTCAATTGAGTCTTTGCGATTTGTGGTCATAGACACTGAAACAACGGGATTGAATCCAGCAAAGGGCGATAGAGTGCTCTCTATTGGTGCCGTGGTCATCAAGGACTTGCGGGTGGATTTGAGTCAAACTTTTTTTGAGCGCATTTACTCTGAGACTGCCTCGCCGCCCGAGACAATTGCCGTGCATCTAATTACCCCTGAAGAAAGTCGTCATGCGCCAAAAATTACCGATGTCTTGCCCATGTTTTTGGATTTTATCGGTCTCAATGTGCTGATTGCCCATCATGCCCGCTTCGATTTAGCCTTTTTGAATGCAGAACTTCAGCGCTGCTATGGGCGAGCGTTGCGCAACTACTGTCTTGATACCATCGACTTGGCGCATGCTTTAGCCAGCACCAACCAATCCTTTGAGTATCTTGGTCTGAATCCAAGGCAGATGGAGGAGTATGAACTGGACAAGTTAGCCGCTTCACTGAATGTCCCAATTGAGTCGCGCCATGATGCGCTCAACGATGCCATTACCACAGCACAAGTCGCAGCCGTCTTACTCAAACG